>Ga0126362_10000745_pt1 | contig 10395 bp, 12 predicted proteins | sample ANMtaG_FD_126269 | JGI IMG/M metagenome (GOLD analysis project Ga0126362, IMG submission 126269) | Continental margin sediment microbial communities from North Pacific Ocean - ANME2c_DSS_Sorted | ecosystem: Environmental > Aquatic > Marine > Continental margin > Sediment | place: Pacific Ocean... | reverse complement strand
TCCCACCACTTCCTGGTACTGCCGGAGCGCAGGTCAGGCGGGACGTGGATGGTCAGATCGCGCGGAGCGCTCCTCCAGCCGCCACCCATGGCCAGGGCGACGATGACCAGGGCACCAGCCCCCAGGCGAAGCGTCTTGATGTGCGCCTGAAGGTGGGTGATCTCGTTCTTGAAGCGGCTCATCGCGCGCTCCTTCGGGTGGTCCAGAAGCCGGAACGCGAGATCAGCACATGGCCGCCCACCCAGCCCGCCATCAGTGGATGACGTGTCGCAATGCGCCATTGCAGTTGCCGATACAGCCAGGTGTCGGGACGCCCGCGCTTGAGGCGGCGAAGAATGCCGCCGCCGATGAACACGCCCAGGGCCACGCCCAGGACGACGAACGTGGGAGCTAGCGCGATCGTGCGGAACACCCACGACAGCGGCGCGCCGACCAGCAGGCCGGCGGCGCCGGACAAGCCGCAGCAGATCCACAGCTCGTCGGCGGTGAGGCCGCGCACGACAACGGGATGGCGGTTGAGCCGGTGCGGAAGGAACGTCACGGTCCCATCCGCACGGACGTGCTGCTGCTCGGACATACCAGCCTCGTTTACAGGATGCCGGTGGCTTCGGTGAGCAGCCAGATGCCGATCACGAGCAGGACGGCGCCGATGGCGACCGTGAGGCCGAACTGGCCCCACGTCTTGCGGCCGGTGTGGATTTCCGCGTAGGTCCCGTAGGCGTGGTAGCAGACGCCGATGAACATCGACGCCACGACCAGGAGGGCCACGAGCATGATGATGTCGTAGCCGTAGTTCCTGATCGTTTCCATGATGCCGTTGCCCGTGCCGCGGGTCGGGTTCTCCAACTGCGGCAGACCCTGCGCGAACGACAGCGCAGGCAGCGCAGCGGCACCCAGGGCCACGGCGGCGCGCTGGGCAAGACGGGAAGTGAGGATGCGGTTTTGCATGGTCATGCCTTTCAGGTCAGGAGAGGAGGAAGAAAGTCAGGACGAGGTACATCGCGACGAATCGGATGCAGACGCCGAGGAACTGGCGTTGGTTGAGGCGGCTCTCGGACCACCCCACGTAGGCCGTTCGCATGGCCCAGACGCCCCAGACGAGCAGGACCGCGAACACGACGCCGACCAGGACGGTCGCCATCGCTGAAGGTGCGATGCCGCTGTTGGCTTGAAATGCCGAGACCTGGGCGCCGTTCATGGCTTGGCCTCTGCGGTCGTCGGCTGTGATGGCGGGACGACCCGTTCCGTGCGGTAGTCGCCGGCCAGTTCGGAGGGGTCGCGCGGCTGGGCGCGCGACGGGGTGAGATGGGCCTGGATGCCGGCGCGCACGCGCGCCAGGTCAGCCAGCAGCCTCGGGTAGTCGAAGTGGTAGCGCTCGCCCGGTGTGACTGAGGTCTGCGTGGCGCTGTGCGCGACAGTGCGCTCCAGCGCGTCGAGCTGGCGCAACGCAGCGGCCAGTTCCTGGCGTTGTGCCGGAGACTCGGCCAGCGCCATCGAGGACTGGCCCAGCACAAGGGCCGTCACGAGAAAAGTGGGCACGCCGCGATGCGCGGCGCGCAGCCAGATCGGAGCCAACATCGCGCCATTCCTGTGTGATCAGCAATGGCTAGATCGTGGAGAGCAGGGCTGTTTCAGGCCGCAAACAATAGGAACCCAGCCGTGCCCGGATTGATGCGCCGATCCGAGTGGCATGCCTCGATGCGTAGATGCCCGCTGGCGGCCTTCACGCAAATTCGTGGTTATCAGAATTCGGCGGGCTATGTCATTGCTTGCAGTCAGGCCAACAAATTGGCCTGCGGGCTATCCGGCTGCAATGGTTATGGCGACAACAGGCAGTATCGCGAGCCGTCCTCGACAAAGCCCAGCGGCGCCGTCAGCACACCGCTGTCGAGGTCGTCGCGCACCAGATGCCACGGGCCGATGGCCACGCCCAGGCCGGCCACGGCCGCCTGCAAGCTGAAATAGAAGTGCTCGAAGGTCAGCCCTGGCGCGTCCGGCACGGGCTGGCCTCGGGCCACCACCCATTCCGACGACCATGCGCCCGGCCGGGTGCGCGAATGCAGGCGCGGCGCGCCGGCCTTGAGCGCGGCGCTGGCCTTGTTCATGGAGAACCAGGTCGCCACCTTGTCCGGTCGGCAGACCGGGCCGACCTTTTCCGCGAATAGGGGTTCGGCGTGGTAGCCCTCGGGCCAGGGGAAGTAGTCGCGGCGGATGGCTAGGTCGATGCCGCTGGCGAAGGAGAACGGCCCGCCGCCGGCGACCAGATGCACGTCGATCCCTGGATGCCGGGCCTGGAAGTCCGGCCAGCGCGGGATCAGCCAGCGCATCAGCAGTGTCGGCTCGCACGACAGCACCCAGCGCCGGCCCTGGCGGGCGCTGGCGCGCAGCTCGCCGACGGCCTGGCGCATCAGATCCAGCCCGTTGCCCACGGCCCGCGCTAGGGTGCGGCCGGCATCGGTCAGGAACACGCGCCGGCTGCGCCGCTCGAACAGGGCCACGCCCAGCTCGTCTTCGAGCAGGCGGACGGCGCGGCTGACCGCGCCGTGGGTCAGGTGCAGTTCGTTGGCCGCGTGGCTGAAGTTCTCCAGCCGCGCCGCTGCCTCGAAGCAGCGCAGCGCGGCGGGTTTCCTCGCCATCATGACTGAAACCATGCCTGCCGGGCTGCTGCCGCAGATCAGTCATGGCCTGGGTGTCTCCGAAGCCCTGGCCGGGCAACTGGTGACGCTGTATGCCCTGGGTTCGGTGCTGGCGGCCATCCCGGTCATCGCCGCCACACGCGGATGGAATCGCCGCCCGCTGTTCCTGATGGCGATTGGCGGCCTCCTGGTGTTCAACACCATCACGGCCCTGTCCGCCCATTACGGTTTGACGCTGGCCGCGCGCTTCGTCGCGGGCATGGCCGCTGGCGTGGTGTGGGGACTGCTGGCCGGCTATGCCCGACGGCTGGTGCCGCCCCGTTTGCAGGGTCGGGCGCTGGCAGTTGCGGGTGTCGGGCAACCCATCGCGCTGGCGATCGGCGTTCCGTTGGGAACGTGGCTGGGCACGCTGTTCGACTGGCGTGGCGTGTTCTGGATCATGTCGGCGCTGTCGTTGCTGCTGTCCGCGTGGGTGCGGCTGGCGGTGCCGGATTTTGCCGGCCAGTCTGCCGGGCAGCGGTTGCCCATTCGGCGCGTCTTCACGATGCCGGGCATCCGCCCGGTGCAGCTGGTGCTGTTCGGCGTGGCATCCATTGCTGGGATCTGGTTCACCGGCCTGCTGGTGGATCGCTGTCTGCGCGCACTTACCCTGTCGAGTCTTGCCGTGTTCGCCGCCGCTGCGTTGGTGCTCGGGTTCTCGGGCGGTTCTGCCGTCGCGGTTCTGATTGGTGTTGCAGCCTGGGGCCTGACCTTTGGCGGTGCGCCCACCTTGCTGCAAACGGCGCTGGCCGACAACGCGGGCGAAGCGGCGGACGTGGCGCAGTCCATGCTGGTGACGGTCTTCAACCTGGCGGTCGCGGGGGGCGGCGTGGTCGGCGGCATCTTGCTGGAGCGCCAAGGGGCGGCCTCGCTACCGTGGGCTCTGGCCGCGCTGGCGTTGCTGGCTCTGGCCGTGGCGTGGTCAGCCAGGATGCATGCCTTCCGGCCCGGCCATCGGATCGCGGCGGGCTGACGGGAGGCTTCCATGTGCCAGGCGGCGTTGCACGCATGGTTGAGGGCTGCCGTTGCGGTAGCCTGGCGGGATGGCCGTTAGATGATCTGGCGACAACCTCAGTCACCGATCCCACGGCGCATCGCGCCAGCGTTCCAGCAGGAAATCACTGAATGCCGTCAGCCGCCGCGGCACGGGTTCGCGCCGCGCCCGCACGATGCTGATCTTCGAGGGTGCAGCTTCCCACTCAGGCAGCACGCGCACCAACCGCCCGTCGCGCAGTTCTTCGTGAATGTCCCAGGTCTCGCGCAGCGAGATGCCCAGCCCGGCCAGGCACCACGCATGCAGCACGTCACCACTGTCGCTGCACAGCGTGCCGCCGACGGTGACGGGTTTCTCGCGGCGGCCTTTGCGCAGCGGCCAGGTGTTTTGCAGCAAGCCCGGATAGGCGAATACCAGGCAGTTGTGCCGCGCCAAATCTTCCGGTGTTTCAGGGTTTCCCTGCGCTTTCAGGTAGGCCGGAGACGCAGCCAGGACGCGCCGGTTACTGGCCACGCGCCGCGCCACCAGCCGCGAGTCGGCCAGCTCGCCCATGCGGATCGCCAAGTCCAGGTCGCCGCCATACAGATCCTGCACCTGGTCGGACAGGCGCAGGTCGAATCCGACACGGGGATGCAGGCGGCAGAAGTCATGAATCGCCGGGGCCACGAACTTGCGGCCGAAGGGCGTGGGGGCAGTCAGGCGGACGATGCCATTCAGTTCCCGGCTGCCGCCGGTCGCCAGTTCCTGCACTTCATCCAGCACGCCCAGCGCCACGCGCGCGCGCTCGGCGATGGCGCGGCCTTCGTCGGTGATGCGCAGGTTTCGGGTGTTGCGCTCGAACAGCGTGGTGCCCAGCGCCTGTTCCAGCCGGGCGATCTGCTTGCTCACTGTCTTGGGCGCCAGGTGCAGGTCGCGCGCGGCGGCGGAGAAGCTCTGGCGCTCCACCACATGCACGAACACCGCCAGGTCATCGAGGTTGCGCAAGGCCATTTGGGTCGTTTCGTAGAAAGTGTTTGTCTATTTTGGTCATTTAAAGGATATACCGAATCCGCGAGACTGACACTCTTTGTCCCCCATGCTGCCGTCGCCATGCTCCCTTTGGAGGTGCGCCCCGCAGCGCATCCCGACAGGAGTTTCAGATGAACCAGCGCATTCTTTTCGTCCTCACCAGCCACGACCGCAAGGGGCCGGCTGATGCCGCCGACGCGGCACCCAGCGGCTTTTACTTGTCGGAAGTGACGCATCCGCACGCGGTGCTGGCCGCAGCCGGCTACACGGTCGATTTCGTCAGCCCCAAGGGCGGCGCCACGCACGTCGATGGCCTCGATCTAGACGATCCGGTCAATGCCGCGTTCTGGAACGATGCAACCCTGCGCAGCGCCACCGAAACCACGCTGGCGCCGGCACAGGTCGATGCCGACGCCTATGCCGCGATCTTCTATGCCGGCGGCCACGCGACGATGTGGGACTTCCCCGGCAGCACCGAGCTGGCCGCGATTGCCGCACGCATCTACGAGCGTGGCGGCATCGTTGCAGCGGTCTGCCACGGCCCGGCCGGGCTGGTGAACCTCAAGCTGTCCGATGGCCGCTATCTGGTCGAAGGTAAAGACGTGTCGGCCTTCACCAACGACGAGGAGCGCGCGGTCGGCCTGTACGACACCGTGCCGTTCCTGCTGGCCGATGCCTTGCAGGAACGCGGTGCCCGCCACGTGCCCGCGCCGAACTTCCAGGCGCAGGTGGTGGTGAGCGAACGGCTGGTCACGGGCCAGAACCCCGCTTCGGCCAAGGGCGTGGCCGAGGCGATGCTGCCCCTGCTGGCAGCAGGACGGGCCTGAACCATGAACGAGCGCATGCCCTTCGTCATCTATGTCTTCGCGCTCTGCGCGTTTGCCCTGGGCTTCACCGAGTTCGTCACCATCGGCCTGGTGTCCACCATTTCCTCTGACCTGCATGCCAGTGTCAGCCAGGTCGGCACGGCGGTCACGGCCTATGCGCTGGGCGCGGTGATCGGCGCACCCGGCCTGACGGCGCTAGCCACGCGCTGGCCGCGCAAGCGGCTGCTGCTGGTGGCGATGGCGCTGTTCACGCTGGGCAACGCGGTGGTCAGCCTGTCCGATGCGCTGACGCCCATGCTGATTGCCCGCTTCGCCTCGGGGCTGGGGCATGGCGTGTTCCTGGCCGTGGCGTCCAGCGTCGCCACCCAACTGGCGGGACGGCATCGTGCCGGTGCGGCGGTGGCGGTGGTGTTCGGCGGCCTGACGTTGGCCCTGGCGCTGGGTGTGCCGCTGGGCACCTACCTGGGCAGCGTGTTGAGCTGGCAGGTCATCTTCATGGCCGTGGCCGCGAGCGGCGCTATCGGCTTCCTGGGCCTGCTGGCGCTGATGCCGACGGATCGCAACGATGGCTCGGCGCAGGCCAATGCGATGGATGGCCTGAAAGCCATGTTCAACCCGCGCCTGCTGGCCGGGGCCGGCATCACCGTGCTGGCCTATGCGGGGTCGTTCGCGCTTTACACCTACATCTCGCCCATTCTGTTGCAGGTCACGCACGTCACCGAGAGCACGGCCAGCCTGTTGATGCTGGGCTATGGCGTGATGGCGGCCATCGGCAACGTGTGGGGCGGACGGCTCACCGACCGCAAGGGGGCGGATGCAGCCGTGATGACCGTGCTGGTCGGCCTGACGGTGGTGCTGCTGGCGATCTGGCTGTCGGCATCATCCCTGCCGCTGATGGTGTTGTTGACCGGCGTGCTGGGCGCGCTGACCTATGCGGCAGTGCCGGCCTTGCAGGCGCGGGTGATCGGCCTGTCGCACCTGCATGCGCCGCAGGCACCGGCGGTCGCCGCCGGGCTGAACATCGCTGGTTTCAATGGCGGTATCGCGCTGGGTTCGCTGCTGGGCGGCGCCAGCCTGGAGGCGATGGGCCTGACCAGCACGGCGTGGGTCGGCGCTGTTGCCGTGGGGTTGGGGATCGTCTGGATGTTGTGGCAGATGCGGCGCCCCGCCTTCCTGGCCGCAAGGCTTCAAGGGTAGGTGCGTCATGGAGCTACGGCATCTGCGCTGCTTCCTGGCTGTTGCCGAAGAACTCCACTTCGCACGCGCGGCGGAGAAGCTGCATGTCGAGCAGTTGCCGCCGTTCCGATCAGCGATCAGATGCACTACCTTCCTGCTGCCGCGCATAGACCACCAGCCGCAGGTGCCGGTCTTCGTCAACGGTCAGCGAGGTGTGCTCGAACGGCTCGGCCTGACCCTCGACCACCAACTGGCGTACCCCGTTGCAGGGCGCATGCACGTCATGCGTCCGCCACCACGCCTTGAACTCCGGCGACACCCGTTCCAGCTCGTCCACCAGCTTGTGAATGTCGGCTTCCTGCGTGGCGCGGGCGAAGTCGCGGCGGAAGCTGGAGAGCATCAGCGGGGCTTGTGCTTCCCATTCGTGGAAACAGGCACGCAGGGTGGAATCGGTGAACAGCAGCCAGAGCAGGTTGCGCCGCTCAGGCGTATGCGTGTCGAAGCCGAACAGCGCATCGGCCGGCGCGTTGAAGCCCAGCACGTCCCAACGCAGGTTGAGCACGAAGGCCGGGTGCGACAGGTCGTGCATCAGGCGCCGCACCAGTGGCGGCAGCACGCACCACGTCTTGCCCGGCTCGGCGGGCGGTCGTTCGTGGGCCAGCAGGAACAGGTGGCGGCGCTCGGCGGCATCCAGTTTCAGCACCCGCGCCAAGTTGTCCAGAAAGGTGGCCGACACGCCAATGTCGCGCCCCTGTTCCAGCCATGTGTACCAAGTCAGGCCGACCCCGGCGAGCGCGGCGACTTCCTCGCGCCGCAGCCCTGGCGTGCGGCGGCGGCCACCGCTGGGCAGGCCCAGGTCGGCAGGCGACAGGCGCTCGCGGTGCGCGCGCAGGAAGGCCGCCAGATCGGCGCGGGTTCGCTCCAGGGTTCGCATGGCTTATCTCATTGCTTTCAGTAATAGCATAAATGGTTAAATTGTAATTGTTTAAAAGGAATTTGAGAATGATCGCGTCTTTACCCTGGATACGCAAGATGAACTCGAATTCCTGCCTTGCGACGCCGCCTGCGCGCGCCGTCAGCGGCCCGCCGTGGCTCGGTTTGTCCGTGCTGCTGCTGGCCGGTTTCGTCACGATCTTTGACCTGTTCGTGGTCAACGTCGCCATTCCCAGCATGCAGGCCGGGCTGGGCGCGAGCTTCGCGCAGATCGGCTTCATCGTGGCCGGCTACGAGCTGGCTTTTGGCGTGCTGCTGATTACCGGAGGGCGGCTGGGCGACCTGTTCGGGCGACGGCGCCTGTTCGTCGTCGGCATGGCGGGCTTCACGCTGGCCTCGGCCTTGTGCGGGCTGGCGCCCAGCGCCGGCTTCCTGATCGGCGCGCGGGTGTTGCAGGGGCTGGCCGCCGCCTTGCTGTTCCCCCAGGTCTATGCGTCCATCCGCGTCAACTTCGACGGCGACGACAGCCGCCATGCTTTCGGCCTGCTGGGGATGACGCTGGGCCTGGCCGCCATCGCCGGGCAGGTGCTGGGCGGCTGGCTGGTGCATGCCGACCTGTTCGGGCTGGGCTGGCGCAGCATCTTTCTCATCAACGTGCCCATCGGGCTGTTCGCGATCGCGTCGGCGCGCCACATCCCCGAATCCCGCGCACCGCAGCGCCCGGCACTGGACTGGACGGGCGTGGCACTGGTCAGCGCCGGGCTGGCGTTACTGCTGGTGCCGCTGATCGAGGGGCCGGGCCAAGGCTGGCCGGCCTGGAGCGTGGGATCGCTGGGTGTGGCGGCGGCGCTGCTTGCGCTGTTCTACCGGCAGCAGGAACAACGGCGTATGGCGGGCGGCTTGCCACTGGTGGACATGCGCCTGCTGGCCCAGCGCCGCTTCGCGCTGGGCGCGGTGCTGGTGCTGCTGGTCTATTCCACGTCCAGTTCCTTCTTCCTCTGCTTCGCTCTGTTGGTACAGACCGGACTGGGGCTTGACCCCTTCGCAGCGGGCAGCATCTTCGCGCCGTGCAGCGCGGGCTTCGTGATGGCATCGCTGGCCGCACCGCGGCTGGTGGCGCGCTGGGGAGCGCGGGCCATCGTCGCGGGTGCGCTGGTCTATGCGGCTTCCATCGGGCTATTGATTGCACAGGTGCAGATCGCGGGCGCGGTGCTGGTGCCCGCGCGGCTGATTCCCGTGTTGGTCGTGGTAGGCGCGGGTCAGGGTTTCATCATGACCCCGCTGCTGAATCTGGTGCTTGGTTTTGTCGATGAAGCGCAGGCCGGCATGGCGTCGGGTGTGATCTCGACCGTGCAGCAGGTCGGCGCAGCGTTGGGCGTGGCCGTGGTCGGCATCCTGTTCGCAGCGGCGCTGGCTGCCGATGAAGGCGTGGCCGCACAGGATGGCCAGTACGCATCGGCCTTTGTGGCCGGCATGCTCTACAACCTGGGCGCGGCCCTGATCGTTTGCGTGCTGTTGCTGATGCTGGCGAGAACGCAGCGGTCTGCGGACTGATAAAGGGAGGCATGCGATGGATTTCCGGCATCCGCGTTACTTTCTGGCCGTTGCCGAGGAATCCCCCTTCGCCCGTGCAGCGGAGAGATGAACGACACCTAGTCCTTTCTGCCATGTACGGTTAGGGAAATGGACGGCCAACTAAAGGTACTTCTTGAAGCTGCCCGCAGTCAGGCTCACGGCCAGTCCCAGCAAGGCGGCGCTCGGCAACAGGATCAGCAATGGATGCACCGAGATCGGCAGTGCCAGGTATGTGATCCACGGCAGCACGGCCAGGGGCATAAGGCTGGCTTTCGCGCGGTGGTAGATGAACCCGGATTCGCGGCCCGCGCCGAACCTGCGCACGTCGCGTCGCACCAGACCATCAATCAGACCGACGAAAGCGGCCGTGAAGATCAGCGGCAGCGTGAGCACCAGGACCAGCAGGCGCACTAGGAAGGTCAGCGTCGTGAAGGCCGCGGCGATCAGGTAGCTTTCGGCCCAGACATAGACTTGGCTGATGTAGTAGCGGAAGTTGCGCGCCTGCTCGTGGCTGGGCGCGCGGACGCGCTCGGCGGTCTGGCTCATGCGCGCCAGCAGCCCGGAGCGAACAAACACCCATTCGTAGCCTGTATCCACCACCTCGTGCGCTGTGCGCCCCGGCTCCTGCACGACCACGCTGCGCGTGAAGTGGCTGGACAGGTGTCCAAGCTCGTACTGCAACATCTGCTGGGAATGGCGCCAGCCCTGGTCCTTCCAGAACAGGTGCATGCCGACGCACTCCACCACGATCGAGAACAGCAGCGAGCCGATCAGCACTCCAAGCAAGCGAAACGGCAAGGTGACGGTGCCGACGATCAGGCCCTGGCGCTGGTTCTGCTCCCGCTGCGCGGTCGATGCGGCGTCCTTCATGGCGCGGCCTCGTCGGCACTGTGGTCGGTGGCGGTGGCCACCGCAGCAGACTCGGCTGGAGCCGCATCATCCAGCAGGTCATCGGGCAAGGCCGCATCCTGCAAGGCCGGGGAACTGGTGAACTCCCACCACTGCGTAGCCTCGCTGTAGCTCTGGCGCATGTACCCCGCCAGTTGTTGCAGGTCCGCCGGCATCACTTCATCCGGGTCTGGTATCGGCAGCGGCATGCGAACCTTCCAAAGCTGGCCGCCCTGCAGCAGCGCGAAGCACTGGCCTTTGGGCAGGCCGACTACGTGCGATGGCTCGATCATCGGCACGCTGGACATGCTGATGCGGT
>Ga0126362_10000741_pt1 | contig 10433 bp, 1 predicted proteins | sample ANMtaG_FD_126269 | JGI IMG/M metagenome (GOLD analysis project Ga0126362, IMG submission 126269) | Continental margin sediment microbial communities from North Pacific Ocean - ANME2c_DSS_Sorted | ecosystem: Environmental > Aquatic > Marine > Continental margin > Sediment | place: Pacific Ocean... | reverse complement strand
GGCGGGAGAGCTGTACCTGGGTGGGATCAACCTCGCACGGGGCTACCTGAAGCGAGCGGGGCTGACGGCCGAGCGGTTCATCGCGACAGAGAAGGGGCAGCGCCTGTACCGCACGGGAGACCTGGTGCGGTGGAACAACGAGGGTCAGCTGGAGTACCTGGGCCGGATCGACCATCAGGTGAAGGTGCGGGGGTTCCGCATCGAGCTGGGGGAGATCGAGGCGGGGCTGCAGGCCCAAGCGGAGGTCAGAGAAGCAGTCGTGGTGGCGAACGAAGGTCCGGCGGGTACGAGGCTCGTGGGCTACGTCTCGGGCAACGGAATCGACACCGCGGTCCTCAAGCAGAAGCTGGGAGAAGCGTTGCCGGACTACATGGTCCCGAGCGTGCTGGTGGTGCTGGAAGCACTGCCGCTGAACGCGAACGGGAAGGTGGACCGCAAGGCACTCCCCATCCCCGCCATCACCAGCGACAAACCCTACGAAGCCCCGCAAGGCCCCATCGCCGAAACCATCGCCGCCATCTGGGCCGAAGTGCTGCAGATGGAGAAGGTCGGCATTCACGACAACTTCTTCGACCTCGGCGGGCATTCGCTGCTGCTGGTCCGCGTGCACCGCCTTCTCGAAGACAGGCTTCGCACCACCGTCGCCCTGGTCCAGCTTTTCAAGTACCCCACGGTCGGTTCGCTGGCCCAGTGGATGGAGCGCGGCGCCGCCGCACCCGCGGCGTCGTCGCCCACGGCCGGCGACGACCGTGCGCTGCGCCAGCGCGCCGCCTTGCTTCAACGTCGCAAATCCGCGGAAAGAGTCAACTGATGAACACCCTCGACGAACAGGCCGGGCAGGCCGACGCGGCCGCCACCGGCATCGAGATCGCCATCGTCGGCATGGCGGGGCGCTTTCCGGGCGCCGACGATGTCGATGCTTTCTGGCGCAACATCCGCGACGGCGTGGAGTCCGTGGCCGGCTTCACCGACGAGCAACTGCGCGCCCGAGGCATTTCGCAGGAACTGCTCGACGACCCCGCCTATGTGAAGGCGGGCGTCCAGTTCAAGGGCTTCGACCAGTTCGACGCCGGCTTCTTCGGCTATTCGCCGCGCGAGGCCGAGTACCTCGACCCGCAGCAGCGCATCTTCCTGGAGTGCGCGTGGGCCGCGCTCGAGCATGCCGGCTGCGACGCCCACACCTGGCCGGGCAAGATCGGCGTCTACGCGGGCGAGGGCCCCAACCTGTACCTCATGCGGCACCTGCTGCCCGCGTTCGGCCTGGGCGATGGACGCGGCATCGCCGACCTGCTGGGCCTCATGAGCGGCAACTCGGGCGGATCGCTGTGCACCCGCGTGGCCTACAAGCTCAACCTGCGCGGCCCGGCTGTCACGGTGCAGACCGCCTGCTCGACCTCTCTGGCCGCGGTGCACACCGCCTGCCAGTCGCTGCTGGGCTACGACTGCGACATGGCACTGGCCGGCGGCGTCTGGCTCAACCTGCTGCAGGACAACGGCTACCTCTACCAGGCCGGCGCGATCCTGTCGCCCGATGGCCACTGCCGCGCCTTCGACGAAAAGGCCGCGGGCACGGTGATCGGCAGCGGCGCGGGCCTCGTGGTGCTCAAGCGCCTCGACGACGCTCTGCGCGACGGCGACACCATCCATGCCGTCATCAAGGGCACTGCCGCCAACAACGACGGCGCCGACAAGGTCGGCTTCACCGCGCCCAGCGTGAACGGCCAGGCCGAGGCGATCCGCGCGGCGCAGCTGATTGCGGGCGTGGCCGCCGAATCCGTGGGCTATATCGAGGCCCATGGCACGGGCACGGTGCTTGGCGACCCCATCGAGCTCGCCGCGCTGACGCAGGCCTTCCTGGCCGATTCCAATCGCACCGGCTACTGCGCCATCGGCTCGGTCAAGACCAACGTGGGCCACCTCGATGCGGCGGCCGGCGTCACCGGCCTCATCAAGACGGTGATGGCGTTGAAGCACAAGACGCTGCCGGCGAGCCTGCATTTCGAGCGGCCCAATCCACAGATCGATTTCGCGGCGAGCCCGTTCTACGTCAACGCCGCCACCAAGGCATGGCCTGCGGGCGCTACGCCGCGCCGTGCGGGAGTCAGTTCGTTCGGCATCGGCGGCACCAATGTGCATGTGGTGCTCGAAGAGGCGCCTGCAGCGAAGCAGGCCGAGAGCTCGTCCAGCTGGCAGGTGCTGCCGCTGTCGGCGCAGAACGCCGCCGCGCTACAGCAAGCCGGCCAGCAATTGGGCCGACACCTCGAAGCGGCGAGCGACCAGGCGCTTGCCGATATCGCGCACACACTGCAGAGCGGCCGTCGCGCGCAGCCGCTGCGCGCGGCCATCGTCGCCAACGGCAACGCCATGGCCGCGCAGACGCTGCTGTCGCTCGAGGGCAGCTTCGAGCAGGTGATGCGCGCGCCGGCCACCGCGCCCGAGGTCGCCTTCCTTTTCCCCGGCGGGGGCACGCAGCACGCCAACATGGGCTCTGCGCTGTACCGCGACGACCCGGTGTTCCGCGGCGAGGTCGATCGCTGCTGCGCACTGCTGAACGATGCGATGGGCATGGACCTGCGCCAGCTGCTGTACCCGGCGGCCGGCGCCGAAGCCGCAGCCGACCACAAGCTGTCGTGCATCGAATACACGCAGCCGGTGCTGTTCATCGTCGAGTACGCGATGGCCCGCGCCTGGATGGCGCGCGGCGTGCGGCCCGCCGTGATGCTGGGCCACAGCCTGGGCGAGTACGTGGCCGCCTGCCTGGCCGGCGTGTTCAGCCTGGAAGACGCGCTGCGCATCGTCACCGCGCGCGGCCGCCTGATGCAGTCGATGCCCGCCGGCGCGATGACGGCCATCGCGCTGACCGAGGCAGAGCTTGCGCCGTTCCTTCAGGCCGGCTGCGACATCGCCGCGATCAACGGCGAGCAGCTGTGCGTGCTCGCGGGGCCGTTGCAGGCCATCGAGGCGGCCGAGAAGCAGCTGTCTGCCCAGGGGCTGCTGCCGCGCCGCCTGCATGTCGCCATCGCCTCCCACTCGGCCACGACCGAGTCCATCGTGGCGGAGCTGCAGCAGGTGGTTGCCTCGGTGCCGCGCCATGCGCCGCGCATTCCGTTCATCTCCAACGTGACCGGCAAGCCCATCACGCCCGAGCAGGCGATGGATCCGGCTTATTGGGGGAGCCATCTGCGCGGCACCGTGCGCTTCGCTGATGGACTGGCCGTGCTGCTCGGCGTGGCCGGGCGTGTCGTGCTCGAAGTGGGCCCGGGCGAAACGCTGGCCGGCCTCGCGCGCCAGCATCCGCTGGCTGCGTCGGCCGCAGGCATCTGGGCGAGCCAGGCGCATCCGCAGCAGCAGGCCCGCAACGAGCGGCAACTGGCCAGCGTGACGGGCGCGCTCTGGTGCGCCGGCGTGGAGATCGACTGGGCCGCCTGCCGCGCGGGCCAGCCGCGTCGCCAGGTGCCGCTGCCGACCTATCCGTTCCAGCGCCAGTCTTACTGGGTCGAGGCCGGCTCTTTCGAGGGCGGCACCAGGGCCGGTGCGGCAGCAGCAGCGACCGATGCGTTCTACGTGCCCACCTGGAAGCGCACCGAACCGCTGCAGCCTGTGCAGACGCCCGCACCGGCGGGCACGTGCACGCTGGTGTTCGGTGAAACGCGCAGCCTCACCGACAGCCTGATCCGTCACCTGCACCAGGATGCCGAGACGCACCCCGTGGTTTGGGTGGAGCAGGGCCCTGGCTTCGTCGAGATCAGCCCGCGCCACTACGCGGTGCGTCCTGGCGAGCGCGCCGACCACGAGCAGGTGCTGCGCAAGGTGCAGGCCGAGCTGGGGCCGGTCTCGAAGATCTATCACCTGTGGAGCGTGGACGACGAGCTCGCGGCGCCTTCGCAGTCGGACCAGATGCTGGAGCGCGGCTTCTTCAGCCTGCTGGCCCTCGCACAGGCACTCGACAGCGCGTCGGCCGGCAGCGAGCGCAAGCTGGCGATCCAGGTCGTCACCAACCAGATGGAAGACGTCAGCGGGCTGGAGCCCCTGTGCCCCGAGAAGGCCACGCTGTTCAGCCTTGCCAAGGTGGTCGGCCAGGAATATCCGCACATCGATTGCAACGTGACCGACGTGGTGCTGCCCGTGCCCGGCAGCGACGCGGAGACGTGGCTGGTGAGGCAGCTTGCGGCCGACATGCCGGCGCGTCACGACGAACCGCTGGTGGCGTATCGCGGCCCGCATCGCTGGGTGAAGGGCTACGAGCCGCTGGCGCTGCCGGCACCGGGCGCCGGACCGCAGCAGCGGCTGCGCACGCACGGCGTCTACCTGATCACCGGCGGCCTCGGCGGTGTGGGGCTCTCGGTGGCGCGGCACCTTGCGAAGTCGTGGCAGGCGAAGCTGGTGCTGTTCGGGCGTACCCCGCTGCCCGAGCGCAGCACTTGGGAGGCGCTGGCCGCATCGCCCGAGCAGCCGGCGGCACTGCGCCAGAAGCTGCTGCAGCTGCTCGAACTCGAAGCGCTGGGCGGCGAAGTGCTCGCGCTGTCGGCGGACGTGGCCGATGCGGCGCAGATGCAGGCAGCCGCCGCGCAGGCGCGACAGCGCTTCGGCGCCATCCACGGCGTGATCCACACGGCAGGCCATGCCAACAGCGGGATGATCGGCCAGCGCACGCGTGCCATGGTCGATGCCGTGTTCGCACCCAAGCTGCGCGGCACGCAGGCGCTGCTCGAAGCGGTGCGCGAAGACGCACTCGATTTCGTGCTCTTCTGTTCGTCCATTTCCGCCATGGCCGGCGGCCTGGGCATGAGCGACTACGCCGCGGCCAACGCGTACCTCGATGCCTTGGCCGCGCAGGAGCAGCGCAGCGCCCGCCACGCCGTCTTCTCGGTCAACTGGGACGCCTGGCGCGACCTAGGCATGGCCGCGGGCATGGTGCTGCCCGAAGGCGTCGGCATGGACGGCCCCGAAGGCGCGCTGGTGCTGGAGCGCATCGTCAACGGCCCGGCGTTCTCCCAGGTGGTGATCTCCACGACCGACCTGACGCAGCGCCTCGGCGAACTGGACAGCGGAATGCTGGAGCTGATCGAGTCCGGCCCCCTGGCCCATGCGGTACGCGCCGGCCGGCGCAACCATCCGCGTCCTGCGCTCGACACGCCCTACGTCGCGCCCGACGGCGATCTCGAAACCGGCCTTGCCGCCGTCTGGCAGGACATGCTCGGCATCACCGCCGTCGGCATTCACGACAACCTGTTCGAGCTCGGCGGCGACTCGCTGCTCGCCATCCAGATCCTGGCGCGCGTGCGCAAGGCCTACGAGATCGAACTTCACCCGGCCGCCTTCTTCAAGGCGCCAACCATCGCCGACCTGGCCCTGCTGGTCGAGACCCGCCTGATCGAAGAGATCGAGAACGGCGAAAGCAGCGAGAACAAAGACCCGGCCGATGCCGCCACCGTCTGAAACAAGCACCGTCATGCCCGAAATCCAGGATATCTCCGCACGCCGCGCCAGCCTGAGCGCCGAACAACGCGCCAAATTGCAGGCGCGACTGCGTGGCGCAAGCGTGGCCGGCGCGCGCGAAGCCGGGAGCGCCATTCCCCCGCGTCCGCAGAAAGATCGCGCACCGCTGTCCTTCGCCCAGCGCCGCCAGTGGTTCCTGTGGAAGCTGGACCCGGGCCGCACGGCCTACCACCTGAGCGGTGGGCTGGTGCTCACGGGGCACCTGGACATCGAGGCCCTGCGCGCTAGCGTGCAGGCGCTGATCGACCGCCACGAGTCGCTGCGTACCGTCTTTCGCGAGGAAGGCGATGGCGAGGCGGAGCAGGTCATCCTGGAGACCCTGGCGGTCTCGCTGCCGTGCATCGACCTGAGCACGCTGGATACGACGGCACGCGAGGTGGCCATCGATCGTGAGGTGCGCGGCATCCGCACCGAGCCCTTCGACCTCACGCGCGGTCCGCTGATGCGTACCGTGCTGCTGAAGACCGGCGCGCAGACGCATCAGCTGCTGGTCGTGATGCACCACATCGTGTCGGACGGCTGGTCGGTGCAGCTCACGCTGGACGAATTGGCTGCCCAGTACGCTGCACGCGTGCAGAAGCGCTCGCTGGAGCAGCCTGCGCTGCCTGTGCAGTACGCCGACTACGCCGTCTGGCAGAACCGGTGGCTCGAAGGCGGCGAGGGCGAGCGTCAGCTCGCCTGGTGGCGCGATCACCTGGGCGCGGAGCAGCCGGTGCTCTCGCTGCACACCGACCGGCCGCGCAATGCCGATGGCCGCTACGGCTCGGCGCGCGTCACTGTCGCGCTGCCGGCCGATACCGTCTCACGGCTGCGCCAGCAGGCCCAGGGGCAGGGCGCGACGCTGTTCATGACGCTGCTCGCGGGCTTCAATGCGCTGCTGTTCCGGCACACGGGGCAGACCGATGCGCGCGTCGGCGTGCCCATTGCCAACCGCAACCGGGCGGAGACGGCGGGCGTCGTGGGCTTCTTCGTCAACACGCAGGTGCTGCGCGCGCGCATCGATGCGCGCATGACGCTGGAGGAGCTGTTCGTGCAGACGCGCGACACGGCGATCGGTGCGCAGACTCACCAGGATCTGCCGTTCGAGCAACTGGTCGGGGCATTGCGGCCCGAACGCAGCCTCAGTGCGAATCCGCTGTTCCAGGTGATGTTCAATCACGTCCGGCGCGACCATCGCTCGCTGGCCGAGTGGCCGGGCGTGTCTGTGCAGCGGCTGGACTTCGAGGAAGAGGACGCACAGTTCGAGCTGACGCTGCAGACGCTGGAACTCGAGGACGGCAGTGTGGAGGCGACGCTTCTCTACGCCTCGGAGCTGTTCGACCGGGAGACAGTGGAGCGGATGGCAGGGCACTACCTGTCGGTGCTGCGGGCGCTGGTCGAGCAGCCGCAGCAGGCGGTGGGGGATGTGGTGCTGGTGGGGGCTGTGGAGCGCGCGCAGCTCGCGGCGTGGAGCGAGAACGCACGTTGCCACGTGGATGCCCAGCCTGTGCACCGGCAGATCGAGGCACATGCAAGGCTCAAGCCGCAGGCTCCCGCGCTGGTTTTCGGCGACGAGGCTCTGAGCTACGGCGAACTCAATGCCCGCGCGAACCGCCTTGCGCACCGCCTGATTTCTCTTGGCGTGGGCCCCGATGTGCTGGTCGGCCTCTGCGTGGAACGCTCTGTCGAGATGATGGTGGGCATCTTGGCAGTGCTCAAAGCAGGAGGCGCCTACGTGCCCCTGGACCCCGAGTACCCTGCGGACCGCCTGTCCTACATGGTGGAAGACAGCGGCATCGCATTGCTGCTGACCCAGCGCCACCTGCGCTCGCTGATCCCGGGTGTTCAAACGCTTCAGGTCCTCGAACTCGACACTCTCGATACGTCATTCGAATCCGACGCCGATCCGCAAGTCCCCTTGCACGGCGAACACCTGGCCTACGTGATCTACACGTCCGGCTCCACGGGCCGCCCGAAGGGCGCAGCCATCCGCCATGAGGCGCTCTTCAGCTGCATGGCCTGGATGCAGGAGTTCTACACCCTGGCTGGTGCCGACACGGTGCTGCACAAGGCCCCCTTCGGCTTCGACGTGTCCGTCTGGGAGATGTTCTGGCCGCTGACCTCGGGTGCAAGACTGGTCATTGCCAACCCGGGCGACCACCGCGACCCGGTGCGGCTGGTCGAACTGATCCAGAAACACCAGATCACGACGCTGAACTTCGTGCCCTCGATGCTGCAGGCATTCCTGGCGTACGAGGGGATCGAGGCGACAACGAATCTCAAGCACATCATCTGCGGCGGGGAGGCGATGCCTGCAGCCACGCAGAGAGAAGCACTTCAGCGCCTCAGTGGTGCGACGCTGCAGAACCTGTACGGCCCGACGGAGACGACGATCCATGTGACGCAGTGGACGTGTCGGGACGATGGCAGCAGCCAAGTGCCGATCGGCCGTCCGATCAGCGACACGCAGGCGTACGTGCTGGACGGGAGCCTGAACGAGGTTCCTGCGGGTGTGGCGGGAGAGCTGTACCTGGGGGGCATCAACCTTGCACGGGGCTACCTGAAGCGCGCAGGACTTACGGCCGAGCGCTTCATCGCAACGGACAAGGGGCAGCGCCTGTACCGCACGGGAGACTTGGTGCGGTGGAACAACGAGGGTCAGCTGGAGTACCTGGGGCGGATCGACCACCAAGTGAAGGTGCGGGGCTTCCGCATCGAGCTGGGGGAGATCGAGGCGGGGTTGCAGGCCCAAGCGGAGGTCAGGGAAGCAGTCGTGGTTGCGAACGAGGGGCCGGTGGGCACGAGGCTCGTGGGCTATGTCTCGGGCAATGGCATCGACACGGCAGTGCTCAAGCAGAAGCTGGGAGAGGCGCTGCCGGACTACATGGTCCCGAGCGTGCTGGTGGTGCTGGAAGCGCTGCCGCTGAACGCGAACGGGAAGGTGGACCGCAAGGCGCTGCCTGCGCCGGAGTTCACGAGCGACAGGGCGTACGAGGCGCCGGAAGGCGAAGTCGAGCAGACCCTGGCATCGATCTGGTCCGAAGTCCTCGGAGTGGCTCGCATAGGCCGCAACGACAACTTCTTCGAACTCGGCGGCGACTCCATCCTCAGCCTCAAGGTCACGGCACGAGCCGCCAGGGCCGGAGTGCAACTGAATCCCCGGCAGGTGTTCGAGCACCAGAGCCTGTCGCGCATCGCCCAGGCGATCGGCGCCGGCCAGTCTTCAATGGCGCCGACCATCCCCGTTCTGACGGCCGAACAGCGCGCCGGCACCCTGGCACTGTCCCATGCACAGATGCGTCAGTGGTTCCTGTGGCAACTCGATCCGTCGAGCACCGCGTACCACATCAGCGGTGCGCTGAAGCTGGAAGGCAGGCTCGACGTGGAAGCCGTGCGCGCGAGCTTCGACGCGCTGGTGCAGCGTCACGAATCGCTGCGCACCGTGTTCCGCACCGACTCACAAGGCCTGGCCCGGCAACTGATCCGCGAAGCCGCGCCGCTCGACATCGCCGTGCTCGATCTCGCGGCACTGGGCATCGCACAGGAGCGCGAAGCACGCAGCAGGGAGGAAGCCCTGCGCCTGGGTCACACGCCTTTCGACCTGGCCGAAGGCCCGCTGCTGCGGGTCGGCCTGATCCGCCTGGCGCCCGAGGAGCACATGCTCGTCGTGGTGATGCACCACATCGTGTCCGACGGTTGGTCGATGCAGGTCATCGTCGACGAATTCGTGGCGCAGTACAGCGCGCGCGTGCGCGGCATGGAGGCGGAGCTGTCCTCCCTGCCGATCCAGTACGCCGACTACGCCGCATGGCAGCGCGATTGGCTCGAAGCCGGCGAGCGTGAGCGTCAGCTGGCTTACTGGACGCAGCATCTCGGCGCCGGACAGTCCGTGCTGCAGCTGCCTGTCGACCATGCAAGAAAGGCTGACGGCCGCTACAGCGCCGTGCGGCATGGCTTTGAACTGCCGGGTGACCTGGTGCAGCGACTGCACCGACGCCTGCAAGGTCACGGTGCGACGCTGTTCATGGGGTTGCTTGCAGGCTTCCAGGTGCTGCTCAGCCGATACACCGGCGAACTGGACATTCGCGTGGGTGTTCCGATTGCCAATCGACACCGCGCCGAGACCGAGAGCGTGATCGGCTTCTTCGTCAACACGCAGGTGCTGCGCGACGAGCTCGATGGCCGCCAGAGCCTGGCGCAGGTGCTCCTGCGTGCCAAGGATGCCGCGCTGGGTGCGCAAGCCCATCAGGACCTCCCGTTCGAGCAGCTGGTGGAGGCGCTGCAGCCCGAGCGCAGCCTGAGTACCAGCCCGCTGTTCCAGGTCATGTTCAACCACCAGCGTGGCGACCTGAAGGCGCTGCAGAACCTGCCGGGGCTCACGCTGACCGAATGCGACCTCGGACCGCAAGCTGCGCAATTCGAGCTGACGCTGGAAACCAGCGAGAGTGCCGACGGCCGCGTGCGGGCGAGCTTCAGCTATGCCGAGGAGCTGTTCGCGCCGCAGACCATCGGGCGGATGGCGGATCACTACCTCGCGGTGCTGGAGGCGCTGGCCGAGCGGCCGCAACAGTCGATGGGTGATGTAGCGATGCTCGGGGTGTCTGAGCGCGAGGAACTGCGTGCATGGAGCGAGAACCCGGAGCGCCACGGAGACGTGGAGCCTGTTCATCGCCTGATCGAGCGTCAAGCGAAGCAGCACCCCGATGCAACGGCGCTGGTGTTCGGTGAAGAGACCCTGAGCTACGGCGAACTCAACGCAAGGGCGAACCGCCTTGCACATCACCTGATGGCACAGGGGGTGGGCCCCGAGGTGCTGGTGGGCATCGCGGTGAAGCGCTCCGTGGAGATGGTGGTGGGGATCCTGGGGATCGTGAAGGCGGGCGGTGCGTACGTGCCGCTGGACCCGGAGTACCCGGCGGACCGGCTGGCGTACATGGTCGAGGACAGCGGCATCG
>Ga0126362_10000737_pt1 | contig 10486 bp, 5 predicted proteins | sample ANMtaG_FD_126269 | JGI IMG/M metagenome (GOLD analysis project Ga0126362, IMG submission 126269) | Continental margin sediment microbial communities from North Pacific Ocean - ANME2c_DSS_Sorted | ecosystem: Environmental > Aquatic > Marine > Continental margin > Sediment | place: Pacific Ocean... | reverse complement strand
TCTAGGTTGGTCATAACTTTCCTTCCAAGGAGTAAGCGTCTTTTAATTTCATGGCTGCAATCACCATCTGCAGTGATTTTGGAGCCCCCCAAAATAAAGTCTGACACTGTTTCCCCATCTATTTCCCATGAAAGCATGAGACCAGATGCCATGATCTTCGTTTCTGAATGTTGAGCTTTAAGCCAACTTTTTCACTCTCCACTTTCATTTTCACCAAGAGGCTTTTTAGGTCCTCTTCACTTTCTGCCATAAGGGTGGTGCCATCTGCATATCTGAGGTTATTAATATTTCTCCCGGCAATCTTGATCCCAGCTTGTGCTTCTTTCAGCCCAGCGTTTCTCATGATGTACTCTGCATAGAAGTTAAATTAGCAGGGTGACAATATACAGCCTTAACATACTCCTTTTCCTATTTGGAACCAATCTGTTGTTCCATGTCCAGTTCTAACTGTTGCTTCCTGACCTGCATACAGGTTTCTCAAGAGGCAGGTCAGGTGGTCTGGTATTCCCATCTCTTTCAGAATTTCCCAGTTGATTATGATCCACACAGTCAAAGGCTTTGGCATAGTCAATAAAGCAGAAACTTCTTGCTGGTGCTTAACTTTTCAGGGCAAGCACTAAACTGAAGGCAGAGAACTGCATTCCGTTTTCAACATACACAATAAGAAGTGATTGTACATCATCTTCCAGAGTCTTTCCAGTTTCATGGCCCTGTCGTTAAAAATGTGCAAAGTATGGTTTCTCAGCTTAAACCTAAGACACACATATATTTATTCATTTTTGTTATCACTTTATCACTCATGTCCTACCTCTCCCACTATACAGCTTACAGGAGGTTAATTTTTACCCTGAATGTTGATACTTTGTAACCATGTAACTTTAATTTTGTAGAAAAGAAGATGATTTAACATTCTCTCTAGTAGAGTGGGGGAGGGACAGGATATGTGAAAAATATCTTTTCCAAAATGGATTCTAATTTATCTTGCACCTTGGAACATACCAAAGCATCCTGAGAACTTACCAAGTCCCACTTGCACTGAAGGGACCTAGATATTCTCTGATGAAGACCTGTCAGGTAGGTTTGATTTGGATTCAAATACATTTTGCAAGTGAGTATTTACAAATATGAAAATTCCATAATATACAGAGTTACACAAGATATGGGAGAACTTTCAAAGCATGGGTTGCAGTACACTTTGATATATTAATAACTATCAGAACATATGTAAACTGAGTTTCAACTTTTTCAGATTTAATAGCATCTGTCTCAGTATCTATGATTTTAAGTATCACTGAGAAGACTGAGCAAGTATTATAATAAAATGTTAGAAAAATTGTTACACTCTTCTGTAAACAATGTAACTTGTTTTAGATGTATCTTGCACATGAAGAAGATGCTTCACCTGTTCCTTTTATCCCACTGTTTTAATCCTGAGGATGCTTTGACAATTATTTTTAATAAATGTAAATATATAAATAAGAAATTTTGTCTACATTGGAATTTTATTTGAAAATATTCAGCAGGTATCAACTACTGTATATAAACATTTTATATTACATTTTCCTTTGAGTAATCAGTCTATTTGTTTTTCATATCCACTTTTACACTTTACAGCTTTTGCGTTTTTGAGTGTTCTTTTGCAGTCATAAATCTATCAAATCTAATTTCTCCACTCAAATTTTGTAGTTTTGTCGTGTGCAGTTTACTGTCAATATAAGTTAGTGTGTTTTATTTCTTCTATTAACATTTACTCTGAATTTTCTCATATACCTGAAGATTTCCATATTGGTCCAGGATGAATTTACTATAATACTATTTAATGCAACCTATCAATTGTAAATATAAACTTGGGGAAAAAAGTAATTTTTTCATAGTGACATAAAATTTTGTTGTCTTAGGTGGATTCTTTTTAGAGTCAATGGAAAAGTAATTTAATTTCTCAAACACTTGTGCTCACTTTGGATTTAACAGACAAACTTGTGAAGTGAACAAGTGAAGATCAAAAGCACAGGTGCAAAGTGCATTCAAAGTCAAATCCCTAGTATTGATACAAATTTGCATGTGTCATTTTCCCCCTTCTCTATGGCTTCTGCTATGCAGCTAGGCGAGGATTGTTCTCTCTCTCACATGTCATTTAGGCTCCTCTCAAAGTCTCATCAGTCAACTAAAACAGCTTTCAAATACTCCAAGAATCACCTTCTTGCATCCTGTGTGTGTGCATACTCAGTCACTTCAGTCGTGTCCAACTCTTTGCGACCTACGGACTGTAGCCCTCCAGGCCCCTCTGTCCATGGGACTCTCCAGCAAGAATACTAGAGTGAGGCAGTGCCCACTGTCTTCAAACAGTTTTATAATTGGTAGCACCATTCCACTTTCAGCTTTCAACAGGTATTTTTTGCTTGTTCTCTTTTTTTTTTATTTATTTTTTATTTATTTTTATTTTTATTTTTTTTTTGCTTTCTTGTTCTCTTAAGAGTCTTCCCAAATACATGTTGAGCCTGGCTAGCCGCTGTCTTCTGCTACTCCTCCTTTACGCCCTCCCGCACCCACAACACAGCCTGTCTTATCAGGTACTTTGCCTTGCACATCCAAGCACTTTTGTTATTGTTGTTGCTCAGTCCCTCAGGCTTGTACAAATCTTTGCGACTGCATGAACTGCAGCATGCCAGAGTCCCCTGTCCTTCACTGTATCCTGACTTCACTCAAATTTAGTCCATTGAATCTGCGATGTTGTCTAACCATCTCATCCTCTGCTGTCCCCTTCTCCTTCTGCCTTCAGTCTTTCCCAGCATCAGGGTCTTTTCCAATGAGGGACTTTGCATCAGGTGGCCAGACTATTGGAGCATCAGCTTCAGCATTCATGCTTCTAGTGACTATTCAGGATTGATTTCCTTCAGGACTGATTAGTTTGATCTCCTTGCTGTCCAAGGGATTCTCAACATTCTTCTCCAGCACCACAGTAATAAAGCATCAATTCTTCAGTGCTCAGCCTTCTTTCTGGTCCAACTCTCACAGCTGTACATGACTACTGGAAAAACCATAGCTTTGACTTGGACGGATATTTGTCAGCAAAGTGATGTCTCTACTTTTTAATACACTATCTAGGTTTGTCATAGCTTTCCTTGCAAGGAGCAAGTGTCTTAATTTAATGGCTGCAGTTACTATCCACAGTGATTTTGGAGCCCAAGAAAATAAAATCTGTCACCGCTTCTACTTTTACCTTCTATTTGCCATGAAGTGGTGGGATTGGATGCCATGATCTTAGTTTTTTGAATGTTGAGTTTCAAGCCAGATTTTTCACTCTCCTCTTTCAGCCTCATCAAGAGGCTCTTTAGTTCCTTTTCACTTTCTGCCATTAGAGTGGTATCATCTGCATTTCTGAAGTTGTTGATATTTCTCCCAGCAATCTTGAGTCCAGCATATGACTGAAAAATCCAGCCCAGCATTTTGCATTATGTACTCTGCATTTCAGTTCAATTCAGTCGCTCAGTCGTGTCCAACTCTTTGCGACCCCATGGACCACAGCATGCCAGGCTTCCCTGTCCATCACCAACTCCCAGAGTTTACCCAAACTCATTCCATTGACTCAGTGATGCCATCCAACCATCTCATCCTCTGTCATCCCCTTCACCTCCTGCCATCAATCTTTCCCAGCATGAAGGTCTTTTCAAATGAGTCAGTTCTTCTCATAAGGTGGCCAAAGTATTGGAGTTTCAGTTTCAACATCAGTCCTTCCAGTGAACACTCAGGACTGATCTCCTTTAGGATGGACTGGTTGGATCTCCTTATGTTAAATAAAACTTAGCAATTTTTATTAAATTGTTACAATTTAATTTAATTTAAGGGTGACAATATACAGCCTTGTCACACTTCTTTCCCGGTTTTGAACCAGTCATTTATTCCATGTCTGGTTCTAACTGTTGTTTCTTAACCTGCATACAGATTTCTCAGGAGACAGGTAAGGTGGTCTGGTATTCCCGTCTCTTTAAGAATCTTCCAGTTTATTGTAATCCACACAGTCAAAGGCTTTAACCTAGTCAAACAACCATAGTCAAACGAATGTTTTTTTTTTTTTTTTTTTCTGGAATTCCCTTCCTTTCTCTGTGATCAGAGAAATATTGGCAATTTGATCTCTGGTTCATTTGACTTTTCTGAACCCAGCTGGTACATTTGGAAGTAATGCTTGGTTCACGTACTGATGAAACCTAGCTTGAAGGATTTAGAGCATAACCCTGCTAGCATGTGAAATGAGCACAGCTGTGCGGTAGTTTACACATTGAGAGCTGGACCATAAAGAAAGCTGAGCGCCAAAGAACTGATGCTTTTGAACTGTGGTGCTGGAGAAGACTCTTGAGAGTCCCTTGACTGCAAGGAGATCAAACCGGTTGGTCCTAAAGGAAATCAGTCCTGGATATTCATTGGAAGGACTGATGCTGAAGCTGAAGCTGCAATACTTTGGCCACCTGACGCGAAGAACTGAGTCTTTGGAAAGGACCCTGATGAAGTGAAAGATTGTAGGCAGGAGGAGAAGGGGACGACAGAGGATGAGATGGTTGGATGGCGTCACTGACTCAATGGACATGAGTTTGAGCAAGCTCTGGGAAATGGTGATGGACAGGGAGGCCTAGTGTCCTGCAGTCCATGGGGTCACAAGAGTCAGATAGGACTGAGCGACTCAACTGACCTTGAAAATTCTTAGCATTGCCCTTCTTTGGGATTGGAATGAAAGCACGTTTTCTAGTCCTGTGGCCACTGCTAAGTTTTCTAAATTTGCTGTCAGAAGTGTAGCACTTAACAGCATCACCTTTTAGGATTTGAAACCGCTCAGATGGAATTCCTTCACCTCCACTAGCTTTGTTCGTAGTGATGCTTCCTAAGCCCCTCTTGACTTCACACCCCAGGATGTCTGGCTCTAGGTGAGTGATCACACCATCGTGGTTATCTGGGTCATTAAGACCTTTTCTGTACAGTTCTTCTGTGTATTCTTGCCGTCTCGTCTTAATCTCTTCAGCTTCTGTTAGGCCCGTACTGCTTCTGTCCCTCATTGTGTCCATCCTTGCATGAAATGTTCTCTTGATATATCCAGTTTTTTTGAAGAGCTCTCTAGTCTTTCCCATTCTGTTGTTTTCTGCTATTTCTTTGCATCGTTCGGTTAAGAAGGCCTTCCTATCTCCCCTTGCTCTTCTCTGGAACTCTGCTTTCAGTTCGGTGTATCTTTCCCTTTCTCCCTTGCCCTTCACTTCTCTTCTTTCATCAGCTATTTGTAAAGCACTTTAGAAGCCCTGAATTCAGTTCCGTTTGGAACTGTGGTTCCTTTGCGGACCACCTGCCTTCTCCTTGGTGGAAGGAGTGCTGCCTGGAGGAGCGAGATTACCGCAGGGCAGCCATGTGCGTCCTCTGCACGGTGTGCGGTTTAGCTGTCTCAGTTGTTTGATCTGGTCGGATATTTTCCAGCAGGAGGACAAGTCTGGTACTAGTTGCTTTTTATAGGAGATGGATATTTAAGTTTTGTGGGGTTTTCTTTCACTGCCATGCTCTCATAAACAGTGAAAGAAATAACAATAGCAATAATAGTGCTCCATTTTTCTTTCAGTGGCTCCTGGACCTAGAAGCGTTAGTTCTCCGTGTTTGTAGCCCTTGTGCTGGGTGCATTGCCAAAGGCAAATTCTTTGAGATGCCAAAATTCTCTTAAAGTGATTTTGAGGCAGACATTTCTCCTACTTCGTTCACTGAAGAGTGAAATCCCAGGTTGCTGTTTATTTTAAACTTCCAATATACACAAAATCTGTGGAAGTCTTATACATTTCAAACTCTTGCTTTGATTAGATAGTTGGGTTTAATCCTCTTCTTTATAAATTGGTCTTGTGATTCAGATATTCATTAACAAAATAATTGCTGAGGATGCATTTCCATTCATATTTTGATTATTAGCCTATGGAATAATTCCCTATATAGATTCATAATGCTTAACTTCTTTTAATTCATCCATATCAGTAGCCTGTCTGCTTTCTTTAGATACCTTGCAATATAGCATGTTATTTAAAACTGTTTTTTGGAAACATTCAGGCAAGATTTTCTCTGTCTTTTCAATACAACTTTGAACATGTTTGCAGAAAAATTAAAATGCAATAGTGTTCATTTTTAATATAACATATGTTGGTTTGCCACCATTTTGTAACTTTTGAAAGTTTGTCTTTAAGGCCAAATTCAGCCCTCTAAATGGGAAAATTAGCCTCATTTCTGACCCTAGTTTGATGGAATTTAGTGTAATCATTTACTTCATTCACAGCTTTGGCTTTGCGTGACGTTAGACTAATTTAAAAAAAAAAATAGAAATGACCTTCAAAGATGGGGATTTTTCCAGTGTGACTGCTCCATATTTTCCAAAGGGAATTCCAAAAGCAGAGTTTTTACAGCAATAATTCTATTATTAGGTTGAGTATGTAAGTTCCTAAGGCTGCTGCTTTGAAGGGAACAATATTTGTTCAGATATTTATATTCTGGTACATTTGCTTCCATTCTAACTGTATCTCATGTGCTCATATCTGTCCATTTCCTTGAGCTTATCCTACCTCTACAAGATTTGTTTTAAGCTATAGTAAGCTAAAAATGATCACATTGGATAACTGTGGTATCAGTTGTTAATGAATTGCTTCATTTATTTAACATTATTTAACAAATGTTTTTGAGTTCCTGAATTGATCTTGGGAATACAGCAATGAACCAACCCTCACAGAATTTACAGCCTACCTTTAATCTTCTTAATCTGGTTTAATGGAAAATAGCATGCATCTTTTTTTTCTTTAACCTACATTTTGAACTTTTACACATTTCAAAAGCCCTTTGTGATTATTGGATGTGCAAGGATGTACTTTGTGAAAGGGGAAAGAGATTCAGAAGATTAAGGAGTTGTTTATAGTTTGATGAAGGCCATACACTTTTATTAAATAAAAAAGAAAAGATTTTAATTCTTATGAACATCTGAGATAGAAATACAGAATACTGAGGTAATAGATAAACAATCGTTTGTTGCTATTGTGTTATGCTCAGTCTTGTCCAACTCTTTGCGGCCCAATGTACTATAGCCCATCATGCTCCTCTGTTCACAGAACAAGGTCATTCGTTACAAGGGAGGTAACATCAGTATTGGAAAGGTCATTTTGGAGGTAGTGGGTTTTATAGGAAAACATTTCAGACCAGAGATGCTTTCCTTTTTCAGAAGAATCAATGAGATGGGAATAGGCAAATTGTATTACAGAAGAGGAGAGTTGTCACTTTTTCTGGAGTTTAAGTGAGACTGTCTACATTGGTTACTCTTTTGAATTTTCTTTATTTCTTAACATTTGTTTGCATCTGTATTTATTCATGAACACTAGCTTCCTTAAAAAACTTTAAATTTATCTTTGTCAAAGATTATATGTACTTATATGATTTGATACGTTTTACAATGATAAAATTTAACATTCAGAGCAACAAGGTAAGTCAAAGGTTAGATTTCTCTAATCCTATAAATCAGAAAAATGGCATCAATCATTGAACAAGTCAGTCACTAAATTGAATTTCATCTTCCTTACTAGGATCCTCGATTCAATGCAGAAGTTGACCAAATTACAGGCTATAAGACACAAAGTATTCTTTGTATGCCAATTAAGAATCATAGGGAAGAGGTAAGCCAGTTTTCCATTTTATAAAAGGTCATTTGGAAGCATTTTTCTTTTTGAAAAAAAATTTTTTTATGTTTCATACTTCTGAAATAATGCTGTAGTGCAGTTAACTGGAAAGTGCTTAAATGTTCTGCTTGATGTTTTTTTATTTAGACTTCAGTAATAGAATTGTATCCTGATTATTTACTTTTACTTAGAAATACATTTTAGACATATACTTTTTTTTACCTCTGTTTCCTGAAGATCTCACTCTATCCTAAGATATATAATTGTGGTTGTGATTATAATCAATTTATTTTATATTATATTTTGAACACTTGAATAATGTGTGTTTCATAAATGGTTATCCAATCTCAGTGGTCATCAACTGATTTTATTTTTTATTCAAAATGAGGTTTTGAAAAAAATGGATATTATTGTAGCTAACTCCAGGCAAAATTTATTGTGAAATTATAACAAGCAGATTAAAATAGGTTGGTTTATATTTCATCTAATTAGAAGGTTTGGATTCTGTAAATACTGAATTCTCTCTTCATTTTACATTTATTTGAAAAAAATAGTTAATAAATGATCGTTTAAACTGAATGCTTCACTTGAGTGTTCTCAGCCCTGCCTGCACATTACAAACAACGGTGGAACTTCTAAAAAGTTACAAATTAAGGGACTTCCCTGGTGGTGGAGTGGCTAAGACTCTGCGCTCCCAATGCAGGGGATCCAGGTTTGCTTCCTGGTCAGGGAACTAGGTCCCACATGTTGCAACTAAAAGTTTAAATGCCGCAACTAAAACCTGGCACAGCCAATAAAAAGTTACAAATTAAATCAGAATTTCTAAGGGCAGGGTGTAGATACTGATACGTTTTTAAAGCTCCTCAAATAATTCTAAAGTGTAGCCAGGGTTGAAAATCATCTCTCTAAGTGAAAACAAATAGATTGAAAGAGCTCCTATTTGTGGTTCTTAACCTTGGCTGCAAGTAGAATCACCTGTGGAGCATTTAGAAATTCTAAAACCACAGTTGTTGTTGTTCAGTCACTAAGTCCTGTCAGACTCCTGCAACCCCATGGACGGTAGCCCGCCAGGCTCCTTTGTCTGCAGATTTTTCAGGCAAGAATACTGGAGTGGGTCCTTCCTGACCCAAGGGTGGAACCTGCATCTCCTCTCCTGCATTGGCAGGTGGATACTTTACCACTGAGCCACCTGGGAAGCCCATCCAGTCGTTTACCAAGTTCCACAGATTCTTTTCTATTAGTGTTTCCCATTTCCATTTCTTTCTTTCGATTTCATTCCTGGTACCTGTACTGTACCATGATTCAGATCTTGAAGTAATGTCTGACTTTTAGAATATTCTTCTAAGGAGTTTCTGTACTTTAAGTCAGCTTCCCTTTGATCCCCGTTACTATGCTAAAGCACAGCCTTCTAACTCCATGTTTCCAAAACAGGAATGTGCACATGGGATCTTGAAATGCAGGTTCTGAGTTCAGTAGTCTAGGTGAGCCCTGAGGGAGCCTCCCACAAGCCTGAGGTGATGCGGGTGCACCCGGCCTGCAGTCACAGGTGAACAGGTCCCAAGTCAGCAATTTCTCAGTCTTCTAAATACCTTCTCAGTGCCTTAGAGTTGCTACATGGTTTCTTAAGGTAGTTGCAGCCATGCTGCTGCTGCTAAGTCACTTCAGTCATGTCTGACTCTGGGTGACCCCATAGATGGCAGCCCACGAGGCTCCCCTGTCCCTGGGATTCTCCAGGCAAGAAAACTGAAGTGGGTTGCCATTTCCTTCTCTAATGATTACTAAAAATACCTGCAGCTAAAACATATATATGAGATTAAATAATTAATTAGCTAATTAATTGTGAATGAATAAATGAAATTGAAAAGACCTTACATGGACCAATGGTGTTCTTTAATTGGATTGCCAGATAAAGAAATACAAAGCATATCTTATGCAATATTGGGGGACGCAGTTATACTAAAAAACTATTTATTATTCATCTAAAAGTAAATTTGACTGGACATCCTATGTTTTATCTGGCTGCCCTAGTCATAAACCAAGGATGTAGTTGTGTGCACTTAAGAGGGTGATGTTCAGCTTTTAGTTTATAAGTGTGTTTTAAAATCATGGCCTGAGAAACAACTTTGTACTAGTCGAGAGACTTAGCCCAAATCATGCTCTGGTTAAACATCTCTTTCTAAACTTCATGAACACTAAAGATTGAGGGAATCCATGAGAATATGCAACAACATCACCAGGGTGAAGAGACTGCCTTTCTGCAAGAGAGCATCCTCTGGGTACACACGTTACTGTCTCAGTAACTGCCAGTGAGGAAAGTGAAAGTGAAGTTGGGCAGTCGTGTCCGACTCTTTGTGACATCATTGACTGTACCTACCAGGCTCCTCCATCCATGGGACTTTCCAGGCAAGAGTACTGGAGTGGGGTGCTTAAACTAAAACAACAGCAACAAAAACCCCTGCTGTACTGAGGTACAAGTTAGGTAATCAAATTCATTCATTTTAAGTGTATAGTTTGATGAGGTTTTTTTTTGTTTTTTTTTTTTTAATGTTTTCCCATTTTTATTGTATCAATTTTTTTTTCTTTTTTAACTTTACAATATTGTGTTGGTTTTGCCATACATCAACATGAATCTGCCATGGAATACACGTGTTCCCCATCCTGAACCACCCTCGCACCTCCCTCCTCATACCATTCCTCTGGGTCATCCCAGTGCACCAGCCCCAAGCATCCTGTATCCTGCATCGAACCTGGACTGGCGATTCGTTTCTTATATGATATTATACATGTTTCAATGCCATTCTCCCAAATCATCCCAC
>Ga0126362_10000735_pt1 | contig 10515 bp, 6 predicted proteins | sample ANMtaG_FD_126269 | JGI IMG/M metagenome (GOLD analysis project Ga0126362, IMG submission 126269) | Continental margin sediment microbial communities from North Pacific Ocean - ANME2c_DSS_Sorted | ecosystem: Environmental > Aquatic > Marine > Continental margin > Sediment | place: Pacific Ocean... | reverse complement strand
TGAGAATGGGGTCCTTTGTCTGAAGGACACAGCTCTGGGAGCTGCCTCAGTCCTTGAGGGTTTGCTTGCAAACATAGCTCTCTGTCCCGCCACCCCAGAGATTAGGCGATTATTTACTGCAGACACCTGGAGTTCTGGACAAACTTCTCATGCACAGGGAAATGTTATCTGGTGTAAAAAATAATAACAGGGTGCCATTTCCATGCTCTCAAGATTTCTTGTAACTGTTTGTAAGATGTATAGGTCAACCAAGAAAATGTTAACTGTCTTGTCGTTCTCACGCTCTCCTGTATAAATATAAGATGCTAAATAAAGCCGGTGTCAGACCGCTTCCCTTTGTGGAGACGTGTCTGATCCTCTCGACCCCGTCTTTGTTGTAAAATTCTTTTGCTGTAGTTTTCTTTCTCAGCCTCGCCGTACACGTTCTCGGGACCTGATCGACTTTGCCGGCTGGCACTGGCATAAGTGCAAAATCTGACGATGTTTTCCCATTCTTATTTGTACTGAATTGTGAACTGAACTACTAAAATATTCTACCACTCAAATTCATTAAGTAGGTTTTTAGGACATTCATCTCATGATTTACCTCCTACTTCTTAATTTCTTCCAAGTTTCCATCACTGTGTCTTCTTCAACCATGTGTCATTTTTATTAGTTATTACCCCTAGATCCTTCCAAGTCTTTTTCTGACCCAAACTCACTTAAAGGAAAATTAATACAATTCCACAAATTTAATTATCATGATCTCCATGTATACAATTCCACAATGACCTCTAAGATACCAGACTTAATTCCTCAGAGTTCAAACACTTGAGCACATTTTCAAAATGTCTCAGAGATCTGTCATCCCTTTATATTCTCATTTCCTTTTGTTGGAACTATCCAGAGTTGGCAAGCTGAGAAGGCTGGATTTCAATCACCAACCTGTTTCTTAGCCAAAGCATTTATACAGTGCATAAAATAAAACCACTTCTGTTGTTCCAGTCCCACTAAGGTACCCTTTCTGGTTGCCCACTCTCAACCTAAGAGACACTACTTCAACTGAGACAACCCCTAAGCCCAGGCTCTTCTCTCTATGCTGAGTCTCCATTAGGTTTCCAGCCATCCCGCTTTGTTGTATTCCACTGCTGGGTGGGTTCCAGGAGTTTCACATCAAGAATAGAGGGAAGGACAGAGCATAAAGGGTCCCTCAAGCTAGATTATTAAAAATAGAGTCAGACCTTCCACACTTTCAGGATTCATATCCTGCTATCATCTAGATTTTCCTGGACTTGATTTCTGTTCTTGTAGCTGGGTGATCTTGGGTAAATTAATCCAGCTTCCTTCTGCAACTTAGTTTCCTCCACTGTAAAAAATGCAGGTAATAATAGTACATAACTCATGGGTTTGTGAAGGGATTAAATACATTGATTCACATAAAGCACTTAGAAGTGTGCCTGGCAGAAGATAAGTGCTTAATTAAGTAGTTAGTAGTTAGTAGTATTTCATCTTTGTCATAATGTTAAGAGAGTGTGTCCCCATCTTTGCTTTAAGTTGCTTTACCTAAGGACTCCTTTAGTTATCCTCTACTAAACACGTGACTGACCCAGGAAAGTTGCATGGGAAAATGGAGGAAAAGCTACCTAAACAATAATAGCAACAGGAGTAATATAATACATTAACAGTAAATCAAGGCTTCACTTGCAGTATCTAATGGAATCCTCACAAAAATTTTATGTGGCAAGTACTATTACCACTTCCATTTTACATACGAGGGGAAAAGGTCCTTAGATAATTTTTCTTAAATTGTTCAGATAGTCTGCCTCTAAAAAGTTTCTGGAACATGCTATTTTGGCAACCCTTTCTTGCACATTTGCCTATGATGTCTGCTTCTGATAGACTGCTTGGAGATTCCTGCTTCTTCAGACAATGCCATGACACTGTACCCTTATGCTACCAGCAGTAAAGCTTTTTCTTGTGATCCAAGTGGGTTTTTACCACATAAGAATTTGTCAAAACTCCTAAGAGGGTATTTATTCTATGCCTTCAGCACATTTAAGTGGAAAAGTCTGGGGCACTCTTTCCCAATAAAGATCATGTATTTTCCTCACAGGATTGCCCTGGAAGAAGCCAGCAAGGAGAACAGTAACTCAGATTTTTACACAAAAATGCAAGTTGACCATCCTAGCTACATCCATTCCATGTCTGTCTTGGAGAGGGGGACAAGCAAGGACCACAACCATCCCCAATTCCAGGTGATATGTCCTGTAACCAGTTGGGTTTCTGCATATACTATCCAAACCAACTATTTCCAGAGTGGGATGTGCACAAACGGATTCACTGGGGTACAGGAAGAAATGTGGAATTCCCATTTAAGCTGATTCTTTTATCCAAGAAAATAAACTAAACTGTATTAAAACGTAACAAATGGATCAACACTGACATCCTCACAATCTGCATGTCAGAAAGTCGCCAGTCATGACTGGTGTCCTACAGAAATGAAAGTCAACAGTTGCAAATCTACTGCTGCTTCCTCTGTGCAGCTAACAACAGATACTGTGCGGCCTAACAAGAACTTCAGAAAAACTAACATGTATCTTCTTTCGAAGAAAACGTGACTTAAAATTAGGAATTTTTTTTTTTTTTTCAAAAGACACTTGTGTAGCTGAAAGAGCATGTCCGTGTCAATTATTTTTTAAAAAAAACTTCATCTGCACACTAAAAAACTTGGAAACAAGTTTTTCTAATCTATTTATAATACTTCTAAATTACAATTTAGTTCCAAAGGCAATTAAGATGAAAGCAACTAGTTCCAAACTAATAGGCATTATGTTCTTATAGTTTAAAGAAATGGGCCCAAAATACTTAAACCTTTGTTTTTAGACCCATTCATTAAAACTATAAAGACACAACCTTTTAAAATTAGTTTGCAAGAATATTTGATTGGTACCAAGAAAATGGGGAATTTAGTAGTTTTTCAAGACTCTGCATAATTGCTAAATACTGATAAATAAAAATAAGAAGTCAACAATGCACTTTCACTTGCATCTTCATATCTCTGTGATGTAGCTTTTTCGGCTATGATGGCCAAAAAATAAAACAAAACTAAAACAACAAATTAAAGACACCCAAGTATTAAATTAAGCTGAAGTATCTGACTTTTAAATCACTCTTTGTAAGTATTTAAACCAAGATTTTTAAGAATAAGGAAGCATGTTAACCACATAAATCTTAATCTAGTTAATATATTTAGTGAGAGTAAAATTATTTTCGCAGTGGCACCCCACTCCAGTACTCTTGCCTGGAAAATCCCATGGACGCAGGAGCCTGGTAGGCTGCAGTCCATGGGGTCACGAAGAGTCAGACACGACTGAGCGACTTCACTTTCACTCTTCACTTTCATGCATTGGAGAAGGAAATGGCAACCCACTCCAGTGTTCTTGCCTTGAGAATCCCAGGGACGGGGGAACCTGGTGGGCTGCCGTCCATGGGGTCGCACAGAGTCGGACACGACTGAAGCGACTTAGCAGCAGCAGCAGCAGTGATATAAGAATCATCTTTAAATAAATACTTCTTTACATCTTTCTTAATTTCCTACATACATATACACACATGCACGCACTGTACCTAATACTGTGGAAAATGTCTATCATTAGAGAGAAATAAACCTATATTGTGGAGAAGGAAATGGCAGCCCACTCCAGTATTCTTGCCTGGGAAATCCCATGGACAGAGGAGCCTGGCAGGCTACACAAAGAGTCAGACACAACTTAGTGACTAAACCACCAAACCTATATTGGGGTGTATTCATTATTTTCTCTGTTATTGATAAGATACATTATTTTAAACAAGATCTTTGAGAAAGAGAAGAGGAAGGAACGTTTCCATTTCCAGAGTCCTTTGAATAACCTTCCTTCAAGTTCCAGTCTCCCTGGAGGCACAAGCAAGCTCACCTGGGGTACTAAAGGCCTGCGCTTCCCACCCTGCCCATCTTTTTCCTAAGGCAGGCAGCCATCCTAGGAATAGCAACACATATCTTCTTAAGACCCTAAAATGTTCATCTTCTATGTCAACAGTGGTATTTTGGACTGCTCTTGGAAAGTAAATATTACAATTTCTTATTAATTTAATAGAGATTAGTGATAACTCAAAATTAACAAGAATCTTGACTCAGATCAGGAAGATCCCCTGGAGAAGGGAATGGTTACCCACTCTTAGTATTTTTGCCAGAAAAAATGCCATGAACAGAGGAGCCTGGCAGGCTATAGTTCATGGGTTACAAAGAGTCAGATATGACTGAGCAACTGTCTCAATAAGAATCTTAATGTAAAATTCCAAAACCAAAATGCTGTGCTGTGCTTACTTATTTGCTCAGTCAGTCCGACTTTTTGCGACCCCATGGACTGTAGCTCACCAGGTTCCTCCATCCATGGGATTTGCCAGGCAAGAATACTGAAATGGGTTGCCATTCCCTTCTCCAAGGGATCTTCCCTACCCAGGCATCCAACCGAGGTCTCCCTCATTGCAGGTGGATTCTTGACCAGCTGAGCTACTAGGGAAGCCCTGAAATCTATCTTATTAATACCTTTTTAGTTATACAAAAAACCCACACATTTCTTTTAATAATAAAATTCTGTGAATAAATTTAAAACCATATATATGCTGCATTCTGTTGTTTCTTACACTAGAGTCTGCAAGAATATTCTTGGAGATACACTAATTAAATGAAATTTGATTTCAAGTTTTCTTTTGATAATAGCATAACACAGATTTAAAGAGGTATATTCTAGATCACCCAAACAACTGCAATCTGTTGAGAAGTAAAATGTTTCCATCTATATTTACAACCATACTGGGACTTAGCAATCATAAAAAGACACTATTTAATATTTAATCCACTTGATCTTCAACATTAAACCAAAATCTTTGGGATTCAGTAAGTCTTTGTGCTGTTGATGTTTACAGGTTATATACATCATTCAAGAATTTAAAATGCTGTCATATTCAATTAATAAGTAGAAAAGCTCAGCAAATAGAATTAATGTGCATGACTGATCTGTAACTTGATAAATATGGCTTGACTACTATATTGTTTGATTGAGGTATAAACACAAGGCAAGTTGTAAGAAAACTGTTCCAGTTGAAAAAACCAAGCTTATATAAATAGAAAAATATAAACAAATTTAAAATGAAGTGACTTTTCATATTTTCAAAAGCTTTTTCTTCCCATAAATGTTTTATAAAATGATACTTACAAATATTTGAGAAACATTCAACGTATGGCTTATTTATTTTGTCTATGAAATGTCTCAAAAAATATCTTCCACTCACTCAACTAACATCTTAATTTTATTATTAGTTGGTAGATTTAACAAAACTAATTCATTTATATTTACATATTAAGAATAATAAAAATGATTTTATCTACAAAAATTCAGAAGCAACATGCTTAAAAGATACTACAGGCATAAAATAACTACATTTAATATGTAATTATAATGTCATTTAACACTTTAAATCTGTTTTTATTAATTTAATTGCAACTATGGCTTTTAATTTTTCATAGCGTCTTTGTGTTTTTAGTTTCCATATCAGACCCTGTTCTGACTTGTTTGAAATGTCCCTTGTATTTTAAAATATACTCTGCTGTCAGAGGCAACTGATTGCAGGACCCATTTTTCATATATACATCACATGCCCTATTTGTTGATATATGTAAATATATAAATGCTCCATCAAACAATCTCTGAAAATCAAATATGAATAAGATTTTCATTTTACTTTCCAGCTATACCTTTTGGTGCCTAATTATGGTTGAGCTATGGAAGACTCTAAGTCTCCATATGTATCCTATAACAGAATTATAATAAACAATACAACATGGTAATAATTTCTGGTAAGAACAGCCCATATTTTTCATTGCAAGAACTTATGGAATTATTATGATGTTTTCAATAATTTTTGTACCTAGTTTTTACTAAGGTAAAATTTTAATATCCGATGTATGCAACTGGATCATTAAAAATTATGAATTATGCAAGTACAGAAATACATTTGTTAAGTTTATTAAGCCACTGTTTATTAATAAAATTCCATGATTTAAAATTGTTCTATTATTTTGAACATGTGGAACAACAATCAAACAGTCCTTAGGAGGAAAGTATTTGGGGAAAATGGATCTTTAGGAGATTTACATTATGTAACTTAATCTTTAAGCTTATGAATAAATGTAAACATTCATTCTACCTACAGAGTAATCTGAGTAGAAAATTTCTGATTTTAATTCTTGCTCTTCAAATCATATGAGAAAAGATCTATATAAGAAATAGAGTAACAAAGATTCATGACAGCATCCTTGCTGTTCAAGAAGGCAAATTTCTCATATTGACAAAATATAAATGCCTATGTGCACAGAATTTTTACCTAAATTTAGTAAATAAATGTCTTATTAAATTTATTATAAAGATAAATATTCTTGCTTTACCCATTTCCAAACAAAATGCTCCATTTAAAGATACTGGACTCAAGAATAAAATAACATCTGGAAATTTGATGGAAAACTGTCCTAAGTCTATCAGAATAGTGATTCAACTATCCAAAATGTTTTCTCTCTCCATGTGAAAACAAATATGCAACTTAAATGTAAATAAATATGCTTCAGGGCCTGAGTGTGTGCATACACACCACATAGTTAAAAGAAGGATACCAGGTCTGTATTATCTTATGATCCAACATTTCATTCTGATGTGTTCCACATATACAAATATCTTAGAAATCACTCAATTCTTTTTCCCTCATTTCACTTTGAACTAAAGCACACATACAGGGACTGAATTTTTTAAAGGTATTATTTCACATGTAAACACTGACATCTTGTGGCAGCTGCAGCTATTTGCATTCTGCCATAAAACTGTGGATTGTAACTGCCAAGGTTCCTGGATTGGGAAGATCCCCTGGAGAAGGGATAGGCTACCCACTCCAGTATTTTTGGGCTTCCCTTGTGGCTCAGCTGGTAAAGAATCTGCCTGCAAGGCAGGAGACCTAGGTTCCATCTCTGGGCTGGGAAGATTCCCTGGAGAAGGGAAAGGCTACCCACCCCAGTATTCTGGCCTGGGGAATTCCATGGACTGTGTAGTCGATGGGGTCGCAAAGAGTCGGACAGGCCTGAGCGACTTCACTAACACACTGACAGCTGTGAGGCTACTGAAAGTTCACAGGATTTCCTCAGTGGCTCAGTGCTAAAGAACCCACCTGCCAATGCCGGAGACGTGGGTTCGATCCCTGGGTGGGGAAGATCCGCTGGTGAAGGAAATGGCAACCCACTCTAGTATTCTTGCTTGGGAAATCCCATGGACAGAGGAGCCTGGAGGCCTACAGCCCATGGGGCTGCAAGAGTTGGACACAACTTAGCAAGAACTCAACAACCTAAGGTTACTCAACATGCTTAGTCTAAAAGCAGTTAATATTTTAAAAACAAGCATCTTCCAGAGTATCTTCAAACAGAAATACTTTTAAAAGAAACAAAATCAGGAACCCTAGATTCTATTACTAAATTTTCTACTAAACAGATACGGGGTTAATAGACAGGAAGCCTAGCATGATGCAACCCTGGGGTTGCAAAGAGTCAGACACAACTGAGAGACTGACCCACAAAAACCAGATACTGAACAGACTATATAATTACTCTGGACCTCATTTTCTTCATCTCTAAGATTGTCCAGCTAAGTTATTGTCACTTTCTCTCTAAAATTCCATTTGACTCTAGCTTTAGAAATTTGCATAAGTATTTCTGATTTTAGCATCCTAATATGGAATACAGGCCTCTTTATGACATACGTTTTCATATTTATCTCTTGTATTAATTCTAATTGCTTGGTTATGCAGTCTGCTTGAATTTTCTTCAGAAATAAATCTTAATTTATACTTCTCCCTGTCCAAAAAACCTTCAAAACACATTAGAAAGATGTCACCAAATTGTGAATAAAAGTCAACTCAAGTAACTGAAAACAAGTTTTTAAAAAACTTTTTGTAAGGATAAGAGTGTATGCTTTAGATAAGATGGAGTCAACATCAAACAAAGCACCCAAAAGTTAATGGGAAAGGAGTTCCACCAAAGCTTCTAGAATCACGTGTTATCATGATAAACAAGAAACAGAACAGGCCCAGAGTTAAGCAGCTTTGACCAACACCAGAATATACTACATGCTTGCCACCTTGGATTCTGTACTACCATTTCATTCTTCCTCCACATCAGTCATCAAAACTCAATTCTTTTTTCAAAACATCTTGCTCTGATGTACATCTTCTTATTTAAGCTCTGGCATCCACTTTGTCCAAGAATTCAAGCTCCTAGGCCGGCATTACTAAAATCACCATCACAGTTTACTGCTTTTCAAAGAGTGACTTAAGAACTTGCATCAGAATCATTTGGGATTCTGGTTAAAACAAGTTATCTCTTAGATTCCATAAAAAAGACCAGCACTATCCAGTATACATAGAATACAAGTTACATACATTACTATAAAATGTTCTGGTAGATTAAAAACCTAAAAAGAAAAAAAAGTGAAATTATTTTAATGTTTTATTTAACCCAATGCACATATAGTATCATTGCAATAAGTAATCAATTAAAGACATATCAATATACTTTACAGGGCTTCCCTGGTGGCTCAGAAGGTAAATAGCCAGCCTGCAACGTGGGAGACCCAGATAGGATCCCTGGGTCAGGAAGATTGCCTGGAGAAAGAAATGGTAACACACTCTAGTATTCTTGCCTGGAAAATCCCATGGACTGAGGAGTCTGGTGGGCTATAGTCCATGGGCCCCAAAGAGTTGGACACGACTGAACACCTAACTAAATTTATATATATATATATATATATATATATATACACACACACACACACACATATACATTTGTTACATATATATATATATATATATATATATATATTTGTTTCTCATACTAAGACTTCAAAATCTGGTACTTCATTCTTGTAGCATATCTCAATTCAAACCAGCAAATTTCAAGTTCTTAAGTCACATGAACTTAAGTTCTTAAGAACACAAAAAAGTACTAACAAATACTTCCTCTATAGATGGAAACCTCATATATTTCACCAGCCTTCTAGAATTCCCAAATTATATTGATACTAATGATTACTTGTATCTTCAAAAAATTTACAAACTATAGTATTGTGAAACTGAAGGATGTCTTTCCTGAAGTGCTAAGCAGTAAGCTCCTTAGAAAGAGAGACAGTTTCTACACGGAGAAAGGTGGGCATCATGCTCTACCAGTGTGGTTCTAACCCAAAATCCTGGTGGCAGAAATGAAAAGGAGGTGATTTAAAGACACACAAACACACTTCTACCACAGAGACTAAAAGATGTAAGGAAAGTATTACTGGATCAAGTCAGCTTATTACCTATATACCTGTTTCACTCTTCAAACGGATTAAATTCTGATATATAACACTGTGTATAGGCAGAGTTCTAAGATGGCCCCCCAAATTTGTGGTCTCTAGGGAACATATCCTATATAATCCCTCCTCTTGAGTGTGGCAAGACATGTATTTATGAGGCAAAATCATTTTGAAGATTCAGTTCAGTTCAGTCACTCAGTCGTGTCCAACTCTTTGCGACCCCATGAATCTCAGCACGACAGGCCTCCCTGTCCATCACCAACTCCCGGAGTTCACTCAAACTCACATCCATCGAGTCGGTGATGCCATCCAGCCATCTCATCCTCTGTCGTCCCCTTCTCCTCCTGCCCCTAATCCCTCCAAGCATCAGAGTCTTTTCCAATGAGTCAACTCTTCGCATAAGGTGGCCAAAGTACTGGAGTTTCAGCTTTAGCATCATTCCTTCCAAAGAAATCCCAGGGCTGATCTCCTTGCAGTCCAAGGGACTCTCAAGAGTCTTCTACAACACCATAGTTCAAAAGCATCAATTCTTCAGTGCTCAGCTTTCTTCACAGTCCAAATCTCACATCCATACATGACCACAGGAAAAACCATAGCCTTGACTAGACGAACCTTTGTGAGCAAAGTAATGTCTCTGCTTTTCAATATGCTATCTAGGTTGGTCATAACTTTCCTTCCAAGGAGTAAACGTCTTTTAATTTCACGGCTGCAATCACCATCTTTGGTGATTTTGGAGCCCCCAAAAATAAAGTCTGACACTGTTTTCACTGTTTCCCTATTTTCCATGAAGTGATGGGACCAGATGCCATGATCTTCGTTTTCTGAATGTTGAGCTTTAAGCCAACTTTCACTCTCCACTTTCACTTTCATCAAGAGGCTTTTTAGATCCTCTTCACTTTCTGCCTTAAGGGTGGTGTCATCTGCATATCTGAGGTTATTGATATTTCTCCCGGCAATCTTGATTCCAGCTTGTGCTTCTTCCAGCCCAGTGTTTCTCATGATGTACTCTGCATGTAAGTTAAATAAGCAGGGTGACAATATACAGCCTTGACGTACTCCTTTTCCTATTTGGAACCAGTCTGTTGTTCCATGTCCAGTTCTAACTGTTGCTTCC
>Ga0126362_10000723_pt1 | contig 10640 bp, 14 predicted proteins | sample ANMtaG_FD_126269 | JGI IMG/M metagenome (GOLD analysis project Ga0126362, IMG submission 126269) | Continental margin sediment microbial communities from North Pacific Ocean - ANME2c_DSS_Sorted | ecosystem: Environmental > Aquatic > Marine > Continental margin > Sediment | place: Pacific Ocean... | reverse complement strand
TTGTATATTGTCACCCTGTTTATTTAACGTACATGCAGAGTACGTCATGCCAATGACAGACTGGATGAAGCACAAGCTGGAATCAAGATTGCTGGGAGAAATATCAATAACCTCAGATATGCAGATGACACCATCTTTATGGCAGAAAGAGAAGCGTCTTTTAATTTCATGACTGCTGTCACCATCTGCAGTGCCTTTGGAACCTAAGAAAATAGTCTGTCACTGTTTCCATTGTTTTCCCACCTACTTGCCATGTGATGGGACTGGATGCTATGATGTTAGTTTTTTGAATATTGAGTTTTAAACCAGCTGTTTCACTCTCTTCTTTCACTTTCATCAGAGGCTCTTTAGTTCCTCTTAGTTTTCTGCCATAAAGATGGTGTCATCTGCATATCTAAGGTTATTGATACTTCTCCTGGCAATCTTTTTTTTTTCTCTTTTTAAAATGTATTTATTTTAATTGGAGGCTAATTACTTTACAATATTGTAGTGGTTTTGCCAAAATTGACATGAATCAGCCATGGGTGTACGTGCATTCCCTATTCTGAACCCCCTCCCACCTCCCTCCCCATCCCATCCCTCTGGGTCATCCTAGTGCACTAGCCCCGAGCACCCTGACTCATGCATCGAACCTGGACTGGTAATCTGTTTCACATATGGTAATATACACGTTTCAATGCTATTCTCTCAAATCATCCCACCAGCAATCCCACTGTGTGTATGCTCAGCAGTGGGATTGCTGGGTCATATGGCAGTTTTATTTCCAGTTTTTTAAGGAATCTCCACACTGTTCTCCACACTGGCTGTAATAGTTTGCATTCCCACCAACAGTGTACGAGGGTTCCCTTTGCTCCACACCCTCTCCAGCATTTATTGTTTGTAGACTTTTTGATAGCAGCCATTCTGACTGGTGTAAGATGGTACCTCATTGTGGTTTTGATTCACATTTCTCTGATAATGAGTGATGTTTAACATCTTTTCATGTGTTTGTTAGCCATCTGTATGTCTTCTTTGGAGAAATGTCTGTTTAATTCTTTGGCCCATTTTTTGATTGGGTGGTTTATTTTTCTGGAATTCAGCTGCAGGAGTTGCTTGTAAATTTTTGAGATTAATTCTTTGTCAGCTGCTTCGCTTGCTATTATTTTCTCCCATTCTGAAAGCTGTCTTTTCACCTTGCTTATAGTTTCCTTCATTGTGCAAAATCTTTTAAGTTTAATTAGGTCCCATTTGTTTATTTTTGATTTTATTTCCATTACTCTGGGAGGTGGGTCATAGAGGATCCTGCTGTGATTTATGTCAGAGAGTGTTTTGCTTATGATTTCCTCTAGGAGTTTTATAGTTTCTGATCTTACATTTAGATCTTTAATCCATTTTGAGTTTATTTTTGTTTATGGTGTTAGAAAGTGTTCTAGTTTCATTCTTTTACAATTGGTTGGCCAATTTTCCCAGCACCACTTGTTAAAGAGATTGTCTTTTCTCCATTGTATATTCTTGCCTCCTTCATCAAAGATAAGGTGTCCATAGGTGTGCGGATTTATCTCTGGGCTTTCTATTTTGTTTTATTGATTGATATTTCTGTCTTTGTGCCAGTACCATACTCTACTGATGACTGTAGCTTTGTAGTATAGCCTGAAGTTAGGCAGGTTGATTCCTCCAGTTCGAGTCTTCTTTCCCAAGAATGCTTTGGCTATTCAAGGTTTTTTTGTATTTCCATACAAATTGTGAAATTATTTGTTCTAGTTCTGTGAAAAATACCATTGGTAGCTTGATGAAAGTGAAGTCGCTCAGTTGTGTCTGACTCTTTGCTGACCCCGTGGACTGTAGCCCACCAGGGCCTCCATCCATGGGATTTTCTAGGCAAGAGTACTGGAGTGGGTGGCCATTTCCTTCTCCAGGGGATCTTCCTGACCCAGGGATCGAACCCAGGTCTCCTGCATTGCAGGCAGATGCTTTAACCTCTGAACCCATGAGACTCCCTCCTAGAAATTATTCGTTCTAGTTCTGTGAAAAATACCATTGGTAGCTTGATAGGGATTGCATTGAATCTATAGATTGCTTTGGGTAGTATACTCATTTTCACTATACTGATTCTTCCAATCCATGAACATGGTATATTTCTCCATCTATTTGTGTCCTCTTTGATTTCTTTCATCAGTGTTTTATAGTTTTCTATATATAGGTCTTTTGTTTCTTTGAAAGTGAAAGTGAAGTCTCTAAGTTGTGTCTGACTCTTTGCGACCCCGTGGACTGTAGACCACCAGGCTCCTCTGTCCATGGGATTCTCCAGGCAAGAATACTGGAGTGGGTTGCCATTTCCTTCTCCAAGTGTTCTTCCCAACTCAGGGATCGAACCCAGGTCTCCTGCATTGCAGGCAGATGCTTTAACCTCTGAGCCACCAGGGAAGCAGTTAGATATATTCCTAAGTATTTATTCTTATCATTGCAATGATGGATGGAATTGCTTCCTTAATTTCTCTGTTTTCTCATTGTTAGTGTATAGGAATGCAAGGGATTTCTGTGTGTTAGTTTGATATCCTGCAACTTTATTATATTCATTGATTAGTTCTAGTAATTTTCTGGTGGAGTCTTTATGGTTTTCTATATAGAGGATCATGTATTCTGCAAACAGTGAGAGTTTTACTTCTTCTTTTCCAATCTGGATTCCTTTTATTTCTTTTTCTGCTCTGATTGCTGTGGCCAAAACTTCCATAACTATGTTGAATAGTAGTGGTGAGAGTGGGCACACTTGCTTTGTTCCTGACTTTAGGGGAAATGCTTTCAATGTTTCACCATTGAGGATAATGTTTGCTGTGGGTTTGTCATATATAGCTTTTATTATGTTGAGGTATATTCCTTCTATTCCTGCTTTCTGGAGAGTGTTTATCATGAATGGATGTTGAATTTTGTCAAAGGCTTTCTCTGCATCTATTGAGATAATCATATGGTTTTTATCTTTCAATTTGTTAATGTGGTGTATTACATTGATTGATATGCAGATATTGAAGAATCCTTTGTATCCCTGGGATAAAGCCCACTTGGTCATGATGTATGATCTTTTTAATATGTTGTTGGATTCTGTTTGCTAGAATTTTGTTAAGGATTTTTGCATCTATGTTCATTGGTGATATTGGCCTGTAGTTCTCTTTTTTTGTGACATCCTTGTCTGGTTTTGATATTAGGGTGATGGTGGCCTCATAGAATGAATTTGGAAGTTTATCTTCCTCTGCTATTTTCTGGAAGAGTTTGCATAGGACAGGTGTGAGTTCTTCTCTAAATTTTTGGTAGAATTTGGCTGTGAAGCCGTCTGGTCCTGGGCTTTTGTTTGCTGGAAGATTTCTGATTAAAGTTTCAATTTCCGTGCTTGTGATGGGTCTGTTAAGATTTTCTATTTCTTCCTTGTTCAGTTTTGGAAAGTTATACTTTTCTAAGAATTTGTCCATTTCTTCCAAGTTGTCCATTTTATTGGCATATAATTGCTGATAGTAGTCTCTTATGATCCTTTGTATTTCTGTGCTGTCTGTTGTGATTTCTCCATTTTCATTTCTAATTTTGTTGATTTGATTCTTCTCCCTTTGTTTCTTGATGAGTCTGGCTAATGGTTTGTCAATTTTATTTATCTTCTCAAAGAACCAGCTTTTAGCTTTGTTGATTTTTTCTATGGTCTCTTTTGTTTCTTTTGCATTTATTTCTGCCCTAATTTTTAAGATTTCTTGCCTTCTATTAACCCTGGGGTTCTTCATTTCTTCCTTTTCTAGTTGCTTTAGGTGTAGAGTTAGGTTATTTATTTGACTTTTTTCTTGTTTCTTGAGGTAACCCTGTATTGCTATGAACCTTCCCCTGGGTACTGCTTTTACAGTGTCCCATACATTTTGGGTTGTTGTGTTTTCATTTTTGTTCATTTCTATGCATATTTTGATTTCTTCTATGATTTGTTGGTTATTCAGAAGCGTGTTGTTCAGCCTCCATATGTTAGAGTTTTTAATAGTTATTCTCCTGTAATTGACATTTAATCTTACTGCATTGTGGTGAGAAAAGATACTTGGAATGATTTCAATTTTTTTGAATTTGCCAAGGCTAGATTTATGGCCCAGGACGTGATCTATCCTGGAGAAGGTTCCATGTGCACTTGAGAAAAAGGTGAAATTCATTGTTTGGGAGTGAAATATCCTATAGATATCAATTAGGTCTAACTGATCCATTGTATCATTTACATTTTGTGTTTCCTTGTTAATTTTCTGTTTAGTCGCTCTATCCATAGGTGTGAGTGGGTATTAAAATCTCCCACTATTATTGTGTCACTGTTAATTTCGCCTTTCATATTTGTTATATTTATAATTGTTGTATCTTCTTATTGGATTGATCCTTTGATCAGTATGTAGTGTCCTCCTTTGTCTCTTTTCACGGCCTTTATTTCAAAGTCTATTTTAACTGATATGAGTATTGCTACTCCTGCTTTCTTTTGGTCTCTATTTGCGTGGAATATCTTTTTCCAGCCCTTCACTTTCAGTCTGTATGTGTCCCTTGTTTTGAGGTGGGTCTCTGGTAGACAGCATATATAAGGGTCTTGTTTTCTTAATCCATTCAACCAATCTTTGTCTTTTGGTTGGGGCATTCAACCCATTTACATTTAAGGTAATTATTGATAAGTATGATCCCTTTGCCATTTACTTTGTTGTTTTGGGTTCGAGTTTATATACCCTTTCTGTGTTTCCTGTCTAGAGAAGATCCTTTAGCATTTGTTGGAGAGCTGGTTTGGTGGTGCTGAATTCTCTCAGCTTTTGCTTGTCTGTAAAGCTTTTGAATTCTCCTTCATATTTGAAGGAGATCCTTGCTGTGTACAGTAATCTGGGTTGAAGGTTTTTCTCTTTCATCACTTTAAGTATGTCCTGCCATTCCCTTCTGGCCTGAAGAGTTTCTGTTGAAAGATCAGCTGTTATCCTTATGGGAATACCCTTGTGTGTTATTTGTTGTTTTTCCCTTGCTGCTTTTCATATTTGTTCTTTATGTTTGATCTTCATTAACTTGATTAGTATGTGTCTTGAGGTGGTTCGCCTTGGGTTTATCCTGTTTGGGACTCTCTGGGTTTCTTGGACCTGTGTGACGATTTCCTTCCCCATTCTAGGGAAGTTTTCAACTATTATCTCCTTGAGTATTTTCTCATGGCCTTTTTGTCTTCTTCTTCTGGGACACCTATGATTCGAATGTTGGGGCGTTTCACATTGTCCCAGAGGTCTCTGAGGTTGTCCTAATTTCTTATAATTCTTTTTCCTTGTTTCCTCTCTGCTTCATTTATTTCTACCATTCTATCTTCTACCTCACTTATCCTATCTTCTGCCTCTGTTATTCTACTGTTGGTTCCCTCCAGAGTGTTTTCGGTCTCATTTAGTGCAGTATTCATTATATATTGACTCTTTTTTATTTCATCTAGGTCCTTGTTAAACCTTTCCTGCATCATCTCAATCCTTGTCTCCAGGCTATTTATCTGTAACTCCATTTAGTTTTCAAAATTTTGGATCATTTTTACTGTCATTATTCTGAATTCTTTTTCAGGTAGACTCCCTATCTCCTCATTTTTTTGTTTGGTTTGGTGGGCAATTATCATGTTACTTTACCTGCTGAGTATTTCTCTGCATTTTCATCTTGTTTCGATTGCTGTGTTTGGGGTGGATTTTCTGTATTCTGGCAGCTTGTGCTTCCCCTTTATTGTGGAGGTTCCTCCCTGTGGGTGGGGTTGGACGAGTGGCTTGTCAAGGTTTCCTGGTTAGGAAAACTTGCATTGGTGTTCTGGTGGGTGGAGACAGATTTCTCTCTGGAGTGCAATGAAGTGTCCAGTAGGGAGTTTTGAGATGTCTGTGGGTTTGGTGTGACTTTAGGCCGCCTGTATATTGAAGCTTAGGGCTTTGTTCCTGCATTGCTGGAGAATTTGCGTGGTATGTCTTGGTCTGGAACTTGTTGGCTTTTGGGTGGTGCTTGGTTTCAGTGTAGGTATGGAGGCTTTCGGATGAGCTCTTATCCATTAATGTTCCCTGGAGTCAGGAGTTCTCTGGTGTTCTCAGGTTTTGAACTTAAGCCTCCTGCCTCTGGTTTTCAGTCTTATTCTTACAGTAGCCTCAAGACTTCTCTATCTATACTGCACAAATGAAAAAATATCTAGGTTAATGATGAAAAGCTTCTCCACAGTGAGGGACACCCAGAAAGGTTCACAGAGTTAGATGGAGAAGAGAAGAGGGAGGAGGGAGACAGGGATGACCAAGAGAAGAAGAGGGGGAATCAAAAGGGGTGAGAGCAAGCTAGCCAGTAATAAACTCCCTATGTGCTCTCCACAGTCTGGACCCCTCAGAGAGGTTCATGCAGTTACACAGAGAAGAGAAGAAGGAGGAAGGAGACAGAGGTGACCAGGAGGAGAAAAGAGGGAATCAAAAGGAGACAGATCCAGCCAGTAATCAGTTCCCTAAGTGTTCTCCACAAGCTGGAACACACAAAGAGATTCACAGAGTTGGGCAGAGAAGAGAAGAGGGAGGGAGGAGATAGAGGTGAGCTGGTGGAGAAAAGGAGAGTCAAAAGTGGGAGAGAGCAATCAAGCCAGTAATCACACTCCTAAGTAAAAATGGGTATTGAAGATTGGGTTCCTAAAGGTACAAAATTGATAACAAACACCAAAAAGCAAAGATTAAAAGTCTAGAGTAGAGGTTAGATTCTCTAAAATGCAGTATTTAAAAAAAAAGTCACAAAAAATGATAAAATATAAATATATGAAGTTTGCTTTAAAAATACGGTCTTTTTTTTTCTGCAAGGTAATAGGAGGTTACAAAAATGAAAATTAAAGGAGTAATAGAGGACTTAAATTTTTTTTTTAATTTACAAATTACAATAGTAAAAATATATCTAGGAATTTCTCTGGAGCTGTTGTGGGCAGTGTGAGGTGAGTTCAGATAGTTCCTTGATCCAGCTTATACTTCTCAAGATCTATGTGTTCCTTCCAATGTAGTCAGTGCTAACTACAGGGCTTTAATCTGTTGCACCTGTCATTTCCAGAGTGGTTCCCTCTGTTTATTTTAGCTTCTTCTGTTTGCTGGTCTTTTCAGTGTCTAATTTCTGCCCTGAAAAAAGGGGGCGAAGGTGGTCACTTATTTAGGCTCACTTATTCAGTGGTGCTGTGGGGAGGGAGGAGCACTGCAAACAAATATCCCTGGCGTGTGCTCACAGTGTCCTGGCCACACTGGGTTTGCTCCCGCTCACGGTGTGTGTGCTTTCCCAGTCTACACTGCTCAGGCTCCAGGTTGCTCTGCCTGCAACTGTCTGAGGTGGGCCCTGGGTTACGTGTACTTCCCAGGTCTAAGCCGCTCAGGTTCAGGTTCTCAGGTACTCCACAAGGGCACAGACTCAGTCGGGCCTGCGTTTTGTGCCCTTCCCAGGTCCGAGCAGCTCATGGGACCAGGTGCTTGGTGAGCACAATGACCCCCAGGTGTGGTGTGTCTTATCACCTCCCCCATCCCAGCCGCTCCATTTCCTGGGTGGCAGCAGGTGTGCCTGTCTCAGGTGGGCCGTGTGTCTCTTCTGGGGAGCTGATCTCTGGCTGCGACCATCCCAGTGGATGTCAACTGCCCAGGAGAAGTCTTGTTTAGCAAATGGGAGCCTGCTTGCAGTTTTGTCGAGGATGCCTCTCTGGGGCTGAGATTGCCCCTTTCAGGCTCTGGTTGCCCCTGCCTGCCTCCCGGTCTCTCGCGGGGGATGGGCCAATGCACAGCCAGCTAGCTCTCCTTTGGTATTCGTTCAGTCCTTTGTTCTGTGTGTGGGTCATGCAGTGCCTTAGGTTAGGGCTTTTCACAGGATAGTTCTCTCTCTGGCTATCCCACAGATTGGGTTGCTATCTCACGTTAGCTCCCTCAGATTGCCCTCAGGGCATTCAGACCTGGTCCTTACCCTAAGCAATACAGCCCACACCTCCTGTTCAGCCCCCCGCTTGTTGGTGGCAAATATGAGTGTCTGGACTACTTCTCTGCTGGAAGTTGATGTTAGGCACGTAATCTGTGGGATTTATTTATTTATTTATTTATTTTTCCTCCCGGTTATGTTGCACTCTGAGATTCCAAAACTTCCCACTGACCTGCCAGTGAGAGTGTTTCCTGGTGTTTGGAAACTTCTCCTCTTTGAAGACTCCCTTCTGGGACAGATCTCCATCCCTACCTCATTTTGTCTTACCTCCTTTTGAAGAAAATGGGCTGCCTTTCTGGGTGCCTGGTGTCCTTTGCCAGCATTCAGAAGTTGTTTTTGTGGAATTTGCTCAGGGTTCAAATGTTCTTTCAATGAATTTGTGGGGGAGATTGTGGTCTCCCCGACCTATTCCACCGCCATCATAGGACTGCCTCTGAGACTTGAAGTCTGGATTCTACCTCCACAGCAAGCTCTCTTTCCATTCTGCTTCAGACCTAGGTTGAAATTGGAACTGGACTGAATGTTTATATGTCTGTTTGCTTTTAAATCTTTGCTCTTGCAATCACCCCTGCTACCATTCCAGTATTGTCCCATTGACGTTTCTTTCTCTGAATAAAATGTCTTACTAATTTAGGAAGTATTGGGGCCAGAATAGAATTTCTACTTAAAGTATTTGTATTCTTAGAATTGTTATTCTATACCCACAAAGTTACAAAATTTCACATTTTAACATTCAAACCCTAATTTGAACATCAGGAAACACTAACCTAAATCGTTCCAGGACTATTCAAGAAAGATGAGGTTATAAAGTTAACCTGTTTAACAGTCCCTGGCAACTCACTCCAGTATTATTATCCAGGAAGTCCCACGGACAGGAGCCTGACAGGCTATAGTCCATGGGGTCGCAAGAGTTGGACACGACTGAACAACTGAGCACCATACTTTTCATGGCTATAGTATACATTTTTATTGGTCACAGAGCCAGCAAGAACTCTAACACCAACCAATGTACATTAAAAAGGTCCATCTAGGCCTGAAAATAAAAGTATAGGGCTTAACGCCTATTTTGCCTTCCGTCTATGCTTATAGACTAGCTGAACATATAGCTTTGTAACAACTGATAGAGATTTCTTCCTAAAAGTATTCTTATTAAAGCTGAACAATGAATGAATACATTTAGAATACATGAATACTTTTGGGTAGTTTAGAAATAAAAGAATCAACTTAAGAGTAAGGAAACCTGGGGGCATAAGGCAACTCAACCCATATAAACATATATCTTTTTAACATTTCTACGTATTAATTAGGGGAATCTCTTCCTGAATTTAAGAATACATTTGCTTTCTTCATTATCTCCTTTTAAAATGATGGCGGTATGAATGTCAGGTCAGAAAGGGCCTAAGGCAAAGTGATGGCATTCTTTCAGGAATGCACACCTTCTGGAGGCTGCAAAATTAAATGGAAAATGGGGGTCACATCTGCTTGTGGGGAGGTGACTGATGTCTAGGCTGCCTTAGGCCCTTTGAAGGAAGGAAATTACCTTTATTAAGGGTGCTATATGCCATGTCTTGTGCTGGTTAGTAAGTAGCATCATTTATGTTAAGTTTGAGCAAACTAAAGCTCAAAGAGTTTTAGGTAACTTATCCAATTAAGGGGCAGAATAGGAGCCTTCTGGTTCTCTCCCCCAGCACAACAAGTGTTTCTCCCACTTGAATGGACATGGTGATGTACTCACTATTTCTCAGAAAAGACAAGTGGATGGGCATTTTAAAATATTTGGTTAAATTCTACTGTATATTTTTCTACAACTTGGCTCCTCTATTGACTTCTTTAGCTGGTTATTTAAGGAAACATAAATCAGGTTTATTGAACAAATATCAGGGAAATATTCATAGCTGGGCATGAGAAACTCTGAAGTCAATTTTTCATTGCTGATTACTCTTTCTTTGAAAAGCCCTTCATCTGCATTCCTTTGCGAGGGGCTGTTGGTAGTTAAATTCACCTTTGGGTTACCTGAGTAAGGTGTCACAGAAAAATGGCCACCTGTAATCTTACCACAGAGTCTGTATTTAATGACTACTTCCCAAGGAACCTGAGGCAGGAAGTCATCCTTGGAGCTGACTAAGGTGTGTGGCCTCCAGAGGAGAGCTCCAGAAGCTGACTGAAAAGCACGGTCAGGCAGGCTGTCTCAAGAAAGGCGAATCTTTTGATGGGAGAAAATTGGGCATCACTGGGTACTCAGAAAGACAAACACATAACTGAACACAGGAAGGAAACTTCCTATAAATGTAAATGATAACCAAATGCTGCTTGATTTGAATATTAAATAATTTTGCCTTTCAAATGAGATCTGAAACCAGAATCCACTGACAACACTTAACATTAGGAAACCTGTATAACTATAGGTTAAGTGCTTCATGACACAGGGCAAAGGGAATAGAGAGCACTGTCTGGGGAATACTGTTACAGGGAGAATCAACCCTGAGTCTGATCACACCTCTAGGTTTAACTACTGGTTTGCAGAATATGGGGAAAAAGAACATGTTAACACCACAAGGATGCAATTAGCCTGCTTAAGATTGAGGGGAATGCTATATAACAAATGGTTCAGTTTCTCTCTTTCAGCCTCTGCCATGAACATGCTGCTGAATGTAAATGGTGGAAATCAGGCTAAATAAGCTAAACTACTACTAGTGAAAATCTCT
>Ga0126362_10000721_pt1 | contig 10649 bp, 2 predicted proteins | sample ANMtaG_FD_126269 | JGI IMG/M metagenome (GOLD analysis project Ga0126362, IMG submission 126269) | Continental margin sediment microbial communities from North Pacific Ocean - ANME2c_DSS_Sorted | ecosystem: Environmental > Aquatic > Marine > Continental margin > Sediment | place: Pacific Ocean... | reverse complement strand
GGAGGCTACCCATGCACGGTACTGGTAATATGAGTCCGACAAACCTGCCAGATAGGAAACCAGCTCCTCTCTCATACTCGGAAATTTTAATTCGGAGGGTTCCAAGTTTTCCATTTTTTATACTCACTGGGCAAAGGGGACGGATTTATTTAATTAACTCATAAGGAATTTTTAATATTTAAATAAATCCGCCCCCTTTACGCTCAATTAGAAAAATCTGCCCGCTTTTCTTTTTTTAGCTCCCCACCACATGGATTGATCATCTGCATTATCTCCGTATTTGTTGTATAGACAATAGCAGGAGACTTCGTAACATAAGTTGCCTCACTGGTCCGCCCGGAGGCTTCTACAAAATTACCCTCTGGCCCGACATAGGCTTTTTTGCCTGGCTGCACCATGATGTCGAGCATGAGCTTTTTCTTCTTCATGTCCGGTTTATTGTGCACATCGAATGTCCAAATCTGCAGCCCATACTCTTTGGTGAATAAATAGAAATTCGGCGATGTCTCTCGGGATTCGTAGAGGTGGGCGCACATGACGTCACTGACTGTTACTGTTAAGTCGGGTTTGTAGTGCTGACCGCTATAACTGGCAAGTATCAGCTTTGTACGTGTCTGTACTGCAAGTGCATCCTGTGGATGACACGGGATCATGTCACCATAAGGATAGGTGCACCAAGTCACCTGACTCATCGTGACAATCTCGTCAGGCCTTACGGAAAGATCCTTTTGGATGGAAATCTGGTCCTCGGGCTTTTCGTAGGGAATTCCTGCGCAACCTGTTAATAGAGTGAGATTGATCAGGGTGAAGAGGTAAAGAGCTTTCCGGCATACGTTCCAATATTTCATTGTTGAAGTTCCTTTTCTGCTGCCATGGTTTTTTACCGCTACTAAATGGACAAGCCGACTCAAAGGGGACGGATTTATTTAATCAGCTCATCTGAATTTTTAAATATTTAAATAAATCCGTCCCCTTTACGCAGTCCCCTTTACGACATTTAAATAAATCTGCCTCCTGCACGCTCATAAATAAAATCGTGGCCTGCCCCCGTTTTTACCCAAAGCTAGCGCTACTTCCTCTGATCGGACCCTATTTCCTCGTCGCATTCAAGAAACAGCTAAGAATTTCACACCTGTAACCCCAGCAGCTTGCAGCTTGTCCTTAACTACCAAACTAACAATAATGGCCACTTCAAATTTTTTTAGTCTAAAAATATGCAAACCTTTAACTTTACTTGTATCTAAATACAAGCTCATAAAACCGCGATAATCACCAGCTTTATCCGGCCTAACCGGATCCAGCTCTTCGAACTTTTGAAACTGCGACCTTTCTTCATCTACGCACTCAACGGACGCCAAGGTCACCATCACATTAAAGTCATCTACAGACCCGTGAGAGTTAATACTTACCGGGAAAAATTCTACTTCAGGGAAACACATTAACTCCTTTCTAACTTTTTCACTGACTATGGGAACACCAAAAACCTCCGAAAAAGTAAAGTCCATCCTTGCGCCGGCAACATATACATCAATTTTTCCATGATTTAAGAATTGGGGACGGGAATGCATAAACGCCCAATTATCTACTTCATGTATATCTCCCAAGTGCCACCTACCCGGAAAATTCACATCATCTATCAAACGGAAATATTGCATAATATTACTCTTTTTTTAACCAGCGGTTTACTTGACTGCCTGGCGTAACAGCCTCGACTTTAATCCGTTCCAAGGTCAACTCTATAGCATTTTTATAAGCGCTTGTGTTGGCCGGAACACCGACAGTAGCAGACTGAAGCTGATCATATATATAGGCGTGATAGTCTTGAGGGTGAGGTCCTTTATGACCAGGAACAGCTACTTTGTTAATAGCGTCATCCAAATCGAGTCCAGCTCTTGTGAAAATCGCTTCAAATTTCGGAGTCCATGGGCCCCCACGGGCAGTAGATACGCAGTTTTTATTGGTACAGATATGATGTACGGGGGCAGGCCGAGCTAGTAAGTCCGATGCCTCTCCTGCAATTTTGCCTTCAGCAAATCCGACCTTCGCAGTATCTGCTGCTTTAGCTTCGAAATACCCCTCCGGCAGCGCACACGGCCCCGTATTGTGCACCCACGTCTTCAGATCCCCAACGTAAAACGTATGCCCCACATCAACCGTCAGGTTGTACGTCTCACCCACTGGCAGGTAAAGCTCCAGCGACTCAACTTCGGACGAGGTGTTATCCGTGTCGCCGTCTGCCAGGGATTGCAGCAGGTCCCCCGGCTTCAGATCAATAACAGAGATAAAGTCGCGCTTGGCCGGTACGTAGAACGGGTGGCCAGGGGTGACCAGCAGGGTTTCACCTTCCACTTTGCCGTCTACACGAACGCTTTTCAGCTTGAGGCGGTAAATCGGTTGGTCGGAGCGCTGATGGGTGGCCAGAATTTTAGCGGCGAAGGGTTTGCCGCCTTTTTCGGGTTTGCTCCAGACCACGTCGCCGACTTTGAGCGACTCGATGGTGCGGTCGCCGTTGGGGGTCGAGACTTTGGTGCCGGCCGCGAAGCAGCAGGGCTCTTTGTATTTCGAGAGAACGACGTCATCGCGTCGGGTCGCGAACAAGTCATCGGCCCTGGCGAAGCTGCCCACATCACCGGTGTAAGCGGTTTGCTCGTATTTCCCAATCGAGGTGGTCGGGGCTGTCGCATTGGCGCCGGTGCGCTCGAAGCGCACGGCGGAGTCAAGGCTGTTGGGGTTCAGGCCATAGTTCGGGATGTCATCCGCAACGCGTGCGATGCCGCTGCTGCCAAGCGTTTCCTGGCGGCCCACGTTGGTCAAACCGACGTCGCTACGGGCCACAAGTGCGCCGTCGGCCCTGACGACGCTTGAAGCCTCGCCAACCTTGGAAACCTGCCCAAATCGGCCGGAAGGCGCGATCATGGTCAAACCATCAGTCATTAACTCAGTGACTTGCGCCGCTGACTCATAGCTGTTGCCTTGCAAGCTCGAGACAAATTCCCTGCCCGTCTGCCTGGTGATCATTTGACCGCCGCGGTCCACCGTCGGGTCGGCAATCGGCCCCAGCAGGCCGTCGGTCATTTCCAGTGGGCTGCTATTACCTAAAAGCCCACCGGCAGTCTTGGCAAGACCTTGCACTGACCCCCATAGACTGCGGCCAGCCCCTACTGCCAGGCCTTTGGCAACGTCGCCGTAGTCAGTCGGTTTGCCGCTGTAATCCAGGTTAGTCTCGTAAAAATCTACCAACCCTTGGGTGTTACGCCCTTTCGGATCACCCAGGTAGTCGATGTTTATAGTGCTGTCTTTGTAAGCAGTCGGCCGAGTCGTGCGGAAATCAAGAATCAAGGCCGCTGTTTCATTACCTGAGTACCCCCGCTTACTGCCGTCTGCGGAAGCGTCGGTTCGGGCGTATTGATCTGCAATAGGTGTAAGCGCAAGACCCAGATGCTGCAAAGTAGCCGTGTCGATAGCGTCTACGTCTTTTTGCGAGATCGACTTGCTCCAACCTTCATCGGTGTTGTACGCCAGGGCAACGCCCATCAGTCGCGTGGCTTCTTCGACACTGATGCCTTTTGCCGCTGCCAGCGCAGGCGCTTGCTTTTCAATCAGCTCAGGCGCTCTTGGGTGCAACTGCTCGTTGTAACGCTCAACATTGCCCGCCACCCACGCGGCGTCATTCGGGTTGCCGTTAACCAGCGAGCCGGCAGCAATACCAATGAGCTGCGCGGTGGCGACTTTGAATTGATCATCGGTGGCGAAACGCTCATCCAGGTACTTACCGAGGTTCTCGTTCGCAATCGCCGTCAAGCCCTCTGCCGCACCGGCGGCAATGGCGCCGGTCTTGAAGTCGCCGCCTCGGGCCGCTGAAAGCGCGCCACCGAGGAGAGCATGCATCAAGACCTTCTGCGTTGAGCCGGGGCTCAGGTCCAGTTCGTTCGCGAGGTTGCCAAGGCCCTTATTGCCCGCCGCTGCGGCAAGGTCGAAACCTTGCGAGACCAAGGCTGAACCGAGGTTGTCTTGCAAGCTGCCGCCGTTGATGGCGGTGGAGATGCCACTTTCGATGACGGCATGGGTGCCGCCGCGCAGCACCGCATCCTGTGCTTTTTGCCAACTGAGCCAGTCACTGGAATAGCCTGGGTTTTGTACCGGCCCCGCTGTGGTGACTTTCGCGCCCGCACCGTCGGCCGGGCTCGCGCCCTTGAACCAATTACTGTCTGCGTAGTTCAACGCCCCGGTTGCCAGCCCCGCGATGGCGGCGTTTTTCAGGCTACTGCTGCTGAAGGTGTCCTTGAGCGCAACGCCGATGTTGCCTTTGTTGTTGATCGTGCTCACAGCACCGGTGCTGGCCAGCGAGGTCAGTGCGGCGGTGGCCATCATGTTGCCTAGCCCGGCACTGGTGGCGGCAACTGCCGCCGACGTACTAGTTGCCGCAACCGCAGCTGTGCCGGCGGCCATGGCTGTCCCTGAGCCCGCTGTCGCGCCTGCGGCCCAGCCAGCCATCGCACTCGCACCGCCTGCCGTCAGCACGGTCACGATAATAATGACCGCCAGCATGACACCCTGCCCCATGCCAGAGTTGCTGTACTTGAAGGAGTCATGCAGCTCTTTTACCTGCCTCCAATCCACATCGCCGCGCTTCTCGGCTTCCTTGAGCCAGGCCAATTGCGGGTCGGCCTTGACCATCGTGTCGATGGTCTGGCTGACGGTTTGCTGGTCGACCTGCTTGACGTCGATTTTCAGGCCGTTCACGGCTTGGATGACGGTTTGCCCCTTTGCAACCAGTTCGCTCTGGCGCAGGGTCTCATCGGTTTTGCCTTTGCCCTTCATCGAGAACCAAGCCATGTTGCTCTTGCTCTTGGTATGGCTCTCGTCGTGATAGTCCTTCACGCCTTCAAACGTCACGGCGCCGCCGCTTTTCAGGATCAGGTCGTTGCCGCTGTTGAGCTTGGCGACCTGGTAGAGCTGGTCGCCGTTACTGACGAGAGTCAGGTTGCCAGCGGTCTTGATCTCAGTGCCGACGTTGGTGGTTTGGGTGACTTCGTCGCGCTTGGCTTTTTTCGCGCCCCAGCCACCGTTCTCCTTCATGTCATACAAAGTATGCGTACTGTTCTGCGCCGCCAGCAGGTTCAACTTATCCCCGCTATACAGATAAGCCTCATTCCCCGCACTGATCTTACTCGCCACAATCGTGGTGTCGCGCCCGGCCTGGCTCTTAAAGTCCGCGCCCGCCGTCAGCACACTGGCCAACTGCGTGGTCTGCTCATCGACCGTCTTGATGCGTTTTTTACCGTCTTTTTCTTTGCCCTCGACGTTGTGCACATCACTGACAGAGGTCACGTTGAAATCGCGCCCAGCCTGAATGTTCAGGTCCTTACCGGCGGTGGCGGTGCTGCCAATAATGTTGACGTCTTGCCCGGCCTGCATGTTGACGTTGCCGCCCGCCATGACGCTGGCTGCGAGGTTTTTGACGTCGGTGGTGATGGTGGATTTTTCGCCGCCATCAATGGTGTTGTGGATCACGCTGGTGTCGCTGACGGCGACCAGGTTCAGGTCGCGGCCGGCGCTGAGGCTGGCGTCGTTACCCGCGACCAGGGCGCCGTGGTTGTTGAGGTCGCGGCCGGCATCGATGGCGAGGTTGCCGCGTGCGGTGATGGTGCTTGCGCTGGCGTCGGTGAGGGTGCGCATGCCGACGCCTTCACGCACTTGGATCGCGGTGTTGTCGTTGGTGATGTCGCCTTTGAGGGTGGTAAGGCTGACTTGATTGCCTCGAATTTCGCCGCCCATGGCGTTACGGATGCTGTCTTGGGCCAGCAGGCTCAGGTTGTTGCCGGCTTCGATCAGGCCGCCGTTGTAGAGGCTGCCGCCGCTCGCGGCGCTGAGGTTGTTGCTGGCGCGCAGGGTGCCGACGTTAACCAGGTCGCCACCGGTGACGAGGTTGAGGTCACGGCCCTGGATCAGGCTGTTGCCGCGCACGTTGCGCGATTCGGCCTGGGCCAGGTAGAGCACCGGCACGAGGACGGTGTGGCCGTCGACCACGCGGTTTTCCATCCACACGATGTCGTGGGTCAGGGCGCCGACTTGCTGGCCGGTGAGGGACACGCCGACGCTCAGGCGCAGGGCGTCTTTGCTGGCGAGGGCGTTGTCCATCAGGTAGCGGAACTGGTCGGCGTCGCTGAGCAGGCCGCCGGCGAGGAAGCGTTGGCCGGTTTGTGCGAGTACGGCGTCGCGAATCAGGCGGGTCTCGTATTGGCCATCGCCGAGGCGGCGCCAGGCGTTGTCGCTGTTGAAGCCCAGTTTGCCGAGCATGTAGTCGGAGCTGAAGAAGCCCGAGGTGGTGGCAAATTCCGGGTTGGTCTCGATCAGGTAGTGGCTGGTCGGGTCGGGGTTTTTGACGAACAGGCCGTACTCGCCCTTGGGCAGCTGGAAGTTCGGGGCGGTAGTGGGGTCGACCGGGGCGAACGGCGTGCCGGTGTAGTCCACGGGTACGAAGCCGCCACCGGGGGCGACGGCGGCAACCGGCAATACGCTGCCGGCGGCTTGGGCGCTCGGGTCGTTGGCATGTTTGCTCAGGTTGATGTTGATGCCGCCGACGGGGATGCCGGTCTGGTCATCGCCAAGCGTGCCAGTCAACTGAGCCAGGGTGTTGTTATGCAGCGTGCCGTTTTGCAGGGTGCGCGCGACGTTGAGGTTAACGGTGCCGCCGGCTTGCATCGTGGCGGCGTAGCCTGGGCCGCTGTTGTCGGTCCAGGTGGTGACATCGCTTGTGTAGGAGAAGGGCCGCACGTTTGGCGAGCGGTTTTTGAGCTCTTCAAAACGCGCCTTGTCGAAGTTGCCGGCGGCGGTGGCGGCATTGAACGCAGGCACGTCGATGTATTCCATGCCTTCCCACACGTGATCGTTCACATGCCCTGGGGTGTTGATCACGAGTTTGCGTTGCCCGGTGCGCGTGCCGGCGCCCTGGTTGAGCAAGTCGCCAGCGGTGATGCTCAGGTCGCCATTGGCGGCCAGCAGGCTGTAGCGGTTCTGCACGTTGTCGCCTTGCAGCACCATGTCCTTGCCGGCGACGAGCCGCGCCGAGGCCGAGTCCTTGGTTGCCGTTTCAAGGTAAGTCTCGTTGATGGTGATTTCACCGCGCCGCCAATTGTCATCCTCACCGCAGTGCTGCATACACACCCAGGCCAGGCTGCCGGTGGTGAGGGTTTGGCCCAGTTCAAATGCGTCTTTGGCGTTCTCGATAAAGCCGGCGTTGATGCCGATGGAACCTTCGCTTTCTACGGTGCCGGAGCGGTTGCTGAACAGCACCGCCTTGCCGCCATCCACCGCCGCAAAACTCAAGTTGCCCTTGCTGTAGACGTCGCCATACAGGTTGCTGAAACCATTACCGCGCAACGTCATGTCGCCGCCGCTGAACAACAGCGAATCGGCGCCATTGGTGATGCCATTGACGGCGGTGAGGTTCAACGCGCCTTGAGCGCCCATCGTGCCACGGTTGCCGATTTGGGCCGCCGCGATATCCAGTTGCTGACGCGCGGTGAGGAAGCCGAGGTTGTCGAGGGTGCCGCTCAGTTTGAGCTGGGTGGTGTTGCCCGCCAGGCGCCCGCCGTTCTGGCTGAGGTTGTTGGCCGTCACACTGAGGTTTTGCTGGGTGGCAATGCGGCCGCTATTGTTCAGGTCGCCGCTCAGGGTGATGCTCACGTTGCCGTCGCTGAGCAGTTCGCCGCCGTTGTTAAGGCTGGCCACGTCGAGGATCAGGCCCTTGCTGCTGGCCATGCGGTCGCCGGCCTTGAGGGTCAGGCCCTGGCTGCTTTTGTACGTGAGCACTTCGTTCAGTTGCAGACGGCCCAGGCCGTCGACGCTGCCGAATGCCCAGTCAGCGGTGCCCATGCCATTGATGTTGCCCTGGCTGCCGGTGAGGCTGGCGGTGTTGATGCGGAACAGGCCGTTGCCCGCGTGCTGCAACTGGCCACCCTGGTTGTTCAGGTGCGTGGCATCGAGGCTGAAGGCTGTGCTGCCGAACTCGAGGGTGCCGTCCTGGTTGTTCAGGGTGCCGCTGAGGTTGAGGCTGCTGCTGGCACCGGCCAGCGCACGCAGTTGCCCGCGTGCGCTGTTGTCGAGGTTGCCACCGTTGAGGGTCAGGCCCTGGTTGGCTTCAATCAGGCCGCCTTGGTTGGTGAGCGTGTCGCGTGAAGTCAGGTTGAGTTGGTTGCCGCTGATCTGGCCGCCCGCGCTGTTGTTGAGGGTGTTGCCGGTGATCGTCACCTGTTCTTTACCGAACAGCTTGCCACCTTGGTTGGCCAGGGCTTCGACGGTCAGTTGCAGGTTACCCACCAGGCTGGCCAACGTGCCGTTGCTGGCGTTGTTCACGCTGTCGGCGGTGATGGTCAGGGTGTCGCCTTGCACGGTGCCGCCAGTGTTATCCAGGCTGCCGGTATCCAGTTGGGTAGGTGCGCCGCCGCTGAGCATCAGGCCTTTGCGGTTGGTCGCGTCCTGGCCGCTGTAGCTCAGGCCCTGGTTACCGGCCAGCAGCTGGCCGCCATCGTTGTTCAGGTGCTGCGCGGCGATGTCGAGGCGCTTGCCGCGCAGGGTGCCGCCACTGTTGTCGAGGGTGGTGAGCGCCTTGACCAGCACGCTGCGCTCGCCAGCGTCGATGACCCCGCCTGCGTTGGTCAGCAGGTCGCTGACGTTGAGGGTCACGTCGCCGCCATTGCTGACCAGCGAGCCTTTGTTGCTGTTGTTGAGGGTCTGCGCGGTGACGTCAACCGAGGTACCGATCAGGATGCCGGCGCTGTTGTCCAGCCGCTCGCCTTGTACCTGCAACAGGCCTTCACTTTGAATACGGCCTTGGGCATTGAGCAACTGGCCCGGGCCTTTGAGCAGCAGGCTCACGCCCGGCGCGCCAACGGCCAGCAGGCCGGCGTTGCGGTTGTCGAGGCCGGAGGCACGCACGTCGAGTTGGTCGCCCACCACGCGCCCGGCGCGGTTGTCGATGTCACCGCCGGTCACGTCGAGCAGCAGTTGTTTGCCGACGATTACGCCGCTCTGGTTATCCAGGTTCGCCGCGTGCAGCTCGACATCGCCCTGCCCGGCCTGCAAGCGGCCTTGGGCGTTATTGAGCTGTTGCGCGGTGACGAGGGTCAACTTACCGGTGTTGGCGCTCAGTACGCCGTTGGCGTTGCTGCTGAGGTTGCCGGCGTTGAGGTTCAGGTCGGTGCTGGCCTGGGCAAAACCCTGGGTGTTGGTGAACCCATTGGCGACGGTGAGGTTCAGTGCGCCGTTGTCGGCCTGGATCAGGCCCTTGAGGCTGCTGTCGAGGTCGCTGGCGTTCACCGTGAGGGCGCCGGCAATCAGCTTGCCGTTCTGGTTATTCAGGCTGCCGGCGTTGACGGTCAGGCCGTTGGCGATCACTTGCCCGCCGCTGTTGTTGAGTGTGGCGCTGGTCAGCACCAGGCTGCCGCCGGACATTTCGATGCGGCCTTGGCGGTTGTCCAAAGAGGCGCTGTCGAGGGTAGCGGCCTGGCCTTCACCGAAGCGAATCAACCCACCCAGGTTGACGATGGCCGGCGCGCTGATCGCCAGGCTTTGCTCGCCGTACACACGAGCGGTGGCGCCTTGGTTGGTCAGCTTGGCGGTGCTGACGCTGACGGTTTTGCCCTGGATGATGCTGCCCTGGTTGGTCAGCGCCTGCGCGGCGGTAATCGCCAACGCGCGGCTGGCCAGCAGGTTACCGCTGGTGTTCACGGTCTGCGCGTTAACCACCAGGTCGCCCGTGGCATTACGGCGGTTGTCTACCTGCACGCCCGCTTCGATGATGCCCGGGTTGGTGACCTTGATCGCGTTGAGTTCGATGCGCTGACCCGCAGCCAGGCTCTTCTGGTTGACCAGTTCTTCAGCACTGCTCACCTGCACATTGCCGGTGGCGTAGACCTTGTCGGTCAGGTTCACGTTCTGCGCGGTGACCTTGAGGTTACCGGTGGTCGCCGTCTGCGCCATGCTCAGGCGCCCATTGGCATCCAACTGGATATCCCCACCACTGGCGGCCAAGGTACCGTCGAGCTTCACGCCCACGCCGGCCTCGGTGCCCACCAGTTTGATCGCACCGGCGTACATGCCGCCCAATGCCGAGGAATCGATGGCCAGCTCTGGCTTTGCGCTGCCGTCATCGGCGCGCGCGGTGGCTTTCAGGCTTTTGGCGTCGACATCGTTGCGCCCGGCGATCACAGTCAATTCCCGTGCGTTGATCTGCGCATTGATCTTGGCCGAACGGGTGATGATTTCGAAGCGGTCGACGTTGCTGGCATTCAAGCCTTCGCCGTCGATGGTCACGGCGCCACCGTCAACCTGGTAGCGCTGCAACTGGCCGCTGGCGTCGAGCACCGGTTTGCCGGTGGTGAGGGTTACGTTGGGGGTGTTGATAAAGCCGCAACCGCTGCACGTAACACCGTACGGGTTGGCGACGATGACTTTGGCCGACTGGCCCGCCACTTCGGTGTAGCCGCGCAATTGGCTGGGGCTGCCGCCGTTGACTTCGTTGAGGATGACGCTGGCCGCGCCGCCCTTGAGGTTGGGGTTGCCGACGATGTAGCCACCCAGCTGGGTGTTCGTCACGGGGCCGTTGGCGTTGTTGAGGATCACGCCGTTGGGGCCGACGTTCCTCC
>Ga0126362_10000719_pt1 | contig 10763 bp, 9 predicted proteins | sample ANMtaG_FD_126269 | JGI IMG/M metagenome (GOLD analysis project Ga0126362, IMG submission 126269) | Continental margin sediment microbial communities from North Pacific Ocean - ANME2c_DSS_Sorted | ecosystem: Environmental > Aquatic > Marine > Continental margin > Sediment | place: Pacific Ocean... | reverse complement strand
GACCACGGCCGGGGTGATGTCGATGATCTCGTAGCGCGCAAACAGCCCGTCGGGCGTGGCCACCTCCGCCCCCGCATCCACCTGACGCGCGGTCGGGCCCGCCGCCGGAAGAACTGAGCAGCCGCCCGCAAGGGCCGAAATCAGCGCGATGAGCGCTGCCTGACGCAGCATCAGCCTACTCCATCCCGGCCATGGCTCGCGCCCGCCGGGTCGACACATGAACACGCGCCAGCAATGGCCGAGACCGCTTTACGAAGCGTTCGGGCCAGCGGGCACGGACCGTCCTTCGGCCCGCAATACGTCACGACGGTGGCACGGTCACGCTTGTGCGGGGCTCGCCCCTGCCGGCACCCCCGCTTCGGCGCCGACCGTGGCCCGGAGGCGACGCCCCAGTGCGTCCGCCGTCAGGTCGATCCGGCGGGGTGGTTCACGCTCCGCGGCGCCGAAGCGGAACAGGGCGTAGTCGGTCGCGGTCTCGCCGAAGCCCGGGCGGCAGGTCGGCAGCGAGGGCGCGTGATCACCGAAGACGCAGAGCGTCGCCCGTTCCCCTTCGAGCCCCGCCACCAGCTCCTCGACCATGCGGCCGGTGCCCGCCACGTGGTGGAGATACTGCGCCAGCGGATCGTCGATCCCCGGCAGGCGCCCGGGCTTCCAGGGCCCGTGGTTCTCCATGGTGACGCTGAACAGGAAGAGCGGCCCTCGCCGGTTGCGGACCTCGTCGAGGATGCGCCGCCCGAGCGCCACGTCCGAGACGTAGGGACCGATGCGGGGCGCGTCGCCGAACGCCTCCTCCATCACCAGCCGCTCGAAACCGAAGCGCTGCATCACCTGCGCACGCTGGAAGAAGTCGCGGTGGAAGGGGTGGACGAAGACGGTCTCGTAGCCGGCCTCGGCCGCGAGCCGGGCGAGGCTGGTCGGCTCGTCGCCGCCCGCGGCGAGATAGGGGTCGTACACGCCGAAGCCGAGGGAATCCACGTCGCGCCCGGTCAGCACCGCGTGCTCGCTGCGCATGGTGTAGGCGCCGTGGGCCGGCACGCGCAGGCGTCCGTACTCCGTGGCGCGGTCCTGGATCAGCGTCATCAGCGGGAGCGGCGCGCCGCCGAGCCGCTCGGGATCGACGAAGGATTCGAGCTGGATGACGACGACCACCGGATCGGCCGCTGCCGTCGCCCGCGCGATCGCCGGTGCGCGGGCGGGACCTTCGCCGCGGCGGCGCAGCCAATAGGCCATCAGCGTCGCCGGCAGGCCGAGGCGCCCGATATCCCGCTCGAGGTCCGGCCGCGGGAAGCGGCGGGCGACGAGGCCCGCGAGCGGCGGGCGCTGCGCCGCCAGCACCAGGGCGACGAGCGCCGCCGGGAGGGCGAGGATCGCCGCGACCGCCGCGCCGGTCCCGCGCGGCAGCAGGCTCGGCTCCAGCACGTACCAGGCCGCGACCGCAAGGAATCCGGCAAGCACCGGCCCCGCGATGATCGGGCTCGTCACCGGCGGGATGTAGTAGAGCTGCGGATGGCGCGGCACCTGCGGCAGCAGCGCGAAATCGCTGAAGACCAGCGGCTCGCCGATGACGTGGCGCTTCATCCGGCTCACCAGGACGAGGGCCGCCACCGTCAGCACCGTGCTCAGGCCGGCCAGCCAGGGACGCCAGGAGAAGACGAACCAGAACAGGGTCAGCAGCGTGTAGGCGCCGAGCCGCAGGCCGAGATCGGTCGGGCGTGCGCCGAACGGGGCCCGCGCGGCGCCGCCGAAGCGCTCGATCGCGGCCGAGACGGCGAGCGCCGCGCCGAGGGCGGGCAGGAAGCCCGAGAGGAAGGCCATCCGCCTTAGTCCTGTCCCGCCCCGCCCGGCCTGACGCCGCGGCGGGCGCGCAGGCGGCGCACGATCGGATTGAGCAGCCGGTAGCGCGCCTGCATCAGGGCGAGCGACAGGCCGCCCTGATGCAGGGCGCTGCGCGGGGCGGCGTCGCGCTCGGCGCTGAGCCGGGCCAGAAGCTGTTCGGGCTCGCAGGGCTTCATCGCCACCGGGTCGAGATAGCGCGGATAGAGGATCAGCGTGCCGGCGACGAGCTCGTCGAGGGCGAGGCGCCGGCCCCGGTCCGCGCCTGGCGCGAGATCCTCGCTCAGGCCCCAGCCCGCGTAGAACGGACGCCCATGCGTCGCCACCGTGAGACCGCGGATCAGCGCCTCGAACCCCGTGAGCGAGGTCATGGTCTCCACGTGCTGAACCCGGTCGAGCAGGTCGACGATGCTGATGCCGGAGACGATCCGGTCGGCGAGCGCCAGGGCCTCGGCCTCCGGGATGGCGCCCGGGCGGAAGCCGGCCTCGACATCGGGATGCGGCTTGTAGAGCAGGAAGGCGTCCGGGTTGCGGGCGCGTGCCGCTTCGAGCAGCGCCCGGTTGGAGCGCACCGTCGGCGAGCCGAACTGCACCGAGGCGTCGTCCTCCACCTGCCCCGGCACGAGCACGACCCGGCGTCCGGCCGGCCAGTCGCGGGTGCCGGCATCGAGGCCGACATTGTACTTGCTGAGGCGCCGCGCCACGATCTCCTCGCGCAGGCGGCGCGCCCGGTCGGTGAGGGCGGCCGGGAAATCGGCGCTCTTCAGGAGCAGCGAGAGACGGCTCTCGCGCCGCGGATCGTAATAGATGCCGGCATCGTCCACGACGATCGAGGCGCCCATGCGCAGGCTCGCGCCGAGCCCGACCGAGCGCAGGAAGCCGTCCTCCACGCGGGCGAGCGGCAGGCCAGCCGCGGCGCAGGCGGCCTCCAGCGACGCGGGCGCCCGCGTGGCCCAGGCCTGGATCCGGCCGCCGCAGCGCTTGGCCTCCGCCACCGCATCCTCGGCGGTCATGGTGTGGATCGGCGGCCCCTGTGGGCCCATCCCGAACACGTCGAGCGCCGGGCGCTTCCAGCGCGACATGCCGACATAGACGACACGACGGTGGTTCTCGGCGAAGCGCGCCCGCAGCCAGTCGACCCGCTCGGTGCAGGCCTCGGCGTCGATCGGCCGGCGCGTCCAGGGATCGAAGTAGTGGACCGCGACGGTGGCGTCCGGATGGCGGATGCGCAGGCTGGCGAGGCCGGTCTCGGGCCGGTCGTAGGGGCTGCGCAGCGGCCCCGGCTCCACCGTGAAGAGCGGGCGTCCGAGCAGGCGCGAGAGGCCGGCGGCCATGGAAGCCGGCTGCCAGGCGACGGCCGCCCCGCGCCCGAACGGCCCGAAGGCGCAGCCGGTGGCGGCCTCGATCTCCGCCCGCAGGCGGGTGATCGTCGGTCCGGTGGAGAAGAGCGCGGTCGGGGCCGGATTCATGTCTCGCTCGTCCGCGGGACCCGCGGGTCCTTCACCGAAGCTCACGCCGCGGCCGACTGAAGGGCGGCCGGCGACCTCGAGAGCTTCGCGGGGTGCACTAGAGCGCTCTCCGCCGGAGTGGAAGCCGGTTCGGCGTGAGAGAGCGCGTGACGACAAAGGCCTAGCGCCCTTCTCGACCGCGTTGCAATCGGGAACGGCTGCGCGCCTTCGGACGGATCCTCTCGCCGGAGCGACGTTCGTCCCGGCTCGTGAGCGCCCGTGGACCCGAGCGGTCTGGCGCACCTTTTCGGCATGAGCGAGGCCACGCCATGCCGTCAGCACAGATCTGTTCACCATGCTGCCTGTGCATCGTGGGGATGACACCGGGCTGGCGGCACGTGCGAGCGGGGCAGGACATATGGTCGCCGTGATTCAGGCCTAGTCCGGAGTTGCGGTCGCTCGGCCGGACCTGTCGACCGAGCATGTCCATCCGGCGTTGCCGGTCAGACACAAGTCTCGGAATTCACAGGGCTTACCGGCCGGAGCGCATTGCTGTGCGCCGGTGCTCCGTGCGAGCCCTTAGGTTGGCTCCCGCGGGATCGATGGTCCCCCGGCGCGGTGAAGGACAGAAGCGCTTCGGAATGCTGCAGCCTCGCCCAGACACCGCCTCCGTCGTTCCCGCCGTCCGGATCCTGGCCGATCCCGAGGGCCCCTGCGACGCGACTCCGGATGTCCTCGACGGTCTGGCGCGGGATGGCGGCCGGGGCCTGCCCGCCACCTTCCTGTTCCTTCAAGGCATCGCTTCGCCGTTCTTCGCCGATCTCGGCGCGGCGCTGAAGACGCGCGGCCATCAGGTCCGGCGCATCAATTTCTGCTCGGGCGACTGGCTGTTCTGGCGCGGCGCCTCGGACAATTACCGCGGCTCGCGCCGGGCCTGGCCCGCCTATCTCGACGCCTACGTGCTGCGCGAGGGCGTGACGGACATCGTGCTGTTCGGCGATTGCCGGCCCTTTCACGCGGTCGCCCGCGAGGTGGCCAAGCGCTACGGCCTGCGCGTCCACGTCTTCGAGGAGGGCTATATCCGGCCGAACTGGATCACCTGCGAGCTCGGCGGCGTGAACGGCTACTCCTCCCTGCCCCGCAGCGCCGAGGCGGTGCGGGCGCTGGCGCGCCGCCTGCCCCAGCCGGGCCGGGTGATGCCCTCGACCGGCGACATGGCGCGCCGCAGCCTGTGGGACGTCAGCTACAACCTCGCCAACATCTTCTTCCCCTACCTCTACCCGCATTTCCGCAGCCACCGGCCGACGCATATCGCGATGGAATATGCGGGCTGGATCAAGAAGTTCTCCCGCCGCGGCCGGACCCGGCGCGAGGCCGCACGCTGCAGCGAGATCTACAACGCGGTGGGCTGCGACTACTTCCTGCTGCCGCTCCAACTCGACAGCGACTACCAGATCCGGGTGCACTCCCCCTTCCTCGGGGTCGAGGGCTTCATGGACCGGGTGATCAAGTCCTTCGCCGAGACCTCGCGGGCACCGACCCGCTTGCTCGTCAAGCTGCATCCCCTCGATAGCGGCCTGATCAACTGGCGCCGCTTCGCCCGTGCCTCGGCCCGGCGCCACGGGGTCAGCGAGCGGCTCGACTTCATCGACGGCGGCGACCTGCCGACGCTGATCGCGGGCGCCCGCGGCGTCGTGATCGTGAACTCAACGGTGGGCATGCTCTCCCTGGAGATGGGCCGGCCGACCCATGCGGTCGGCACCGCGATCTACAACATGGCCGGCCTCACCCATCAGGGCGACCTCAACGGCTTCTGGACCGATCCGACCCCGCCGGAGATGGATCTCGTCGCCGATTTCCGGCGGGTCGTCCTCCACCGCACCCAGGTCAATGGCGGCTTCTTCTCGAAGCAGGCGATCGCCCGCGCCGTCGCCGGTGCCGTGCCGCGGCTCGAGGCGACGCTGCCCGACGCGACCGTGGCCGCCGCCCGCGCCATCCGCGCCCGCGCCGAGGCCGAGGGCAGCCTCGCGCCGGTCTACTGAGCGGATCCCTTGATCCGCTGCCACGCCGCGGGGTAGCACCCGGGCCATGCCCTGCATCCTGATCACCGGCGCGTCGAGCGGCATCGGCGCGGCGCTTGCCCGCCATTATGCAGACCCGGGTGCCACCCTGGTCCTGGTCGCCCGCGATCGCGACCGGCTCGAGGCGGTGGCCGCCGACTGCCGCGCGGCCGGCGCCACGGTCGACACCGTCTCTCTCGACGTGCGCGACCGCCCGGCCGTGCGCGCGTTCCTGGAGGCGGCCGACGCGCGCCACCCCCTCGACCTCGTGATCGTGAACGCGGCGATCAATGGCGGCCATCCGACCGGGGATATCGAGACCGAGGAGACCGCCTTCGAGACGGCCGACATCAATCTCGGCGGCGCACTCAACGTGATGCTGCCGATGGTGAGCCGGATGCTCGCCCGCGGGCAAGGCCAGATCGCCCTGATGTCCTCGCTCGCGGCCTTCGCGCCGCTCCCGGACGCCCCGGCCTATAGCGGCGCCAAGGCGGCCCTGTTCGCGCATGGCCTGGCCCTGCGCGAGAAGGTTCGCGCGCGGGGCGTGAAGATCAACGTGGTGACGCCCGGCTACGTGAAGACGCCGATGGGCGGCGACTACAAGGGCTGGCGCCCGCTGGAGATGAGCGCCGAGGAGGCGGCGCGGCGGATTGCGCGGGGGCTCGCCCGCGACCAGGACGTGGTCGCCTTTCCGCTGCGTCTCGCCGTCCTCGCCCGCGGCGCCGGCCTGCTGCCCGAGCGCCTGCGCCGGCTCGGCATGCACGGATTCCGCTTCCAGATCCGGAAACGGCGCTGATGGCCCGCGCCCGGATCGCGCTCTTCGTCCTGGAGGCTCTGCCGAATGCGCGCGCGATGCGCCGCTTCGTGGCAGATTATGCCCGCGAGATCGCCTTCGTCGGCCTCTCCAACGCGGAGCGCCCCGCGGCCGGCGGGCTCGTCGGCCAGGTCCGCCAGCATCTCGCACGCTCCGGTCCGGCGATCCTGCCCTATCTCGCGATCAATTTCGGCCTGCCGGACCTGATGCGTCCGCTGAGCCCGCTGACCCAGGCGCTCGCCCGCACCCGCGACCTCAGCGAGACGACGCCGCTCGCCGCGCTCTGCGCCCGTCACGGGGTGCCGGTCCTCTCGGTGGACGACGTGAACGGGCCGGAGGTGGCCGGCGCCCTGCGCAGCCACGCGCCCGACCTGATCGTCACCTACCATTTCGACCAGATCCTCACGGCGGAGACGATCGCGGCGGCTCGGCTCGGCGGCGTCAACGCCCATCCGGGGCTGCTGCCGCGCCATCGCGGTCCGGTCCCGACGATCCATGCGCTGGCCGAAGGCCCGGACACGTTCGGGATGACGCTGCACCGCCTCGCCCCGCGCATCGATGCCGGGGCGATCCTGGCGCAGGAGCGCTTCCGCCTGACGCCCGGCATCACCGCGACGCGGGCCTCCGTGCAGTTGCACCAGCACGGGCTCCTGATGCTGCAGAGCCTGCTCGACCGGATCGCGCGCGAGGGCGCCGTCCCGGAGGGCCGCAGCGTGCCGGTCCTGCCCTATTGCGGCTTCCCGGATGCGGCCATGCTCAAGGCCATGCGCGCCCGGGGCCAGAAGCTGACGGATATCCGCGACCTCGCCGACGCGCTGGCGCTGAACGCGTGGGGCTGACGCGGCCGATCCCGATGCCGGCCTCGGGCGCGCCTGCCCTCCCCCCAGAGGGGAAGAGCAGGAGTACGCCGCTCAGCGGGAGAACTTCTTGTACTTGATCTTCTTCGGCATGATCGAATCGGCGCCGAGGCGGCGCTGCTTGTCCGCCTCGTAATCCGAGAAGTTGCCCTCGAACCACTCGACGTGGCTGTCGCCCTCGAAGGCGAGGATGTGGGTCGCGATGCGGTTCAGGAACCAGCGGTCGTGGCTGATGATGACGGCGCAGCCCGCGTAATCCTCCAGGCCCTCCTCGAGCGCCCGCAGGGTCTCCATGTCGCGGTCGTTGGTCGGCTCGTCGAGGAGCAGCACGTTGCCGCCCTTCCGCAGCGTCGCGGCGAGGTGAACCCGGTTGCGCTCACCGCCCGAGAGCACGCCGACCTTCTTCTGCTGGTCGGGACCCTTGAACGCGAAGGCCGCGCAGTAGGCGCGCGAATTGATCTCGCGCTTGTTGAAATAGAGGATGTCGTTGCCGCCGGAGATCTCCTGCCAGACGGTGGCATTCGGATCGAGCGCGTCGCGCGACTGGTCGACATAGCCGAGATGCACGCTCTCGCCGACCTCGATGGCGCCGGCATCGGGCTTCTCGTTGCCGGTGATCATCTTGAACAGGGTCGTCTTTCCGGCGCCGTTCGGGCCGATCACGCCGACGATGCCGCCCGGCGGCAGCTTGAAGGACAGGTCCTCGATCAGCAGCTTGTCGCCGTAGGCCTTCGAGAGGTTCTTGAACTCGATGACGTTCTGGCCGAGCCGCTCGGTGATCGGGATGACGATCTGCGCGGTGGCGTCGACCTTCTGCGCCTGCTTGGCGACCAGCTCCTCGTAGCGGGTGATACGCGCCTTCGACTTGGTCTGTCGGGCCTTCGGCGAGGCCGCGATCCACTCCTGCTCGCGGGCGATCGAGCGCTGCCGGGCCATGTCCTCGCGGCCCTCCTGCTCGAGGCGCTTCTGCTTCTGCACCAGCCAGGAGGAGTAGTTGCCCTCGTAGGGGATGCCCCGGCCGCGGTCGAGCTCGAGGATCCAGCTCGTGACGTTGTCGAGGAAGTAGCGGTCGTGGGTGACGATCAGGATCGCGCCGGGATAGGCGCGCAGGTGGCCTTCGAGCCAGTTCACCGTCTCGGCGTCGAGGTGGTTGGTCGGCTCGTCGAGGAGCAGCAGCTCCGGCTCCCAGAGCAGGAGGCGGCACAGTGCGATGCGGCGGCGCTCGCCGCCCGAGAGGGTGGCCACCGGCTGCTCGTCGCTCGGGCAGCCCAGAGCCTCCATGGCCTGGTCGACCTTCGAATCGAGCTCCCACAGACCGAGCGCCTCGATCCGGTCCTGGAGCTCGGTCATCTCGTCGGCGGTCTCCTCCGAGTAGTTCATGGCGAGCTCGTTGTAGCGGTCGAGCATGGCCTGCTTCTCGGCCACGCCCTCCATCACGTTCTCGCGGACCGTCTTGTTCGGATCGAGCTGCGGCTCCTGCGGCAGGTAGCCGACGCGCGCGCCCTGGGCGACCCAGCCGTCGCCGGTGAAGTCCGTGTCGATGCCGGCCATGATCTTGAGCAGGGTCGACTTGCCGGCGCCGTTGATGCCGAGCACGCCGATCTTGGCATCGGGGTAGAAGGACAGGTTGACGTTATCCAGGACCTTCTTGCCGCCGGTATAGGCCTTCGTCAGGCCCCGCATGTGGTAGATGAATTCGCGGGCCATCGCGGTATCCTCTGGGTTCGGGCCGGCGCGCTCGCGCAGCGCTGCCATGTTGCGGCGCGGCGCCGCCGGGGTGCGGCGCAGGCTCGGACCGGTCCGCCCGCTTGTCTCTCACGAAGATCCCGCCGCGCCGTCATGGCCGGAGGGGGGCTCCCGGAGGCCGGGAGTTTCGTGAGAGGCGCCTGTCGGGGGCCGGCCGCTCTCGCGTGGAATGATCGGACCCGACTATCAGGCCCGGCAGGGCCGGGCAAGGATGGGGATCGAACCGCTCAGGCGAAAGGGTTCTTGACCGGCTGCGGCGCCGCCTCCGGCTCGGCGACGGCCTCGGGCAGATCGGCCGATTCGAGGGCGGCGACGATCGCCGCGGCCGTCCGCTTCAACTCGCGCGCCAGGGCGAGGCCGGCCTTGTCGCGGGTCAGGTCGAGGGAGCCGTGCAGGCCGATCCGGTCGCGGCCGTTCTCGAAGGAGAGCCCGCCGAGGTTGCGCACGGAGGCATCGTCGGCGAAGGGCTCGAAACGCGGCGCGGTCTTGCGGGTCGTCATCGCACCCCTCCGTCAGAAGATCGAGCGCAGCACGTCGCGCAGCGCCTTCGAGACGGCGCGGGCGAGCTCGCGGAAGAACCAGTCCTGCCAGGTGTCTGAGCGCGGGCGCCGCTCCGCCGCATCGCCGCGGGCGAATTCGCGCGGCTCCGGCAGGTCCATGGCGCGCGCCTTCGCTGCCGCGGGCAGGCCCGGGAAGACGTCGACGCCCGCGACCGCGCGCAGCTCGTCCATCGACACGGCCCGCCATTCGCCGCCCCCGCGATTGGGCGCGAGATAGGCGCCGGCCTCGCCGCTGGCCGGGTCGTAGAGGGCCTTGTAGAGCTGGGTCGGCACCAGGACGCGGCTCTTCAGGGCATCGACCACGCCGCCGGTGAAGACGGCACCCGTGACCACGTAGAGCGTGCCGCGCTGGCTCGCGAGGCGGCGCACGCTCTCCTCGATGCCCGACCAGAGGCCGCGGTTGAAGGCGCGGTTCTGGGGGACGATGTTGGCGAGGCTGAACGACTGGGCCTGCGCCTCCGGCGTCGGCATGTCGCCGGCCGGGGCGAGATGGCCGCGGTCGAAGCCCGAATGGACGTAGTCCTCGAGCTGCGAGCGCTCGGCCGCGGGCAGGCGCTCCTCCTCGTGGAAGCTGTCGTCGCGGGCGACCATGCGGGCCGCGGCGACGCTCTCGCGGGTGAGGTGCTCGGCCGCGTAGAGCGGCGTGCGCGAGGCGCCCGAATGCAGCACCGCATAGGCCTCGAAGCAGAGGGGCCGGGTATGGGCCGCGAGCTTCGGATTGGTCAGGACGGGAGCCCGGCCCTCGGCGAACAGGCCGGGGCATGGCGGGTCGTCGGCGGCGGCCGGGGACGCCCCGAGCAGCGCCAGGACGATGACGGCCTGCAGAGGTCTCAGTAGCACGTGCGGACCTTCCGCGGGCCCTGGGGCGTCGGCCGCACGCGCCAGCCGCAGGGGCGGCCGATGCTGCCCTCGAACGGGTGGACGGCACGGTCCGGGCCGCCCGGAATCTTGCGGGCCGGGCAGTCGCCCAGGAAGCCGCACGGAAACGTGAGGTTCCCGTCGACCGGACGCGGATCGGCATAAGCCTGGCCGGCGAACGGACCGCCGAAGAGGACCGGCGCAGCGAGCAGGATTGTGCACAGACGAACGGCGTTCAACAGCCAGCCTCATGTTGCCGCGCGGGCACGAAACCGTAAAAAATCGCCGTCCAACATTGATCGGGACGCCGATCATCCGTAACTGGCACTATCATGACACCGGCTGTGCCGGCTGTCCCTCCGGGTCTGCGGCTGTTCAAGGGCCGCACGTGCCGGCCCCGCCGGGTGCGAGGTTTTCGGAGAGATGGCGCCGGCCGGTCAAGCTTCAAGAACGGGTGCTGGTCTTGGCCGAGAGAGAGAGCGTGACGTCGATTCTTGACGGTCTTGAGGAGCCTGCGGCGTTGCGGCGTCTGCCGGAGAGCCGTCTTCAGGCGGTGGCGGACGCGGTGCGCGCCGAGATGATCGACG
>Ga0126362_10000715_pt1 | contig 10825 bp, 7 predicted proteins | sample ANMtaG_FD_126269 | JGI IMG/M metagenome (GOLD analysis project Ga0126362, IMG submission 126269) | Continental margin sediment microbial communities from North Pacific Ocean - ANME2c_DSS_Sorted | ecosystem: Environmental > Aquatic > Marine > Continental margin > Sediment | place: Pacific Ocean... | reverse complement strand
GGAGAGGGGAGCTACTCCCTGCCGCGGCAGGTAAACAGCACTGGGGCAACCTGCCCGGTGCCGCCCTGAGCCTGGCCATTGCCGAGGCTGCCAGCGCAGCCAAGCGCTTTACCCTGCTGCTCACCGCCGACAGCCAAAGCGCCGAACGGTTGGAGCAGGAGCTGAGCTTCTTCGCCCCCGATTTGCCGGTGCTGCATTTTCCTGACTGGGAAACCCTGCCCTACGATCTGTTCTCGCCGCACCAGGACATCATCTCCCAGCGCATCGCCAGCCTGTACCGCCTGCCGGAACTGGCCCACGGCGTGCTGGTGGTGCCGATCACCACCGCCCTGCACCGCCTGGCGCCGACCAAGTTCCTGCTGGGCAGCAGCCTGGTGCTGGATATCGGCCAGAAGCTCGATGTGGAACAGATGCGCACGCGCCTGGAAGCCAGCGGCTACCGTTGCGTCGACACGGTGTACGAACACGGTGAGTTCGCGGTACGCGGTGCGCTGATCGACCTGTTCCCGATGGGCAGCAAGTTGCCGTACCGCATCGACCTGTTCGATGACGAAATCGAGACCCTGCGCACCTTCGACCCGGAGAACCAGCGCTCCATTGATAAAGTCGAGTCGATCAAGCTGCTGCCGGCACGGGAATTCCCGCTGCAAAAGGACGCGGTGACCCGCTTCAAGGCGCGCTTTCGTGAGCGCTTCGACGTCGACTTCCGTCGCTGCCCGATCTTCCAGGACCTGAGCAGCGGGATTACCCCGGCCGGTATCGAGTACTACCTGCCGCTGTTCTTCGACGAAACCTCCACCCTCTTCGATTACCTGCCTCAGGACACTCAGGTGTTCTCGCTGCCTGGCATCGAGCAAGCGGCGGAAAACTTCTGGAACGATGTGCGCAACCGCTATGAAGAACGCCGCGTCGATCCATCCCGTCCTTTATTACCGCCCGCCGAGCTGTTCCTGCCGGTGGAAGACTGCTTCGCCCGCCTGAAAAACTGGCCGCGCGTGGTCGCCAGCCAACAGGACGTGGAGCCCGGCGTCGGCCGTGAGCGCTTCCCCGCGCACGTGCTGCCGGACCTGGCGATCCAGGCCAAGGCCAACCAGCCCCTGGAAGCACTGTCCAACTTCCTTGGCGACTTCTCTGGCCGCGTGCTGTTTACCGCCGAATCCGCCGGCCGTCGCGAAGTCCTGCTTGAACTGCTCGAACGCCTGAAGCTGCGTCCGAAAACCGTCGACAGCTGGCCGGACTTCGTCGCCAGCAAGGACCGCCTGGCGATCACTATCGCGCCACTGGATGAAGGTTTGCTGCTGGACGATCCGGCCCTGGCGCTGATCGCGGAAAGCCCCCTGTTCGGCCAGCGCGTGATGCAACGTCGCCGTCGCGAAAAACGCGCCGACGCCAACAACGACGCGGTAATCAAGAACCTCACCGAGCTGCGCGAAGGCGCGCCGGTGGTGCATATCGACCACGGTGTCGGTCGCTACCTGGGCCTGCAGACCCTGGAAATCGACAACCAGGCCGCCGAATTCCTCACCATGGAGTACGCCGAAGGCGCCAAGCTCTATGTACCGGTGGCCAACCTGCACCTGATCGCGCGCTACACCGGCAGCGACGACGCTCTGGCGCCATTGCACCGCCTGGGCTCCGAAACCTGGCAGAAAGCCAAGCGCAAGGCCGCCGAACAGGTGCGCGACGTCGCCGCCGAGTTGCTCGACATCTATGCGCGGCGTGCGGCGCGCGAAGGCTACGCGTTCGCCGACCCGAAAGCCGACTACGCCACCTTCAGCGCCGGCTTCGCTTTTGAAGAAACCCCAGACCAGCAAACCACCATCGAAGCTGTGCGCGCCGACATGCTCGCGCCCAAGCCGATGGACCGCCTGGTGTGCGGCGACGTGGGCTTTGGCAAGACCGAAGTGGCCATGCGCGCAGCCTTCATCGCGGTGCACGGCGGCAAACAAGTGGCGATCCTGGTACCCACCACCCTGCTCGCCCAGCAGCACTACAACAGCTTCCGCGACCGCTTTGCCGACTGGCCGGTGACCGTGGAAGTGATGAGCCGCTTCAAGTCGGCCAAGGAAGTGAATGCCGCCGTCGCCGACCTGGCGGAAGGCAAGATCGACATCGTGATCGGTACGCACAAGCTGTTGTCGGACGATGTGAAGATCAAGAACCTGGGCCTGGTGATCATCGACGAAGAACACCGCTTCGGGGTGCGCCAGAAAGAACAGCTCAAGGCCCTGCGCAGCGAGGTGGACATTCTCACCCTCACCGCCACACCGATTCCGCGCACGCTGAACATGGCGGTGTCGGGCATGCGCGACCTGTCGATCATCGCCACGCCGCCGGCACGCCGACTGTCGGTGCGCACCTTCGTGATGGAGCAGAACAAAAGCACGGTCAAGGAAGCCCTCCTGCGCGAATTGCTGCGCGGCGGCCAGGTGTACTACCTGCACAACGACGTGAAGACCATCGAGAAATGCGCGGCCGAACTCGCCGAACTGGTGCCGGAAGCACGCATTGCCATCGGCCATGGGCAGATGCGCGAACGCGATCTCGAACAGGTGATGAGCGACTTTTATCACAAGCGCTTCAACGTGCTGATCGCCTCGACCATCATCGAGACCGGCATCGACGTGCCGAGCGCCAACACCATCATCATCGAACGCGCGGACAAGTTCGGCCTGGCACAACTTCATCAGTTGCGCGGCCGGGTCGGGCGCAGTCACCACCAGGCGTATGCCTACCTGCTGACACCACCGCGCCAACAAATTACCGGCGACGCCGAAAAGCGCCTGGAAGCCATCGCCAACACCCAGGACCTCGGTGCCGGTTTTGTGCTGGCCACCAACGACCTGGAAATCCGCGGCGCCGGCGAACTGCTCGGCGATGGCCAGAGCGGGCAGATCCAGGCCGTGGGTTTCACCCTCTATATGGAGATGCTCGAACGCGCGGTGAAAGCCATCCGCAAGGGCGAGCAACCGAACCTCGACCAACCCCTGGGCGGTGGCCCGGAGATCAACCTGCGCCTGCCGGCGTTGATTCCCGAGGACTACCTGCCGGACGTGCATGCGCGGTTGATCCTGTACAAGCGCATCGCCTCGGCCACCGACGAAGAAGGCCTCAAGGACCTGCAGGTGGAAATGATCGACCGCTTCGGCCTGTTGCCCGAGCCGACCAAGAACCTGGTGCGCCTGACCTTGCTCAAATTGCAGGCCGAGCAACTGGGGATCAAGAAGGTCGACGCGGGGCCGCAAGGCGGGCGCATCGAGTTCGAAGCGCAGACGCCGGTGGACCCGTTGGTACTGATCAAGTTGATCCAGGGCCAGCCCAACCGCTACAAGTTCGAAGGGGCTACGCTGTTCAAGTTCATGGTGCCGATGGAGCGCGCCGAAGAACGCTTCAATACCCTGGAGGCGCTGTTCGAGCGCCTCATCCCGAAATCTGTTTGAAGGACGCCCCAATGCGCGTGTTCCGCATTCTGAGCCTGTTGTTAGTGGTACTTGCACCCTCGGCATTTGCCGACAGCCTGTACCAAGTTGAAATGATCCTGATACGCCAGAACGCGGAGCCAGAGATGAGCAACCGCGCCGCACCGGAAGATTGGGATGCCGGCGCGGTGCGCCTGGGCGACAGAATGAGCCCGCCGCGCCTGGCCAACATCGCCGACAAACTGCGCGCCGACGCCAACTACACCGTGCTCGCCCATAAAGCCTGGGAACAGAACCTGGGTGAGCAGCCGGTAAAAATCGCGATCGCCGAGGGGGCGGAACAGTTTGGCCAATTCCCCATCGAAGGGGTATTGAGCCTGCAACTGGGGCGCTTTACCGATATCGATGCCGACTTCTGGGTCAACCAGTTCGACAGCAACGGCAGCGTGATCGCCAGCGAACACCTGAGCCAGAAGGACGTGCGCACCAAGAACAACCAGCTCAACTACCTGGACGGCGGCCGCCTGGCGCTGCTGATCAAGATCACCTCGTTGACCGTCAAACAACCCAGCGCACCACCGCCCGATATTCAGGACTGATCCAGCGCCATGCCCCTGACGTCGTCGCTGACCAAACCCCTGGCCCCTTCGTGGGCCAATCGCTTCAAAGAGCAAAGCCTGGAGCGTGGGCGGCGCTACGCCCTGGAGAACCGCGTACGTATAGTCGAATCCGGTGACAGCACGATCATCGCCAGTTGCGAAGGCTCGGGCAGCAACGTCTATCGGCAGACCATTTCACTGCGCGAGTCCGCCAAGGGCATGCTGATCCTGGTGGACAGCCGCTGCACCTGCCCGGTCCATACCAACTGCAAACATATCGCGGCGGTGTTGCTCAAGGTCCAGGAAACCCTGGCCTACCCCGCCGCCGCCCAGGATGCCGAACTGCTGGGAAAACTCCAGGCGGTGCTGGATAACCGCGTGGTACTGCCGCAGGTGGTGATGGAGGACGTGCTGCCAGTGCCACGGCTGTGGCTGGCCAGCGTCGAATTCAGCGCGTTCGAGCCGCGCAACGGCAAGATGCAGCGCTATATCCAGCACCGTGCGGCACTGTCGTTCAACTATCTGGGCAACTATGTCAGCGGGCAAAAGAACGCCGACATCATCGTGCGCCAGGAAACCCAAAGCCTGCGTATCAAGCGTCATCCCGAGCTGGAACAGCCCTATCGCGAACAACTGCGCCTGCTCGGTTTCAAGATCGCCACGCGCCAGAGCAAGGCCCTGCCGGAAAGCGCCGGCGAACTGTTCGAGATGGTCAATGACAGCGCTTGGCTGAACTTCACGCTCAACTCGTCGCCGACGCTGCGCGCCGAAGGCTGGGAGTTGCAGATCGACGAGGACTTCGGCTTCGACCTCAGCCCGGTGGACGACTGGTACGCCACCGTCGATGAAGCGCCGGAACGTGACTGGTTCGACCTGGAACTGGGGATCATCGTCAATGGCGAGCGGCTGAGCCTGCTGCCGATCCTGCTCAACCTGATGCGCTCGCACACCGAGCTTCTCAACCCGGAGAAACTCGCACGGCGCCGCGACGAAGAGTTGATCCTGGTGAATATCCCCGGCCTGCCCAATGGCGGCCATGGCCCGCTGCAAGTGGCATTGCCCTATGGCCGCTTGAAACCCGTGCTGGCCACCTTGGGCGAGTTCTACCTGCAGGACCCCGGCACCACCACCCTGCGCCTGGCCAAGGCCGATGCGATTCGCCTGAACCCGCTGGAAGACCTGCCCCTGCAATGGGAAGGCGGCGAAAAAATCCGCAACTTCGCCCAGCGTCTGCGGGATATCAAGGACTTCACCTGTGTCGCGCCCGAAGGCTTGAACGCGACGTTGCGCCCCTATCAGCTGGAAGGCTTGAGCTGGATGCAGTCACTGCGCCAACTGGACGTCGGCGGGATTCTTGCCGATGACATGGGCCTGGGCAAAACCCTGCAAACCCTGGCGCATATTCTCAGCGAGAAAATCGCCGGGCGCCTGGACCGGCCTTGCATGGTGGTGATGCCCACCAGCCTGATACCCAATTGGCTCGATGAAGCCGCACACTTCACCCCGCAACTCAAGGTGCTGGCGCTGTACGGTGCCGCGCGCAAAAAGCACTTCGCCACATTGCAGGACTATGACCTGCTGCTGACCACCTATGCGCTGTTGCCCAAGGACATCGAACACCTCGCCACCCAGCCCCTGCATGTGCTGATCCTCGATGAAGCCCAGTACATCAAGAACCCTTCGAGCAAGGCGGCCCAGGCAGCACGTCAGCTCAATGCACGGCAGCGCCTGTGCCTGAGCGGCACGCCGTTGGAAAACCACCTGGGTGAGTTGTGGTCGCTGTTCCACTTCCTGCTGCCGGGCTGGCTGGGTGACGTTAAAAGCTTCAACCGCGATTACCGCGCGCCCATCGAAAAGCGCGGCAGCGATGTGCGACTGCAACACCTCAACGGCCGGATCAAACCCTTCCTGTTGCGCCGCACCAAGGAGCAGGTGGCGACGGAGTTGCCGCCCAAGACCGAGATCATCCACTGGGTCGACCTCAACGAAGCCCAGCGCGACGTGTACGAAACCATGCGCCTGGCCATGGATAAAAAGGTCCGCGACGAAATTACCCGCAAGGGTGTGGCACGCAGCCAGATCATCATTCTCGAAGCCCTGCTCAAGTTACGCCAAGTGTGCTGCGACCTGCGACTGATCAACGACGCCAGCCTGCCCGCCCGTGGCAGCAGTTCGGGCAAGCTCGATAGCTTGATGGAGATGCTCGAAGAGTTGTTTGCCGAGGGGCGCCGGATCCTGCTGTTTTCCCAGTTCACCTCGATGCTGGGCCTGATCGAAGCCGAACTGAAAAAGCGCGGTGTCGCCTATGCACTGCTCACCGGCCAGACCCGTGATCGGCGCACTCCGGTGAAGGACTTCCAGAGCGGCAAGCTGCAGATTTTCCTGATCAGCCTGAAAGCCGGTGGTGTGGGCCTGAACCTGACAGAAGCGGACACGGTGATTCACTACGACCCGTGGTGGAACCCCGCCACGGAAAACCAGGCCACCGACCGGGCGTATCGCATCGGTCAGGAAAAGCCGGTGTTTGTGTACAAGATGATTGCCCGCGGCACGGTGGAAGAGAAAATTCAGCATCTGCAGAAGGAAAAGTCCGACCTGGCGGCGGGCGTGCTGGACGGTCGGACGACCGGGGATTGGCAGTTGGGCAATGACGACATCGAGGCGCTCTTTGCACCGCTGCCTAATAAGCAAGAGAAGCGCTGACGGCAAGAGCGCCATCGCGAGCACGCCCGCGATGGACGCGACACTTAATCGATCAACTGCGCATCCCGCAGCGCACCGAGCGCCACCAGCCAACGCGGGTCCTGCTTATACTCCGTCGAAGCCATCGCCTGCCCGCGCATCCGTGCAATCCGCGGCGATGGCGTGACTTTCATCCGCTGGGCCGCACTCAGCGCCAGTTCAGCCGCCGCACGATCGTTACACACCAGGCCCATATCGCAGCCCGCCGTCAGCGCGGCCTCGATACGGCTGGCAGCGTCTCCCACCACATGGGCGCCGGCCATAGACAAGTCATCGCTGAAAATCACCCCGTCAAACTGCAACTCACCGCGCAGGATGTCCTGCAACCAGCGACGCGAGAAGCCGGCGGGCTGCGCGTCAACCTGCGGGTAGATAACATGGGCGGGCATCACGGCCGCCAATTGCTGGCTCAGGCGCGCGAAGGGCACCAGATCACGGCTGCGAATCTGCTCCAGGCTGCGCTCGTCAGTAGGAATGGCGACATGGGAATCGGCTTCAGCCCAGCCGTGACCGGGGAAGTGCTTGCCGGTGGCGGCCATGCCGGCGCTGTTCATACCGCGGATAAAGGCACCGGCAAGCACCGCGGCACGCGCTGGGTCACCCTCGAAGGCGCGCGTGCCGACCACGGCACTGCGCTGGTAGTCCAGGTCCAGCACAGGGGCGAAGCTGAGATCAAGACCGACAGCCAGCACTTCAGTGGCCATGATCCAGCCACATTGTTCGGCCAGGTACTCGGCGTTGGGGTTATCCGCCAGGGCACGCATGGCCGGCAGGCGCACGAAGCCTTGGCGCAGGCGCTGCACGCGCCCCCCTTCCTGGTCGACCGCCAGCAGCAGGTCCGGGCGCACGGCACGGATCGCCGCGCTCAGCTCTCGCACCTGGCGTGGATGCTCGATATTGCGCGCGAAAATGATCAACCCGCCCACCTCCGGCTGGCGCAGCAGGTGGCGATCCTCGGCCGTCAGCCAGGTGCCGGCTACGTCGACCATCAAAGAACCTTGCAGGGCAGCAGTCATAAACCTTCCTTAAATAACGCACACAACCCGCTACCCTCACGCGGCGCGATCAACGCGGCGGGAGTAACGGGTTGTGTGTAAATAGCTGAATTCGGCATGGGCGGCTAGCTTAGCGGATGCTAGCGGCCACGCACACCCAGGGCGGTCAAACCTTGGCGGGGATGGGAATGGATTTGCTGCGCGGGCGCAATTGAGCGGCGACCATGGCAGGATCGGTGACACCGCTTTCGGCGCGCATGCCCGCGGCGAGAAAAGGCACCATCAGGCGCATCACCTGCTCGATCGAGGTGTTCACGCCAAAGTCGGTCTCGGCAATCGCACGCAATGCCTTGATCCCGGACATGCTGAACGCCGCCGCACCGAGCATGAAATGTACGCGCCAGAACAGCTCGATCGGCGGGATGCGCGGTGCGGCCTCGTTGACCAGCAACATATAGCGACGAAACACCTTGCCGTACATGTCTTCAAGGTAGCGGCGCAGGTGGCCCTGGCTCTGACTGAACGCCAGGCCCAACAGGCGCATGAAGATCGACAAGTCGTTGCCACTGCGTGGTTGAACCACCAAGGCTTGTTCGACGAGGATTTCCAGCAGGTCTTCCAGGCTTGGCTTAGGATCGGCCTTGGCCTGGCGTCGTTCGAGCTCACGGTCCAGGCTGGCGCAGAACGGCCCGAGGAAACGCGAGAACACCGCCTGGATCAGGGCCTTTTTCGAGCCGAAATGGTAGTTCACTGCGGCGAGGTTGACCCCGGCCTTGCTGGTGATCAGCCGCAATGAAGTTTCAGCAAATCCTTTTTCCGCGAACAACTGCTCGGCAGCATCGAGAATGCGTTCAACGGTTTCCGACTGGGCCATGGCTACTCCGCCTGACAAACACTTGTTTGAAACATACGTTTCAAGTTGTGTCTTGTCAAGCCTGCAGGTTCGCTTTCCGGCCGGGCAGTCATCTGTTTCGGCGCTATTTAATCACATCCTTCCAGGTCTGTAGGCAGCGCTACCTATGCCTTGTAGGACGGCTGACGAATGACCGTCCGGCGCCATGGCAGAAAAGGATGATTGCCAAGCGCAGTTCACTGTATATAATCCCAGTCACTGTATAAAAAGACAGAGCGATCAACATGCTAAAACTGACGCCACGCCAAGCTGAGATTCTGGCTTTTATCAAGCGCTGCCTCGATGACAACGGCTACCCGCCGACGCGAGCGGAGATTGCGCTGGAACTGGGATTCAAATCCCCCAACGCCGCCGAAGAGCATCTCAAGGCCCTTGCTCGCAAGGGCGCGATCGAGATGACCCCAGGCGCTTCGCGCGGCATTCGCATCCCTGGCTTCGAAGCCAAGGCCGACGAATCGACACTGCCGATCATCGGTCGCGTCGCCGCCGGTGCGCCGATCCTGGCGCAGCAGCACGTCGAGGAATCCTGCAACATCAACCCGACCTTCTTCCATCCTCGCGCCGACTACCTGTTGCGGGTCCATGGCATGAGCATGAAGGACGTGGGCATTTTCGACGGTGACCTGCTGGCCGTCCATACCACCCGCGAAGCGCGTAACGGCCAGATCGTGGTGGCCCGCATCGGCGATGAAGTCACCGTCAAACGCTTCAAGCGCGAAGGCAGCAAGGTCTGGCTGTTAGCCGAGAACCCTGAGTTCGCCCCGATTGAAGTGAACCTGAAAGACCAGGACCTGGTGATCGAAGGCCTGAGCGTCGGCGTCATTCGCCGCTAAAGGAGGCATCATGCAGCTCGTGCACACCCCACAACACACACAACTGTCGCTGTTCGAGGCCTTCATGGCCCAACCCCTTGCGCCCCTCCTCAAGGAAACGGTCGAGGCGCCCTGGAGCGCCGAGCCTGAGGCGTTCAGTGAATTGTCGTTGCGCGGTGCTGCCGGGAGCTGCCTGAGCCTGCTGGCGCCAATCCTGCGCGAACTGAGCGAGGAACAGGACGCGCGCTGGCTGACACTGATCGCCCCGCCTGCCAGCCTGACCCAGGCCTGGCTGCGGGACGCCGGCCTGAACCGCGAGCGCATCCTGCTGCTGCAACCGCGCGGCGCGCAAAGCGCCCAGCAGTTGACCTGCGAAGCCTTGCGCCTGGGTCGTAGCCATACAGTGGTGAGCTGGCTGAACCCATTGAATGCCAGCGCCAAGCAGCAGCTGATCAGTGCTGCGCGCACAGGTGATGCTCAGAGCTTGAATATTCGATTGGGATAATGCGATGAGCCTGCGGAGGGGCTCGTTGTGGCAGGCGGACTCGTTGTGGCAGGCGGGCTTGCTGTGGCAGGTGGGTTTGCTGTGGCGAGCGGGCTTGCTGTGGCGAGCGGGCTTGCCCCGCGTTGGGCTGCGAAGCGGCCCCAAAACCAGACACCGTGGAATACCTGATATACCGCATTGATCTATTTAGGACTGCTTCGCAGCCCAACGCGGGGCAAGCCCGCTCGCCACAGCAAACCCACCTGCCACAGCAAGTCCGCTCACCACGACAAACCCACCTGCCCTAGCAAGCCCGACCCTCACAGGACTCAGTGAAGAACCCGTGGGCCGTCTTCCTTCTCAGGTTCGCCTTCTGCCAAGCGGCCTGCCATCTGAACACCGACGCTCAACATGGCTTTTGCCACTTCCACGTGCTGGCCTTGCAGGAACACCTTGGCATCCTCGGAAAAATCCAGAATAACCAGAGAACCCTCGTCCTCCGCCCGGCGCAGCTCGATTCGGCCGTCAGGCAATTCAACAATTTCCAGAAAGGACGTTGGCATAAAAGTCTGTTCTCCACGAAAGGCCGGGATTATATCAGTCATCCGCCCGGCTTCGTTGAGGTTCTGAAGAGGTTTCTTTACGGCTTGATGAACGGTGTCATACGAATCCGACCAACGTTCAGCACTCGTTCAAACCTTCACGAAAGCGCAACGCCATCTTTTTCAGCTCCTGACGCCAGCCTTCCAACTCTTCACGACTCAGAGGCTTGGGCTCTTCCTCCTCCAACGCAACCGCCACGATCAAGGGCTGGGTCACATCGCCCTTGGGCACATGGGGAACACGTCCTCTCCTCTTCCT
>Ga0126362_10000713_pt1 | contig 10890 bp, 7 predicted proteins | sample ANMtaG_FD_126269 | JGI IMG/M metagenome (GOLD analysis project Ga0126362, IMG submission 126269) | Continental margin sediment microbial communities from North Pacific Ocean - ANME2c_DSS_Sorted | ecosystem: Environmental > Aquatic > Marine > Continental margin > Sediment | place: Pacific Ocean... | reverse complement strand
GTCGCCGAGTTGTCCCCCGGTATGTGGGACTGCTTTACAATCACCAGATGGGGATTTAACGGATGAAACTGAAAAACACCTTGGGCTTGGCCATTGGTACTCTTATTGCTGCTACTTCCTTCGGCGCTCTGGCACAAGGTCAAGGCGCAGTTGAAGGCCAGCTGTTCTACAAAAAGCAGTTCAACGATAGCGTCAAGCATATCGAAGACGGCTACAATCCTGGCGCAAGCATCGGTTACTTCCTGACCGACGACGTGTCGATCAACCTGAACTACGACACTACCAACCACACCCGTTCGAACGACGGTACTGGCAACCAGAAGATCAAAGGTGATACCGGCAGCGTTACTGCCCAGTACCACTTCGGTCAAGCTGGCGTCGACTCCCTGCGTCCATACGTAGAGGGCGGTTTCGGCCACCAGAGCCGTACCAACGTACAGGCTGATGGTCACAGCGGTCGCGATCAGTCGACTCTGGCTATCGCTGGCGCTGGTGTGAAGTACTACTTCACCGACAACCTGTTCGCACGTGCTGGCGTTGAAGCTGACTACGCTATCGACAACGGCAAGTGGGATTACTCCGCACTGGTTGGCCTGGGCGTAAACTTCGGCGGCAACGCTGGTAAAACTGCTCCAGCTCCTACCCCAGCACCAGCTCCAGAGCCAACTCCAGAGCCAGAAGCTCCGGTTGCTCAGGTTGTTCGTGTTGAGCTGGACGTGAAGTTCGACTTCGACAAGTCGGTTGTTAAGCCTAACAGCTACGGCGACGTGAAAAACCTCGCTGACTTCATGAAACAGTACCCACAAACCACCACCGTTGTTGAAGGTCACACTGACTCCGTCGGTCCTGACGCTTACAACCAGAAGCTGTCCCAGCGTCGTGCTGACGCTGTTAAGCAAGTCCTGGTCAAAGACGGTATTGCTCCTAACCGTGTAAGCTCGGTTGGTTATGGCAAATCCCGCCCAGTTGCTGACAACGCAACTGAAGCTGGCCGTGCTATCAACCGTCGCGTAGAAGCCTCGGTAGAAGCACAAGCAGCTCAGTAATTACTGAGTTGTAGAAAAAAGCCCGGCTTAGGCCGGGCTTTTTTTCGCCTGTGATTTACCTCAGGCGGTGGCGCTGGCCAGGGCCTCAACCGCCTGTGTCGCCTGGGCAACCCTGCCAATCACCAGGATCGCCGGGCTCTTGAGCGCAAATTCGTGCGCATCTTCCTGCATCCGGGAAAGACTGCTGCGGCACTCACGCTGATGTGGCAACGAGGCGTTTTCAATCATCGCCACGGGCATGTCATCGCTCATGCCACCTTCCAGCAACTGCTGGCGAATCTCCCCCAGCTTCGCCACGCCCATATAGATCACCAGCGTCGTGCCGCCCTCGGCAAGTGCCCGCCAATTGAGGCTGCTGTCGTCCTGAGTGTGGGCCGTAACCAGCGTGACACCACGGCTGACACCCCGCAACGTCAGCGGGATATCACAGTTCGTCGCCCCGGCCAGCCCCGCAGTAATGCCGTTGACCAACTCCACTTCCACCCCTTGCTGCCTGAGCCACGTCGCTTCTTCGCCGCCGCGACCGAAAATGCACGGATCGCCACCCTTGAGCCGCACCACGCATTTGCCTTGTCGGGCATAGCGCAACATCAGGCGATGGATAAACGCCTGCGGCATGGAACGACAGCCGCCGCGCTTACCCACGGTGATCAGCCGTGCAGTGGGGCAATGCTCCAGTAGCGCCGGGTTGACCAGGTCATCAATCAGCACCACATCGGCTTCCCGCAGGGCTCTCACCGCTTTGAGTGTCAGCAACTCCGGATCGCCGGGACCTGCGCCCACCAGCCAGACTTTTGCGCTCATATGCTTCCCTCACACTGTGATCGCGATTGGCTGCGTGCCGCTCGCCAATAGCCGTTTGATTTCCGGCACACAGGAGCCGCATTGCGTACCGCAACCCAACTCCTGCTTCAGCCCATTCAGGTCCAGGCCCCGGGCAATGCCGGCGCAGACCGCGTTTTCGCTGACGTTCTTGCAGTTGCACAATGTCTTGTTGCTGGTGGAACCACCCCCCGGTGGCGCACTCAATGGCGCCAGCAGCCAACGTCGTAACGTGTCATCGGTGCGGCCTTCCAGCCACAGGCTTTGCAACCAGTGGCGAGCCAGGGTTTCGCCGGCCAGGCGGATTGCGGTGATACGGCCCTTTTCAATTTTTACCCGCTTGCCAATGGAGCGCCGCGGGTCGTCGTAGGCCATGACCGGACCGTCATTGAGGCCCAGCAACTGGTCAATCTGCTTGAGCAGCTCAAGTGCAGGCGCCTCGTGATGCGCCGCACGAATCAGCAGGGCAGGCCGCTCGCGCCCGGTCAGGCTCAGGCTGACGTAGGCAAAGCCCTCACATAGCGGTCGCAATGCTTCGAAGTGTTGCTGCACATCGCCCTCGATCAGCGCAAACAAGTGCCAGGCCAGTTGCACCGCCTCCAGGCGCACGCCGCTATGTTTGAGCTCCGGCTGCTTGGACAGCGGATCGAACGCCGGCTGGGTGAGCGCATTCACACCGCCTTTGAGAAAGCGGTCGCCCCAGTGCATCGGCAGGAACGCCTGACCGGGACGCACGCTGTCATCACTGCCGACGGCGACAATCACGCTGCCGCGCCGACTTTTCAGGTTGATCAGGTCGCCTTCCTTCAAACGATGCCGGCGCAGCTCGTCCGGGTGCAGGCTGAGCAACGCTTCACTGACATGCCCGAACAGCTGCGCAGCGGTACCAGTGCGGCTCATGCCATGCCATTGGTCTCGAAGGCGCCCGGTGATCAGGGTCAGAGGGAAGCGCGCGTCACGCTGCTCCTTGGCGGCGCGATAAGGGTCGGCGATAAAGTGCGCCCGGCCAGTCTCCGTAGGGAAAATCCCGTCGGTGTACAGCCGTGGTGTTCCGCTCACCGCGTCGGCCGGGAAGGGCCATTGCTGGGGGCCGATCCGGTCCAGCAGGGCGTGACTGATACCCGAGAGGTCCAAGTCGCGCCCACAGGTCAGCAATTTGTATTCATCAAAGATCTGCGCGGGTTGCTCAAAGGCAAAAAGACCCGGTTTTCCGGGACGAAGACGCCGCTCCAGGCGCTGGGCAAAATCCACGGTGATTGCCCAGTCCGGCCGCGCCTCTCCTGGTGGGACGATGGCCTGCCGGACGTGGGAAATGCGCCGTTCAGAGTTGGTGACCGTCCCTTCTTTCTCGCCCCAGCTCGCTGCGGGCAACAACAGGTCGGCGAAACGCGCTGTCTCGGTTGTACGAAAGGCTTCCTGTAGCACCACGAACGGACATGCCTCCAAGGCCTGGCGTACGGTGTTCTGGTCGGGCAGGGATTGTGCGGGGTTGGTGCAGGCGATCCACAGGGCCTTGATCTTGCCAGCCTGCATCTGTTCAAACAGTTCGATGGCTGTGAGCCCGGTGCTGGCGGGAAGTTGTTCTACACCCCAATACGCAGCCACTTCTGCCCGATGTTCAGGATTGGCAGCCTCGCGATGGCCCGGCAACAGATTCGACAAGCTTCCTGTTTCCCGTCCACCCATGGCATTCGGCTGACCCGTCAGGGAGAAAGGTCCACAGCCAGGACGGCCGATGGTGCCGGTCGCCAAATGCAGGTTAATCAGCGCACTGTTCTTTGCGCTGCCTGCGGTGGACTGGTTCAGCCCCATGCACCACAACGACAGGAAGCTCGCCGAGGTGCCGACCCATTCTGCGCACAGCCGCAATTGCTCGACACTGATCCCGCACAGCTGCGTAACCATCTGCGGCGTGTAGTCGTGAACCAGGCGTTTGAGCTCCACCAGGCCGTTGGTGTGGGCCTGGATAAAGTCGCGGTCGATCCAGTCTTCCCACAACAACAGGTGCAAGATCCCATGGAACAACGCGACATCCGTACCCGGCAGGATCGCCAGGTGCAGGTCCGCCAGGTCGCAGGTGTCGGTGCGCCGGGGATCAATCACCACCACCTTCATCTGTGGCCGACGAGCCTTGGCTTCCTCCAGGCGTCGGAACAACACCGGATGTGCGTAGGCCATGTTACTGCCGACGATCATCACGCAGTCGCTCGACTCCAGGTCCTCATAACTGCAGGGCGGCGCATCAGCCCCCAGGCTGCGCTTGTAGCCGACCACCGCCGAAGACATGCACAGCCGCGAGTTGCTGTCGATATTGTTGGTGCCCACCAGCGCTCGCGCGAGTTTGTTGAAGCTGTAGTAATCCTCGGTCAGCAATTGCCCGGAGATATAGAACGCCACGCTGTCCGGCCCGTGTTCGGCGATGGTTTCGGCGAACACATTGGCCGCGTGCTCCAGGGCGGTGTCCCAGTCCGTGCGGGTACGGGCCAGGCCCTTGCCGAGTCGCAGTTCCGGGTACAACGCACGGGCCGTAAGGTCCCCGGTGAGGTGCAGGCTGGAACCCTTGCTGCACAATTTTCCGAAGTTGGCCGGATGGCTCGGATCGCCACTGACACCGAGAATTTGCGAGCCATCATGTTCGATCAGCACGCCGCAACCGACCCCGCAGTAGCAGCAGGTGGACGCGGTGGTCTGGCGGTTCATCAACCGGCGTCCCGCAGCGCCAGCATCACCCGGCCGTTTTCCACGCGGGCCGGGTGGTGATGGGCGCAGCCGACGTCCGGTGCCTGGGCTTCACCGGATTCCAGGTCGATCTGCCAATTATGCAGCGGGCAGGCGACGCGCTTGCCGTAGATCAAACCCTGGGACAGTGGGCCGCCCTTGTGGGGGCAGCGGTCGTCGAGGGCGAAAACTTCGTCGTCACTGGTACGAAAAATCGCGATGTCGCCTTTGGGCCCGGTGATGATGCGCGAACCCAGGGCGTTGATTTCTTCGAGGGCGCAGATATCCAGCCAGTTCATGCCGGCACCTCCAGCAGTTTGACGGGGATGGTGTCGAATTCCTTTTTCAGCAGTGGCTGTTCCAGGCGTTCTTTCCACGGGTCTTGTTCGAACGACAGGGAGAATTGCAGGCGTTCGTTAAGCGCCTGACGCCGCGCCGGGTCTTCCAGTACGGCCTTCTTGATGTGCTCCATACCCACCCGTTGCAGGTAGTGCACGGTGCGCTCCAGGTAGAAGGCTTCTTCCCGGTAGAGCTGTAGGAAAGCGCCGTTGTATTCGCGCACTTCTTCGGCGGTTTTCAGCTTCACGAAGAACTCGGCCACTTCGGTCTTGATCCCGCCGTTACCGCCGATGTACATCTCCCAGCCGGAGTCGACGCCGATAATTCCCACGTCCTTGATCCCCGCTTCCGAGCAGTTGCGCGGACAGCCGGACACTGCCAGTTTCACCTTGTGGGGCGACCACATATTGAACAGGTCATGTTCCAGCTCAATCCCCAGCTGTGTGGAATTCTGCGTACCAAAGCGGCAGAACTCGCTGCCCACGCAGGTCTTCACGGTGCGGATGGATTTGCCGTAGGCATGGCCGGACGGCATGTCGAGATCCTTCCATACACCGGGCAAGTCCTGCTTCTTGATGCCCAGCAAGTCGATACGCTGCCCGCCGGTGACCTTGACCATCGGCACGTTGTACTTGTCGGCCACATCAGCGATGCGCCGCAGTTCTGACGGATTGGTCACACCGCCCCACATCCTCGGGACTACCGAGTAGGTGCCATCTTTCTGAATATTGGCGTGGGCCCGCTCGTTGATCAGGCGCGATTGCGGGTCGTCTTTCGCCTCGCCGGGCCAAGTGGAAATCAGGTAATAGTTGAGTGCCGGGCGGCAGGTGGCGCAGCCGTTCGGGGTGCGCCAATTCAGGTAGCTCATGGTGCTGGCGATGGTCAGCAGGTGCTGGTCGCGGATGGCCTGGCGGATTTGCCCGTGGTTGAGGTCGCTGCAGCCGCAGATGGCTTTTTCGCTTTTCGGTTTGACGTCGGCAGCGCCGCCCACGGTGTTGATCAGGATCTGTTCCACCAAACCGGCGCAAGAGCCGCAGGAGCTGGCGGCCTTGGTGTGCTTCTTCACGTCGTCGACGCTGAACAGCCCATGTTCCTGAATCGCCTTGACGATGGTGCCCTTGCACACGCCGTTGCAGCCGCAGACTTCAGCGCTGTCGGCCATGCTCATCGCCTTGTCCTGGCCCTGGTGGCCTACATCGCCAATGGCGTTTTCGCCGAACATAAGGTGATCACGAATCTCGCCAATGGCGTGGTTCTCACGAATCTGCCGGAAATACCAACCGCCGTCAGCGGTGTCGCCGTACAGGCAGGCGCCGACGAGAATGTCGTCCTTGATCACCAGCTTCTTGTAGACGCCTCCAATCGGGTCGGAAAGGGTGATGGTTTCCGTGCCTTCGCCGCCCATGAAATCCCCGGCGGAGAACAGGTCGATGCCGGTGACTTTCAATTTGGTGGAGGTCACCGAACCCTGGTATCGCGCGAAACCCAACTGAGCGAGGTGGTTGGCGCAGACCTTGGCCTGCTCGAACAGAGGTGCCACCAGGCCATAGGCGATCCCGCGATGGCTGGCGCATTCGCCGATGGCATAGATGCGCGGGTCGTAGGTTTGCAGGGTGTCGTTGACCAGAATCCCGCGGTTGCACGGGATGCCGGATTTTTCCGCGAGTTCGGTGTTGGGGCGGATGCCCGCAGCCATCACCACCAGGTCGGCGGGGATCACATCGCCATTCTTGAATTGCACCGAGCCGACGCGACCGTTGCCGGCATCATGCAAGGCCTGGGTCTGTTCCTGCAGGCGGAACACCAGGCCGCGGCTTTCCAGTTCGGTTTGCAGCAACTGGCCGCTGGTCTTGTCCAGTTGCCGCTCCAACAGCCACTCGCCGATGTGCACCACGGTCACGTGCATACCGCGCAGCATCAGGCCGTTGGCCGCCTCCAGCCCCAGCAGCCCGCCGCCGATCACCACTGCGTGCTTGTGGGTCTTGGCGGTGTTGATCATGGCTTGGGTGTCGGCGATGTCGCGGTAGCCGATCACACCCTGCAACGTATTGCCGGGGATCGGCAGGATAAACGGCGTGGAGCCGGTGGCGATCAGCAGGCGATCGTACTCGGCCTCGCTGCCGTCTTCGGCGATGACCTTGCGTTTGACCCGGTCGATCTGCACCACTTTGCGGTTGAGCAGCAACTTGATGTTGTTATCGAGGTACCAGCTCAAATCGTTGAGCACGATCTCTTCGAAGGTCTGCTCACCGGCCAGCACCGGCGAGAGCAGGATGCGGTTGTAATTGGTGTGAGGCTCGGCGCCGAAGACGGTGATGTCGTACAGGTCGCTGCTCAGCTTGAGCAATTCTTCAAGGGTGCGAACCCCGGCCATGCCGTTGCCGATCATCACCAGTTTGAGTTTCTTCATGTCGTTCTCCGCAGTGGCTCGACAAATCGTGCGCAACAAAAAAAGGCGTCCCCGCTAGGTAAGTAGCGAGGACGCCTTTGTCCTGGTCCCGTTCTCTCGGGAAGCGCGACCTTCGACGTTGAAGGTGCGGCTATATGTGTGTTGATGGAAAAGTTAATGCAGTGGTTGTGCCAAGTGGCGGTTTGGCCGGATTTGTTTGGTCTGGCGGAGATGTCTCGAGATATTTCGCCTCTTAGTGGTGCAGCAGCCAGTACAACAGCACCAGATTGATCAGCAGCGACAGCACGGCCAACGTCTGCCAGACCTTCAGCGGTTCGCGTTCCAGCAGCGGTTTTGGCCGAATGCTCAACTCACGGCGGTCCGCCTGCTCTAACACCAGCAACCATTCCTCGGCGGTTTCATAACGTTGCTCGGGTTGCGCGGCGACCGCGCGCTCCAGACTTTGTTGCAGCCAGTCGGGCAGGTCGGGGCGGTAACGACTGGCGCTGACCGGCGCGGTGAACCTGGGGCGTTGGAAAGCTTCGATTTCGCCGTAGGGATAATGCCCGGTGAGCAGGTAATACAAGGTCACCCCGACGCTATACAAATCCTGTTGCGGGGTAGGGCGTTCGCCGTTGAAGGCTTCCGGGGCGATAAAGCTCGGCGTGCCAGGCAGCAGGTGCGCGCGATCCTCGGAAAGCCCGGGGCAGTAGGCCAGGCCGAAGTCCAGCACGCGCAATTCGCCGTCTTCCCCCAGCAGCAGGTTTTCCGGCTTGATGTCACGGTGCAGGATTTGCCGGCGGTGCAGCATCCCGATGGCACGCAACAGGCGCTCGGCCAGGGATTGCCACTGCGCCAAGGGCAATGGGCCCTGGTGCTTGAACAGCTCAGCCAGGGTTTGCCCGGCGTATTCACGCATCACGTAGTACAAATGCTGGCGACCAATGGCCGGATGGACTTCAGGAAACGCGCGGCCGGCGACCCGACGCAGGAACCATTCCTCCGACAGCAATGCCTGGGCGGCGAATACGTCATCGTCGTGGCTGACCGGCAAGGTCTTCAGCAGCCACGCCTGTTGCTGGGCATCGCGTACCCGGTAGAGCAGGGATTGACGACTTTGCCCCAGCAGCGCTTCCACCTGCCAGCCTTCGAAGCGCTGCCCGACTTTCAGGGGCGGCGGCAGCGGCCATTGCTGCAACTGCACCAGTGCATCACCCAGGGTGGCAGCGCCGAGCTGGTCGACGCGCACCAGCAAGGCGCTGGCATTGTCCTGGCTGCCCGCCAGATGCGCGGTGCTGACCAAGGTGTTGACCGCGAGGTTCAGGTCCGACTGTTCCCGCAGGATTGCGCTGATGCGGTTGTCATCCAGGGTTGCCCATACGCCGTCGCTGAGCAGTAGAAAACATTCTCCTGCCCGCAACTCGCCGTCGAGGAAATCCAGTACCAGATGCTGATCCAGGCCCATGGCGCGCTTGAGCACATGCTGCATGCCCGGTTGCTCCCACACGTGTTCTTCGCTGAGGCGCTGCAACTCGCCATCGAGCCAGCGATACACCCGGCAATCACCCACATGGGCCAGGGTGAAACGCTGGCCGCGAAACACCAGAGCGCTCAGGGTGGTCAGCAACGGTTGGCCACCACCGTTGGCTTGCAGCCAGCGATTCTGTGCCACCAGCAAGCGTTCCAGGGCCTGGGCCACACCCCAGGTTTGCGGCGTGGCGTAGTAGTCCAGGGCCAGGGCCTGCAAGGTCGAACGAGCAGCCAGTCCGCCATCGGCGCATTGGCTGACGCCGTCGGCGATGGCGCACAGGTAGCCTTTGCTGGCGGCCAGCTCCGGGGCCGGCGTGACCAGGCGCAAGGCGTCCTGGTTTTCCTGCCGAGGGCCGGTGGCGCTGGCCTGGGCGAAGCTTAGTTGCAGGCTCATCAGACCCGGGCAGCCGTCACCGCTGCCGAGCCCCACGTGGTTCTCCAGCGACGCTTGACGCCATACAGGCCGAACCAGGCCAACACACCCAGGCTGGCGAACAACCACAGCGCCAACTGATAGCTGCCGGTGCTTTGCTTGATTGCACCCATGCCCGCCGCCAGGGCGAAACCGCCGATGCCGCCGGCCATGCCGATCAGGCCGGTCATCACACCAATCTCCCGATGAAAACGCTGGGGCACCAGCTGGAACACGGCGCCGTTACCCGCACCCAAACTGAGCATGGTGCAGACGAAAAGCGCCAGGGCGGCGTAGGAACTTGGCAGGTTGAAACCCACCGCCGCGATACAGATCGCGGCCACGCCGTACATGCCGAGCAGGGTGCGAATCCCGCCGAAACGGTCGGCCAGGGCGCCGCCCAAAGGCCGCATCAGGCTACCGCCGAACACACAGGCGGCGGTGTAGTAACCGGCTGTGACCGGGCTCAAGCCGTATTGGTCGTTGAAGTAGCCGGGCAGGGCGCTGGCCAGGCCGATAAAACCGCCGAAGGTCACACTGTAGAAGAACATGAACCACCAGCTGTCGCGGTCGCCCAGGGCCTTGAAGTAGTCGGCCATGGACTTGGCTTTGGGCCGTTGTGGGGCATTGCGGGCGAGCCAGGCGAAGATGATCAGGGTCAGGATCAGTGGGATCAGCGCAAAGCCGAACACATTGCTCCAGCCGAACGCGGCGGCCAGTACGGGGGCCAACAAGGCTGCGAACACCGTACCGGAGTTGCCGGCGCCGGCGATGCCCATGGCCTTGCCCTGATGCTCGGCGGGGTACCACTGGGACGCCAGGGGCAGCGCGACGGCGAACGAGGCGCCGGCCATGCCGAGGAACATGCCCAGCAGCAGGGCTTGTTCGTAGCTGTGAATCCCCAGTTTCCAGGCGCCGAAGAGGGCGCAGATGACGATCACCTGGCCAATCAGGCCGGCGGTCTTGGGGGAGAGCTTGTCGGCGAGCATGCCCATCAGGAAGCGCAGCACTGCGCCGGCGAGGATCGGTGTGGCGACCACCAGACCGCGTTGTTGGGTGGTGAGGTGCAGGTCGGCGGCGATTTGCACCGCCAGCGGGCCTAACAGGTACCAGACCATGAAACTCAGGTCGAAATACAGGAACGCGGCGAACAGGGTTGGGGTGTGGCCGGATTTCCAGAAGCTTGATTTCATCACGCACCTCAGCGGTAAAGGGGTCTTATGAGAAGGCCTGGTGATGGAACGGCTGTGGCCGCCCCACCGGCCCCGGGCTATGGGGCCAAAACGAAAAAACGCCGCCACCGGGTTCGCGAGGGCAAACCGGGTGTGCGACGTCTTTGTCGTGGAGGGGGCAACCGCCGTTGGCTACCTGTGGGGATTCTTTAGCAAGAGGTGGGCCAACAGGGGTTGGGTTTTGGGTACATATCCGTTGCTGCGGTAACGGCTACTTATGGTTCCGCTCTTACAGCGGGTCACTTTTGGCAAACGCCCCAAAAGTAACCAAAAGGTCTTTGCCCCACCACTCGGTGCCTCGCTTAGGCTCGGCATGCCCGCACTCCGGCACGGCTCCGCGGGCCGCCGCGACGGGCCATCCATGGCCCGGCGCGGCTAAACCGGCGTCCTGCCGGTTTACCC
>Ga0126362_10000706_pt1 | contig 11099 bp, 6 predicted proteins | sample ANMtaG_FD_126269 | JGI IMG/M metagenome (GOLD analysis project Ga0126362, IMG submission 126269) | Continental margin sediment microbial communities from North Pacific Ocean - ANME2c_DSS_Sorted | ecosystem: Environmental > Aquatic > Marine > Continental margin > Sediment | place: Pacific Ocean... | reverse complement strand
TCAGCTGCCGGTAATGCGTAGTCATCTGCGCTTGAATCCTTCGGTGTGAGAGCCTGGATTCTACCGGTGGCTGGCTCTCTGCCTCTCGTTTCAAGCGTTGCGCTTATTCTATGAATTCAGGAACGATGGTTCGACAATGCCTTGAACGCATGGCGTGACGAAAGCCGTTATGGTGAGAGTGACCAATATTTTGTGCCCTATGCTCTTCCACTAGGGTGTTACCTAGTGCTCGGCGTACCCTGTACCGCTCCTGCCAATCTCCCTGTGCTCAACAGTACTTCAGTCGCGTTTGACTCAGAGTGGGACAACGACACCACTCTGGTGACGCTCGGCAAGCAGCCTGTGTGTATTGAATGGATCACCATCAACAACCAGACACGGCAGCATGATGGTGAACACCATGAGCATTTCAAAAGTCTAATGGATGGCGTCTTTTCTCACTCGGATTGCGAACTTGATCAATTTCAATCCGAAGGCCGTTACCACAAGCTGTTCTACATCACGCCTGCCTCGAATTTTGCGATCGACAGTTATTTGAAGGTCGAACTCGAACCGTCTGGTGACGAAGAGTTCTTTGTGCTTCAAACCGACAATCCCTTCCTTGCATCGAAAATCGTGGATTACGCATCAACGCGACGACTCATGGGTTATCAATCGAAACTTGGGACCTCCAATTTCCTTATGAAAATTGAGGCTAAAGAGTCGCTCCTTGAAAAGGCTAGCTTAGCCTTGATCGCGTATCGGGCGGGTAACAAAAAAAGCTATAACTTGATCACTCAATCCCTGCTAACCAGAAGGGCTGAAAACTCCACGGTGGTCGTGAATATCCAGGCCGCCCTGCTGTCACTTTGCGACCTGATTGACAAGCGGGTGCTCAAGGATGCTATTCATCATGGGATCGTGGTGTACTGCGATCCGGGGTTTCTCGATGATCTCGATGTACCGTCAAAGCGCAGTAAAGGCTTACAGGTCGCACCACAATCACTGATTGAAACGCTTGAGCAACCGTTCCAGGAAAAAGACTTTTCTCTCCACGATTTATTCTCAAACCTAACGCTGGCCCACTACACCCGACGAAATCACTAGCGCCAACATAACGAGAAATGCCCCTTGAGTTTTGCTCCGGGTCATTTTTATTTCACGTAGGCGTTGAGGTGGGTTGAGCACTCTGCCGTTCAAAAAGCACACGCAGAGCGCGCCCCATACAACGATTGATTCATTACGTAGCTCAAGGAACCCCAACAATGAGCGCAGGTTTTGTTTACTTGATTATCAATCCCAGCATGCCCGGACTGGTTAAAATTGGCCAGTCAACACGCTCATCCAAACAACGGGCGAGGGAGGGAAAAGGAACTTGGGTACCTGATAATTTTGAGGTCGTCTACGATGAACTTGTCACCGACTGCCGGCAGGTAGAAATCCTGATGAAACAACGTTACCTGGACTACCAATACAAACCCAACCGAGAGTTCTTCCAACTCCCCATTCGCGAGGCCATTCGAGGACTGATGGAGGAGGCACTGAACTTCCGCGTGCCTCAGGTGGGCTCTAACAGCGGCGTGGAAATTCTTCCGGACTTGAAGCGCAAGTACCCGACTTATCTGGATCCTGCTTTTCACTCGATCAAAATCGTCCACCGCGATAATATCGTTTACCTAGAGTCTGTAAGATTTCGCCACACCACTAGCCGGGACGAGATCGTCGAGCGCACCGATTTGGCGTTTATTTCCGATGGGGAAATCGATATGTTTATAGCCAATCGCAGCCCTGAGGATAACGCCCGACTTTTCGTGCATGAACTGGACGAGTATTCGATGATTCACTGCACTGATCTTTTCACTCAGCAAGCGTGCTCATACATCGCGGAAACACATGAGAAAAGTCGCTGCCTTTCTTAAACGCTTGTGCCAACCGGATCAAAGATGGCACCGCGCTCTTGACCAAAATAACTCAGCACTCCCCGCTCGCTACTTTGCTGGTAGCAGGCGGGACACTGCTGTGCGGTCACCGACCGTGGGTATGCGATCCACGAAGTACACCTACCGCCAGGAGCGTTTCGTGTTTACCGTGACATCTCTGGTGCGCAGTTCCACGGCAACAACTCTTCATAGTCGGCCACCGACTGCGCATGCGATTCAGTTACACGGTTACGGCGAAACGCTGAGTATCAAGGGCGGCAACGGCCGAGAATCCTGCGCCCTTCTTGAAGCTCATGTTATGGACGAAATTCTTCATCGCATCAGACGGGTCGATGGTTTCGAGGTTAAGTCCGTCAACAGTTGACCTAGAGAAAGCAACACTCAGAATTGGCTGCTCTTCCATATGACCTGTCGAGCTGTTGAGCACATTGTCCAGAGCGGTGACGATGACTAGGTCATCCGGCAGAATTGCCAACAACTCTCGACCTACTCGCAGAGCGCAGCTGCACACGTAGTCCTGGTGAAGCTCGTTGAACCGCCCAACAGGCATAGCTTTGGTCGACAGCTTGCCACTTTTGAGTAGAGATTTGATTTCAGTCGGAATCACGTCGGAGCCATGGATAGCGAGCTTGGCTTCTAGGATGCCACCTTCATGAACAATCATCTGAATGGCTGAGCCGAGGTGCGAGATTTCTGCAAACGACTCGAAAGCTACGATGGCATCGAGCTTGGCTTGACGGTCACCATCAAGGATGCGGATCGCAATATCCCGCTCCTCTGCCCACTCGGTATGGGCAGTCTTCCATTCATCAAGCTGAGCCTGATACTGCCTTTCATCTTCCGCCTGTGCGGCGCCAATCTTGTCGAATAGGACTGCGCGTTGACGAGCCTCTAGCTTGAAGAGCCGAGCCCAGAAATTGGGGTGATATGTAGCGGCCGCATGCGTGGCTTCTTGCTCAAGCGTACCGCTCTTCAGTGGCTGTCTAGGTTCGGGATTGGAGAGAAGCCGCTTCCATTTCACAGGCTCGGCACACTCCTTGTGCATCGAAAGGAGGATATCTATGTGATTTTCGTACACATCGACTTCATACGCTGCTTGCTCCAGCGCTTCCATCTTTGCGTACTCTTTCTGTTGCTTTTCGAGCTCACGTTGCCGGCGATGAGCGTTGCGCTCTGACCTCCGCGCAGACGCTTGCAGCGAGCGTACAGTCCCTTTCCAGCCCATCACGACTCTCCATACCATTGATGTGATGGCACAAGCATAGCTCTGCCTGAATCACCTGAGCTCCTGGAAATTGAAAATACTAGGAAATCCAGAAGGAGCACATTTTTACTTCATGCATCACAGAGTAAGGGCAGGATCAAAACCCACAAAAAAAGGGGTACCTCTACAGTACCCCTCCTTCTCGCTACTACACTGTTCGACGTATGGCCTTTTCAATTCGCTGACGTCCCGCATGAGCAAGCTTGCTTACACCAGCTTCCTTAGCGACCGCGTATATCAAGGCCTCCCCCTCGTGCCCCCGCCGCACCATCTCATCAACCAAAGCACGCAGTTCTGGTAGGCAGATTTCAGCTAGCGCTCTCATGGAGTCTTCGTCGCCGGGCCTACGGAAGACGACACTGGTGTCCGACTCGATATGAGCGGGCCAGAAGAAGACCCCAGTTTGTTCCTCTTCATGCGACCGGAATCGTGCCCGGGCAATTTGGTCAACCCGATCACGAATCCGCGAGCCGGTTCGTACCCAGCCATGCGCCCGGGCAATGCGCCTTGCGAGCGCGGTGTCCAGAACCGGCCCCTCCTCCGCAACCACATGAGCAATCATCTGCTCCAACGTTTCTGTGTAACTCGGCTCAAAGAACTGATCTGGATCGACCAACCCTACCGCTTGACGAGGATCGGCTTCCTTATAAACCAAATTTACAAGGGGACGAGTAAAGGCCAGGACATCTTCAACTGGCGTGATGGATGCCGCCTTGGCGTACTTCAACTCATCCAAAGCGCCTGAGGGATCATTGGCTTCAGCCACTCCATCCGCTGCGGCGACCACAGCAACCTGATCCACTACCTCAATGACCTCAGCCATAGCCGCGTCGATTTTCAGTCGCTCTGCCTCTTGAGCTGCATCGATGACAGCCTGCTTTGCTCGGGACTCAGCAAGGATCTCGTTCAGACGTTGATGTACCTTCTCGGCAATTCCAACTGCATCTATCCACCAGTCCGTCGACCATATCCTAACGATCTCCCAGCCAAGTCCACGCAGTACAGATTCACGGAGCTTGTCACGATCGCGAGCAGTCGCGCTGCGATGATAGGTAGCACCGTCGCATTCAACGCCGGCAAGAAATCGACCAGGAGCATCAGGATGAACAACCCCAAGGTCTACTCGGAAGGAGGAAACGCCAATCTGGGTATGAATCTGCCACCCCTTTTTGGCCAAGGCTGCTGCAACCGCCTCTTCGAATGGGCTGTCGAAACCACCTACGCTACCAAAGTCAGCTTCTGCCAGGGCCCGCGGGCCACGCTCTGCAAACTCTAGGAAGTGCTTCAGATCACGCACCCCAATCGCTTGCGTACGGGCCAAATCAATGTGCTCTGGTCGTAGAGTCGAGAACACCACAAGCTCCTGTCGAGCGCGAGTGATAGCCACATTCAGCCGACGCTCACCACCAGGGCGGTTCATCGGGCCGAAGTTCATCGACAGCACACCAGCAGCGTCTTTCCCATAGGTGGTCGAGAAATAGATGATGTCTCGCTCATCACCTTGAACGCTCTCCAGGTTCTTGACGAACACCGGCTCCAACTCGGACTCTGCGAAGTACGAATCGAGTGTTGGATCTTTCCGGCATGCTTCATCCAACATGTCCATGATGAGTTTCTGTTGCTCTCCGTTGAAGGTTACAACCCCCACGGTTCGCCTGCTTTCGCGGAAGGCCGGCGACTGAAGACGAGCAACCAGATCAGCAACTAAAGATCTTGCTTCGATCAAGTTGGTTCGCGACCCACCCTTGTCATATACACCCGGGACTGGGCATAACCGTACTGCTTTGTCGGCCGTAAACGGTGATGGGAAGGTCACCAGCTTCGACTGGTAGTAACGCTGGTTCGAGAAAGCGATCAGACTCTCGTGGCGGCTACGGTAGTGCCAGTTCAGGTTACGCATCGGCAAGTTGGCACTGATGCACTCGTCCAGAATACTCTCGAGATCAGCCTCTACATCCTCATCTTCAGCGGTCGACTCAGCTCGGTTAAAGAACGAAGTTGGAGGGAGCTGTTTGGGGTCGCCCACCATCACCACCTGCTTCCCTCGGGCCATGGCGCCGATGGCATCCCATACAGGTATTTGAGATGCCTCATCGAAGATAACGAGATCGAACGGTGTTGAGGCAGGCGGCAGATACTGGGCAATGGAGAGAGGGCTCATGAGCAAGCATGGAGTCAGCTTGGTTAGCGCTTCTGGCGCACGACTCATCAGCTCCCGCAATGGAATGTGCTTGGTCTTCTTGCCCATCTCATGTCGTAGGACGCCCCACTCTGAAGAGCGACTTACACTGTCTTGGCTTGGTAGGTCGGAACACAGCCGAGCTCGGAGCCAGTCTTTGGTCAACTCCGTGAACTTGTCGTCCAAAGCTCGGAAATCGCGAATTCGTTGCTCATGCTCCACGCTGACGAACGTCCGGATCACCTCTTCGTTGTCGACCGTCGTATTCAGCCACCAGCGGGCATAGTTTACTTCCAATACACGCCGGACTTTTCCAAAGGTGATAGCTCCGGCTTCCATCGCTTGAACAATTGGCGCCAAGCCGACAGCGTAGGCTTCATCGCGAACCTTTCGCCAAGCGCACCATGCCTTAAGGCGCGACTCAGACGAAACGACAGTTTCGCAGTTTTTCTTGATATCACTTAGTGCCAGGTTGGCAGTTTCGATGACGCCCATTTCGGTGAAATGACCGACGGCAGTCAGGTGCGCTGCTCGCTCCTGGAGCAGCTCGAGCTTTTCACGAAGGGTAACGCCGGCAATGGCTATAGCAGCCTCCGGCTCAAGTAATGCGTTACCATCACCCAGCAACGTTTGAAGCGGTGCTTTGTAGGCCGCGACCTGCTCAGGATTGAGTGCTAGCTTAGCCACCGCGGTAGCCATTTCCCCTTGGAAGGCTACCGCCGTAAGTGCGACGTCAACCTTCGTTTTCAAGTCATTCCAGACAGGAACGATTTCTCGCAGATCAGCCAGATCCACCAACTCTCGTTCAACTGCTGCTCTTTTCTTGAGCAGCTCAAAATCAGCTTTGAACGACGAGCCACAACGCCCTTCCTCTACATGAGGATGATCGTCGACAAGCCGACCACGTTCTTCAATGTCACGTCGTTCAGCCTGAAAACGCAGCGCTGCAGTCAGCACATCAATATCAGTGGTCAAACCGCTCCAGAGAGAGCTAGTTGCCAAGCTGAGATCAACCAGCTCATCTAACCCAGCATCGAGACGAGTCAACGTACGCAGCCGGCGGAGTTCCTCCTTCAGCTCATCACCTAGCTGGCCCTGCTCAACCAACTGCAAGCCGTCATCGATCCAAGCAGAATTACTTTTCTGAAGCCGCATAGCCTCTTGCAGTTTGATCGCTGTCGCGAGATGCGTTGCTTCGGATTTGGCACCTTGCCAAACAGCAACACACTCATGACCTGGCTCCAGCTTATCGATTGCTCGACGCACCGACCGGATCTCTACCCAAGTAGCGAGATCCTTGCCATTGTCGACTTCACCTGTTGATGTCTGCGTCGGCGCCAATAGCCCAGCGATGCGGCGTTTTCCGAACCAGGACTTAGGCCAGAAAGACTCCTCCGACTCTTTCCATTCGCGCAGCAGGAGTTCGGTGTCAAGTACTTCAATCGCATCCCCGTAGGACGCCGTTAGCTGGTGCTTGAGGTCGTCTATCTGACGCAACAATGTGACAGCTTGCCCGAGAACGTCTGTGACATTTTCTGGCCAGGCCGGGCCTAGATCAACGAACGTAGCGCGGCGTTGCTGCAGCAGATCAATGCCTAGTTTAGCTTCAGCAGTAATACGAGAGGACCAGAAGGATGAGAGTCTGGAGTTAATGTTCCGGTGTTCGTCTACCCAAGTGCAGCCGTCACTCAGGCGTTTAGAAATCGAGCGAGCATCGGGGCGCAGTGCGAACCGCCAATCATGCCCAGCGGCAGCGGGAAGTACTCGAGAAAGAATCGACAGCCCCTCAAGCGCTGTTGGGGTGTACTCCGTAACAGGAAGCCCGGACAGCTCAACGAAGCGATCGGCAGCTCGCTGGACTTCAACCACAGCGGGAAGCACATCACGAGCCGCCTGCACGAATTGTTGCTGCCAATGAGGCGACCACTCTGCTTGGCCTACCCCAGACAAAGCGTTGCCTGCCAGCTGACTGTAACCCACAGCTTGAGCGTTCACTTCAAGGCGGTCGGCCAGTTCTCGAAGCCCAAGCATAGCCTTCTGATCATGCGTGTCCGGAGATGGCCAACCAAGTGGAGCTACTGCCTCATCAACACCCGATGTCACCGTCCCGATGGCATCGTAGATGGTGTAGCCGTTGCGGTGCCGGCGATGCAGACGCTCGACATAAATATTGAGGCTGTCACGCAGGGAAGCCAGCCGCTGCGCTTCCACCTCCCAAGCGGAAGCATCTACCTCCCCTTTCGCTTCCCAAGCCGACTGCAACTGAGCAAGGACATCCGTTTTTCGAGCCTTGCTGGAGTGAAGTTCAAGGCAAAACTCACCCAGACCGATTTCACGCAAGCGCCGGTACACGACATCCAGGGCAGCAATTTTCTCAGATACGAACAACACCCGGCGCCCTTGAGCGATGGACTGGGCGATCATGTTGGAAATCGTTTGGCTTTTACCTGTGCCCGGTGGACCTATGAGAACGAAATCTTTTCCCTTCGCTGCTGCCATCACAGCAGCAAGCTGAGATGAATCAGATGGCAATGGGCAGAACACATCAGTCGGACCGTAATCACGGTCCAGTGACTCCGCCTCCGGAAACGGGGTATCGGAGATGAACGAATCACGTGGCGTATCCAGAAGGTGCTGGACTACAGGGCTCTGTCGAAGGTGCTCTGCATTCTCGGCAAGATCCTTCCACATAAGATACTTGGCAAACGAGAACATCGAGAGCACAACGTCCTCGTTCAACTCCCAGCCAGGGATATCCTTGATAGCATGACCAACTTTGTTCCAAATGGCTGCGATATCCAGACCGGAGTCGTCCCGAGGCAGCTCCTGCTCCAGTGAACCCAAACCCAGTTCAAAGTCCTGACGCAGCATCTCAATCAGAGTTGGGTTAAAACGAGGCTCATCATCGTGCAGCACCATGGTGAATCCAGAACGCGCACTCTTACGCTCCAAAGTGACAGGAACCAAGACCAGTGGCGCTTTGTACTTCTGCCCGGCCCTATCCTCACGCGTCCAGCTAAGAAAACCGATGGCCAGGAAAAGCGTGTTGGAGCCACCTTCCTGCAAAGCAGTACGAGCGCTTCGATATAACTCAGTTAACCGGACATCCATTTCAGCGGACGTCAGCGCAACGAATACTTCCCTACGTTTGAGAGCATCTTCAGCATGACGGCGGCGAACATCTTCTCGCTCACGCTGCTCATAGAGTGCGCGCTCACGCGGATCTGCGCCATCCATCAGGTCAGGCCTGGTAAGCAGCTTCAGAGACTGCCCACTTGCAAGAATGTCCTCGAGAGCACCGGGGTCAGGAGATTCAAGCTTCAGCGCTCGCTTACCCATTTTGAAATTGAGCAAGTTATTTCGAAGCGACAGATCCAGAAGCTTCCGCTGCCACCGGCCCAAGCGATCTGCTGGGTCTAGCTTAGACAGATCCTCAACCTGTACCTTAATATTCTCATCAGCGATGCCGATCCCTTCCTCCACAAGAAACGATGGAGCTTCATCAGTCTCAGCAACGGCGACACGTGCGATCTGAGCCTCTGAGCTGGCGAGCGGTTTGATACGCTGCAAACGGGCGCGACGGATATCTAGCAGCATCTCGAAAACACTTTCAGCGTCTTCGGCTACCTGTTTCGTGCCCATCTCTACCGCATAAGAAAATGGCGGTATCGAGGTGTGGGTAATAAGAGTGGTCTCAAATAGCACGAGTTCCTGAAGCTTCACCCGCTTACGTACTGCAGTGACATCATCCACCACGGCAGCCGTAAACTCTTCTGGCTTAAGCCACAAACCAGCAAAAGCATGACCATGGGTGAATACGATCACGGGGTTAAGACCGATCTGCTCCAATGCTGCGCAGAAAAGCAGAGTCAGGTCGAGACAAGTAGCCAACCCGGAGTCAGCAATTTGGCTGGGGCTACGAATCTTCTGCCCTGATTGTTCAAAGCTAGCCGGCGGCAACGCATAGTCGAGCTTCATGCGCGCCACCGCGCCCCACACTGCCGACGCCAACTGCCAAGCTCTTTTGGGGCCACCTTCATATCCATCAAGCGCGGACGGCTTATCGCTAAGACGAAGCAACTCGGCCGCCTGTTTGAGCAACCGCTCAACCGCTGCATCATTCGGCTGAACAAAAGCCGCAGTCATATCTGGTATATGCCACAATCCGCCCCACTGGTTTCTGGGCAAAAGGTCTACGACCTGTTCAAGCCGAGCAACTTCCTTGCGACCGCTCTCCGCCTCTTTGTCATCGGCTTCGAGGACAAACGTAAAGGTCGACATCTCTGACTCTGTCAGGCGACTCAACAACGGGCCATCCAAGACAAGATCAAGCCCAGGTATGACCCGGAAGCTATCTGCAGCGATCTCGTCGATCCGCCAGATCTTGGACTTAAATACCTCGGGGGCCGAGCTAAGCGTAAGAGTGGCATTGACGAAACGATTGCTCGTTTCGTTCGAGATACGAAGCTCGCGAATCACAGGGATAGCGTTCTGGAAATCTGCAAGATTCAGCTTTGCCACCAAGGTGGCAAGGACCTTCACTTCTTTAGGCGGGGCTTCTTCTTGGGGTGTGAGGGGCTGAACGGTATCGTCCATGCGCAACAATCCTTGTCGTTATGCTCAAGGGAGTGCCGAAACTGACCGGCCAGGGAGCCCCTCTTGAGCTGATGGCGAGATGATATCTCTTATAGCGACAGCCGTAATGTGCCTTTGGTCGTCACTGATTTCTCAGCCCATCATCGAACGTCACATACTACGACCTACACAGCTCAATATCGAAAAAGGATCGAAGTCCACTGGGCAAACTTCGATAGTGGTATCACTGTGAGTTAGCAGCGGATTTGGCACCGACTAGGACCTTGCAAGAGATTCCGAGCTGACCGCTAGAAGCCGCGGCCGACGGATCTTTCGAGGGTTCAGCGGCACTCAATCGGTGCCAACTACCTGAAAAATGGTTTGTCATCAAAACCGCAAGAAGTCGGGTGAATTTGCGGTCTGTTTGGCACTGCGGCTTGGGCCCAAAAACATCGAATTTGGAGGTATGAAGCAGGCTCTCGGACTCGATGGTTTGATTCCAAATCGGCCCCTGGTCCTTGTGATCAAAGGGCTCGGCCGGCGACTAGAGACCTTCCGCAGACCTGGCGGTTGCCCAACCACCCTCCCCGCCTCCCCGCGCTCTGTTCCGTTTCCCTAGCGCACAATCGGAAGTCCGGCCTAAAGGTGCTTTCGCTGCTTCCGTTTGTCTTCAAAGGCACGGCCAGCGTGACGTACAGCCGGTTTCGCTGATTTGGGATGGTGACCTTTAAGAACGAAGAATCGGAACTGAGCTTCCAGGGTTTAGCGCCGCGGAGCAGGTGAGGGAAAAAGCACTAATCGTCCGGAAACAGGACGCTTGGCAAGCGCTATCTGACATGCGCGAAAGCGGAGAAAGGAAGAAAAATATCAGACAGGATTGGTGCCAAAGGCAGCGCGCAAAAGGGCCAAAAGCGGCGTGAACTCACAGACTCTCGCGGGCCAGCGCTGACCATCTTGAGGAGAAAATTGGGATGATCCCCGCAAAAGTCCCTACGCACGAAAAAGCCGAACTGGTAAGAGTTCGGCTAAGTCATTGAATAATATGGTCGGGACGGAGTGATTCGAACACTCGACCCCTAGCACCCCATGCTAGTGCGCTACCGGACTGCGCTACGCCCCGACTAGGCGTGTTACTGGGTTCGCTTCGCAACGAAGCGATCAG
>Ga0126362_10000701_pt1 | contig 11182 bp, 11 predicted proteins | sample ANMtaG_FD_126269 | JGI IMG/M metagenome (GOLD analysis project Ga0126362, IMG submission 126269) | Continental margin sediment microbial communities from North Pacific Ocean - ANME2c_DSS_Sorted | ecosystem: Environmental > Aquatic > Marine > Continental margin > Sediment | place: Pacific Ocean... | reverse complement strand
GCCTTGCGCATCGCTTGCAACGCACCCTTGCCGGTAGGCTCGGGGGCGGAAATGTGGTGGGCGTCGCAACTGGCACCGCTGCCCAGCAGTGCGACCGGCGCCGGGGTTTTGCTCATCAGGAACAGCACGGCGGCTTCGCCGATATTGATGCCGTTGCGGTTCACCGAAAACGGATTGCAGCGCTGTGCCGACACCGCTTCCAGGGACGAAAAACCATTGAGGGTCAGCTTGCACAGGGTGTCGACGCCACCGCAGATCACCGCATCGCACACACCCAGGTCCAACAGGCGTTGGGCACTCATCAGCGCCCGCGCGCTGGAGGTGCAGGCGGTGGAAATCACGTAGGCCGGGCCGCTCAGTTGCAGCCAGTCGGCGAGGAAATTGGCCGGGGCGCCAAGCTCCTGCTGCTGGTAGTCATAGTCGCCGGGGAACTGGTTTTCCCTCAGGTAGTGGGCGATGCCACGACTGGCTTCATCAATGCCCGAGGTGCTGGTGCCGAGCACGATGCCGATACGGTTCGCGCCGAACGTCTGGATCGCTTGCCGGATCTCGTCGTCAATCTGCAACGCCGCTTCCAGCAGCAGCTGATTGTTGCGGCTGTGATGGGATTTCAGCCCGGGCGGGATGGCTGCCAGTTCACCCTTTACGCCCGCCACCGGCAACACACGCTCCGGCACCCAGCCGCTTTCGGCGCGCATGCCGGAGCAGTCGCCGGCGAACAGGTTGCGGCTGACTTCGCGCTTGCCACGGCCCAGGGCACAGATCACGCCGAGGGCATTGAGGTAGGCAGTCATCGTGCAGCCTCAAGCGGCGAGATGCGATAGGTCAGGTGTTGCCCGATCACGTCCATGCGAAACACCAGGGAGGAGTGATAGGTGATCTTCCAGCGGGACGGCAGGGTGCGGATCAAGTCCATTTCCTGGGTGCCGGGGTACAGCTTGGAGACTTCATCCGCCGAGGTGAGGGCGAACAACAGCGCGGCAAACAATTCACGCGCCTGGGGATTGGGCGGCAGCAGACCGTCGGCCTGCCAGGCACCCTTGATCAACTTCTGCCGCGCCTGGGGAATGCCCAGCGGGTCCATCATCGACCAGCGAATCCCGCCGGCTTCGCGTTGCATCACCAGCAGCCAGTCCTGGCGTTGGCCATCCTGTTCGCGCTGCACATGCAGTTGCAACGGCAGGCTCAGCACCGGGGTTTTCGACGGCAACGGCGGCTGGCTGGCGCAGGCACTCAGCAGCAACAGGCAGCCGATCAACAGCATTCGGATCATGTTTCAGCGCTCGTCAGCGGTTTGCGGGCAACCACGTTGACCAGGGTTTCTTCGCGCTGCCCGGCCGGTTTTGGCTGGCGCAGGCCCCAGCGCTCAAGCAGGCCGAAGTCGGTGGCGCGGCTCCACCACAGGTACGGGTACGAGACGTTCTGCGGGCCGAACTCAAAGCCCTGCTCGCGAATCATCTCAAGGTACTCCTCGGCGCTTTTCTGCACATGCATCGGGTGACGAAACAGCCAGCGAATGACCCAGGTGTCGATATAGGCCTCGGTGGACTCGGCAAACAGCAGGTAGCCGCCCGGCTTGAGCACCCGATAGAACTCTTTCAGGGCGCGATGTTGTTCTACCAGGTGGTGGAAAGTCTGGTGACAGAACAGCACGTCGACACTGGCGTCGGCCACGTCGAGGGTCGCGCAATCGCTGCCGATCAACTCGATGGCGATGCCTTGGCGCGCGGCTTCGGCGCGGCTCAGGTCGAGGCTGTGTGGGTCGGCGTCGAGGCCGATCAGGCGCTCGGGGGCGAACACCTGCTGCAAGTACTGGAACGACTTGCCCTGGCCGCAGCCAGCGTCCAGCAGCACCGGGGCAACCGGCAGCGGGTCGCTGAACAGGCTACGCAGGTCGTTGATTGCCACGCGTAGCACATGGTGCTGCCAGGTATGGCTACGCAGGAACCAGAAGCCGAATTTGGTTTCTTCGACGTAGTTCTTGCTGAGGTATTGGCTGCTCATCGTTTCTTCCTTGTCCCGGACGGGGCGGCCCACGGTGCCAGCATGAAGCTGAATGCCAGCCCCAAGCTCACCGATAGCCCAAAATTACTCACCGCCGGCGTGCTGGAAATGGCCAGCAGGCCGAACGATAGCCAAGTAGTCACGGCCGCCAACAGTGTGCCCAACAGGCTCACGGCGGTGCCGCCAATTTGTTCACGCATCAGGATCGCGTAGTCGACGCTGATGGCGGTTACCAACAGCAGGCCGAACAGGCTGAACAACGTCAGCGGCTGCCCCAGCCAACCCAGGCTGGCCAGGCTGCAGAGCGCGGCCAGCAACGGCAGGGCAACAATGCGCAGGGCGCCGCCGAAGCCGAACGGCAGGATCAGCAACAGTACGATCAACACGCACGACATCAATTTCAATTCGGCGGCGCTGATTTGCGTTGCGGCAAACACCTGGTTCAAGTCGCCCAGGCGGTCCACCAACTGCACGCCGGGCAAATCCAGGGCCTGTACCCGCAGCAAGGCCGGATTGTTCAACCCTTGCAGGCTCACCATCGCTGCCACACCACCGTCGACATTCCCCAGCCACAGCGTGCGCCACGGCTCAGCCAGCGGGCCGACCAGCGCTGCGTCGATGTCTTCGGTGGGCAGTGACTGCAACTGGGCCAACTCGGCTTGCAGCGCGGCGGCCGGTACGCCGAGGTCCAGCAATGGCTGCCAGTACTGCGGCAGTTGGTTCAAGGCTTCACGCAGCTGTTGTTGCTCAGCCGGCGGGCTGACCAACTGGTTGAGCGCGAGGTAACCCTGGAGCTTGTCCATGTTCACTAACTGATCCAGACGCTGACTCAGCGCGGCCTGGCGCTCCAGCAATTGCGGTTGATTGTCCGCCCGTACCAGAAAGAACTGGCTGGTGGGCTGGAACCCGGTAATCCGCGCAACGGCCTGGGCTTCCTGCAGCAACTGCGGCGGCGCACCGATCCACTGGCGGATATCGTTTTTGCTGTTCAGGTGCCATAGGCCGCCTGCGCAAAACACCAACACCAGTACCAATAACACCGGACTGGGCAGGCGCTTGAGCAGCGACTCGCGCACGCTCAGCAGAAACTCGGCAATGCGCAGCGGCCATTGGGCCGGACGCAGTTCTACGCCCTTGAGCAAGGCCGGCAGCAGGCATACGGCGGACAGATAGGCGCCCACGAGGCCCGCCGCCGAGAACACCGCGATTTGCGTCAGCGCCGGGAACGGCGTCCACGCCAGCGCCAGGTAACCGATGCAACTGGTGGCCAGGCTCAGGCTCAAGCCCGGCAAGGTCAGGCGCAAGGCCGGCCAGCTGCGCCAAGGGCTCATGCTCCAGCTCTTGGACAGGTAATGCAGCGGGTAATCCACCGCCACGCCGATCAGGCTCGAACCCAATACCAGCGTGATCACATGCATATGCCCGAACAGCGCCACACAGGCCACCGCACCAAACAACATGCCCACCAGCACCGGCACAAACGCCAACAGCACACGCCAGCGGCGGAATGCCAACAGCAGCAATAACAGGATCCCGGCAGTCGCGCCGCCGCCGACCCAGGTGATTTCCCGCGTCGCCTGCTGTTGACCATTGGCCGCGTACAACAGGCCGCTGGCCGCGAGCAATTGCGCACCTTGCTGGTCGGCCTGCTCGCGGCTGGCCTTGAGTAGATCAGCCACTTGCAGCGGCAGTTTCATGTCGAAGGCATTACCCGTGGTGCGGGCCCGCAGCAGCACCCAGCTTTTGCCGTCGGCATCGGCGATCAACGCGCCGCTGCCGATATCCAGCTGCACCGAACCGTGCTGCGGCTGGCTGTTCTGGATACGCCCGGTGAGACCCAACCAATCGTCCTGGCTCGGCACCAGGCTGAAGCCGGTGAACGGGTCGAACAGCGCCTGCACCCGTTGCTGGATAAACGCCTGGGGCTCGTCGATCAGTTGCTCGCGGTCCTTGGCCGAGAGCATCGCCAGCCGGCCTTGCAGCAGTTGCTGACGCAGGGCCGGCAGGTCGGCTTGCAGGTTCCACTGAACCTTTTCAAACAGGCCGCTGGCTTGCCAGGCTTCGCCCAATTGCGTCGCCATGGCCACGGCTTGTTGCCGATCGGCATGCCCCACCAGCACCAGCATTTCGCGGTTCAGTGGTTCCTGCATGCGCTGTTCGGCGCGCAGTTCCAGCGCATCCGGTGCGGTGCCGGGCACCAGTTCCATCAGGTTCGCCGACAGCGGTGCGCCATGGCGCCATTGCCAACCCGCCAGGGCCAACACGGCCACCAGCAGGATCAGGAACAGTCGCGGCAACCAGCGTTCACTCGGCAAAGTCGTGTTGCTCCGCGTCGCTCAAGGGTTGGCTGCTGGTGCTGTCCTGCATGCGCAGTACGGTGCTGTCGCCCTGGGTTTCCAGCAGCTCGATTTTTTGCACCAGCTCGCCGCCGTCGATATTGATCTGGGTGAACACCTGCTTGAGCAGCAGCGAGCGCGGGATCAACGTGAGTTTCCACTGCGTGGCTTCGCCTTGCAGCTGCAGTTCGAAGTCACGCTGCAAGCCGCTGCTGTCGCCCTGCAACACGGCGAGGAACAAACGGTTCTGCTCGGCACCGGCGCTCTTGTTCGGCAGCAATTGCCAGCCGTTGGCGTCACGCCGGGCGATGCCGGTGGCGCTGATGCGGTAGTCCTGTTGCAGCGGGGTTTTCAGCAGCCAGAGCAAGCCGTGGTCCTTGGCCAGGACGAAGGTGCCCTTGCTGGTCAGCGGCTGCGGCAGGGCGCGCAAGTGTTTTTCCTGGATGAAGTTGCCGTGGATCACCGTTGGCTTTGCAAGCTGATCGCTGAGTTGTTGCAGGTCGAAGGCGTGGGCCAGGCCTGGAATGCCTAAAATCAGCATCAACGCGATTCCTGTGGGAGCGGCGGTGCGACGATTCGACTTGCTCGCGAAGAACCTGAGGGCGCCACGGGGTGTCAGGCGGCCTGCGTTATCGTTGACGATTTTCGCGAGCAAGCCCGCTCCCACAGGAAATCTCATTTCAAGGCTCTCTCTATGGCGTCAGTGAATACTTTCGGCGATGCCAACTGCATTTCGCGGCTGGCAATTTCCACCGCCACCTGCACGGTGCTGGCGCGAGTCAGACGCTCACCGGTGGCCTTGTCGCTGATCAGGTAATTGACCTTCAAGCGGTTCTCCCACTCCACCAGGCTGGCGCGTACGTTGATGGTCTGGCCGAAGGTTGCGCCGCGCACATAGCGCAGCTGCATGTCGATCACCGGCCAGGCATAACCCGCTTCCAGCATCGCCGTGTAGTTGTGGCCGAGCTTGTCCAGCAGGGCGCAGCGGGCGACTTCCAGGTACTTCACGTAGTGCCCGTGCCACACCACGTTCATGGTGTCGATGTCGAAAAACGGCACGAGGATTTCAGTGTCGCAGTGCAACACGCCGGGGCTACGCATGCAGCCTCCAGTGTTGCTCGGCAATACGCTTGAGGCACAGGCGCAGTTCGCCTTCCAGGGCGCGGTCTTCGATGACCGGCGGGAAGTCTTTGGCCAGCTCGATGTGCATGGCGGCCAGCGCTGGGGGCAGCGGGCGCGCGTCTTCAACCTGGGCCCGCAGCCATACGCCCTGGTTGGCGGCGAGCAAGGTGGCGGCGGCGACTTGTTCGGTCAGTTCCAGCACACGAATCGCATCGCGGGCGGCGATGGTGCCCATGCTCACCTTGTCCTGGTTGTGGCACTCGGTGGAGCGCGAGAACACGCTGGCCGGCATGGTATTTTTCAGCGCTTCGGCGGTCCAGGCGCTGGTGCCGATCTGCACGGCCTTGAAGCCGTGGTTGATCATCGCCCGCTCGGCTGGCGCACCGGACAAATTGCTCGGCAGGCCGTGGTTGTAGCGCACGTCCACCAGCAGGGCGAGCTGGCGGTCCAGCAGATCGGCGACGTTGGCCACCAAGGTCTTGAGGCTGTCCATGGCGAAGGCGATGTGGCCGCCGTAGAAGTGGCCGCCGTGCAGCACGCGCTCTTCTTCAGCGTCGATGATCGGGTTGTCGTTGGCGCTGTTGAGTTCGATCTCGATGAACGAACGCAGCCAGTTCAGGCTGTCGGCCAACACGCCCAAGACGTGGGGCGCGCAGCGCAGCGAGTAACGGTCTTGCAGGCGATGCAGCGGTGCGGTGGGGGCGTCGATGGCCAGGTCCTTGCGCAGCCAGGCGGCAACTTGCATCTGCCCCGGGTGCGGCTTGGCGGCAAACAGGCGCTCGTCGAAATGCTCCGGGTTGCCTTGCAGCGCCACCACGTTCAGCGCGGTGATGCGCGTGGCCAGTTGCAGCAGGTAGTCGGCACGGGCGAAGGCCAGGCAGGCGAGGCCAGTCATCACGGCGGTGCCGTTCATCAATGCGAGGGCTTCTTTCGGGCGCAATACCAGCGGGTCCCAACCCAGCTCGCGGTGTACGTCGGCGGCCTGGCGACGTTCGCCACGGAACAGCACTTCGCGCTCGCCGGACAAGGTCGCGGCCACGTAGGACAGCGGCGTCAAATCACCGCTGGCGCCCACCGAGCCTTCTTCCGGAATCAGCGGCAGTACGTCGAATTCCAGGAACGCATGCAGACGTTCCAGCAACTCCACGCGCACGCCAGAAACGCCGTGGCACAGCGACTGCAACCGCGCCGCCAGCACCGCGCGGGTGGCTTGCGCGTCCAGCAACTTGCCCAGTCCGCAGCCGTGGAACGTGTAGAGGTGGCGGGGCAGCGCTTCGACGTGCTCCAGCGGCACCGCCACCACGCACGAGTCGCCATAGCCGGTGGTGACGCCGTAGATCACGCCTTCCTTGTCCAGCAACGAATCGAGGAACTGCGCGCCCTTGGCGATACGCTGGCGGTACTTGGCATCGTCTTGCAATTGAGTCGGCGCCTGACGGTTGGCCAGGGCCAGCACGTCTTCGATGCGCAGGGGGAGTTCGCCGAAGGTTACCGGCTCAAGATGCGTCGTCATCGGTCTTCCAGAAAGGGTAAAAGTTGAACCATTGTTGGGGCGCTTCCAGGCAGAACTGGCCCAGGCGCTCGGCGTAGCGGGCGGTCCATTGCGCGATCACCTGCTGGCGATCGCTGCGTTTCCATTCGATCAACCGGGCGAACGGCTCGATGATCAGGCGATAACGGCCTTGATGCTTCAAGCACATCAGCAGGTTGACCGGGCATTTCAGCAGGCCGGCCAGCAGCCATGGGCCTTGGGGGAAGGCGGCGTCATGGCCGAGGAAATCCACGCGCACCGTACGCCCGCCATGCAGCGGTACGCGGTCGCCGGCAATTGCCAGCCACTCGCCGTCGTCGAGGCGCTGGCTGAGCATCATCATCACCGCCGGGTCGAGTTCGCTGACCTGAATCAGGCGCAAATTGGTCGCCCCGGCTTCGCCCAATATGCGGTTGAAGCGTTCGGCGTGCTTGGTGTGCACCAGCACGTTCATCGTGACCTTTTCGCCCAGCTCGGCGAGGGCGCGGCACACTTCAAGGTTGCCCAGGTGTGCGCCCACCAGCATCTGCCCGCGCTCGCTGCGCAACTGGCCACGCAGTTGGGCCGGGTCGATGATTTCGATCTGCTCCAGGCGCAACTTGCCGTTCCATACGTCGAGCTTGTCCAGCAGGGCCTCGGCGAACGCCATGAACTGCCCGAAGACTTTTCTGTGGGTGGGGCGCAGGTCGTCGCGCTGGCTCCAGTCGGCCAGGCGCTGCTGGTACTGCCAGGCGCTTTGGCGGGCCGTGCGGCCGAACAGAAAGAAGTAGAAAACGATGCCGTAGAGCAGCGGGCTCAGCAGCCGGCGCCCGAGGACCTTGGCGGCGAAGGCGGTGAATTTCATCAGCCAGAAGCTGCCGCGTTCTTCGCGGTCGGCCCAGTGCTTGGTGTCCTGGGTCATGCCTGCCACCGGCGCCAGAGGATCATCGGCGCGCGCACCAACATGCCGAAGAACAGCCGGGTGTGCATCGAGGAAATCAGCGCGTTGTCGTGGAACAGGCGAAAGTGCGACAGGCCGTCGGCGGGGTAGTGCACCTTGGTCGGCAGCCAGCGCATCGGCTGGTTGCGCCAGGCGTGGCGCACCAGGATGTCCGAGTCGAAATCCATGCGTTTGCCGATGTTGGCCGAGTCCATCAAGGCCAGGGTCGGTGGCAGCGGGTACACGCGAAAGCCGCACATGGAGTCGCGAATTTGCAGCGACAAGGTATTGATCCACACCCACACGTGGGTCAGGTAGCGCGCGTAAAGGCGACCCTTGGGCACGCTGTCGTCGTATTCCGGATAGCCACAGATCACTGCATTCGGGTGGGCGCGGGAGGCGTCGAGGAAGGTGCTGACTTCCCGCAGGTCGTGCTGGCCGTCGGCATCCACTTGCAGGGCGTGGGTGAAGCCCAGGCGCGCGGCTTCGCGAAAGCCGGCCATGACGGCCGCGCCTTTGCCCTGGTTGGTGGGCAGGGTCAGCAGGGATACGTTGTCGAGGGTCGCCAGTTGTGCCAGCACGGCGGCGCAGGCGGCGCTGCTGCCGTCGTCCACTAGCAGGCACGGCAGGCCGCTGGCCAGCACGGTGTGAACCACGGCGGGCACGGCGGCTTCGTGGTTGTAGACCGGGATCAGGGCGCAAGGGTTATGCATAACAGGCACCCCCTCGCCACAACAGAAGCTTATTCACTCGCCAGCTCCAAAAGAATGCGCCCACTGGAGCAGGCCGCCGCCTCATTGCGGTAGGCGAAGTACAGCTTGCCGCGCTCCTGGTCGAACCGCAGGTGCAGTTCGATCCGGTCATCCGGGCGCACCAGTTGCTGGAACTTCAGCACTTCCATCCCGGCGAACTGCCCCGGCAGGTTGAGCAGTTGCTGGCCCAGGTTCAGCGCCCAATCCACTTGCACCACGCCCGGCAGCACCGGGGTTTGCGGGAAGTGGCCGCTGAAGTAGGCGAGGTCCGGCGGGATCGCCAGTTGCAGGGTCCATTCTCCGTTGGTTTCGACTTGTCCCAACACTTCCGGCGCTTTCGGCCGGGGCGCCAGCAGCAGGGCTTCGACGTCGGCCTGGGGCAGTTTGCCTTGGGTGTTCAGCGGCAATTGGCGCAGCAGGCGCCAGCGGCGGGGCAGGGCCAGGGCTTCGCAGTGTTGGCTCAAGTGCTGGCGCAGGGTTTGGGTGACGGTGCGCCGGCCCTGGTTGCGCAGGGCGTGCATACCTTCAGCACTGAGCACCACGAGGGCGCCGAGGGAAGCGCGGTTTTCCTGCACCACGCCGAGGCGGGTTTCGGCGACCCAGGCATGGTTCATCAGCGCTTGTTCGAGCATCGGCAGGGAGATGCGTTTTTCTTCCAGTTTGACGATGCGGTCCAGCCGGCCCAGCAATTCGAAGCGGCCGTCAGCGTGGATGTTGGCGGCGTCGGCGGTCTGTTCGACATGGCCGGCGGGCAAGTACGGCGAGGCGATACGCAGCGCTCCGTCGGCTTCCTGGCCCAGGTGCACGTCGGCAAACGGCTGCCACGGTTGTTCGCCCTGGCGCCAGGCGATGCCACCGGTTTCCGAGCTGCCAAGGATTTCCGTCGGCCACTGTTGCAGGCGCTGATGCAGGCTGCTGGCGGCTTCAAGGGGCAGGGCGCCGCCGGAGGAGAACACCCGTTTGACCGGCGTGAGCGCTGGCCAGTCGAGGTTGTCGCCCATGCGCTTGAGCAACGCCGGGCTGGCGACCCAGGCGAACTGCGAATGCTCACGGCTGGCGCGCTGCAAGTCTTCGGGGAATGCCAACTGCTGGCGCACAAAGGTGCGCCCGGCACACAACGGCCACAACACCCGGAACAACAAGCCATAGATATGCTGGGTGGCGACGCTGCCGATGATGCACGCCTCGCCCAGGTCGGCGCCCCACAGGGTTTCCAGCGCCTGGACCTCGTTGGCCATCTGCCGCAGGGTTTTGTCGATGCGCTTGGGCTCGCCGCTGGAGCCGGAGGTGCACAGGCTCAGGCAGCTGGTGTCCAAGTCCAGGGCCGCGGCGCTTAATGGCGCTTGATACAGCGCATCCAGGTCGCCGGCTTCGGTCAGCCAGGCGTCGACGGCATCGTCCCAGCGTTGGCGCGTTTGTGGTTGCAGGTCAGCGGGCAACAACACGCTGACGCCAGCACGCCACGCGCCCAACAGGGCGATCGCCAGCACGCCGGCATCCTCAAGGTGCACCGCCAGGCGCTGGATGCCCCGGGCTTGCAACCCGGCGGCCAGGCTCAGGGACTTCTCCCACAACTGTGGGTGATCCAGGGCAGGTTCGGTGGTCACCCAACGCTGCTCTACAGGCTCAAGCAGCAAGTGCTCAAGATTCAACCAATTCATACGCGGCCTCGAACCCTTTGTCGTACCAGCCATTCCACGGCAAACAACAGCCCCATCAGCCCGTAGGCGATCATGCCGTTGTACAACGTCCACCAGCTCAACGGCGCCCACAGGGTGAGGGCGGCGGCGAGCAGGCCGTTACACAGAAAAAACACACTCCACACCACGGTGACCTGGCGGGTATACACAATCGCTTTTTCGGGCAGTTGCGGCTCGGTCATGCGGGCCAGGCGCTCGACCACCGGCGGCCCGTATTTCAGGCTCAGGCCGAACAGCGCCAGCATGAACGCGCTGACCAGGCTCGGGTACCAGCGCAGCATCTGCGGGTTGTCGAACCAGGCGAGCAACAGGCAAAAGACGATGATCGCCGCCGCCATCCAGCGGCTGCCCGGGCGCCTGGCGCCGGTCAGGGCGCGCAACAGCCACAGGCTGCCCAGCAGCAGGCCAAATTGCCAGGGGGCAAAATGCTCCGTGCCGTAATACACCGCAAAAGGGTACAGCAGCCCCGCCAGCAACAGGCCAAGGCCGATCAGCCGGCTCATGCGGCCGGTTGAACCAGACGGTAGACCGCCTCGACCACGTCGTTCACGGTGCGCACGGCCTTGAACTCTTCGGCAGCGATTTTCTTGCCGGTCTGGCGCTTGATGTGGTCGATCAAGTCCACCGCATCAATGCTGTCGATTTCCAAGTCCTGGTACAGGTTGGCGTCGAGCGTGACGCGTTCAGGTTCCAGTTCAAACAGTTCCACCAAGGCGTCGCGCAAGGTGTTGAAAATATCGTCACGAGTTTGCATGGTACGGTCTCAAGCTGCCTGTCGGGCCGTGACGAACGCCGCGAGGCTGGCCACGTTGGTGAAG
>Ga0126362_10000696_pt1 | contig 11244 bp, 10 predicted proteins | sample ANMtaG_FD_126269 | JGI IMG/M metagenome (GOLD analysis project Ga0126362, IMG submission 126269) | Continental margin sediment microbial communities from North Pacific Ocean - ANME2c_DSS_Sorted | ecosystem: Environmental > Aquatic > Marine > Continental margin > Sediment | place: Pacific Ocean... | reverse complement strand
GAGCGACTTCACTTTCCCTTTTCACTTTCATGCATTGGAGAAGGAAATGGCAACCCACTCCAGTGTTCTTGCCTGGAGAATCCCAGGGACGGGGGGTCTGGGGGGCTGCCGTCTATGGGGTTGCACAGAGTCGGCCACGACTGGAACGACTTAGCAGCAGCCACCCTTTAGTGTGGGGACAGCTCCTCAGTGCGCATGCTCAAACAGACCTTGCCCCACTCTTCAGGGAACCTGACCGTTGCCACTCCAAGCTTGCAAACCCCAAGTAAGCCCTGGTCCCTGTGCACCTCCATGTCTGTGCTGCAGCCAGCCTGGCGTCGCTCACAGGTGACCATCCTGCTGAGCGCAGGCCCCTGTCATCGACTCCCAGAAGTGAGTCGGGCACCCCTGGGTCAGGGCTGGTCTGTCCCTCTGGTGTCTCACACATAGCTCACGTGCGTGTATGTGCGTCTGTGTGCATGAGCGCAGGGGCAGGTGCATGCAGATGGGCATCTGTATGGGTGTGTTTGTAAGAGACAGCACGTGCACAGATTCACGCACATAGGCATGTGAATGTGTGTATCTGTGTGTGTGCTCGAGAGAGTACCCTTACATAGGTGCCTGCCCATCGGCGTGTGCGTGGGTGTGTTTCAGAGAGAGAGCACATACACAGATTCCAGCACATAGGCGTGTGCATGTGTCTGTGTGTGGAGGTGCTTGCACATGGGCATGTATGTTTGGTTGCAAGAGAGTGTGTGGTCAGGTGCATGCACATGGGTGTGTCCCTGTGTACATGTGTGTGTCAAAGAGAGCATGGTTGAGATGCATTCACATGGGCATATGTGTCTGCTTCTGTGCTTACACAGGTGCCTTCACATGGGACTGAGGTGGCCCGGCCCTGGAGGCATGATACCAGGGATGCGGAGCCTGCTGTGCCTGCCTGCTTGGGGGAGGGAAGCGGGGACTGCTGTTGCACTCACTGGGGATGGCATGGTGCTGGGCTGCCTGGGGCTCCAGGCACACAGAATGCAGGGACCCCTCAGAAGCACCGGAGGAACCTGATACGCTCAAGGACTGGGGGAAGAGCAATGTTCCCCTGGACACTGCCCAGTCTCTTGCCCTCTCCCGTCCCTGAGCCCCACCCCCTGGCTGGAGAGTCCGCTCAGCTCTCAAATCCAAGGCCAGCAGCCTTTGCCCACCCCCAGTGCAGGGAGAGAGGACCGGGCAGTGGCTGCCCAGGGGTGGGGCATCCCTGTCCACCTTCACACCTACCCAGTTTCTCTCCAATCTGGCTCCAAGTCAGTTTTAGGGTGTGGGTAGATCCTGTCTAATGCCTGTGTCTGTTCCCTGCTCTGTGGCTTAGAGGACCCCAGCGGGGAACCTGGACACATCTCTCCCTCAGGGGCCCACTGTCAGGTTGGGGGGACATTTGTAAGGATAGTTGTGCTGTAGAAGGGGGCTCACTAGACTATGATGGCCTAGAGGGCAAGGGACTAAGCCACATGACCCACCAGCGTCCTCCCTCTGCCCACTCCACATCTGTACCTGTGCTCTTCATCTGTAGTGATAGCTAACACTTGCTGCAGCCCATGCACTGTTTCATGTGCTTTCCATGTGTTCATCCATCAAGTCAGTTTTCAGACAGTATTGCCATGTCGGTATCCTGTCTCCCATGATGCAGGTCTCCTCCACACAAATCACACACACCCACTCTCTCCCCAACACCAGCGGCTCAAAGTCTTGTGCGTTTTGGTTCCTGCATTTCTCAAAACTATGATGACCATAGAGCTCCATCAGGCACGGGACTTAACTTGGGTCTGAATGGTGAGATCTGCAAAGGAAAATGATAATGCCAGTGACAAGTACTGTGTGTGACGAGAGAGTGACAGAAGTATGAAGGAAAGGCACTATGATAGAATGAGTTTCTCAGAGAGTTTACCACTGTGACCGGTGCATGGTTTTGAGTGAGTGTGACAGAGGGAATGTGTGATTGGGACAGGAATTTCAAAGAACAGAATGTGATGGGAAGAGACTAAGATGCAGATGATAGTATAGAGGTAGCGAGCCCCCAGATTGATAGACGATAACTTAATGTGTACAGTGAATGGTGAACGGTGCCTCCAGATCCATGGTCTCCAAAGGAAAACATTTAATTCCAGAAGCAAGAGACGCAGGTTCAGTCACTCAGAGCTTTGTGTAGTAGAAATTTAATTCAAGTGAATGTTATAGAAAAAGCTTCTAAGATCGATATCAGAACAGGGTAGAAAGAGTACCCAGTTTGCTAGTTTAAGCACAGCATTATATACTTTTCTGACACCATTCACTCACGCCTGCTGGGAGTCCTTTCTCACTCCTTTCAAACAGGTCCAGCTTACCATCTGCAGCCTTTGACACATCCTCCTTGCTTGTGTTTCAACCTATATATCAGCTCTATTACTGATGAAACTGATTGGGAAGAGCGTGGCTTGGGCACAGAGAAAAAGGATGCGTATAGAGAAAAGGATAACTCAAGGCTATGAAAATTTTGCCCAGACTCTTTCCCATAACATATATCCGAGGATGACATCAGCAGGATATTCACCAGGATATTCACCAGAAGAAATGGGTTAACCCAGAGCTCAAGGCCATGGAAGTTTTACCCAGACCTTCTCCCATAACACAGGTTCTGAGCTCAAACAAAGCATGTTCTTGAGCAAGAGATTCTGCTGCCTGCCAGGCCTCCATGTCTAAGGAAAAAGAATGTGAAAAAGAAAGAGTGTTCACCTCCTCCTTAAAAGCCTTTGTCTCCCTAGCAACCTGACTGAGTTAACTCTCTCACAGATACCATGACAGCATGAGTGTGTGGCACACAAAGTGTCAGAGATAGAGTCTAGGAGAGATCAGGTGTGAGAGAGAAAAAATGTGATGGAAAGAGCATTATAGAGTGACACAGGAATATTACAGAAAGAGTGTGTGTGACAGATAATCTGACTCAGTATGAGAAAGCAAATCTGAGAGATAATATGTATGGAAGAAAATGGGTCTGTCACACATGTCAGAGTGTGACAGGAAATGAAGCTTACCATGGGATGCAGCAGCCTGGGAAGGTGGAGCAATCCTCGGGGCCCATGTTTCCCTGAGGGTGGCCATCCCCATGTCTCAGCCAGGCTGGGGGAAGTCAGCAACTTGACTTGGCTCAGATGGCCAAGCCACGTTCTTCCCAATCAGTTTCATCAGTAATAAAGCTGATATTTAGGTTGAAACACATGCAAGGGGGATGTGTCAAAGGCTGCAGATGCTAAGCTGGACCAGTTTGAAAGGAGTGGAAAAGGACTCCAAGCAGGCGTGAGTGGATGGTGTCAGTGAACTCCTTCTGGAAGAAGTTACTCAGGTGGTCCAATTTGTAAAGCCACACACTTTCTTTAAGGCCTATTTGTATCCTTTGCCCATTTGCACAAATCAGAATTGTAGTTATATTCTTGATGATAAGCAGGATATCAAAAATATCAGTATATTCTTGATTTGATCTGTTATGGGCTTAAAACAATGTTTAGGACGTACTTCCCTACTCCTAGCTCACAAGGATATTTACTTACATTTTCTATAGCAGCTTTATTTATTGGGTAACTCAAGGAACAATTTTGACTGGACACCTTTCCAGGCCTCCGTAGAGGTTCCAGTCCAGCCAGGAAGGACTGTTAAGAAACAAGAAAAGAACTACACTATGTAGCCTATGGGAAGGTGGTGAGAACTCTGGCCTGAAGTGCAACAAGAAAAAAGAGAAGGGGCACTGGAGGAGTGGTTTTCCATTTTCAACCAGGTGGTTGGGGTCGGCTTCAGTTTGAAACAGAGACTGAGTGAGGACTTGAGGGAGGTTTGGGAGTGTGAGGAGACCAGTGTGGCCGGAGCAGAGTAGGTGAAGAGGAGAGCAGCAGGACAGGGGGCCGAGAGCTGACAGGGACTGGATGTGGAGGCCTCAGGGGACATGCTGTGGGCTTGTGCTCGGAGCGAAGTGGGACGTGGTGGAGGGTGGCTGTGGGTTGGATTGTGTCCCCAGGAAAAGATGTTGAAGTCCCAAGCCCTGGAGCCAGAGAATGTGACAAAATCATGCCATTTTGAAAAATTCACTGTGTTTTTACTATTTCATTTCTGGCATTAATAAAAGTTATAAGGAAGAATCATAACCTAAGTGTCCTCGTATTTGTTTTATGTAATGACCTCTGATAAAAACTCAGAACATGTTTTGAAGGATGAGTGTTGAAAATAGACTTTGCTGATGTTTTCAAGTACAACAGGCCTAACTTGACTCACATGGAATGCCCCACATCCATGTTACTTCACTGCAAGCGGTTCAGCAGGTGGCTGGAACAAGCACTGCATCTGATCAGCCAAACCACGTCTTTTTTCTGGGTCAGAAACTAGCTTCCACAGTTGACAGTAAAATCAAGGCCCTGCCAGATACCACAGATAAGGTGACCTTTGGTACTGACATTAGAAGGCAAGAGTACCCAGCCTGCCTCCCCACAGTAGGGGTCTCTTGTGTCCTCACCTCTCTTTTCCCCACAGCTGGTGCTCCCAGCGGCCCTGGGTGCTGGGTCAGCAGTGTCTCTAGGCCATGATGTAAGGCCGAGACAACCAGAGTAGCTGGGGCTTGGGTTTGGGGGAACCAGGCAAAGGCGCAGACCCTACAGCCAAGGGGAATCCTGGTGCTGAGAAAAAGGAGGGGAAGCCACGTGAACTTCCTCACCCTGGTCAAAGCCCAGGCTGATTACTGTGAATGGTTTTTCCTGACACTTCAGACCAACCCCCAATCTAAGGAAGGGTATTTTGGCCCACAAAGCTAACCTAAGAAGCAAGGGCCAGGAAACCTAACCTGAGCCCCAGGCTCTTTGAGCTCTGGCCCCTCTAATCCACCAGGCACCTCCTTAAGTTTCCACCTTTTACTTTATTTTCTTTGATCTTAAATTGCATTTATTAACATTTCTTTATTTTAATTGTGCCATTTGTTGTTTTTTTTTAATTAGTTTTTATTTTCTGAGACAGAGTGGCACTGTGCAGGCTGGAGCAGGGGTCCTGATGGGAGAGAGCAGACCTGAGACAGACGCTACCACATGGGCACCTCACTGATGGCAGATGGGGTGCTGGAAGGCCTAAGGGACAAGGTGGCCTTTCCAATCAAGGCTTCCAGTCGCTGGAACTCCACAATTCTGATTGTGAACCTGATCCCGCTTGGCACCACACACGGACATTGCTTCCTGGGAGACCTCAGTGCGGAAGGGAGGCAAATCCATGGGATGTGTCCCTTCATTTGGCTTCTGTCCTGCACTGTGTTCTCATGGTCTGTGTTTCATGGTAAAAACCACTTATCTGAATAAGTTTTAGCATCTGTTTATTACACGGAAAAGAACACAACCTAATTGTTTCATATCTGTCTTGAAATTTTAATATTTCCTTTACTTTGGTCTTCAACATGACTTTTAATTCATTTTCATACTCTATGGTGATAGAAGTCAGAATAGCGAGTATCTCTATTGGGAAGAGGCTGGAAGTAAAACAAATTTGTAAATTATAGTGTATTACAGAAAGTGATGAGCAATGTGGGAAAGAACAGGATGAAGCAGACTGACTGCCCACCAGGCTGTGGGGAGGGTGGATGCAGGAGGAAGTCAGGGGAGAAGGTGAGACCTGTGCAGACTCGGAGATGATGGAGGTGGCCAGGAGCTATATTTGAGAGCATAGTCAAGGCAGGGAGAACAGACTATGCAAAAGCACTAATTCCTCAGAAAACTTGGAATGTTGAGGGTGCAACCAAGAGGCCAGTGTGGTCGGCATGGAGTGAGCAAGAGTGAGCACAGCAGAGGAGGTACAGAGGCAGTGGGGGTTCACAGATGAGCACAGATGAGTGGGTCCTATCTGGTCATTATAAGGACCTCTGGCTTATACTCTGAGTGAGAATAAATCCAGTGAAGGGAAGTGAACAGGGGAGACACATCTGGCTTACATTTTGAAAGGAAGGATCACTGTAGCCACTAGTGCTGCTGGGTGCTGGCGGGTGAGAGACTCCATCACTGTCACGCCCAGGACCATTGCCACCATCCCCAGAAGCAACACCTGCCTCCCTCCAGTGCATGGAGGCAGAGCTCTCCGGGTTCTGTCACAGCAGACTCTGTTCACACATATGGAGGAACAGCAAAGGCTCTGCCCTGCCACTGGCTTCAAAGATCCTCTTAAAAGCGCCCAAAATATATGAAGCTCAGGCTGTGATAAAAGTGGGCATCAGGCCAGGGAGGATCAGCAGTGATCTCTGGGAGCTGAGACACTTAAGAGATGAGCTGTGCAGCTTCCCCAGCTTGCTGTCTATACAGACTGCCCAGGCTATGTCCAGCCAGCTCCCTGGGTGTCGAGGGGGAATCACAGAGCAGAGGCTGTTGGAGCTAGCAGGCAGCGCACCAGAGAGGAGAGGGTGGCAGAGGGAGGACAGAACTGGCAGAGTCCCTGGTGCTGGGAAAGTCTGAGGGCAGAAGGAGAAGAGGATGTCAGAGGATGAGATGGCTGGATGGCATCAGAGATGCAATGAACAGGAACTTGGGCAAACTCTGGGGGACAGTGAGGGAAAGAGAGGCCTGGCAAGCTGCAGTCCATGGGGTTGCAAATAGTCAGATACCACTGGGCGACTGAACAATAACAACAGCTGCCAAAGCCACGTTCTTCCCAATAAGTTTCACCAGTAATAAAGCTGGTATTTAGGTTGAAACACATGCAAGGGGGTTGTGTCAAAGGCTGCTGATGCTAAGCTGGACCTATGTGAAAGGAGTTGTAAGGGACATGCTGCAGGCGTGAGTGACTGGTGTCAGTGAACTCCTTGTAGGGGAAATGATTCAGGTGGTCCAGCTTATAAAGCCACACACTTTCTTTCAGACTTTCAAAAGAAAGGTGCTGCTAGTGGTAAAGGATCCGACTGCCAAGGCGGGAGACACAACAGACACAGGTTCAACCCCTTGGTGGGGAAGATCCCTTGGAGAAGGAAATGGGAACTCACTCCAATATTCTTGCCTGGAAAATCCCATGGACAGGGAGCCTGGCGGGTTCCACTCCCTGGGTCACAAAGAGTCAGACACGATTGAGCCCACACACACACACATATACACATATATTTTTAATCCAGGAGAAAGCAGAGGTTAGAGTGGTTACAGTTCAGGGCAGAGCAAGATGATACATGTGTAGGACTTCCCTGGGGGTTCAGTGGTCAGCAATACACCTGCCAATACAAGGGACATTGCTTTGATGCCTGGTCTGGGAAGATTCAACATGCCACGGAGCAACTGAGCCCATGCCCCATACCTACTGAGCCTGTGCTCTAGAGCCCATGTTCTGCAATAAGCAAAGTGACCACAGTGAGAAGCCTGTGCACAGCAATGAGAATTTAGCCCCCCTTCTTACAAGTAGAGAAAGCCTGGAAGGAAGGAAGGAAGAGGACCCAACATATGCAAAAATTAATCAATAAAATCAACAGGAGGGGAGGAGAGCGGGCCAGCCTCTCTAAGTAAAAAGCAGGGCAGAGCTGGGCTAAGGGATCCTGTATGAAAACCAAGTGGAAAATAAAGCCTCGCAGTTGCTTATAGGTGACCAAATGAGCTCTCTGTCCCAGTCTTCCTGTGGGTGCTGCAAAGGGGGAGCCACGAGCAGACGTTACAGTTTCAGTTGTAAGTTTAGCAGATATTGATGTGTTTCCACCATCATTCCTGGGGACAAACTGTGTCAAGGCAGATCCAGAATCACATGAGAATGCAGAGAGTAAGTGTGGACACTCTGGTCAGACATGTGGGAGGAAAGCCCAAAGAATATCTCATGCAAGGATCTAGGGTATATACTCCTGCCTCCACAGACGACACCGTGAGGGCACCCTCATACACCCCACCGAGGGGACTTGTCACAGTTTCCCAGGGCATAAATTCTGGAGTTCAGGGATGTGCAGGCTTCACTGGATTCAGTCATGCCAGGATGCTCCCTGCTATGGCTGCTACCATCTCCATTCCTACCGTATCCGGCAACTTTTGGGGTTTTTATCTTCTATAACTAGCCTATTCATGTCCTTCGCCCATTTCTATAAATTGCAATTGCCCTTAGTTTCTTGATGATAATAGGATATTAAAAATATTTGTATATTCTTGATATTAATCTGTTATGGGCTTAAAACAATGTTTAGGAAGTACTTCCCTACTCTTAGCTCACAAGGCTATTTTCTTATATTTTTCTATAATAGTTTTATCTATTCGGTAATTCAAGGAACATTTTTTGTTGGACACCATTTCTGGTCTCCATGCAGGTTACAGTCTAGTCTGGAGAGACTATCAAGAAACAAAAAACTGCGGGAGAACAAGATGGTGGAGGAATAGGTAGATATGGAGTACATGTCTCACCATGGATACATCAGAAATACACCTTGAGACCCAGAAGTGCATGCAGAACACCAGCTGAGAGCTGACAGGAGTACCTGATCAGTGGGAAAGAATATATGGAACCTCACAAAACTCGGGAGGAAGAACGAACCAGTGGGAAAAACAGGAGTATTTGTAGGACTAGAACTGAACTCAGTGGGTGGGAGAACTGAAGAAGGGGTCCGATACCCACATCGGGGCAATTGTCTGATACAGAGGAGAAACATTTAAGGCTGGGAGTGAAACAGCTGATCTGTGTGGCAGCCTAAATGCAATGAGAATCAGACAGTCTTTGCTGCCACCATAGATAGCCCGGACAGGGACACAGGTCCCCTGGAAGGCACAGCGGCTGCAAGCTGGAATTTAGGGATTGTGGAACAATCCCAGGGCGAGGGCTGCTGTTGACTGTGGAGAGATGGATAGAGGGGATGTGAGGGAGGAGTCTGTGGTGGGAAATGCCTGTGGAGAAAGTCGAGCAGCCACGGAAGCAAGGTGATACTGCTGAGTCACAGGTAACCATAGCCTTTCTCTCCCCACCCGCCAGCATCCAGAGATGAATAATAGAGAAGCTCACCCCTCAAACGCCTGATGCACTGAACTGCAGAGTAGGACCCCACCCAGGGTCCCCTTTTACATGCCTAATGTGCTGATCTATAGAGTACGAGCCCATCCAGGGGGACCCTTTAAGTGCCTGATGTGTGAAACAACAAGAAGGACCCCAGGCAAGGGAGCCCTCTAACTGCTTAAATGGGCAGAGCTACAGAGAAAGACTGGCCAAACAGATCTTCTGATCGTCAGATACAAGAGGCCCACAAAAAGACTCAGATAGGGCCATGACCAATAATGACATAACCATGCCCCAACCAGCAATGCTGAAGAAGCTGAAGTTGAACAGCTCTATGAAGACCTACAAGACCTTCTAGAACTAACACCCCAAAAAAGATTCCTTTACATTATATGGGACTGGAATGCAAAAGTAGGAAGTCAAGAGATACTGGAGTAACAGAGAAATTTGGCTTTGGAGCACAAAATGAAGCAGGGCAAAGGCTAAAAGAGTTTTGCAAAGAGAACCCACTGGTCACGTAGCAAACACCCTCTTCCAACAACACAGGAGAAGACTCTACACATGGACATCACCAGATGGTCAATACTAAAATCAGATTGGTTATATTCGTTGGAGCCAGTGATGGAGAAGCACTATAGAGTCAGCAAAAACAAGACTGGGAGCTGACTGTGGCTCAGATCATGAACTCCTAATTGCCAAATTTAGACTTCAATCGAAGAAAGTAGGGGAAACTACTAGACCATTCAGGTATGACCAAAATCAAATCCCTTATGATAATACAGTGGCAGTGACAAATAGATTCAAGGCATTAGATCTGATAGACAGAGTGCCTGACATCTATGGGCAGAGGTTTGTGACATTGTACAGGAGGCAGTGATCAAGACCATCCCCAAGAAAAAGAAATGCAAAAAGGCAAAATGGTTCTCTGTGGAGGCCTTACAAATAGCTGAGAAAAGAAGAGAAGCTAAAGGCAAAGGTGAAATGGAAATCTATAGTACCCATTTGAATGCAGAGTTCCAAATAATAACAAGGAGATATAAAAACCTTTCTTCATCGATCAATGCTAAGACATAGAAGAAAACAATGGAATGGGAATGCCTAGAGATCACTTCAAGAAAATTAGAGATACCAAGGGAACATTCCATGAAAAGATGGGCACAATAAAGAACAGAAGTAATATGGATCGAACAGAAGCAGAAGATATTAAGAAGAGGTGGCAAGAATACACTGAAGAACTATACAAAAAAAGGTCTTCATGACCCAGATAACCATGAGGGTATGATCACTCACCTAGAGCCAGACATCCTGGCATGCGAAGTCAAATGGGCCTTAGGAAGCATCACTAAGAACAAAGCTAGTGGAAGTGATAGAACTCCAGTTGAGCTATTTCTAATCCTCAAAGATGATGCTGTGAAAGTGCTGCACTCAATATGGCAGCAAAATTGGATCTCCAAAGAAATTTGGAAAACTGTGCCATGACCACTGGACTGGAAACGGTCAGTTTTCATTCGAATCCCAAAGAAAGGCAATGCTAAAGGATGCTCAAACTACCCCACAACGGCACTTGTCTCACACTCTAGCAAAGTAATGCTCAAAATTCTCCAACTGAGGCTTCAAGAGTATGTGAAATGTGAACTTCCAGAGGTTCAAGCTACATTTAGAACAGGCAGAGGAACCAGAGATCAAATTGCCAATATCTGTTGGATCATTGAAAAAGCAAGTTCAGTTCAGTTCAATTCAGTTCAGTCACTCAGTCATGTCCGACTCTTTGCGACCCCAAGAGTCACAGCACGCCAGGCCTCCCTGTCCATCATCAACTGCCAGAGTTTACTCAGACTCATGTCCATCGAGTCGGTGATGCCATCCAGCCATCTCATTCCCTGTCGTCCCCTTCTCCTCCTGCCCCCTATCCCTTCCAGCATAAGGGTCTTTTCCAATGAGTCAACTCTTCGCATGAGGTGGCCAAAGTACTGGAGTTTCAGCTTCAGCATCAGTCCTTCCAATGAACACCCAGAACTGATCTCCTTTAGGATGGACTGGTTGGATCTCCTTGCAGTCCAAGGGACGCTCAAGAGTCTTCTCCAACACTACAGTTCAAAAGCATCAATTCTTCGGCGCTCAGCTTTCTTCATAATCCAACTCTCACATCCATACATGACCACTGGAAAAACCATAGTGGTAGTGGTTTAAGTTGTGTCTGACTCTTGATAAGTTGTGTCCAACTCTTACGACTCCGTGAACTGTAGCCTGCCAGGCTCCTCTGTCCATTTTTCTCCTTCTCTC
>Ga0126362_10000693_pt1 | contig 11309 bp, 8 predicted proteins | sample ANMtaG_FD_126269 | JGI IMG/M metagenome (GOLD analysis project Ga0126362, IMG submission 126269) | Continental margin sediment microbial communities from North Pacific Ocean - ANME2c_DSS_Sorted | ecosystem: Environmental > Aquatic > Marine > Continental margin > Sediment | place: Pacific Ocean... | reverse complement strand
GGGGAAGAGACCCGCTGGTTCAGGCGCATGTCCATCTGCGTGCCGAGGCGGATCACCACCTGGCTGCGCACCCACTCCAATGCACCCATCAGGCCGAACAGGCCGAGGATCATCAGCGTCAGCATGAGCAGGGTCATCTGGTTGCCCGAGGCCAGCACCCGGTCGTACACCTGCAGCATGTATAGCGCCGGGGCCAGCATCAGCAGGTTGATCACCGCCGAGAACAGGCCGATGTTGAAGAAGCCACTTTTATAAGCCGTGAGGGCGGCCAGGGTTTCGTTGCCGGCGTGGCGCATCTGGGGATTCTCAAAGGGTTGAGCGGGCAGCGTCGTTGCGTTGACAGGCTGTACGACGCTGCGCAGAATTCGGCACCGCCGTCGCTGAAGAAGTAGAAGGCTTGGGCGACGGCGGTGTGTCACGCGGCGAATGGGAGAGCGATCTTCCATTCGCTTTTTTGCTTAGGCGGCCAGGGCGAAGTCCTGGGGCACGTCTTGCACGCCAACCAGCGCCACATCGGAGGCTGCGACCGAAGCCGAGTCCACATGCGCCACACCGGCAGCGGCCAGTTGGTCGAACGTCGAGTTGATCGACAGGCTTGGGTCAATGTCCTTGAGCAAGGAGTCGATCGCCGAAGCCAGCGCCGAGCTGTCGCCACTCATCAAGCCGTAGACGATTTTGTGCACCTGGCCGTCGCGGCCTTCGGACTGCAGGCTCGACAGGCCCAGGTTGGTGAAGCTGACTTCCTGGCTGGCAATGGTGTAGCCACCGCTGGCTGCGCCACCGGCAAGGGTATCGCCAAAGGTCAGTGCGTCGAGCGAACCCCAGAGCGTATGCGAAGGCGGATTGAACAAGGTGTAATGCAAGCTGCCCTCGGCCACTACCGCTGCATCGCTGACGGTGCTTGATACGCCATATTGAGTGCCGTCGAACGGCCCAGGATTGAAACCACCGGTGTTCACACCCTCTTTGACCGACCCTTCACGGTGGTTCAGGTCACCAAAGTAAGCCGACCAGTCGCTCAAGTACTGGGCAACGGTGTTCGTGGCGTAGCTCGTGCTGTATGAAATAGAAATGCTCATGCAAAACTCCAAGTCATGGGGTGGTAACTCCGCAGCAAGCCGGTGCCCGCTGTGGTTTTGCCCGTCACTGGGCAAAATCGGTCAGAACTGATATTCAACGGTGCCCTGCAAGGTGCGCCCACGGCCCAGGGTGAAGGCCAGCACATCGCCCAGGGGCACCAGGTAGGCGCGGTCGGTGACGTTCTCCATGGCCAGGCGCAAGGTCAATTGGTCGGTAGCGCGGTAGCTGCTGTACAGGTCATAGACGGTGTAAGGCTTCCAGTCGGCGGGGTAGACGCCGGTCTGTGAAGTGGTCACGCCGACGCCGCCTTTCACGTAATAACCAGCGCTATAACGGGCGCGAACCCCCACATCCAACTTGCGCTCCAAGAAACGCGCCCCCAGGGTCGCGGTGCCGCGATCCATCGGCATGTGCTCGGAGGAGCCGAGGATGGCATTGCAGCCCACGGCGGCATTGGCCGCGTCGTCCGGCACCATCGCGTCCACCGGCGTGCGGTTGCCCGGCCGCTTCTGGGTCTTGGTAACGCCCCCCAACCACGCAGTCTTGCTGCAGAACTTGTTGCTGCCGAGCATGCGCGTGTAGTTGACCTGGCCGTAGGCGAAACCCGCGTCGTAATCCAACTGGTATTCGAGGCCGCGAAAACGCGTGGTCTCCAGGTTGTTGACGTAAGCCGCATTGCCGATATTGGCAATGCCATAACCGGGTGGCTGCACGCCCAGGGCCATGTAGGAAAAATCATCGACGCGGGTATTGAAGTAGGACACCTTCATGCCCGCCCGGTCTTCCGCGAACAGCAGGTCTTCCTTGAGCACATTGAAGCCCACCTCCCACGCCGTGGACGTCTCGGGTTTCAAGTAGGGGTTAGGAAGAATCGACTCCGAACCGCCTCCATGGGGCCGGCCGCTGACCAGGCTTTCGGTGACTGCCGGCGGTCGCCAGCCCTTGCCGTACGTGGCGAACAGTTGCAGCCAATCCACGCCTGGCTTGACCGACAGACCGAAGGTGGGCGAAAAATGCCCTTCTTCCCGATCCACGTCATAGGTCATGGGCAAGCCGATTTGCCGCGTAGTGCCGATGATGAAGGTGCGCGTGTTCAAGCCCGTTTCGCCGCGTAGCCGATAGCGGTCGTAGCGCAACCCGGCATTGAGGTTCAGCCAGTTGTCGTAGTCGTAATCCAGGCGCGCGAACAGGCTGCCCATCGCCCGATCCCCCCTGGGCGTGATGCTTTCCGCCGCCGAGGCCGTCACCGCCGAATCGGCGGCCACCATCTGGTTGGAGTCCGGCCGCACCTTGTCGTAGAAAAACTCCAGCCCATAGTTGGCCTTGATCACGGACAGCTCGCTCAAGGCAAAGGTCGAGATGTTCAGCGCCTGGAAACCATAGGTGTTGGTCTGATAGGTAACGTCGTAGCCCTTGCTGCTGCCACGGGTCAGCGTGGTTTGGTCATTGCGGGTATCGACGTAGTAAAGCTTGGCCTTGAAATCGATCAGCGGGTTGTCCGGCGTGTAGCTGTAGTCCAGTGCGAAGTTCTGCGCCGTGACGTTGCTGCTGCCGAGTTTTTCCCATAGCTGGGCTTTTTCGGCGGTCATCATGTTGACGTCGTCGTAGTCGACTTCGGTGGTCAGGTAGCTCAGTTGCAGACGCTGATCCACCGGCAGGTTGATACCGAGCTTGAGCAGGCGCGAGCGCATCACCGAGCCGGTGTACTCGACGGTGGAGTTCTTGATCCGATCCTCGCTGGCCGGCAGGAAGGAACTGCCGGTGCGCAGTTCACCGATGCTGCCTTTAGTCCCGGGTTTGTAATCACCGAGATGACGCTCACTGGCGGCCACCAGCATGTCCCACACGTCCGTCCCCACGGCAAACGCCGAACTGCCAATAAAATGCGTGCCGTTGCTGCGCCCGCCCAGCCCCGTGGTCAAGCGGATGCGCCCGCCGATTTCCTTACCGCCCTTGAGCAGGTCGGCCGCTTCCACGGTGCGAAAATTGGCCACCCCGCCGATCACCCCGGCGCCGCCCATCGTGGAAGTGGCGCCCTTCTCGATCACCACCTCCGACAGCAATTCCGGGTCGACATACAGCGTACCATTGCGTTGCTGATGACCACTTTGCTGGTAGTTCTGGCGCATGCCGTCCACCGACATATTGACCCGGCCGTAGTCCTGGATACCGCGAATATTCACCGACAGCCCAGGGTCTTGCTGGCTGACCGCCGAGTAGACGCCCGGCGCCTCCTCGAGCATCTCAGCGGCATGCCGTGGCGGGTTGCGATCCAATTGCTCACGCCCCACCACACTCACCGAACGTGGCGATGAATACACCCAGTCGTTGGGGTGCAGGCCGGTGATTGTGGTGGTCGCCAGCGCCAAAGCGGCGCCGCTCTGCTCTACGCGGGTCAGGGTGACTTGGCGCTCGCCATTGAAGCGATACTCCACGGGCGCATTCCCCAGCAAATACGCCAGGCCTTCCTGCACGCCGTACTGCCCCTTCACCGTAGTGCTTTGCAAACCCGCCAGGCGCTGGCTGTCGAATAGCACTTGCAGACCGGCCTGGTCGGCGAACGCCAGCACCGCACTGCCCAGGGATTGTGCAGGGATATCCAGCATCAGCACCGCCGGTTGCGCAGCACTCGCCTGAGACTGAGCGGCGAATACTGGAGCCACTGCGGCGAACAGGCCCACGTGGATGGCCAGGGCTAACCGGCTTGCGGTGATACGCCCCTTGTTGAGTGCTGACATTTCTGTTGTTCCCTGCGCTGAGCGTTTTTGTTTATGCGAATGCTTCTCACCTAGCAAGACGTGCGACGCGCAGGAAGTCAGTAAGACTTTTTCAAAAGTTTCTAAAGGGCGGGTTTCAAGGCGAGGTATGTGTAGGAGCCGGCTTGCGGGCGATGACGTCAGAAAGACCACCGCACATCGCTCGGCAAACCGGCTCCTACAGGGCAATCAATAGATCAGGCTGAGGCCTGCCAGGTCAAAGCGTTGCACTTGAAGTTCCTGGGTGAGGGTGCCGAGGGCGGTGTCGAGCATGTCGAGGCGGAACACGCCGCTGACTTCGCGATCGCCCAGTGCCGAGTCTGTCAACACCACACGCCCGGGGCGGTAGAGGTTGAGTTGCTCGATGACTTTGGCCAGGGGCTGGCGATCGAAGATCAGTACGCCGCGTCGCCAGCTGGTGGCGCGTTCCACATCGAAGGGGTCCATGGCCACGATGCCTTCCTGGAGGTTGTAGCGTGCGGCCAGGCCTTCCTTGACCACCCTGTCGGCCGGGCCTTTTATCGGGATGGCTTGCAGGGAAACCTCGACACTGTGCTCCAGCACGCCGACCCACGCCTGGCTGTCGCTCTCGCGTGCCACCACAAACCGCGTGCCCAGCGCCCGGGTTTGCCCCCCGGCGCTCTGCACCACAAAAGGCCGGGTTTCCTCGCCCACCATCGGCGCCACGTCGAAGATCGCCGAGCCCTGGAGCAGGCGGATACGGCGTTGCACACCGTCGTAATCCAGGCGAATGGCACTGCCGGAGTCCAGCTCGACCTTGCTGCCATCGGCCAGTTGCACGGTGCGCACCTCGCCTTTCTCGGTGAGGTAATCCGCTTGCATGCGCAGCAACACCTCTGGCCCGCGCCCCCAGCCGACACCGGCCACCACCACGACCAGCGCGACGGCCGCCGCACGTTGCCAAGACCTGCGCCGTTTGGCCCGGCGCACGGGCATCGTCGTCGCTGATGAGCGCTGGCGGCTCACCGGCGGTTCCTTGTACACGTCGCCCAGTGCCGCCCACGTCTGTTCGGCAAAGCGCAATGCCGCTTCATGACGGCTGTCGCAGGCAATCCAATGCTGCAGTTCGGCCTGCTCCTGATCGGTCAGGGCACCGGCGTGCAGGCGCACCGCCCACTCGGCGGCCGCCTCGGTAATGCTGTGCTGTTGCGGACCCTGGCTATTCACGTGTGAATCTCGAATTTTTCGTTATGTAACGCTGTGACGTCTGACGTGGCGCATTTCGGTAACTCATTCGTCGGATGGCGCCCTCTCGCCTTCCTGCAAGCGTTGCATCACGTAGGCCAACGCTTTGGCCAGGTGCTTTTGTACGGAACTGTCAGAGATGTCCAGGTGCCTCGCGACCTGAGCGTGGGTCATGCCTTCGATGCGGTTGAGACGGAAAATCTGCTGGGTGCGCTCCGGCAACTCCGCCAGTGCCTGCTTCAATGCCTGTCGCTGTTGCTGCGCCATTGCCTGAGCCTCCAACCCGGCCACTTCATCTTCAATCTCGGCCAACGCCTCATGGGGCACGGAGTCTGTCTTGCGCCGCGCTTCCTGGCGAATATGGTCGATCAGCAGATTGCTCGCCGTTCGATAGAGATAGCCCTGGGAGTTGTCGATGCGCTCGCCGGCCGGCTTTTCCGCCAGGCGCAGGAAGCTCTCCTGCACCAGATCTGCGGCCAACTGCGGGTCCCGTACCTTGCGCGCCAGATACCCGCGCAAGGTATCGGCATGCTTGAGAAACAGGCCTTTGAGATCCACGTCCGACAAACCGACTCCCTGGAATGTTAAGGAAACAGGCAAGCATCTTAAGCGTTGTCGAGAATGATTTTCAATTGATATCTAATCTGATCCAGCCAGGTGAAGGGTCGGATTAACTGTTCGATAATCGAACACATCCTCTGCCGCCAATTGACCAAATTAACCATTCAGTACATTTTATCTCCACAACCAACAATAACTGTGGAGAGACCCTTATGCCGCCCATCGTGCTGGTGCTCAACGGCCCCAACCTCAACCTGCTCGGCACCCGCGAGCCCGCGACCTACGGCCATGAAACCCTGGCCGACGTGGCCGCCCTGTGTGGTCGCAGCGCCGAGCAACTGGGATTGAAAATCGAGTTTCGCCAGACCAACCACGAAGGTGAATTGCTCGACTGGATCCACGGCGCCCGCACCCGTTGCGCCGGTATCGTGATCAACCCGGCGGCCTGGACCCACACTTCAGTGGCGATTCGTGACGCTCTGGTGGCCAGTGAAGTGCCGGTGATCGAAGTGCACCTCTCCAACGTGCATGGCCGTGAAGCCTTCCGTCATCATTCCTTTGTGTCGCCCATCGCCAAGGCGGTGCTCGCGGGTTTCGGCAGCCATGGCTATCACCTGGCCCTGGAACATTTCAGCCAGTTGCTCAAGGGGGCGGCTCGATGAAACCGCGCGTCCTCGCTGGCCTGATCGGCGCCGGTATCCAGGCTTCCCGCACGCCAGCCCTGCATGAACAGGAAGGCGATGCCCAGGGCTTGCGCTACCTCTATCGACTGATCGATCTGGAACCGCTGCAACTGACTCTCGACGCCCTGCCCGACCTGCTGGACGCCGCCGAGCGGATGCACTTCACCGGTTTGAACATTACCTACCCATGCAAGCAAGCGATCCTGCCGCTGCTTGATGAATTGTCTGACGAAGCGCGGGGCATTGGCGCAGTCAATACCGTGGTGTTCAAGGCTGGCAAACGTATTGGCCACAACACGGATTGCCTGGGGTTTGCCGAGGGCTTTCGCCGTAACCTCAACGATGTGCCGCGTCAGCGCGTGGTGCAGATGGGAGCCGGTGGCGCTGGCGCAGCAGTGGCGCACGCGTTGCTGGCCGAGGGTGTCGAGCAATTGAGTGTGTTCGATGTGGACGCCAGCCGCGCCCGGGACCTTGTGGATAACCTGGCGCAACATTTTGGCAGCGGTCGCGCCCAGGTGGGCAGTGACCTGCAAAACGCCATGGCCGAGGCCGACGGCTTGGTCAACACCACGCCAATGGGCATGGCCAAGCTGCCCGGCACGCCGGTGCCCGCTGCCCTGCTGAGAGCCGAACTGTGGGTGGCTGAAATCGTGTATTTCCCGCTGGAAACCGAACTGCTGCGTGATGCCCGCGCCTTGGGCTGCCGCACCCTGGATGGCGGCAATATGGCGGTGTTTCAGGCGGTAAAAGCGTTTGAGCTGTTCAGTGGTGAGGTGGCGGATGCGCAGCGGATGCTGGCGCACTTCCAAAGCATGAATGGCTCAATGAGTGGACTGAACTAACCCCTGTAGGAGCGAGCTTGCTCGCGAAAAACGTCAACGATAACGCGTGCTTCCTGAATCAACGCGGCGCCTGTGAGTTCTTCGCGAGCAAGAACTAGGCGTCCCCCTCGCTCCTACAAAAAAAGCCTTAATTGAACGGCATTTAGGGCAAGCCACAACGATTTCTGCGCTGACTTCAGGCCTGCAGGTAACGCAGCACCGAATCACAAATCATGTCCCGATGCCGCTGCTTAACCGCCTCATCCGACAGGTCGATCTGAAAAATCTCACTGAACGTATGGCGGTTGGACACCCGGTAAAAGCTGAATGAGTTGATCAGCAGGTGCACGTCCAGCGGCTCCAACCCGGCCCGGAACACCCCCATCTCAGCCCCACGGCGCAACGTCGCACCCAGCGCTTCCAGGATGTTGCTGTTCATCGCCTTGATCGAGTCGGAACGCTTCACGTACTCGGCATTGTGGATATTTTCGATGCTGACGATGCGCACGAAATCCACGTTCTGGTCATGGTGATCAAAGGTGAACTCCACCAGCCGCCGGATCGCCTCACGGGGTTCCAGGGCGGTGAGGTTCATGCGGGTTTCGGTGTTGCGGATATCACCGTAGAGCTTCTCCAGCACCTCGACGTACAACTGCTCCTTGCTGCCGAAGTAGTAATAGATCATGCGCTTGGAGGTATGGATGCGCTCGGCGATGGCATCCACGCGAGCGCCGGACAGACCCTGCTGAACAAACTCGACAACGGCTTCCTGGAGAATGTTCTCGCGGGTCTTTTCCGGATTGTTCTTGCGACTCTTGCGCGGTGCATCTGACACAGCGGAGAGATCGGGAGTCAGGGTCATGGTGCGCTCACGGCCGGTTTTATTGTGCAGGCCGCGATTATGGGCCGAGGCGCTCCCCGAAGGAAGCACCTGGCCACCGGTTACAACCGAGCCTGGCGTACCGCGCCGCTGCGCGACTTGGCCATCGCCGCCAGGCGCACCGCCACGTTGGCCGCACCGTAGCCGGCATAGCCGTTCTTACGCTGGATGATTTCGAAGAAGAACCGCCCTTCGAACGGCTCGGTGTACACATGAAACAACTCACCGCCCTGGGCATCGCGGTCATACAGCACGTTGTAGTACGCCAACTCGCTGAGGAACTCATCGTCGAAGTCGAAGCGCGCCGCCAGGTCGTCGTAGTAGTTGAGCGGGATATCCAGCAACGGCACGCCCGCCTCCTTGGCGCGGCGTACCTCGGCGAAAATATCCGCGCAGTCGAAGGCAATGTGATGCACACCCGAGCCGCGATAGCTCGACAGTGCGTGGGAAATGGCGGTGTTGCGATTCTCGGAGATATTGAGCGGCAGGCGAATCGAGCTGCAGCGGCTGCGCAACGCGCGGCTTTTCACCAGGCCGTAAGGGTCGGGCAACACCACTTCATCATCGGCTTCGAAATCCAGCAGGCTCTTGTAGAACAGCACCCAGCTGTCGAGGCTGTCGGCGGGCAAAGCCATGGCCATGTGGTCGATACGCAGCAGGCCACCGCTGGAGGCGCTGACCGGTTGCAGGTTGAAATCGGTGTCGTACAACCCGCCTTCGCTGGGGTCTACCAGGTAGATCAGGCTGCCGTCCGGCGCACGGACCGCCGCCAGTTCCAGCTCATTGGGGCCCACCAGGCCGCGATAAGGTTGGCCCTTGTAGGCCACCGCGCGCTGCAATGCCTTGGCGCTGTCCTTGACCCGAATCGCGGTGGCGCACAACGACGGGCCATGGGCCTCGAAGAAGTTGTGGGCAAAGGAATAGGGTTCGCAATTGAGGATCAGGTTGATATCGCCCTGGCGCAACAGGCTGACGCTCTTGGAGCGGTGCTGGCCAGCCTTGACGAAGCCCAGGCGCTCCAGCCATTGGGTCAGCTTGGCGCCGAGGCTTTCATCCACCGCAAATTCGAGGAACTCGATACCGTCGTACTCGCTGGCGGCAGGGGTTTCGAACAAGATATCGACCGGCGCGGCGGGTTGTTCCCGCGCCAGGCGCTGGCGGGTTTTCTCCTCCAGGTACAGCAACGAGCGCAGGCCATCGGCAGCATTCGCCCGGGTCGGTGCCGCGCGGAATCCGTCGTTGAAAATCTCCAGGGACAGCGGCCCGGTGTAGCCGCTCTGGATGATCGGTGCCAGAAAACCCGCCAGGTCGAATTCACCCTGGCCGGGGAAGCAGCGAAAATGCCGGCTCCACTCCAGAACATCCATGGCCAGGATCGGCGCGTCGGCCATTTGCACAAAGAAGATCTTGTCGCCGGGAATCTCGGCGATGCCGCTGGGGTCGCCCTTGAGCGACAAGGTGTGGAAGCTGTCGAGCAGCACGCCGAGGCTCGGATGATCGACCTGGCGCACCAGGTTCCATACCTGCTGCCAGGTGTTCACGTGCTTGCCCCAGGCCAGCGCTTCATAACCGATACGCAGGCCACGGCGGCCGGCGTGCTCGGCCAGAAGGCTCAGGTCATCCAGCAAAATCCGTTCATCGCCTACGCAGTCGGCCGAGGCATTGCTGCACACCAGCACCAGGCCGGTGCCCAGTTCCTGCATGAGGTCGAACTTACGTTCGGCGCGCTCCAGGTTGCGGGCCAGGCGGTCACGGCGGCAACCTTCAAAGTCACGAAACGGCTGAAACAAGGTGATGGCAATGCCCAGGTCGGCACACATTTGCCTGACTTCTCGCGGGCTGCCGTCGTAATACAGCAGATCGTTTTCGAAGATTTCAACGCCATCAAACCCGGCAGCCGCGATGGCTTCGAGTTTTTCCGGCAGGGTTCCGCTCAAGGAAACAGTGGCAATAGAGCGTTGCATGGGGCGACTCCCGGCATTTGAGGCTCGTCTTATTTAGGGCAAATTATTGGCTGCTAAACTGCTCACAGCAATTGAAATGTACGAACCGGTTAGTTTTTAGGGCGATTATCGAACACAATGGTGGTTGGCGAATTGACGATTTTTTAGCCACTGCGCACCATCGATCACGCAACAAGACCCAGACCACACCATAAAAATTTCAAAAAAAACGGGTACTCCCTCATGCCTTCGCAAAACTCCGTCCTGGCCGCGCGCCCGGCCACCCCGCACGCCGGTATCGGCGATAAGATCCGCGGCGCACTGGCCGTCGGTAAAACCCGCTGGGGCATGCTGGCCCTGGTGTTCTTCGCCACCACCCTGAACTACATCGACCGCGCCGCCCTTGGCGTGATGCAACCGATCCTGGCCAAAGAGATGAGCTGGACGGCGATGGACTACGCCAACATCAACTTCTGGTTCCAGGTCGGTTATGCGATTGGCTTTGTGCTGCAAGGCCGTCTGATCGACCGCGTCGGCGTCAAGCGCGTGTTCTTCTGCGCGGTACTGTTGTGGAGCCTGGCCACCGGTGCCCACGGCCTGGCCACCTCGGCGCTGGGCTTTATGGTCTGCCGCTTTATCCTCGGGCTGACCGAAGCCGCCAACTACCCGGCCTGCGTCAAGACCACCCGCCTGTGGTTCCCGGCCGGCGAACGCGCAGTAGCCACCGGCATCTTCAACGCCGGCACCAACGTCGGCGCGATGATGACGCCAATGTTGCTGCCATTGATCCTGCACGTGTGGGGCTGGCAGGCGGCGTTCCTGTGCATGTCGGCACTGGGCGCCATCTGGCTGCTGTTCTGGGGCTTGAAGTACTTCAACCCGGAAGACCATCCAACGGTCAAGCAATCCGAATTGGACTACGTGCAACAGGAAGTCGAACCGGAACAACCCCGCGTGCCCTTCAGCCGTATCCTGCGCATGCGCGGCACCTGGGCCTTCGCCCTCGCCTACGCGCTGACGGCGCCGGTGTTCTGGTTCTACTTGTATTGGCTGCCGCCGTTCTTGAACCAGCAATACAACCTGGGCATCAACGTGACCCAGATGGGCATTCCGCTGATCATCATCTACCTGACCGCCGACTTCGGCAGCGTAGGGGGCGGGATTCTGTCGTCGTTCCTGATCGGCCGTGGGATGAACTCGATCAAGGCGCGGCTGCTGTCGATGCTGCTGTTCGCCTGCTGCATCGTCGGCGTGATCATGGCGGCCGGTCCCAGCCAGCTGTGGGTCGCGGTGTTCGCCATCTCCGTGGCCATCGGCGCGCGCCAGGCCCGGACCGCGAATACCCGGAGCTCGGTGATGCACTCGTCGCCCCTCCAGCT
>Ga0126362_10000692_pt1 | contig 11335 bp, 15 predicted proteins | sample ANMtaG_FD_126269 | JGI IMG/M metagenome (GOLD analysis project Ga0126362, IMG submission 126269) | Continental margin sediment microbial communities from North Pacific Ocean - ANME2c_DSS_Sorted | ecosystem: Environmental > Aquatic > Marine > Continental margin > Sediment | place: Pacific Ocean... | reverse complement strand
CCCAGTGCAGTCAGAGGATCCAGTCCTGGTGAATAGATGCCCCGGGGACCTTCCATGACGGTGCGATAGCGACTCCACTCTTGGGGTGTTAATCCCCACTCGCGGGCCAGTTCTGTCTGGCTGGTCCCTTGAGAAGAGTTCTGGGTTTCGCTGTTCTGCGTACTGGTGATGGACGTTGAAGGCCCTGGAGCAGCTGAGCAACCATAAGCCAGCACAATGGCTGCCAAGCCAATAATCAACGAGGCGTTTGAAGCATTCATTTTCTTTGAGAGTGTTCGAAGGCCATACATAAAGGAGGTCCTATTGCGCGACGGTTATGGTTTGCGGCGTTCCGGCCACATCGAAACGTGCGGATTTGCCGTCCAGCCCGTTAAGGCGCCAGGCCGTACCCGCCACGGCATCACCTGGTCGGATGAGGTAGATCTGGTTTAACTGCGTGCTGCCAGGAGGTGCTACAGACAAAAAACGCTCACCGCCCCTGTATTCAATACCGACGATGGTGAAGGGCGGCGCTTGTGGTGTGATAACACTGGTATTGGGCTTCTGGGCGGGACGAGGCTTGCGGACAGCGGCTTTGGGCTTGGACGGAGGAACTGCAGGTTGCTTGGTCTGGGCTTGGCTTAATTAGTGAACACGGCCATCGAGCGATTCGACATTTGCCTTGAGCACCACTAGCTCACCAGAAGACGCGGCATTACGGGAGAGATCCTGCACTGATTCGGTTGCTTGCTTCGCATAGGCCTGTGCGGCATCGATCCGATTTGACAGCGCTTGTTGTCCGGAGCGGAAGTCATCGTTGCTGACCCACTGCTTGCCATCCACAGTGTCCAGCCGTTCATCGACTTTGCTCAGTCGCGTCAGCATTGCATCCAGGGATTCTTTATCAGCAGTCGTAGACATGCTGATTCTGAGTAGGGACAGTTGATGATGTTCATAAGCCAACATGCCCGTCAGGGCGATGAGGCAGAGACTGAGTATCACAGTGGTTCGAGAAGGGCGTGGTAGGTTCATGAGCGTCCTCGCGCAAAAGCGAAGACACCCTCTCAAACCCGCGTATTAGGTGCAGTAGGAAATAGATTTTCCGGGATGCATAGTTTTCGAAAGTTGTAGCAAGACATCAATGAATCACATCTTATGTCCATAAAAATGGCCACCCGGAGGTGGCCATACAGTCATGCAGCAACTAATTGTCTTGCAAGTGCCATTTCAACTGAGTCCCCATCCTGGTTTAACGAATCGAGGCCCGAATCAGGAACATCTCCCGACGTGCTTTGCGCCACGGCGATCTTTTTGGCCATCAGCTGCAGACAGGTGATCTGAGAGCTGTTGGCATAGCCAAAGAAAATCACCCGCACGGCTTGCTTCTGCCCAATCCGCCAAGACCGCCGAGCTGCCTGTTGAAGGGTGTACACGTTGTACCCCGTCTGCAGGAACGCGATGGTCGGAAAGTCGAGCAGATCCAGACCGGTCTTAACCAGCTCCGGGTTAGTGATCAGCACATCGATCCCACGATCTACCTGGTCGAGAATCCAATCCTCGCGCCTGGCGGTATCGACTGACGCCCTTAACACCGCCACCTTCAAACCGGCCTGTTCCAGCAACCGTTTGAGACGTGAAGTGGTGTCACGAGTGCCGCTGTACACGGTGTAGACCAGAACTTTGCGGCCTTTGGCTTTTTCCGCGAGGCAGAGGTCGAGCAGTGCCTGTTCCTTGGGCATGCGTTGTTCATCTGCAAAGATCGACGGCACAAAAGCCAGCGTGTCCTTGCTGCGTGGATGTTTGACAATCTCCGGCCGGAAACAGCAGTCCGGCCAGGCCAGCAGTACGTTGAGGACAACCCCCAGAAGGGTCGTATCTCGGCGTGCCAGTGCCTGGCGAAGCTCCTGGGTCAGTTTTCCTGCTAACTGCTGATAGGCCGAAGCCTGTTCAGCAGACATGGCTATGTCGATGAACTCCTCTTGGTACGCCGGCAACACGTTCCCACCGATATCCTTGAGTTTCAGAAATACAGTGAATGGCAGCACGAACCGGTGGATGCCTTTTGGACCGAAGCCTGGGGCCTTCACCGTTCGCACCGAGAGTTTTTTTCCCTTGGCAGTTTTGTGTGACTCGTTATCTCGTTCGATGTAGATATCCTTCAATACGCCGTGATCCCGCATGAACGACATGGCCGCAGGGGCCATGCTGCCGCGTGCGTTTGGTCGATAACCGTCCTCGATCATGCGGCGGGTAAGGATCCGAAACAAAAGATAAAACAAGTCGTCGGCATAACCGCCCATAAGCGTACCGGTTAGCAAAACACATTTGCGTGCTTTAGCCGCAAGAACGCCCATGGCCTGGCCCTGGGCCGAACCACTGTTCTTGTACTCATGCCCTTCGTCCACCACTAGCAGGTCGAAATACCCATCAGGCAACTGGCGCTTGATGAACTCCGTGGGTTGGTAACCGCCTTCACCAAAGCCAAACTCGATGTTGGCCATGGCACGTTCCATGCGCTTGGCCTGACGGTCGTTGAAGATGAAATTGCCTTGAGCGTCCATCAGGTTGATGAACTCGCTGACGTTATCGATCAGCATCGAGGCGAGGAAGTCCTCCCCGAAGTCGTTCAGCAGCCTGTCAGCGCGCACTGGGCCAATGGTCGGAATCCGGCACATTGACTTCAATATGATTGCTCGTCGGGAGCCGCTTTCAGCTTTGCCTGGGCGCATCAGCGTCCAGAGTGGGCCTTGGCAGTGAGGGCAGCTGCGACGGCGTTCCTCTTGGTGAAACTCTTCGACGGTAACCCGGTTGCCTTCCTGATCCTCCAGCAGGCGCCCGCAGTCTGGACAACCGGCAAGGTGATGGTTACCAACCGCACGGCGCGGCCAACACACCGAGCGCCAGTGAAACCCCATCCGCATGCGCACGCGCCCGAGGATGAAGAACTCCTGCCGCCCGTCGTAAGGCTCTTTCAGTTGGTCGCGCAGCTTGAGCAGCTTGACCAGGCTGTCAGGTCCATTGAGTACCCAGACGCGTGCGTCTGGGATGGTTTCGAGAATCTCTCGCCGCCACTTGTAGACCAGGTGTGGAGGCGAAACGATCAAGGTGCGGCGATAGCCGGCTTTGTGCATGACGGCGGCTACAGCGATGGCCATCATGGTCTTGCCAGTGCCCATCTCTGCGTTGATCACTGCAGCCTGCTCGTTACGATCCAACAATAACGCTGCAACGGCTTGTACCACTTCGGCCTGAGCTGAAAAGGGCTGACGTTTGAGTTCATCCATCACCCGTTGCCGTGCTGGGTTGATGTGACCGGCGTAGACCGGTGGGTTTGATCGGTTGAGTGAGTCCAGCAGCTCATCACCGAACTCGTCGATGAATTCGGTCAAACCGATGGAAAGTGGTGAAAGTGGGGTATGTGATAGGTCGTTCATGGTTGTTTCTCCTGGAAGGATAAACAGGGCATGCACGACACCCCTAGGGGTATGGTGAATACCCTGAGGTTTGGATAAGGGAATGCCTTATTGGTAGCGGGTCAGTAGTCCGATGGCAGCAACAAGGTTGTTACGCTTCGGTCGGCTTCAGTGATGATCCAGAGCCGGGTTTCATCCTCGGCGTCGATGTCGTAGCTAGAGAACAGACGCTCTCCAGTAGCCAGGGCTCGTTGGTTACTGCTCCAGTCTTCCTGGGGCAGCTCTCCCCAGTCACCGGAGAAATGCCGTCGCAAGTAGGTGCTTGGGTCGAGATGGCCGTGCTCCACCAGGTGGTGTACCGATTGGGTCAGTACCAACTGTCCAGCTTCAAACGTCACGCGTGAGGTGGTGTCCGAGACCGCCGGTGCAATCGGCTCGTCAGTTTCAGGTTGTCGATCCGCCGAAGAGGTGATGGTGATAACGCGTCCTTGGTTGGCAGATCCCGGCGTCATGTCCCATGCCCGAATGATAGGCACGAAACGATCGGTCAGGATCCTTACCTCAGAAACGTTACCGTCCTGGTCTTCGGTAAACTCGGTCTTGCGAACCTTGTCTTTGTAAGTATCGCCTTTGAGCACCAGCACTCGCCCGGACTTCGAGGTAACGACGCCCGATATTGCGCCGGCAGCCAGGGCTAATGCCAAGTGCCACCGGGACAGCTCACGTACTGGTGGTCGTGGTTGAACACCCGTTTGACCAAAGTGCAGGGTGAAGTCTGGCCACATGCCGCGAAGCTGTTTGACTTCAGCGCTTAGCTGCTCCGGTTCGAGGCTGATGCGATAGAAGTGCTCCAGTTCGCTGGTCGACGACAGGACCCTATAGGGCTCCCAAGACCAACTCTCAGGTAACACTTCTGCATTCAACGTCCCGGCGCCAATCGCCTGAAGGCGTGCGCGTACGTATTTGACTTCTTGCGGTCGAGCCAGGTCTTGGCGGCGGATTCGTATACCGAATATCACCACCTGTTTGAAGGTTGGATCAGCGGCATTGTAAATCCGCAGTTCAGTGAAGTGATTGCATAGCCAACTGCAGAGTTCGTCGTCCAGCACATAGTGTGGAACGATGAACACCAACACCCCGCCGTACTGCAGCAGTGGAAGCGCCCGTTGATAGAACATTTTCTCCAGACGCCGGCGACCGCTACCTTGGTACTGTGAGGCACCTGCATGGTCAGCGACCAGGTCACCGTAGGGCGGGTTAAGCCAGAGCAAGCCAAAGGCCTGGCGGCTGATCATGGTGTCCATCAGATCGCTATGCAGCACACGATCCAGGAGCGTCCTGCAATGCGCCGCACGCTCCTGGTCGTATTCAACTGCGAATGTGCCTGTGCGCTCTCGCCCAAGAAAATGTGCTGCTTCGGCCAGGGCACCCCCTTAGCCGGCACATGGATCGCAGATCCGCATTTTGCCGGTGGGAGAGGGGGCCAATGCCTGCAGGGTCCGTTCCAGAGTCGTTTCGTCGGTAGGGTAGTAGCCATTGCGAGCGAAGTTGCGTGCCAAGCGTGGGAACATCAAGGCCATGATGGGGCTCCTGAATCAAGGCTCAAAAGTGAGCGTGGGTTGAGAGATGCCCTTGGCGAATCAGATCGCCCAGGGCGGGTTCAAGAACGTCGAGCTGCAGCGACAAACGCCAGGCCGAGATAGCGCCTAACGATCCGGGTAGGGGCTGCAACATGTCGTATTGGGTGAGCACTTCCATAACTGGGTTATGCCAATGCGGTAGCAGCGGTAATGGGCATGTATCCATGACCAGGGGCCACAGCTTTTGATGAGGCGATTGCCCGTCCTGTAGAAGGGCGTAGGAGAAGTGATTGGCCCGGTCGGGCTGCGCGCAACGTCGGTCGAACAGCCAAAGGTGTACCAGGCTGCCGAATAACGTCCCGCGAAATTGCCGGGTGGTTCGTTTTTCCAGCAGGTCGACGTTGGGGAAGACAGGAAGACTCCGGCCGTCGACGACGATATGAAACTGGTCCAGACCGTTTTCAGCGGAGCCGAGGGTCAGTCTGGCCAAGAACTCCTGCAGTGCCGTGTCACGTCCCCAAGCCGAGAAAAACACTAGGTTGCGTTGTTCATCACAGACGAAAGCATCGACGTAAAGGTCAGGACATTCGTCAACCTGATACAGCCGTGTGAGAGAAGGTGTGGACATTGAGCATCCTCCGGATCGGAGGGAGGCCCCGCCCAGAAGGGGCAGGACACTGCCCCTCGGGGTTAATGGTTGGTGGGTTATCGATCGCGCTTGAATGAGCGGGTGTGTGGATCGAAGCTTGTGGTCGTGTCGCCCTGGAACAACGGCGACTGACCTATCATGTAGAGGTTGACCCGGTACAGAGGGCGCAGTTGTAAGGCAGCGTTCGCTTGCGTTTCTATCAGTCCGATTTCGATGAAGTGCTCGCGCATTTCGTCATCATCGGACACTTCGTTGTTGGTCATTTGGTCTTCGACGGTCAGCAGAGTGTGCTCACCGATGTCTGAAAAAGTCGGATTCATGGAGTGCTTCCTTGGTGGTGGAGCTCCCGCAAGGTGGGAGATTGGCAGTTCCAGGTTTGTTGCTTGAAGTCCAGCACATAGCCAAGCTCGCCGAGGCGAGTGCATTGATGACGTAGGCGCTGACGGTCAACGGTGGTGTCAAGTTTTACCGCATCCCCCAGTGGCCAGATCGTGCCAAACAGAATCGCGTCTAGCTCTGTGGCATTTTCCGAACTGGGAAGTGGCATCCCAAAGGGGGCGTCCTCTGGTGATGACGGTTTATCGACGTTGCTTACAGCCGTCGTGAAGGGTAGCGTTTTGCGCTGTCGCGCAGGCTTTGTTTGAGTTGAAGATGATTCTTCATCTATGGGATCTGGCTCGCTTGGTGAAAGCTTGGCAGCGTCTTCCGCCGTCAAGTTGTCTACGTCGTCGAGGCTCATGCTTTCGAGCTTGGCCCGGATCTCAACCACTAACCGTCCAGCGGTTGAGTAGTACGAGGGGCGTATTTCTGTGATGAGGAAATCGCCTCTGTATTTGCCTTCATCGTATTGGTCGAGAAGCGCGTCTTTGATAACGAACTCGCCTATTGAAGTTGATAGTCGTCCGACGTTGAACTCGCCGTTACGGCCGCTGATGGTACGAATGGCCAGTTGGCCTGGGATGTTGATCATGGTCAGCTCCACACTGCATGGGTGTAAGGCTACGTGCATTACTCGCACAATGAAAAAAGCCCGACAGTGTCGGGCTTGGGGTGGTGCAGTGAGTTCAGAAAGGTTTATGGGCAGGATGTATGAGTTTCCTCCTTGAGTGAGATGTACAGATAGAATGAACCTGGTGGCGATTCTATGCGGTCAAGTTTTAGGTCCAGCCAGACTCGATCCGAGTTGTCGCCGGCAGGCAGCAATCGATAGAGCCCGAAATGGATTTGTGTACAGTCAGGCTGCATATGCAGTTCACGGTAGGCCTCCAGGACTACATCGCCCAATCGGTTACTGATAACTGATACATCCTGTGGGTTTTCGATATGCACCGCTTCTTGCCAGGCCCGAGGCGTAAGAACGACCGGAAGTTTGAGCAAGTCAGACGATACGAGGTTATTGGTGGTAAGCATGTAAATCTCCAGGTGCGAAAACCACCTGGCCCGTTCGGGAGATGGTTTCCCGATGGGTCTTTATGCTGATTTGGAATCAGCTTGAGAGTCAGCCAGTGTTTCCTGGCGGGTTAGTAGTATTCGGGGTGCACAAGCTCATCTTCCAACTCCCAACGAGCCCTTCGATATTCCTTGAGAAGTCCGAACTCCGACAACATTGGGCTGTTTTCGGGATTGAATTCATCTCGATGGTCCATCTTTGCCAATGTGATCACCCCATCCAGTACTTCTAACCAAAGATCAGTAGTAAGGGTGTAGCGCGGATCTTCATCGGGATCGAGTGTCGGGTTGCTCGGCAGTAGCTTATCCAACCTGCTGTAAACACTAGCTTGAGCAGCTAAAAGACCGATTTCGGTCAGCAGCGGCAGTCGTTGAGGATTCATCATCATGGTTTATCTCCAGCGTTCGGAAATCACCAATCCCGAAGGGAGGCGTTCCCTTCGATATGAATATTGAAAGGCGCCCAGGGGGCGCCATGATTTCAATCATGCTGATTGACGTTGTTCAGGATCTGGCTGTCCTTGGCCGTTGTCATCCGAGTCATCTACAGCAGCACGATCCTGGGCAGGAAGGGGCTCAGCAGAATCTTTCGGTTTGGCTTGGTAGACAGTATCGCCATCGACCTTGATCCAGCCGATAAAAAGAAGACGTCCTTTGAGGCTTGCCCCAGGTTGACCCTTCTTATCGCCCTTTTCATAGATAAAGCAGTCGGTCCAGATGTCACCGATACGGAAGCTCACAAGGACCTTCTTTCCTGCATCAACAGCAGCTTGGCTACGACGAATCAGCTTTTCAGCTTCGGCGCCGACGACATTGCAGTCGATGTAGGAGTACTCGGTGTCGTCAGACGAACCGCGTAATGCAGCAACAGTGACAGCCATGAATGGCTTGCCTTTGCCGCGTGGTTTCACTTCACGAATACGGTTGAGATAACCAATACCAGTGGTGTGCAGGTCGAAAAACTTGGTTTCGTTGGTTTGAGTAGTGCTCATGGTGATTCTCCAATTTCGAAATAGCAGAAAGCGGAGAAACACTTCGCCCTTGGGGGAAAGTATTCCCCGCGAGGGTGGGTAGAGCAGACAGTGGAGCTTAGTGCAGCATGAGTTTCATAGCGGCAATCATCACACCAGCGGTTGCTGACATCATGACGCCCATGCGAATAGTCAACTTAACCTCAAGTTGAGATATCTCTGTTCTCAAATCAGCTGACAGGTCAGTACGAAGAGCTGCGATGTCAGATTTAGTGGCCAAACGTGAAAACATATCAGCCTCCAAAGCATCAATTACAGCGTTTGCTTTCTGTTCCGGAACGTTGATCGAAATCAGCGCTTGGTAGAGAGCCAGTTCGGTTTTCATCAGACCTCCAAAAATTGAGAGGCCTGCCCTGACGGGAAAGGCCCGTCATGGGTGGGAAAGGTGCTTCCATCGACTGAGTCGACTGATCGCGCTACCGGAAGCTATGGCGATCTTAGGAGTGGATCAATGCGGTAAACCGCATCGTAGTCTTTCGGATCCAGACTACATGGGCATGTTGCTGACGACGTCAGCTATACATGGGTACAGCATGAAAAGCCTATTGCTGGTTGTCAAGCTCCATGTGAAAAATTCAGAGAAGCCTCCCCAGCGGGAGGATTCCCTGCTGGGGTGAATGAGGAGAGGTTTAGCAAACAGCTGGTGTCAGCTGTTGAGCCTTGCCTCGAGAGCGCGGTTTGCGTGCCGGCTTTTCGACCACACGAGTATTAGCGTTGTACCAAAGATTCAGATCAACACCTTTGGCACGGACCATGGCTGGCAAGTGATCCATATCACGCACCATGCTGTCAGAAATGCAGGGTGGTGGAAGCTGGACGTGAGACTTTGCCTGTGGCTGATCTGCTGGACGTATGTTCGACTTCTTCATGGCACGCAAAAACTCTCGGGCAACAACGCCGAGTGCAAAACCGAAGTTATAAGTGAGTTTGGACATGGTGATTCTCCTGCAGGTTGAAATGCGGAGAAAGCACTGGCCCTGTCGGGGAAGTGATTCCCCGCGAGGTGAGTAACATCAGATGCTTCTATCGACGATTGTCGACCGACCGCGCTACCAGAAGCTCAGCGGTCTTGGGCGAATCAACACGATTGACGTGTCGCAACCTTGAAGATCCTGGTTGCCTGGGCATGATGCCGACGACGTCAGCAAAACACGTACATATCATCGAAGGGGGGATAGTGATGTGTCAAGCGGGGAGGGATATTTCGGGGAGGTCAAAGCAGATCGAATTTTACAGGAGAAGCTACCGAGAGTAGCTGGGTCAACAGTCACTCTCGGATGTAGTACTAAGCGTCTTTCAGAAAAAAATACCACCTGTGTGGGATAAAGGCGTCATCGATCCCTGGGCTGTGATCTGAACGTCTCACTTCCTACACCTGGCCGATTATCGTGGCTGAGGCCAGCAAACATAAGGCACGCATCCGCGCACAAAGGGAGCCCTGCGTTTCGCCGGCGGGCCACCGGCAGGGAAAAGCAGCTACCAAAGGGTAGCCTGATAATCCTTCGCAAGATTATCAGGCTACCCTTTGTGTGAGCTTTAAAAAATATGGGCCACAACACCAGTGTGGCCCTGAGATTACTGTGCTTCGAACCTCAACAAAGCTCTATGTGCCTTTGAACTCGCAATTCACGAGTTAGACGGCTGCGTGTCTGGCTTGAACAGGGAGACACAGGGAGAGCTTTGAACCAGATCCGCACGCCCTTCCCGGAGCTCAGCGTGCTTTGGGGATGGAGATGAGGCGAACCGCATCTCCGGGCGCTACTGATGACCGCCAGTAGCCAACGGGGTGGAAACGTTGTTGCGTGCATTATGTTGTTAGGCTGGGCGATATGCAACATAGCCAGTGTTGACCTGGGCTTTGGTCAGTTCACTGCAGTGACGGCACCGTCGGGTACAACAGATGGAATGGGGATACCGGTCACTCCCGCTTTCGGGGAGACAAGCACTCCCGCGCGATTTACACCAACGGTAGTCGACTGAGTCAGATCGACCAGCGTCGATGGCATCCCTGCCGGCGCCGTGTCGTTGTAAAAGGTGTAGGCTGTGCCACCATTAATGAAGGAAGAAACGCCTGAAGGTTTGACAAACCAAAGCGGTAGGTTAAGAACTGAATCGCTGGGTATGCCGCTAAAGCCTGGGTTGGACTGTGCAAATCCTGCAGCAGCTGACCGATAAGTTAAAAAATTTCTACTGAGTGAATCAAGCGTCGCATATTCCGAAACTGCTTGAGTCTGGTATCGATCTTCTGCCCACATACCGGTGACGATGACCAGTATCATGAGAATAGCCCATTGTAAGGTCATCGTTTGGTCCCCCTTGAATCAACTGTGAAAAGCTTGTGTCCTACGATTACAGCAAAAAATATGCGCAGGTGGATAAGACGGCTACTAGTAATCCTATAGTCAAAAGAAGTCGGCGTAATCGAATTTTACGTCGAGATTGTAGCTTGGAAGCAATCATCGTGGATGTTTCTACGTAGGTAAGCAGATACCTATCATTTGCCGTAGGTTTGAGACTGTAAGTGTAAGCGCCGACTTCAAATGTCTCTCTTCCTTGCAGTGCCTTACTCCATAAAGGAGTGGAGCATATTCTACTTCTAGTCTCGAACCAGCTTTGCAGCTCATCTCGACTATATTGAGCACCATTCTCCAAATTATTCTTCATCACACTTCTCTATCGTACATTGCGCTCAATGGCAGAGCGTTTATGTTGAATTATTTGAAGCAACTCCAATAAAAGAGTCCCGGCCAAGTAAGGCGAGATGTGTTGAGAAACCACCCACTATCATTGCGAAAGATGTATCCGACCTCACTGTCTCCAACGCCGAGTGCGCCGGTAAGGGAACACGATTTCCAGCTTGTATCGCCGAGTGTGCAAGTTAGACTTCCCTTGTAGGGAGCCTGGCAACTTCCTTGAATTAATTTAAATTCCCACCCATTGTTTGCAGTCCAAACACCTTTTTGACATGATAAGATTATGCCAACAGCACTTTTTGCGATAAGTGTGCGATCACTGCACGCTGTACCTTCGGTTGCAAGCCCACCTACCGAGACATATTCGTTGGTGGCAATACGATCGTAGGCCGTTATTTTGCCGGTTGAAGTGATCTTTCCACCCCAGAGCTGGCCGCCGGTTGAGAAGTTTTTGTCGTTGTACACCTGGACCCAATCGGGGCTGTTCTGATAGATACCACCTCCCCATTTTTCGCTGTACCAGCCAGTGTCGCCCCGAGTT
>Ga0126362_10000685_pt1 | contig 11470 bp, 10 predicted proteins | sample ANMtaG_FD_126269 | JGI IMG/M metagenome (GOLD analysis project Ga0126362, IMG submission 126269) | Continental margin sediment microbial communities from North Pacific Ocean - ANME2c_DSS_Sorted | ecosystem: Environmental > Aquatic > Marine > Continental margin > Sediment | place: Pacific Ocean... | reverse complement strand
GCGAGCTCCACTGCAGCGGCCGCCAGTATTAACCCCGCTCCCAAGGCAGTGACTCTAGCTATCGTTCCGTGACCGAACCGGCCGGACATGCCGAGCATTGCGCCGATGAGCAAACCACTCACGCTGAGCGCCGCCCAGCCGATTACCGAGCCGTAGTCACTCACCACCATCACCACCGCGAGACCGCGTCTGGGTCCCGGGCCATGGTGTCTGGACCGGGGCACCGATCACCATCTGCCTCACCATCCGTGCTTCCTGTCCCGAGTAGGTCCAGCGCGCAGCTGAGGGCTGCGCGCTGGCGAAGCTGTCCTCATTCACGAGGGTCGCCAGGCTCTTCCTTAAGGGCATCAATAAGGTAGCGTGGGTCGAAATGAAAATCTGCATAGACGACTTTGTCGTTGGGGTCTATGACGGTGAACCACGGCGTACCCCCTGATCGGTAATCTTCCATGAATGTGGGGTTTCTCTGCCCCGGCGCGGGCAGATCGTGTCCGAAGGGTATTGCCAGCGAGTACTTTTCTTGGTTGATCCGCAGCTTGTCGAAGGTGTTGACGTCCGCACCCTCGAACACGGTTTGAATGGCTGCGAAACCAACCCCTCGGCGGGCGAGATTGTCGTGGAGGACCTGGAGGGTTGGGAAGCCTTGTGAATGACATCCTGGGCACCAGTCCTGGAAGCAGAAGATCACCCGGTAGCCCGTTCCCAGGTCGGCGAGGCGAAGTGGTGTGGCCAGCGGCGTGCCCGCGGAGTCTATCCAGTCCGCGACCCTGAGGTCAGCAGCCTGATGGTGTAGTAGGCCCGAATGCACAGGGAGCTCCTTGAGATCGATGGTGTGTTGTGAGTTATCAAGCGGTTCGGATTTGTCAGCACGCGGATCCAGGCAGTCGAGCTACACGGATGTGCCGGATCTTGGTGAATTGTGAACACTCGCGCCGTGGCCCGGTAGACAGCGCAGGATTGAGTCGGAGCAGGTGAGGTTCGTCCTAGGCTCTGCGACACGAGGTCCTCGATGTGCAGTGTCCGTAGACCACGTCAGTCGCGGGGACATCAGGTGAAGACTTCGCGGTGAGGATTCCAGTGGCCACCTCGCCGTCGACCTCAGGCGGCCGCGTTGTTGTTGCATGCGCGTCTCCTCAACTGCCAAAGCGCTCGGTACGGATGTCGGATGGGGTGAACCCGCGGTCGACGAGCAACTGTGCGGCGTGTTCGACGAACCCAGTGGGACCACACACGTACACGCGGGTCGCTCCTACGGTGCCTCCATGGGCGGGAGTCGGCAAGTCCTCGATGCGGAGCCGGCCTGGTTCCCTTGTGTCATCAGGCAGCCCGGCGCGGGTATAGAGGCGTGTGATGGGGATATCAGGGTGCGCTTGCGCCAGTTGGTGCAATTCGCCGGTGTAGATAACGTGGTCGGGAGTTCGCGCGGAGTAGATCAAGCGGAACGGCGAGTCCGAGTCAGAGTGCGTGCGCTCGCGCAGCATCGCCATGAGTGGGACCACTCCTGAACCACCTCCGAGCAGCAACACGGGGCCCCGAAGCCGCGCTGTCCACTGGAACCATCCGCCGAGAGGACCCCGAACCTCGAGTCGGTCGCCGGGCAGCATCGTCTCGGTGAGGTACGTCGATACCTCGCCGCCCGAAACGCGTTGCACAGTGAGCTCGAACTGGTCCGGGCCGGAGCGGGAGGCGACCGAGTAGCTACGCTGCGCGGTATAACCGTCTTCGGCAGTGAGCCGGACATCGACGTGCTGGCCCGCTGCGTGTCCCGACCACCCAGGTACCTCGAAAACGAGCGTGCGGGCGAGATGTGTTTCCATCCGGGTGGCCTGTAGTTGCGCTGGGAGCCACCGGATCGGCCGGCGGCGAAGCGCGGGGCCGGTGTCCGCATGGACCTCTGCTGCGTCCCTCGAGCGCTCAGTCGCCGGCATAGCGCTGCTCTAGCCACGGGTCGCCGTACGCGTGGTACCCGTGGGTTTCCCAGAATCCGGGCTGGTCGTCGCGTCGAAGTTCGATGCCGTTGATCCATTTGGCTGACTTCCACAAGTACAGGTGCGGCACCACGAGGCGGGCAGGGCCGCCGTGGGGAGGTTTAAGGTCAGTACCTTCGTATTTGTAGGCGATCCACGCGTCGCGGTCGACGAGGTCACCCATGGGTAGGTTCGTCGTATAGCCGCCGTAACATCGGATGAGTGCGTACTCGGCTTCGTCCGCCAACTTGCCGAGCAGCGCGTTCACTCTGACCCCACGCCACGTTGTATCAAGCCTGCTCCACTTGGTCACGCAATGAATGTCGACCGTGAAATCTTCGCTGGGCGCGCGCATGAGGTCCGGCCAGTTCCAGCGGGTCACCGAACCTTCGAGATCGGTAATATTCAACGCCCACGTAGATCGATCGACCTGAGGTGTCGGCCCTGTAGACAACACCGGGAAGTCGTGCGTCTCGTGTTGCCCCGGCGGGAGGCGCCCGCCGCCACCGTTGCTGTGCCCGGCGCCGAACCCCCTGCTGATCACGCTCATATCCGCTCCTCGGATCTCGTTTGCTTGGTGGATCGTGGGAGAACCTCTCCGAGCTGGTCGAGCAACTCTCAGAGGAAACCTCGTACAGACCACATGACGAAACGTGACTCAATCTGCGTAACCTCCTCCCGCAAGGCGCGACCATATTCGATTGTGGAGAGTCGAAGATTACTGCACTTTGGACCCCTGAGTCCATTCCTTGAGGGTCGCGTTGGGGGTGGCCACCGGCAATCTGAGGGAGGACCGCTCGAAATTGCATCCGCGAGAGCGTCTTACGTCGTTGCCGGCCACGTCTACGGTTTCTGGGAATGCTGCCGTTGCTTCGGGTGCCTGGACGGTGATGGTCCGTGCGGTGTAGGTATCATCACTGATCAATCCTCAGAGCTATCCACGACAGCCCGCCATCCCCATTGTACCGGTTGGTACGCAGCTGGGCTCGCTTTTTACCCGATTCGCTGCATCCGGCTCCTGTTACCGCAAGCTGCCGCTGTTGATCGACTCGTCCATTTGAAACCGCTGGCTACATGCCACGACTACGTAACGCCCGGCAAGGAGGCCCTCCCTATGTCCCACCACTTCGACACCCCCACTGCCCGAGAAGACCCCCGCCTCGACCTGTGTGACTTCTACCTTTTCGCCGGCACCGAGGACACGACGGTGATGGCGATGACCATCAATCCCACTGCCGACGCGGACACGGTCGCACCGTTTCGAGACGAAGCTCTCTATGTCTTCCGAATCGACACCGATGGCGATCGACGCGAGGACGTCGCGATCAAATTTCGCGCCGGCGAAGTCGTCCACGTCTCCACCGATAAGGGTGAGGCTCACGCACAGCGCATCGAAGTTCGCTACGCCACAGGGGAAGACGCCACCAGCGGGGCAGGCGGTGAGGTCATCGCAGTCGGTACGACGGGTTCGACGATCCTGGGCAGCGACGGCGTTCGGGTATTCGCCGGCGTCGTCCAGGACGTCTTCGGTGGCGACGCTGCCGCGCTCGCGAAGTTCCAAGCCGCATTCGCTCGTGGCACCTATGAACCCGAGGCGTTCGACAGCCAGGTGAACTTTTTCGCCGGCAGAACGGTGGGGGCGATTGTCCTGGAGGTGCCCAATTCCATGCTGAGAACGTCAGGCTTGCTGCATGCATGGCCCACCGTCTCCCTGATAGGTCACGCACCCGAACAACAGGTGGCGCGCTGGGGCTTGCCGTTGTTCAGCCACCTTTTTCTCAGCGATGATGAGTTACGTGAGGCTTTCAACCGAAGCGCCACCTCGGCAGATGACTCGGCATTCGTGGCCAGCGCGCAAGCCACCGTGGCGAAGTACGTCGAACTCGCCGGTACATCGGCCGACCCTCAAGCGTACGCCCGCCGAGTCACAGAGATGTTCGGTCCGATGGTGCTTCCCTTCGTTGTCGGCAGCACCGCGTCGTTCGACTACACAGGCTTTAACGGTCGCGCGCTCGCCGACAACGTCATGGACAATATGTTGTCTCTGCTGACCAACTCTCCGCTGGGCACCGGCATCAAGCCCGATCGCACCCAGATCTTGGCGGACTTCCCCTTCTTTTCGCTCCCAATGCCCAGCCAGTAGTAGATACGGATCCACTCACGTCGGTGTACCGCATGGCTATTCGCAGGTGATTCGGAGGTGCAAAAGCCCGTTGGGGTCCCTTCACGTCTCGCCGACGAGGGGATGCCGACTGCCGTTGCGCCGCTGACGGATCAGCGGCAACCCGCACGGATTCGAAATGCTTGTCGATCCGCGCCATTCTTGATGTTACGTGTGGGGCCAGATACGTATTCAGCCGCAAAATGGAGAGTCCGTCGTTCAGGGAAATGGATCACATCTGTAAGGATCGGCGGCTTCGAGAGGAGGGCTTGGCTTCGAGAGAGTTGGCCAGCCTCCGAGACCGTGACCCACCCCAAAGAAGTTTCCCGGGTTCGGTGAAAAACTGCTGGGCATGTATTGGCAACGACGAACCGGACACGTTGCCGGTGACGGCGTTGCTAGAAGTAGCGCTTGAGATCCTGTAGTCGGTCGAAAATGGCTGGTGGGTAGTTGCCGTGTGGTTGGCCACACTGGTTGCATACCGCAAGGGTCAGGCCATCGGAGGTGTCAAGATCTGTGTAAGGGAAAACGCTGTAGAGAAGTACGTGCTTGACAAGTGCTGCGTAAAAATCCTTGTTTATAGGATCGATATCGGAGCTCGCAATCTTGACGAATGCTTGCTTCGCGATCTCTAAAACGCCGAGTATTTCCCTGACGCCATCCTGCTGGAGAAGCCGTTCCGAGTCGTGGAGGTCGATATTCATGCTTTCAATGTCATCAATGAACTGCCGAATAGCTCGACGTCCATGTAACTGCTCAGAGCTCAACTCTTGGGTACTAATTTTCTGGTAGTTGAACTGCTTAATATTTTCGTCCATGAATGCATAGAGTTGATGTAAGTGTGTCGCGACACGTTGCCTTACCTCTTTTTCGGCATCGGCGTCCACCTGTTTTTGCGTAAGTGCGTTGGCGCGCAATTGCGCAGTCAAAGCAAGGAATAACAGAATGATTCCTGCCAATCCTGTAATGGGATTCGAAATTCCACCGATCGTGTCGCCAACCGTTCCGTATTCCTTCAAGTATTCGAAAGGAAGTACTGGGAGGAGTGACAGGGGGACGACGATCGCAAGTAGTGCTCCGATCGTCACGACGACGACGGTCGTCCGCCAGTTTCGTTGGTGGTTATTCATTAGTTCCGTCCAGTCTAGATGGATGTCGTTTTTACGGCTGCACAGACTCCCAAATCGGGTTGGAAGAGTCGAGTTAGCCGAGAGTGTCCCAATCTGGGCTGACAAAGATTATTGCGCTAAGCATCGAGGAAAATCCGCGGGCGGCACGTATTCTTTACATGGCGGTCGGGATTTTTCTGGTCATTTCGAACCTGGAGTTTGAGATAATGCGATGAAATCGCTCGTTGAGATCGACTCGCACAGAGGTATGCTTTGGTTCACCGTTATCGCCCCTGCAAACGTAATTATATACTGTAGAGCCTAGATGGCTCGCCGTTTCTTCGACACAGTCGAGCCCGCTGAGGCTGGCGGCGGCCGTACGGCAATCGTTCAGGCAAGTAGACAAATTCGCAGTCAAGGTGAATCGGTAGAAGGAAGTTGCCCCATGGCTTGACGGGCCATATCGGTCCCTTTCTTCTCGATCTGTGTTCAAGGCAATGCGGAGCTCGTTCACGCCTCCCCGTGAGTAACTATGCACGCTGTGAGGGTCTCGATCGAATTGGTGCGCTTCGGTTTCGGTCGAACTCGGGTGCCGCGCGGTTGCTGTCTTTGCAGACTCGCTCGTCTCCATACCTACGCCGCACCCTGACGGCTGTGGTCACCTATACTTGCAACGCTGGGGCTGGATCGCGCATCAGCAGTACCCCCTTATGCCGGGATGTTCAGAATCAATCAAAGCGTCAGATCCACGTGGCGGCATGTTTTTTACGTCACGCACTCGGTCAGCGTTTCAGCTGCGACGGTAGCTGGGAGTCGATCGACGAAATCTTTCCAGTTGAATGCGTCGGCTCAGCGTAGCTTCTGGTTTGCCGCACGTGTAGTCGTCCTGCTTTCGGTTGCGCCGGGGGCACTTTCGAGATCAGGAGTTGATCGTATGACTGTTAGCTATGCAGTTACCAATCCGCGTACCGGGGATGTTGTTTCGACGTATCCCACTGCTACTGCGGAGGATGTGGAGAATGCTCTCGCTGCGACGAGTGCCGCGTATCGCGGATGGTCGAAGTCGTCGACGGTGGCCGAGCGCGCGGCGTTGATGTGGAATGTGGCGAATCTGTTCATCGAACGCAAGGATGAGCTTGCTGCGATTGTGGTCAGGGAGATGGGAAAGTCTCTGGTGGAGGCGGTTGAGGAATGCGAGCTGTCGGCTTGGATCTGTGACTACTACGCCAGCAATGCGGAGCGTTTTCTGGCTGATGAAGAGATCGAGATTCGGGATGGTGAGGGGTCGGCCTGTATTCGGAGGTCGGCTGTGGGGTCGTTGCTGGGGATCATGCCGTGGAATTTGCCGTTTTACCAGGTGGCCCGCTTTGCGGGACCGAACTTGGTTTTGGGTAACACGATCATCCTCAAGCATGCGCCGCAATGCCCTGAGTCCTCGGCGGCTCTTGCAGAGTTGTTCGTCGATGCCGGGTTCCCGGTGGGTGCTTATGTGAACCTGTATGCGACCAACGAGCAGGTGGCACAGATCATTGCGGACCCACGCAACCAGGGGGTGTCGGTGACGGGGTCTGAGCGTGCAGGCTCTGCGGTCGCCGAGATCGCCGGGCGTAATTTGAAGAAGGTTGTTCTCGAGTTGGGTGGGTCGGATCCGTTTATCCTGCTCAGTACCGATGACATGGATGCTGCAGCTGGGGCGGCGGCCGGGGCGCGGGCAACCAATACCGGCCAGATCTGCAACGCGGGTAAGCGCTTCATCGTCGCTGAGGGGTTGTACGACGAATTTGTTCCGGCCTTTTCCGACAAGCTTTACGCGACTTCTAGATCCACGCCGCTGGTTTCTGTCCAGGCTGCCGAGATCCTTGCGGATCAGGTGGCGCAGGCGGTCGCTGCCGGCGCGACGTACACCGCAGCAGATGCGGGGGGCGTCGATGGTGCGTTTCATCCGGCGGGGATCCTCACTGACGTCGCGCCTGACAATCCGGTCTACAGCCAGGAGTTGTTCGGGCCGGTGGCCATGGTCTTCAAGGTCGGATCGGAGGAGGAAGCGGTACGGCTGGCAAATGATTCTCCGTTTGGGCTCGGCTCGTACGTGTTCACGACTGATCCAGTCCAGGCGCAGCGGGTGGCTGACCAGCTCGAGGTGGGCATGGTTTTCGTCAACGGGGTGGGTGTCGATGCTCCTGAGTTGCCGTTCGGTGGGATCAAACGCTCTGGGTTCGGTCGCGAGCTCGGCCGTTACGGGGTTGAGGAGTTCGTCAACAAGAAGCTTGTCCGGGTGGTTTCCTGACCATTCGAGTTTTCCGCCCTCGAACAGAAAGCGATTTTTCCAGTCACGGGATCCTCGAAGTTGGGACGCGCCCTGAAGCGAGTCCTCTGCACATCTACGGGGCGCACTCCAGTGAGCGGAAATCTTGTGTCAGCGATGCGTCCTGGATCACGACTTCGATTGAAGTACCAGAGATGAACGAGCGGGGAGCTGGGGGTGTGGTGCGGCAGATGGCGATAAGGGGAGCCGACGACGGAACGAATCCGCGACTGCTTCAATCACGGCCCAGGCGCTGAATGTTAGCTATGTACTAGGCTTTCGGGGGGGACGCTCAGCCGGACCCAACTTCGCTCAGCGCGAAGGCTGGTTTCTGTAGGTCTGTGCTCTGCGGAACTCTCGAGAGTGCCGCTACTCGGCCCAGACAAGCTGATTGCAGCCCGGTCGGCCAGTTCTTGTTGTATCTCATCCTCTTCGAGGAATCCCAGCGATCCTTCCGTGTGTATGAGCTCATCGCGTCAGTTGAACAACCAGAGCGAGGACATGGAATGGTGTCGTCTTCTACCGGTGATGAAGGCTTGACGTGGGTGGATGATTTGGTGTGTCCGCATTGTGGTCACCGCCTTGGTGTCTTCGATGAGCCTTGTCCGGGTCGTGGTGAGCGATGGGCTGCCAAGATCGCCGATATGGTGGGGACCTGGTGGTTTCTGGCGGGCTTGGTGACGGTGATCGTCAGCTGGTTGGCGGTCAATTTTGTCCTGCGCCCGTTCGAGCCGCATCCGGCGACCATGCTCACAGGGCTCGGCGCCATTTTGGCGACGGTGGCTGCGTTGCAGGGGCCTTTGATCCTGCTGTCCCAGCGCCGGGCTGCGGCTCGTGATCGCGGCCGTGCTCGGGAGGCGTTGCGGGTTGCCACCAACACGGAGGCCGACCTGCACGCTATTCGTGGAGTGCTCGTACGTCTGGAAGTTCCCGTGGGCTCTGACAGTTCGATTTCGGTGTCCGATTCAGCGGCACAGTCAAGGAAAGGAACGCAATATGGCGACGACGCATGATTTGATCGTGATTGGTGCCGGGACCGGTAACTACCTGTTCACCCCGGAGTTCGATGGGCTGCGGAGGGCGATCGTGGAACCTTCGCGCTTCGGTGGTACGTGCCTCAATCGTGGTTGCATCCCGACGAAGATGTTCGTGGTGGCGGCCGATGCTGTCCGGTCGGCACAACGTGCTGGAAGGCTGGGAGTGCATGCGCGGGTCGAGTCGGTCGATTGGTCCGAGATCCGCGATCGGATCTTTGGGCGCATCGATCCACTGCACGCCCAAGCGGTGGATTATCGGCGTAAGAACGGCGTCGACGTGTACACCGATCGGGCCCGTTTCGTCGCCCCGGGACGGCTGCAGGTCGGGGAGGTGGAGCTCTCCGCTGAGAAGGTTGTGCTGGCAGCAGGCTCCCTGCCGATCGTGCCTGCCATCCGTGGCCTGGACGAGGTCGAATATCACACGTCGGACACCATCATGCGCATCGACAATCTGCCCTCGTCGTTGTTGATCATCGGCGGCGGCTTCATCGCTGCCGAGATGGGGCACGTGTTCTCCGCTTTCGGTGTCGAGGTCACCATCGTTCACCGCGGTCCGCGTTTGCTCAATGGTGAGGATCAACAGATCGCCGACAGGTTCACCGAGTTGGCTGTGCAGGAGATGACGGTGCATCTGGACGCGGAGGTGGTGCGCGTGGAGCCGAGTGCTTCGGGTGTGGTCGCTACTGTGGAGACCGCGCAGGGGCAGCGCGAGGTCTCCGCCGAGATGCTGCTGGTGGCAGCGGGCCGGCGACCCAACTCCGACCTTCTGGATCTGTCGGCCGCCGGTATCGAACTCGATGAGCATGGTCATGTGGTCACCGATGCGGCCGGGGCGACCACGGCGCCCGGTGTGTGGTCACTGGGCGATCTGGCGAATCATTTCCAGCTCAAGCACTTGGCCAACGCCGAAGCGCGCACGATGGTGCACAATCTTCTCCACGCGGACGATCCGAAGCCGCTGCCGACCGGTTTGGTGCCGCACGCGGTCTTTGCTGATCCCCAGGTCGCGAGTATCGGCGCGACCCAGCAACAGCTCGAGGAAGCTGGGATCGAGTACGTCGTCACTGTTCGGGCGTATGCCGACGCTGCCTACGGGTGGGCGCTCGAGGACACCACAGGTTTCGTGAAGCTGCTTGCCGATCCTCGTGGGCGGACGCTGCTGGGTGCGCACATCATCGGTCCGGATGCGGCGGTTCTGATTCAGCCGCTGATTCAGGCGATGATGACCGGTCAGACGGTTGATCAGATCTCCCGCGAGGTGATGTACATCCACCCGGCGCTCACGGAGGTCGTGGAGCAGGCGTTACTGCAGCTATGAGACATCCGCGGCCCGTCAGCCTGCGGCTGACGGGCCGCGAGCCAGATACCCCGCCCGGCGTCGTCTAGTTCGCGCGACATCAAGTTGTATGCGCGGGGACAGCCCGATATATCCCGGGGTCGGTGTTCCGCAAAGCGGTGGTGACGGTAACGGAATTGGAGGATCGGCCAGCTCTGTGCACCCGCCGAGACTGACAGAGCTAGGCAAGACCGTTCTCGGTCGTGTGCGCGCGCACCAGCGCGATCGCCATCTCGAGCGCTGCCTGCATAGGACGAACGTTGCGGGCTGTCTTGGCGAGAAGATATCCTCCCTGTACGGCAGCCAGAAGCCCGCTCGCCATCGCCCGGGAATCCGCATCCGGTCGCAGGACGTCGCGTCTCTTCAACTCGTCCATCGCATCGACCAGCAGTTGGGTCCATGCCTCGAAGTGGGCGGCAATCGCTCGGCGTGAGTCCTCGTCGTGATCTGCAATCTCATTGGCCAGGGACCCGAGTGGACAACCATACGCTCCGTTCCGAAGCGCGTTGCGTTTGACCAGCTCGTCACGCCACATTTCGAGACCATGCAAAGACTTCACCCTGGCTAGGCGTCGGCGCCGGTGAGTGAGTACGGCGTCGCCACGAGCCTCGATGACCGCCCTGACAAGTGCATCTTTGTCGGCGAAATGATGATAAAGCTGTGACTTCGACGTGGCACTTGCAGCGCGGACGTCAGCAAAGGTTGTGGAGGCCACACCTCGCTCGTACATCAGCTGATCGGCAGCCTCGACAATCCGCGTTCGGGTCGCGGCACCGCGTGCGGTCAAGCGCCGCGCACGTAGCTCACTATCATCCTCACTCACAGACCGAGATTAGCCTGATCGTGTGATCGAGCGATGCAGCGGCCTCCGCGCCCTGATGACCACCGGGTTATAACCCCGGTGGCCATCAGCTGGGACACGAGTCGAGTCCGCTGCAACTGTAGATCGCAGTCATCACTGCTCATGCATTTCGCTCGTCGGAGGTGTCAATCCTTACCTCGGATGATCACTGTGCCGGACGGCGTTCCTGGGTACAAGCCCGACTACCATCGCTGTCACGCATAGATCACGTGTCGAAATAGGTTGCGACAGGAGTCTCCTGTACCGCGTCACCGCTGTCCGCTGACCCAACCGGCGAACACGTCGGAGAACACGTCGGTTTCGCACGCATGCGCCGATTCGGGGTAGGCACATTCGGGGTATCCGGCGACGACGGCGGCAAGTTCGGCATTGCAACACTGCGCCAAGAGGCCGCGCAGGAGGTCCGCGGCCGACCAGCCGGCGATGGATGCTGCTGGGATGCCCTCTTCCTCGTATACCTTCACCAGATCGCCATGCCTCCAGGACAATTCCTCGGCCACCAGTGCATCGCGGTTGAAAGACATGGCGCGGTCGAGTGATCCGCGCAGAAGCGAGTGTGGATCGTCCTCACCGCGCAGCCTGGTCGCGAGGTCGGCCGGTGCCTTCTGCATGACGAACATCCAGGGTTTGCCGTCGGGAAAGACTCCGCCGAAGCCTGCCACGTTGAAGGGGAGGTGGCTACTGAGAAAATCT
>Ga0126362_10000680_pt1 | contig 11505 bp, 10 predicted proteins | sample ANMtaG_FD_126269 | JGI IMG/M metagenome (GOLD analysis project Ga0126362, IMG submission 126269) | Continental margin sediment microbial communities from North Pacific Ocean - ANME2c_DSS_Sorted | ecosystem: Environmental > Aquatic > Marine > Continental margin > Sediment | place: Pacific Ocean... | reverse complement strand
CGTCGAAGCCGTCAATCGGACAGTAGCGAGGATCAATCTACGCCCGCGCAAGCGCTTGGGCTGGAAGACGCCGTACGAAGTGCATACAGGGGTGAGCGTTGCACTTATGTGTTGAATTCAGGCAGGATTACTTACTGGTGGAAGCAAGCGGTCCTGGGTAACAACAGCCTAACAAATAGTTTAAACCGTTCGCTTCACTTAACGGGACAGCCTGGAGCCCGTTCCTAAACGATCTCGTCTTGGCAGGCGATAGTTATTTGCTTTGCGCTCGTTTTTGCCTCTGTTGACCGGCCGCTTCTGGCCGATTCTGTTGAAAAAGTCGGACGCGGTTCTTAGGGCAGAAAAGTAAGCGCGTGAGATTGAAATCTTAAATGGTCGCACAAGTATTCGGACAAAGATTTCACGTAGCCGCGCGAAAAACAGGCTCCTACAACGCTCAGATTCCGGGCAATCCGGGAGAACCGACTTTTGCAACAGAATCGGCCGATTGCTGCCCGTCACAAACGGCAAAAATCGGCCAAAAGCTACCACTCTGTCTCTGATAATCGCGACGAGTTATTCGCCTATTTCGACCGGCATAAGTCGTTGGCAGCGAGTAGCTTTTTTTGCATTTCGGCTCCATCCGCATGGGGTCAGATATCCCTGAGAAGCCCTTGGGATTCATGTGCTGACTGGTTAGCCAAGTCTGTGGCTGATGCTGCCTTCTGTCGAAAAGCACGCGGTGGGCAATTGCACTCTTGGCTGTTCATCCACACAGTAGTATGTGTGACTCGAATGCAAGGCCGAAAACAATCAGCTTGAGGCAGATTGACATCATGAGGTAAATTCGGTGACTTAACTAGGTTATTTGTCGAAAACAAGGAAGTATATATGGACGTAAAGGTAAATTTCGCGGTTGTTCATGAATTAATCAAAGAACAATTTAAAGATATTCAAAAATCCGATATTCGTGAGGTAGTGCTAAAGAAAGATAAGCCGGCTGTAAATAAGCTGATAATTGGTGCGACGTCTATTTACGGCAAAAAGAACAATGCTACTCACTACGGGATATTTGCAAAAAAGACCGTTAGTGATTTTCCTAAAGATTTTGATGCCTATTCAAAGATCGAGATTTCGGAAAAATCTTTTTTGGAGATTACTGAGTCGGCAATGGTAGAGCTTTTCGCCGCAGCAAAAAAAACGACAGCGTCTTCTGGTGGTTATATTTTGTTTGTAGATTACGAGAATAGCCAAGGGCGGTTCTTGCTAATTGCAATGCTTAAAAAGCGTGATGGTTTAAGGCTGAACGAGCACCTCGAACCTGAAGAGTTAATTGAGTTAGATCTGAGCAGCCTGTATCACGCAGCTCGCATTAATTTCAACAAATATAATGAGCACGCTGCAGCCGATGATGAGGCTAAACAGGAGCTAAACTACCTTAGCTTTTTGAGTCAAAGCGCAGGTCGGTCTGCTGCTGGATATTTTGTAACGGCGCTTGGATGTGCAGTAGGCACCGCTTCAGCAGCAGCCACAAAAAATCTTATTCTGGAGAGTGTAAAGTTTTTCAGAGAGCGTCCCAATCTCCGTGACAAGCGTATTCAGTTCAAGGATGAGGTTCTGAGGTACTTGGAGCGCCAACGAGACTCTGGACAATCTGTGAAACTGTCGGAAGTGGAGGCCATCGCTCGTCAGTTCTTTCCTGCGGAGATGGAAGGTGAGGCTGATGATTTAGCAAGTGAGTTTATAGGGCATCTAAATAGTGAGGCAGTAGGGATTCCCGTCGAGTTTCCTATTAGTAAAGCCACACTTGATAAGTACACCCATGTGGTCTATAAGGCAGACAACTGGCAGCTAAAATTTGATCGTAACTCTTTAGGTGAGGGGATTGATGCTGAAATTCGCTTTGTTGAAAAAGATCGCAAGCTAATCATCAACAACCTTTCTGAAAACGCTATCGAAGTTATACGTCAAGCTATTGCAGATAAGCGAGACTCAGCCGAGATAGGGTAAAACGATATGGTGGATGTGCTTATATTTGCCGAGGCGTACCGGTCACTTGGACGTCCTGTGCTTGCAACGGGCAACGCTTTTGATTTCAGAGCGTCTTGTTTTGATCCTAAAATAAACACTGCAATTGAAGCATTGGCAATTTCTAAAACTGGACGGTTTGATGAATTAGTTGTTGATGGGCACGACATCAGTTCATCTGTTATGGAACTCCCTAAGCAGTGGTCCTCAATTGAGCTAACGTTCGTGCTTGATACTTCAGGAATGGTGCCGATTTTCAAAAACTTTGATCAGCTTATGGCTCGTTCAAAAAGCTTTGTGCGCGCGCAACTCCCAGAAGTCTTCTACCTTCTGGAGGAAGATATTCTTTCCTCGGAAGAACCGTTTGATAAACGGATAATAACTCTCCAATCATTATGTAGGCTTATTGTTTACTTGGCCGACCTGGCGCACTTTCATGATGAAAAGGAGTCCAGCGATGAATACAAGCTAGTATTCGTTGCAGAAGATATCGCCAAAGGCGAACGCGCCATAACACTTTATCCTTATTTGGATCGTGAGCTTCTAACTTTTGAGGTTGGAACAGACCTAGTCGACAGTCTTCAAATGAATAGCTTGGATAAGAGTCCGCATCTCTTTAAGGAACGGTCGATTTTTCGTGCGACTTTGATTGAGTATTTATCTGGGTATCACGGAGGAAAAGAGCGATTTAAAGCTTTAGTTGCCACTTGGTCGCAATTTTTGAGTTTGTATGGGAATAATCTTTCTACTTATCTTAGCGGCTTCTCTTTTCACAAGGCAAAACAAGAAGTGGCAGCCGCACAACTAACTATCGCGGATCAAATGTCAAAAGTGGTAAGTGATATTAGTGGGAAAATACTTGGCGTCCCGATTTCTTTGATTGCTGTTATTGCAATTTCAAAAGCCGATAATGCTTTGGAGAGCTCGATTCTAGTTGTGGGGATTTTAATGGCCTCTGCCTTATTGGCGGAGACTCTAGCTGCTCAAAAACTACAATATGACAGGATCAAGCATTCGCGCCTAATTTTGTTCTCATCCCATCAACAGAAATTAATTCAATATCCGACAGATCTTCGTAACTATATACACGAGTCTGTGGTTGCTCTAGTTGCGAATGAGACAAAGCTCAAGCGCTCGCTACTGATACTGCGATGTCTATCATGGTTTCCCGCGATGACTGCAGCAAGCGTGCATGCATATATCTATCGAAAGGATTTGACTGAGGGTGTGATGATGATTGCTAATTTTGCGTGCGGGGTAATTCATCGCTTTTGCGCATAGCCTTAAGCGGTCATAAGTCTAGGTCTGTCGTAGACCAGAAGTCAAAAAAATACTGAAATTTTGGTTTGTAAGGATAGTATCTAGCGAAGCGGAAGCTGTTTAGGCTTCCACCTCTTCATTACCCGTTCTTTCTTTTCAGCTGGAGGTCAATGAAATCAAGCTCCGCCTTAATTGCATTAATCGTGAGCGTCTCAACTTTGGTGTCTTTGTTTTCTCTAGCGTTGCGCTTTTTCATGCCAGCCAGGACGACAATTATCCCGTTTAAATGAAGCTTTCGGGCCTTCAGGTAATCAGGCATCTGTGCGCTGTTTTGTGGTGGTTTGTTCATGATTGGACCGATGGTAGGCCCGAAGCCACCAGCTCTCGCCGGTTGCTTCGGGGTAGGCTGGTTTAGGCAGCCAGCAGGTCATGCAGGCTGTGTTGGCGCGAGCGATCTGCGAGTTCTCGCCAGGTCCAGCTTCCAAAGTGCTCGCCCAGTTCAGGGATATCCAGCTTCATTAGTGCAACTGGGTCACGACTAATCAGGTTGCGTGCGGCCCACAGCTTGCCGCCGGTCTCCAGCAGTGTTTTGGCGGCCTCATTCCACTGTTCTTCCAGCACAGTGTTCGCCAGGTGAGCCGCTTTATTCTCGATCTCGGTGCGTTCCTTTTGTGCCTCAGTGGTATGCAGATCAATCGTCACCAGCTCTTGTTCCAGCGCGGTGATCAGCAGTTGTTGGCGGCGGTGATGCTCAGCCGCAGCCGTGAGGTTTTTTGCTGCCTTTTGAGCTTCTGCGTTAGCCGCTTTTTCGCCCTCTACATCGCCCCAGGCGACAGCCTGCGCATAGGCGGTGGCCGCGTCCGTTTCAGCTTGTCGAGCTTTTGCCATGTCTTCCTGATCGCTCTGGCGGACCTGCTGCAACCGAGTCTCGATGCTGCTGCGCTTTTCGTTGAGTTCCATCTCGTCGGCTTTCCAGTTCGCCATATCGCTGAGATATCCCGCAGCCAAGCTCTCACGGTTTGCCAATCTCTCAAGGCGATGAATCTTTTGATTCAGGTTGCTGATCTCCAGATTTCGCGAGTCGATGCGTCTTTTGTGATCGTTGATTTCATCCTGCACGGCTCGTTGACGGCCCTGCTGGATAACCTCCGGGCTTTCCAGCGCCTCTTCGAAGGGAGCCAGGTCACCCTGAATGCTCTCCACTTCGAGGGTCAGTTGGTCGCGGCGGTCTTTCAATTCTTGGATAGTGTTCATCTGTATTTTCTCTGGGTACTGCGGTTAATAGGGATGGTTGTCGAATGGCTGGTAATGCCGGTAATGAGCCGGCGCTACCTCGATCAGCAGGCTCGCCGTCAGGCGGCCTTGGCCTCGCCTTCATCGTTCCCGGAACCGTCTTCACCACATAGCAGCGTTGACGTCCTAACCCTGGCAGGCGAATCGAGCTGTACGCCTTGCCATCACTTCCCGGCTCAAGCACACCCCGTTGCAGCAGCTCCTTGTTCACCGCACTGATGTTCATGCCCTTGAAGATCTCGGCCCTCCAAGCTTCCGGCAGTACGTAATAGGTGTTGGTGGTGTGCATGTCATCGCCCATGCCGTGTTCCAGCGTCTTGCGAAAGCCCAACCGATCAATCGTGCGTGGGCCGTGCTCATCGATCTTGGCGGCGGCAGACTCCCACCAGGTAAAGCGGCTTTCTCCAAAGCGCTCGATGACCTGTCTCAGTCGCGCCAAAATCGCATCGCCCTCGAAATTTCCGGCGCCGCCACGCTCGGCCAGCCACCCATGCAGGCATACGCGTGTAGCGGTTGTGGTGGTGCCGTTCGCCAGCCGGTGACGCCGAACGCGGTGGCTAGCTCGCCAGCAACTGCGGCGAGGCCAAAGTGAAGGGCGGCGCACTGGGCTTGTCCACTGGCGGAGGCGGGCAGGTTTTGCGTGATGAACTGTTCAACCGTGTGGAGAACAATCACCGACCATCCGAGCATTTCCCCAGGCGCGCACAGTGCGTGCAGGAAGGCGATGAGGGGTATGTGGTTACATGCGCCTTGACCACACCAGATGCGGTCTGCCATGGGCTGAGGTGGGGGGCGCGTGAGCTGTCGGCGTAGAGGCGTGAGCTGCTCGACTCTCGTCTGGGCACGTTCAGTAGTAGTCCTGTAAACGCCACTGAGATCACAAATGCCAAGCGGTAATTACGCTGTACGGATAGCCAGAAACAAGAAAGCCCGCACAGGGCGGGCTTCTTGGGGTGTTTCGTAGACTGTCTGAGACAGCCAGAAACTAGTATGTGGTGCACCCGGCGGGATTCGAACCCACGACCCCTGCCTTCGGAGGGCAGTACTCTATCCAGCTGAGCTACGGATGCTTGTGCGGGCGACATCATACCCATGTCGACCTTGGGCGTCCATGCTGGTCTTTGGCCGTTCAAACGTAGGATTTTGCCGCGCAGAGGCCCTGCGCCGTGCGGTAGGGATCAACCCGGTGGAGTACGGGCCGATCACGCTGATCAGAAAAATCCGGTAAATGCGCGGTTTTCGTTCTTTTTTTCGAACAGACTATTGCCCTGCACCCCCATTGATCCTAGGATTCGTTTGAGATTTCAAACGCTCTGTCTCCCGTGCGCTCTTTCACTTCCCGCGCGTGCTGGGGCTGATTTCCCTGACGGCAGCCCACAAGGCGCCTTTCAACAACTCTAACTCGCTCCGCGCGCGCGCGGTGCTGTTAAGGAAAGCCGACATGCAGCTCAAAGATACCCAGTTGTTCCGCCAACAAGCCTTTATCGATGGCGCTTGGGTGGACGCGGACAATGGTCAAACCATCAAGGTCAACAACCCGGCCACGGGTGAGATTATCGGCACCGTGCCGAAGATGGGCGCCGCTGAAACCCGCCGCGCCATCGAAGCCGCCGACAAGGCCTTGCCGGCCTGGCGTGCGCTGACCGCCAAGGAGCGCGCCAATAAGCTGCGCCGTTGGTTCGAACTGCTGATCGAAAACCAGGACGACCTCGGTCGCCTGATGACCCTCGAGCAAGGCAAGCCGTTGACCGAAGCCAAGGGTGAGATCGTCTACGCCGCTTCCTTTATCGAGTGGTTCGCCGAAGAAGCCAAGCGCATCTACGGTGACGTGATCCCTGGCCACCAGCCCGACAAGCGTTTGATCGTGATCAAGCAGCCGATCGGCGTGACTGCCGCGATCACGCCGTGGAACTTCCCGGCCGCGATGATCACCCGTAAAGCCGGCCCGGCCCTGGCCGCCGGTTGCACCATGGTGATCAAGCCTGCCTCGCAAACCCCGTTCTCGGCCCTGGCCCTGGTTGAGCTGGCGCACCGTGCCGGTATCCCTAAAGGCGTGCTGAGCGTGGTCACCGGCAGCGCCGGCGACGTCGGCGGCGAGCTGACCAGCAACCCGATCGTGCGTAAATTGTCCTTCACCGGCTCGACCGAAATCGGTCGCCAACTGATGGCCGAATGCGCCAAGGACATCAAGAAAGTTTCCCTGGAGCTGGGTGGCAACGCGCCGTTCATCGTGTTCGACGACGCTGACCTGGATAAGGCCGTCGAAGGCGCGATCATCTCCAAGTACCGCAATAACGGGCAGACCTGCGTCTGTGCCAACCGCCTGTACATCCAGGATTCGGTGTACGACGCGTTCGCTGAAAAGCTCAAGGTGGCCGTGGCCAAGCTCAAGATCGGCAACGGTCTGGAAGAAGGCACCACCACGGGCCCGCTGATCGACGGAAAAGCCGTGGCCAAGGTTCAGGAGCACATTGCCGATGCCCTGAGCAAAGGCGCCAAGCTGTTGGCCGGTGGCAAGGTGATGGAAGGCAACTTCTTCGAACCGACCATCCTGGTCGACGTGCCGAAGAACGCTGCCGTGGCCAAGGAAGAAACCTTTGGCCCGCTGGCGCCGCTGTTCCGTTTCAAGGACGAAGCCGAAGTGATCGCGATGTCCAACGACACCGAGTTCGGCCTGGCGTCCTACTTCTATGCGCGTGACCTGGGCCGTGTGTTCCGTGTGGCTTAAGCCCTGGAATACGGCATGGTTGGCGTCAACACCGGGTTGATCTCCAACGAAGTGGCGCCGTTCGGCGGCATCAAGGCCTCGGGCCTGGGCCGTGAAGGCTCCAAGTACGGGATCGAGGACTACCTGGAAATCAAATACCTCTGCCTGGGCATCTAAGTTCTGTAAGGGATAAGCCCGGCAAGGGATTGCAGTAAACGCAAAGGGCACGAGAGCGCTGACCCTTTGCGTGTTTCACATCGTTATTCGTAGTGGCCGGGAAAGCTGTGGCAGTCGATCATCGCATGCTGCCGTAGTTGCCTCCCCGCCACGTATTCCTTGGACCACGCCACCCGATGAGTGGCGAATGAGGACTTTATGAGCAAGACCAACGCTTCCCTGATGAAACGCCGCGAAGCCGCTGTACCGCGCGGTGTTGGCCAGATTCACCCGATCTTCGCCGAATCCGCGAAGAACGCCACCGTGACCGACGTTGAAGGTCGCGAATTCATCGACTTCGCCGGCGGTATCGCCGTGCTGAACACCGGCCACGTGCACCCGAAAATCATCGCCGCCGTGACCGAACAGCTGAACAAGCTGACTCACACCTGCTTCCAGGTACTGGCCTACGAGCCGTACGTTGAGCTGTGCGAAAAAGTTAACGCCAAGGTGCCGGGTGATTTCGCCAAGAAAACCCTGCTGGTCACCACCGGTTCCGAAGCGGTAGAGAACGCCGTGAAGATCGCCCGTGCCGCCACTGGCCGTGCCGGCGTGATCGCGTTCACCGGCGCCTACCACGGTCGCACCATGATGACCCTGGGCCTCACCGGCAAAGTGGTGCCGTACTCGGCCGGCATGGGCCTGATGCCAGGCGGCGTGTTCCGCGCGCTGTTCCCGAACGAGCTGCACGGTGTGAGCGATGACGACTCTATCGCCAGCATCGAACGCATCTTCAAGAACGATGCCGAGCCGCGTGATATCGCTGCCATCATCATCGAGCCGGTGCAGGGCGAAGGCGGTTTCTACGTCGCGCCTAAATCCTTCATGAAGCGCCTGCGCGAACTGTGCGACAAGCACGGCATCCTGCTGATCGCCGACGAAGTGCAAACCGGTGCCGGCCGTACCGGTACTTTCTTCGCCATGGAACAGATGGGCGTTGCCGCCGACCTGACCACCTTCGCCAAATCCATCGCAGGCGGCTTCCCGCTGGCCGGTGTGTGCGGCAAGGCTGAATACATGGACGCCATTGCTCCGGGCGGCCTGGGCGGCACCTACGCCGGTAGCCCGATCGCATGCGCCGCGGCCCTGGCCGTGATGGAAGTGTTCGAAGAAGAGCACCTGCTGGACCGCTGCAAGGCTGTCGGCGAGCGCCTGGTGACCGGTCTGAAAGCGATCCAGGCCAAGTACCCGGTGATCGGCGAAGTGCGTGCCCTGGGCGCGATGATTGCGGTCGAGCTGTTCGAAAATGGCGACAGCCACAAGCCGAACGCCGCTGCTGTCGCTTCCGTGGTGGCCAAGGCGCGTGACAAGGGCTTGATCCTGCTGTCCTGCGGCACCTACGGCAACGTGTTGCGCGTGCTGGTTCCGCTGACTTCGCCGGACGAGCAGTTGGACAAAGGCCTGGCGATCATCGAAGAGTGCTTCTCCGAGTTGTGATCAAAAGTTGACCTGATCGACAAAAAACCCGCTTAGGCGGGTTTTTTTGTGCCCGATGAACGGTATTCAGCCGTTGTTCATTGTACGCAGGCGGCTCCTTTGTCTAAGGTGCTGGTATTGCCGATGGAGCGTGCTGGATGACTGCTGTTGATTTACCGGCTGTACCCCGTGTGTTGATTGCCGAGGCCGACCCTTGGTCCCGAGATCTGCTCAAGCAGGTGTTGCTGAATGTGCGCTGTGACGCACGGCTGGATGTGTGTGCCGATGGCCAGCGGGCCACCGAGTTGCTGCGTGACAAACCCTACGACTTGATCCTCGCTGATTGGGAGCTGCCCGGCGTCGATGGCCTGAGCCTGTTGCGCAGTGTGCGCCAGCAACGGCGCACGCCGCTGTTGCCGTTTATCCTGCTGGGCACCCGCAACGACAGCGCCAGCGTGCACGAAGTCTTGCCCCTAGCGCCGACGGCGTACCTGACCAAACCCCTGAACATGGAAAGCCTGACCCAGCGCCTGCAAGACCTGCTGCTGAATGAAGGCGAGACGGTGTATTGCGAAGTCCCGGCCCTGGCGCCGGGCATGACCTTGCCGGTGTTTCTGGAGCGCCGCCGCGAAGCCTCCGACGGCGCCCCGCTGCGGGTCGACGTGCAGGCCGCGGTGCAACATAGCCTGGAACCGGAAGGCCTGGACCTCAGGCGTCTGGAGGAGCAGGTGCGCGTGGACCCGCAAATCACCGCTGTGCTGATCGCCGCCGCCAACAGCGCCGGGTATCACGGCTCGCCGGTACAAACCCTGGCCATGGCCCTGCACAAGCTGGCGGCCGGGCAGAGCATGAACCTGATCCTGGGGCTGGCCCTCAAGCACAACGTGGTGCTGAGCGACCCTGGCCTCAAGGATTACGCCGAGCGTTACTGGCAGCTTTCCCAACGCACCGCCGATTACGCCCGCAGCCTGGCGCGGATGCTCGACCTTGATCACGAGCGCTGCTACAGCGCCGGCATCCTCCATCGCCTCGGCGACCTGGCCTTGCTGCGGTGTCTGCAAGACTGGTTGCAGGGTGGCGGCGAACTGGATGACGAGGCGATTGGCGAGTCTCTCTACACCTTCGGCGCGGCCTATGGCTCGGCGTTGCGCACACGCTGGCGCTTGCCGCTGGAGTTGCGCCAGTTGATCGCGGCGATATATTCGCTGGAAGGTGGGGTGTATTCCCGGGAAGCGCTGGTGGTGAACCTGGCGGCGCAGCTGGCGCGGCTGACCGAGCATGAAGGCGTCGAGGCATTGGCGAAAGGCAAGACGGCACGCTTGCTCAAGGTGGGTTTGCCGGAATTGACGCGTATGCGCAAAACCTAGCAGGCGATGCGGGCCCAGTGTGGGAGCTGGTTTGCCTGCGATAGCATCATCCCGGTACAACTGACCCACCAAGGTGCCTGCATCGCGGGCAAGCCCGGCTCCCACAGGTAATCGTGCAGCGTCAGCCGACGAGCACGCGGTTTTTGCCTTGGCGCTTGGCCTCGTACATCGCGGCGTCGGCGCGGGCGAACAGGCTGTCCACGTTGGCATCCTCGGCTGTCAGGCTGGCCAGGCCCTGGCTGACGGTGACCGCGTAGCTCTCACCGTCATGGCTGAAGCTCAGTTGTGCGATCTCGTGCCCCAGGCGTTGGGCCACCTGCATTGCCATCTCCGGTGCGCAACCAGGCAGCACAGCGGCGAATTCTTCGCCGCCAATGCGCCCGAACAGGTCGCCACGGCGCAGAACCCCTCGACCGCTCTCGGCGATACGCTGCAACACCTGATCGCCCTCCAGGTGGCCGTAGGTGTCGTTGACCACTTTGAAGTCATCAATGTCCAGCAACAGGAACGCCAAAGGCGTGCCTTGCAAACAGGCGCGTTCGAACTCGTGGTGGGCGCACTCGAAGAAGTGCCGGCGGTTGCTGCTGCGGGTCAGCACGTCGGTAGTGGCCAGGCGATGGAGTTCCAGCTCAAGCTGCTTCTTTTCAGTGATGTCCTCGGCCATGCCCACCACGATCACGGGTTGGCCGGGCTCGGCCTGCTGGCTGATGTAGCACTTGTCGCTGAGCCAGCGGATCTGCCCGTCGGCGGTGATGATGCGGTACTCGCGGTCTTCCACGGCGCCACTGTGCAGCACCTGGGCGAGGCTGTGCTCGGCGTAGTCGAGGTCTTCGGGGTGAATGCTGTTGCGCCATTCCCGATGGTCGGCCAGCAGCATGCCTGCCGCACGTCCGAAAACCCGCTCATAGGCCGGGCTGACATACAGCACACGGCGGGTGTCCCACTCGATGGCCCAGAGAACGGCATTCACGCTGACCAGCAGTGAACTCAGCAGTTGCTCGCGTTCACTCAAGCGTTCCACTTCGCCTTGGGCATGCATCAGCGCCAGCAACGTAGCGGCGGCTGCCGGTCGTGGCTGGTCGTGGACGGGGGTGTCGGTGAAGGTCTTTTCGGGGACCATCGGCACAACTCTCTCTGGGCATGCCGCGGGGTTGGGCAGCTGTTACAACAAGGGCCGCCGGGATGGCGAAGTGTTGTTTGAGAGGGGGAATTTGCAGCTAAGTTCCGTTATAAGTGCCG
>Ga0126362_10000666_pt1 | contig 11760 bp, 11 predicted proteins | sample ANMtaG_FD_126269 | JGI IMG/M metagenome (GOLD analysis project Ga0126362, IMG submission 126269) | Continental margin sediment microbial communities from North Pacific Ocean - ANME2c_DSS_Sorted | ecosystem: Environmental > Aquatic > Marine > Continental margin > Sediment | place: Pacific Ocean... | reverse complement strand
CAACGCTACGACATAATGCAGGCCAAAGGCTGCAACGAGCTCGACGCGGCCATTGAAGTTGCCGCAACGCTAGACCGCTATCGCGGTATCGAACCTCACATCATCACTTTTCCCGAGCAAGTCACGGCCTTGGAGCGCCACGTATGAGAACACTGAATTCCTTGACCCAAAACCTGATCGAAAGTCTGACCCAGTTGCTTGAACAGCCTGGTGAGGATGCTTTGCAGACTTTAGAGGTTTGCGCCCCCGTCCTGATAGAAGAACTGCAACAGGTCTTGATACGTGCAGTGGACCGTCGTGACATCGAGTCCCAGCTTCAAACGGCGTTGGCCAACTGGCTTCGGCAGCACCCGCAACCCGAGAACGCGGAGAGCGCGCTTCTTGAAGCCCTGCGCAAACAAGCGCTGCTGTCATCGAAATCCGCGGCAGAGGCTCAGAGCTGATGCGTCTTAGTAGGCGATGGGCAATTCCAGGTCTCGTTTTGGCAGGCGTATCGTTAGTATGCCTTGCCCTCATTAAAAGCGAGGCACAAATACCACAGCACACCGGACCTTGGGTGTTGGGGCCAGCCGATGCTCGCTGGACTGTGACAGAGTTTGCGGATCTTGAATGCCCGTATTGCAAGATCTATACACCGGCTCTGAAAGCCTGGGTTCAGAAGCAGAAGAGCGTGAACTTGCAGTGGCACCATCTGCCACTGGATTTTCACGGTTCGGCCGCGATAAACGAAGCCAAAATCGTCGAGTGCGCAGGAGAGCTGGGTGGCGCGCTGGCATTCTGGCAAGCCGTCGACCAGGTCTTTGAACGAACCCGTAGCAACGGCCTAGGCTTTAATGGTCAGTTGGACGTCAACGACGTTGGTCACCAGGCACTGATGGCCTGTGCTGCAAACAATAAACAGATCTCTCTACGCATCAGTCGGCAGGCAGAAGAAGCGATGAAGTCTGGGGTCACATCGACACCCACTGTGCTGATTAGAGACAACAAAACCGGCAGGTTTCTAAAACTGGAAGGCCCTGCCGATGATGTGATGTTGCTGTCGGCAATTGACTTGTTGATTCAGAAAAAAAACTAGTTGCGCACCTTATTTGCCCCATGTACACACGCGGCCGGCAACTGCCACTCATGTGCGAAAGGTGAAATGTTGGTTGTGTCGAGCCCAGGCGATTTAAACGACCGCCCACGCCGGCGTATAGAGTAGAGCGAGCCAACCTGCAGCAGCCTGGTACGGACCAAAGGAACAAGCGCTGCCTTCCATAGTTGACAAGTGCTTCAGGTCGTTTGCCGCATACGATGCAGGACGCAGCAGTTTTTTGTACCACATACACAAAGCCCACCTTTCGGTGGGCTTTGTGTGTACTGTCGTACATCCCTCGGCGAAATCAATCCTGCTGTAGGTTGACTCCTATCCAAGTGGTTAGTGGAACAATAGTATGGCTAAATGACGGCTTCGTCAACTTCGGCCCAATTTCATGTCTTTCACGTCGCCTGATCTTGCCAAGCAGACTGCCCTTTCCATGCCAAGGATGGGCACCTACTTGACCGCTTGCAGCAACAAGCCTTCGCCGCTGAGCGCCGCCATCCACTTATACGCTTGGAACGCAGCGATTTCGGCTGCTTTCATCCATCCTCTTCATTTCTGTGAGGTTGTGGTCCGAAACGCCGTATCTGAAGCTTTGACTGCTACCTATGGCGCTCACTGGCCCTGGAGCCAAGGTTTTTTTCTGAGTTTGCCTGACCCTGGTGGTTCAGCGTTTAAGCCGCGTCAAGCTCTGTTGGCGGCCAGGCAGAAAGCAGAACAAAGCGCTGGTGGTAACCCGCCGTCTGCGGACAAGGCGATTGCCGAAATGAGTTTTGCTTTCTGGGAGTCCATGTTTACTGCGCGTTACGATCACGGGCTCTGGGATAACCATCTTAAGCGCCTGTTCCCACACGCTCCGGCTGCTCTTCCTTATCACAAGCTACGCGCGGAAATTCGAAACGCCTTGGAGGCGACCCGAAAATTTCGCAATCGCATTGCCCACCATGAGCCCATCTTCGCACGCCAACTCGCGCAGGACTACGCGCTGATATATAGGGTCGTCAGATATCGCTGCGACCAGACTGCTGCCTGGATGTCCCAGACTCAGACGGTCAATGCGGTGTTGGCTACCAAACCCTGACGATCACATCGCGACTTTCATCCGGTCTGCCGGGTACTGACGCATGAACTCCATGCTTTCGCCTGCAGGCGCTTTAAGCTAATCGCCGTAAAGTCCCTGGGGCAGGATCACCACCATGCGTTTTTCATCCTCGGGCTTGTGGTAGTTGCGAATGAACGGGTGATTATCCGAATTGATGGTCAGCATGGTGACGCTGTGTACAGTCTCCCCGGTACCGGGATTGCGCCACTGCTCCCACAGGCCGGCGATGCCCATTGTCTCACCGTCTGCCCGCGCAATGCGTGTGGCGATCGCCTTTCCTGATCGCCAGTCAGGCTCATAAATGCGGCCGGGATAATGCAGTGCTACGCTTTTCGCCAAGCCGTACAGAACGACGCTTTTTGACTGGCCGTCTCCGATCGGCAGTTGTACGCAGCCCGTGCCGAGGCCGAGCCGCTGGGGGTGCGGTACCGTACGCGAATCTTAAACTTCGCTCTTGAAAAAAGTCTCCAAGCCCATCAAAACAAATCGAGCGGAAACAAACGCTCCATAAGCATGTATCTTATCTGACTTTTCAGCATTGCATAGATCTACCACAGTCTTGGCGCATAGGCATATAGGCTTTACAGACGACAATTCAGCAGCACGCTGGACGGCAAAAATCTCCATATCGAGACCTTGAACTTTTCGATGAAATTTTTCGATCTGACTAATATATTTACTGTCGGCAATCACTGCCGATCCGCTGGTGAATATGGCCGTCGCAGGGGCAGTATATTTGGTAGGCCGATCGCCGCGAAATTTCTTCTCAAGCTCCTCTAACAAATTTTCATCATCCAGCAAGCTCTCTATATGACCCAAGAAATGTGAATCCGTGGGTACTTGGTATGGTTCATTTTGAAAGCCTTCGTCGGACCATTTTCCGCTTTGATATTCATAAACCATCTTGGACACAAGAAGCTGGCCGAGCTCTGTCTGATCTTTGAAACCGCCGCAAATTCCACTCATAGCAATAATCTTTGGTTTGTAACGATCTATGCAAGTTGCTGCAGTGATCGCGGCATTGACTAGCCCCATTTGCGGCATCTGTATTATTGAACCCCTCTTGCCAGAAATCTCAAAATCCCAGCAGGTGACACCTCCACGATTAACACCCCGACCATTAACAAAGGTAGCGTAAGGTTTACGTTCTTCTTTAAGGGCGCAGAAAATTAAAAAATCAAACCTGAAGCTTTTTTTTAACTGGGTGAGCAAATGGTCGAGGGTAGACTTCCAGCTGTCACTATTCTTGAAGTCCGACAAAATGCAGCCGTGTGCTTCAAATTGTTCTCTAACCTCAGGAAAATCGACAGGATACGAGCTAATAGCGATCATTAAAGCGTCGTTTTTACCGGATTTTATGATTGCCTCCAAAATCGCCTTACCATTTGGTATCGCGGTGCCACCGTCATAGCTGGGTAGCTTGAAATCTATAATAAACAGGCCAATTTCGTGGTTAAGAAACGCTGCGAAGTCTGTCATATTTTGCGCATGTATAATATCTGCTGCAGGAACTCCCTTGACAATAAGATGATCAGTGATGCAGCCAGCCTTACCCGGATTGTCTTCAATTAGTAGAATTTTCAAGAAAGTGATCTCAAGATTGATGTAATTCTTTGAATTGTCGGTTTAGACTTATACGTGTACAAAATTGCACCCACGACCCTTTGAGAATACTTTTCGCTAATTATTTTCGGTGAGTTTTTAAGCTTGACTTTTATTCCACCAATGAAGAAGTCAGGATATTGAGTGACTATGAGGATATTCGATTGCTTTCGATAACCCTTTAACGCACGCAAAACCTCTATACCACCTTGGGCTTGGTCATGTCCTTTCTTGTTGTCACCTGCACTTTCTCCAAACGTGGAGAGAGCCATGTCTAGAATTATTAAGTCATAGTCATTAGACTTGACCTCTAAAACGGCGCTACTCACGCTATCTACCATGACTGGCAGATTACCAAACACCTCTAGAACGCAACTGTTTATCTCGTCTTTCTTATGTATTTCATCTTCAACTAGTAATATTCTCATCATGCGACTCCAACAACGTTGTCCTCACTCACTGTTTCTGAATGCAACGTAAAACTCAATGTCAGCGATCGATTTTCATCATCAGCCTCGCATTTAAGCGTATGAAAGTTTTCGCTTTTTTGGGTAATGAATTTGACTTTTTTTATGCCCGTATATCCCTCAGTTACCATGTCTATGCCTCCTTCAATGGACCGTATCGCTCGTTCAATGCGCAGCTTCGAATCCTCATATTTACTACTTGAAACCACAGACATTATTTGGACGGTCACAACATCTAGGATTTGGTTGGTTTCAGCCTTTTTCGCTGTTACGCAGACATTGACCTTCTGTCCTTCTTCACCGTGGATTAGCGCGTTTTGGAGCAGGACCGCTACGCAGTCATACAGACGATGTACGCTGATACCCGTATATTTATTTTCAAGAGCGCCACCTGTGTAGTCCACAGCCTGAGGACGATTCAAATCGTATAGGATGATGTCACAAAGCTCCCTAACCGAAGCCGAAATGAAACCTGTCTGTGGAACTCTAAACCAGTCAGCTACTTTCATGAACACGCCGCTTACAGCTTCATGTAGCTCCATTTTTAATTGCTCTTCAACACTGCCAAACGAGCCTGAGAAGTGCTTACTAATGCTGCCTGTAGCCTCTTGCAGCAGCTCTGTTTTGATGTAGCGAGCCGCACTTTCTAGCTGGGGGGAGATCTGCTTCCAGCAGAACGATATGACTAAGTCGTTGAGAAGCTGGCTTCCAGCAACTCGAAGGCTGCTCGAAAGCAATCGAATATTTTCCCGAGTCGCGAAGTCTTCTAAATCAACAACCGAATTGAAGAGGGAGGTGGGTGACTTGAACTGCAACCGCTCTTTTCTCAGTTTGTCGATAATGGCTCTAAATTGCGAACGCCATGCATCGGCCGTACGCTTCATACTTTGTCCGGCCATTATCATACGGTAGTCAGATTTATTAAAAACAGCATCAACAGACTCAGTCATAACTCCATCTAATGTGTTATGGCGAATTCGTCGCCCTAAATAGGACTCGATCCCAAATTCAGTATTCAGACAAAATTGATCAAACGCGTCCTTAGCTATCTGCGCGATCATGCCCTCACTTTGCTCGTTTAGCGTTATAAAATATATATCTTCGCTTTCGCCCGATTTATTTTCAATAGTTCTAAGTGTTGCTTGGATACTGGGGTAGGAAGTACGAAACTGTTCAGTGGAAACAGAGGGATTACCATCAAGCCACTTCTTCATGGCAAAACTGTCGACGTACATTCGACTGCTATCGAAATAGCTCTGCAAGGTAGCTAATTTTGATCGAGTCTCGATAGCATCCGCCTCGATAACATAGTCAATACGGTTGAGTTTTTTTCCTATAAGTTTGAGGATATCTCTACGGATTTCGGATGCTTGAGAGGAACTCTTGATAACCTCATAGAGTTTCTCAATAGTCACTTCATCTAGCGAGTCGGCTATGTAGCTAGCGATTTGCGGTGAATCAGTCACCAAGTCATCGATAAATTCAAGTATTAAACCATTGTAGTTCGCTTTGACATGATCTATTAAATCTGACCTAAACTCATAATCTACGTCGGGGTCTATGGATTTTTTTCTAAATAGGGCAAGAGCTAATACTGCTACAAACTTCTGGGTCTCATCTGGAACTATGCTGTAAATGGCTCTCAGCTCAGCTTCGGTCAGTAAAACCTCTAGAGCAAGTGTCTGTTCAAAGATGTATTTAATATCTTCGTCGGACAACGCTAGCAAATTAGTACGTTGCTCGATAAACCTAAGGAACAAAAATGTTCTGTAAAAGGAGTCTAACCTGATGTTTGGAGACTTCCTAACAATAGTCCCTTCATCATTCAGCAGAGCATCCTTATCTTCGTAGAAATCGCGCTCTCCAAATTTAAAATCTTTTACGATTTCAGCTAACAGACGAGCGCCAATCACGCGGTCTATTTCGTTTCGAAATTCAGCCAAATTTGGTCTTTCAAGAAAACATGAGGAGATCCGATAAAAATCAAGAGATCGGTCATTCTCTTCGTCACTATCTAGATAGTGCTCAGGTATCAACTGCGCATCATCCCCGTTCGTTGACTGATGGATGACGGCTTCTAATTCAACCCATATCTCAGTGGTTAATCTAAGTTGCAATTCGCGAGCCTGACGCTTAAAAACGTTGAGGTTCATGATTACTATAACTGCTTGAAGCGTATCGATCAACGATGACTCGGTTGCACGCAATAAATATTTCGCCAAATCCTCGTCATTCAATGGCGTTGGTATGAAATTACTAATTGTATATGATCGTCTAATATCGCCGTCAACCTTGCCAACTAAGGCACTGACACGTCGCTGCGCGATCAAAAAAAGAGATATCCTTGGGCTCAAGTTCTCCATTGCGCTAAAATGAAATGCGGGCTTTTCCTTGTGCCCCATTTCAGCTTCAATATCGCTGATTTTCGCTAATTGTGGAGCGGTCAGCTTCCTGGTCACTCGTATATAGCCTAGCTTGTAAGATAGATAGTTTGAGGCACCATATATCTTGGCCATCAAATATATGAACTCTAGTGCTTCATCAGTGTTAATTTTCTCAAGCTTAGCTAACTGTGCCATGTGCTTCAATGCGGCTGTACAATCGTCTTGCGCTGAATTCAAATAACCACAGGTATATCTTACCTCTTCCTGCCAGTGCAGCGCCGTCAACATTGTAAACCTGAAAAGATCACTGCTCGTCTTCTTTGTCTCACCGGCGATCAACCCTTTGGGGCCCTTTAATAGAGCTCCAATTGTCATAATATCATCGATGGTGTTCCCTTTCCGGATGTCATCAATTGCGCTTTTTATCCTTAACTCTTGAGAAGCGTAACCTCGAAGCAGATTTCTTTTCTTAAGAGACTTAAGGGACGCTACAAGCTTAAAAAAGATCGGGAGACGTAAAGAATTTTTGGCTTTAGTAAAAGACGACATGCTGGCACTTACTCCTTTTTTAGAAACCTGCTATCGAGGCCGTTTTCTTCCTTACCCGGACGATATCAGAAAATTCGGAGCTTACGTAGGGCTTGATGGGTTTGCCGAGCTTGTGGTTTTAGAGAACTTTCCCCGTCCTGCTGGTCTCAGACGCGGTTAAGTGATTTGCCAACCTGGACAACCGTCGGCCACAACCTGCCTATCAAAATGTCTTGTGAAGCCAATGTCGCCAAAGTTCAAGCTTGGCTGGGTCATGTCAAGCACACGAAGGACATGGACTCAATTCGACGTAAGTCCCGTTACTACTACACCTAGCGCACCAGCTCGCCTCGACGCTGCTTTTCTTTCATAACAGGGAATGTTAGACCTTGCCCTGCAACTCCCTCTCAATCTGCGCCAGGTCTTGGGCAAATGCCTGATCGAGCAAACTCGGTTTCTTTTTCCACGGCTTGGTTTCCGGCTCAGGCACGGCCGCGTAAAGCGTCACCGCGTCAGGATGCACCTGCAGATGCTGATCAAGCTGCGCCTGCAGCTGCTGTCGTAGTTCTTCTTTTGTCATTCCATCACGCTCTTTTTTAGTGGCTCAGGGCAGGGCGTAGCCGCTGTCCTGCATTACAGGGCGACAGCCAGGCGGTCGGCCGGGTACTGACGCATGAACGCCATGCTGTCGCCGGCGCCGGCATTCAACCAATCCCCATACAACCCTCGAGGCAGGATCACCAGCATGCGCTTTTCGTCCTGGGGCTTGTGGTAGTGGCGCATGAACGGGTGATCATCCGCATTGAGGGTCAGCATGGTGAAACTGTGCAGGGTCTCCCCAGTACCGGGATTGCGCCACTGCTCCCACAGGCCGGCGATGCCCATTATCTCACCGTCTGCCCGCGCAATGCGCGTGGCGATCGCCTTTCCTGATCGCCAGTCAGGCTCATAGATGGCTGCGGCCGGGATAATGCAGTGCTGCGCTTTTCGCCAAGCCGTGCGGAACGATGGTTTTTGACTGGCCGTCTCCGATCGGCAGTTGTAGGTGCTGCGCACGATTTTGGTGTCCTTGCTCCAGGTCGGGATCAGCCCAAACGCACCTTGCAGCACCTCCACCGGCGCCGGCGATTCGTCGTCGACGTGCTCCACACCGCGAATGAAAGGCCCGCTGTATCCTGGGTACAGATCCAGCTTGCCCTGTTCAAACAGCTCAACGCCAAATGTCTCGGCCACCCGCTGCGGCGCCGGTGCTTCGTAATGACTGCACATACACACTCCCTCCAGATCCTGACGCCTCAATTGGCGTTGATCGTCCACAACTGGTCAAGCCGGGTGGTGTAGCTCGGGCTCATCAACTCACGGCGCATCGCCCAAGCCGGCGCCGCCGGCACAGCCGCCGCGCGCAGCGTACCGCGTCCCCATCGGTTGTTGATTTCGTCCAGGACGCTCATCACCTTGTCGGCCGCCGCCGGCTGCGTGTGCGCAAACAGATCATCGGTGAACTCACCCGGTTGACGCAGATCCATCAGCAACACTTCGGCCTTGCTGTATCGGAACCCAGGACGGAATAGACGTTCCACGGCCTGCGTCGCAGCCTTGGTGATCAATCGCACGTCATTAGTGGGATAGGGCAGCTCCACCAGCACGCCGTTAGCGTAACGCGCCTCGTCGGGGTTAAACATGCCGGTCCGAATGCTCACGCGGATCTTCTTGCACAGCGAATGCTGGGCCCTAAGCTTTTCCGACGCACGCTGCGCGTAGGTGGCCACCGCCTCTTTGATCGGCTCGATCGTCTCCAGGCGCACGCCGAACATTCTGCTGCAGCAGATCTCCTGCTTGGCCGGTGCGGCCTCTTCCAGGGCCAGGCACGAAGTGCCGGCGAGCTCGCGCACCGTTTTCTCCAGGACAACGCTGAATTTACGCCCGAGCAAGACAGGATCAGCCTTGGCTAAGTCCATGGCGGTGTGAATGCCCAGGGCGTGCATATGCGCCGTCATGCGTCGACCAATACCCCACACCTCTTCCACGGCGGTGTTGCGCAATACCCAGTCGCGTTTGAAGGGGTCGCACAGATCCACGACGCCGCCAGTCTGCGCCTGCAGGCGTTTTGCGGTGTGATTGGCCAGTTTGGCCAGGGTTTTGGTGTGGGCAATGCCCACACCCACCGGAATTCCGGTATGTTTTAAGACTTTGGCACGGATCTTTCGACCGAATTCGGTGAGGTCACCGGGCATGCCGGAGAGGTCACAAAATATTTCATCAATACTGTAAATTTCTGAATCGCAAACCATTGATTCTACAAGGGTCATGACCCTTTCAGACAGCTGCCCGTACAGCGCGTAGTTGGAAGAAAACGCCACGATCCCATGACGACGCAGCGTGTCTTTGATCTGAAAGAAAGGCGCGCCCATTTTCACAAAGGGCTTAGCGTCGTAGCTACGCGCAATCACGCAGCCGTCATTGTTACTGAGTACCACAATGGGCGTGCTGGCCAGATCCGGCCGAAAAACACGCTCACAGCTGGCATAGAAGCTGTTGCAATCTGCCAATGCAAAGACTGGCTGGTCTGGATGGGATGCACCTTTCACGTTCATGATGATCGCTCATGATCGCGCACGCTGTAATTGACCACACCCCAAATCACCAGATCGTCACCTTCCATCACGTATCTGGGCGGAAACTTGGGATTTTCGGCCATCAACACCACTTGGCCATCTCGATGGTGCAAACGCTTGCACACGCACTCGGCATTGAGCGCCGCAATGACGATGTCGCCATGCCGCGCCGTTTTGCTTCTGTCGACGATCACCAGGTCACCGTTGAAAATACCGGCACCCTGCATGCTGTGCCCAGAAATCTTGGCCAGGTACACGTGCGGTGCCCTGATTTCGAACAGCTCATCCAGCGATATCAACCTTTCGAGGTGATCCGCTGCCGGCGATGGAAAGCCGGCAGACACCTGGGAGGAATACAGTGGGAGTGATACACCACCACTGGCAATGGGACCAAGAAGGGTCACGCTCATATACCTGGCCTGAACAAATAACTGTATGGATACACAGTTAACTGCGCCGCGGAAGTCGCGTCAATTTGAGCCGACCAAATGCCCTCCAACCTGAATTGAGCCCTACCGAAAACCTATACCACTCGAACTCCTATTTCTTACTGCACGGAACGCGGCCATCCGGTTTCCTGTACCTGAACTCACTTTAGGTACGGTGCGATGCCCCATATCCATAAGCCTTCCCCCACGACGAAGCATTGGCTTGCTTCCATGGCCTTCACGTTCCTGTCTGCCACAGCACACGCGGAAACGTGGGTCATCACTGATCAGGCACATCCTGTGTCCGTACCTACTGGCGTGCGCATCATTCGTCTCGACGATCAGCAACGCCTCGAAGAGCTGCTGTCTCAACAGCTTCCTAACGATCAACGCCAGGCTGAAGTAACCATTCAGCGTTACTTGGCAAGTCCAGCCGGCAAACGTCTTCAAAGCGACCTGGTTCAAGCACAGCAGGGCATTACAGATGCCTGGAGTGTTGGGGTTGAAAAAATCCCCGCAGTTGTCGTCGACCGCCGCTACGTTGTGTACGGGGAGGCGGACGTGGCAAAAGCCATAGCGCAGATTGATCGAGCTAGGAGCCTGTCACGATGAGACGCTCACGCTTAGCGATCCGCCCGCTGTCACTGGCCATCGCCTTCAGCTTGTCCTGCAGCGCATCAGCGGCGATCACCTCGGCCACAATCATTGCTTCGACACTGTCGCCTACGTGCCTGGAATACAAGGTGGTCGGCATTTGCTATTGGCTCCTCTGCACGCCCTTCGGCTGCAAGGTCAAAACGTCCACCAAAGTTCGTCACTATGTGCCGGACGCTGTGGTGTCGGCCTACTCAAACACGGGAGCCAATCCGTGGATTGAGATGTCACCGCTTGGCTCTCCAAACCCTATGGCCCAAGCCGGTAATGACGGCACTACCAACCACGTCGCCGAAAACAACATGATCAAGTTCAAGGAAGCCGACGTCATTGGCCATCCAGGTGGCGCGACGTTAAGCCAGTTCGCCAGCGCTTCGGGATATGTATGCAAAGGCGCAGCGTTACCTCTTGTGCCTTACTTCCTCAGTACCCTGGACCCGATCGCCTGGCGATATGGCGTGCCCGAGGCCGTATACCCCGAAGCACTCATTCCTGGTCTGCGCGAGGTCGGTAGCCTGCTCACTGCAAGCAGCTGGGGGAATGTCTACCCCCGTAGCGGCTTCCTCAACCAGACCGATGACTACAAGACCGGTGCCGTCATTGCACAGCGTGCCGGCGACGTGGTCACCCGTTTGGGTCAAGTACATGTCTATCTGCCAATGCTTGCCATTCCCTACCCCGGCTACTGGCCTGCAGGGCCACTACGCGAAGGTGACGCCTCCACCGGCAAGTGGCAGGAACTGACCCCGGTGCTCAATCCCACCTGCGCAACCTTTCCAACCATCCCCCCCAATATCGATGCCCAGGACGGCGGATACGCCTGGGCGCTCTGGCGTCCGTATTCGTGCTGCCAACGTCGTGGCCAGACCTTCCTGGGCAGTACGGACTTCCAATCTTCT
>Ga0126362_10000662_pt1 | contig 11927 bp, 8 predicted proteins | sample ANMtaG_FD_126269 | JGI IMG/M metagenome (GOLD analysis project Ga0126362, IMG submission 126269) | Continental margin sediment microbial communities from North Pacific Ocean - ANME2c_DSS_Sorted | ecosystem: Environmental > Aquatic > Marine > Continental margin > Sediment | place: Pacific Ocean... | reverse complement strand
TGTACCCTGCTTTAACGTTATCCCGATTAAGGCCAAAAAGAGGGATCACCCTGCCTGACGTGCCCCTGTTGATCGGCGGCCAGGCGTGCCCCGCCCGTGACGGTCGAACCTTCGAACGCCGCAACCCGGTGACCGGTGAAGTGGTCTCGCGGGTTGCCGCCGCGACCCTGGAAGATGCCGATGCCGCCGTAGCGGCCGCTCACGCCGCGTTCCCCGCGTGGGCGGCGCTGGCGCCCAACGAACGCCGCACCCGCTTGCTCAAGGCTGCCGAGCAATTGCAGGCGCGCAGCGCCGAATTCATTGCCGCCGCCGGCGAGACCGGCGCCATGGCCAACTGGTATGGCTTCAACGTGCGCCTGGCGGCCAACATGCTGCGCGAAGCCGCGTCGATGACCACCCAGATCACCGGTGAGGTGATCCCCTCCGATGTGCCCGGCAGCTTCGCCATGGCCTTGCGTCAGCCGTGCGGCGTGGTGCTGGGCATTGCGCCGTGGAATGCCCCGGTGATCCTCGCCACCCGTGCCATCGCCATGCCGCTGGCCTGCGGCAATACCGTGGTGCTCAAGGCCTCGGAGCTGAGCCCGGCAGTGCACCGCCTGATCGGCCAGGTGTTGCAGGATGCCGGCCTGGGTGACGGCGTGGTCAACGTCATCAGCAATGCCCCGGCGGATGCCGCCGCGATTGTCGCGCGGCTGATCGCCAACCCGGCCGTGCGCCGGGTCAACTTTACCGGCTCGACCCATGTGGGGCGGATTGTCGGCGAGCTCTCGGCGCGTCACCTCAAGCCGGCCTTGCTGGAGTTGGGTGGCAAGGCGCCGTTGCTGGTGCTCGACGACGCCGACCTCGACGCTGCGGTCGCGGCGGCGGCCTTTGGGGCTTATTTCAACCAGGGCCAGATTTGCATGTCCACCGAACGCCTGATTGTCGACGCCAAGGTCGCCGATGCGTTCACCGCCAAGCTCGCGGCCAAGGTCGCGACCCTGCGCGCGGGTGACCCCGCTGCGCCGGATTCGGTACTGGGTTCGCTGGTGGACGCCAGCGCCGGCACACGCATCAAGGCGCTGATCGACGATGCCCTGGCCAAGGGCGCACGCCTGGTGACGGGCGGCCAGCTGGAGGGCAGCATCCTGCAGCCGACCCTGATCGATGGCGTTACCGAACACATGCGCTTGTACCGCGAAGAATCCTTCGGCCCGGTGGCGGTGCTGCTGCGCGGTGACGGTGATGAAGCCTTGCTGCGCCTGGCCAACGATTCCGAGTTCGGCCTTTCGGCGGCGATCTTCAGCCGTGACACCGGGCGTGCACTGGCCCTGGCGCAACGGGTCGAGTCGGGCATTTGCCATATCAACGGCCCGACCGTGCATGACGAGGCGCAGATGCCGTTCGGTGGCGTCAAATCCAGCGGCTACGGCAGCTTTGGCGGCAAGGCCTCGATCGAGCACTTCACGCAATTGCGCTGGGTGACCTTGCAGAACGGGCCGCGGCATTACCCGATCTGAGCAGGCGTCGCGACATAACAATAACGAGGCGGCTTTGATCCGCCTTGCTGGAGGACACCCTTGTGAGTTCCGAATTCAGACCGCAACCCCAGCCCGCACCGCGCTATCGCGAGGTCTCCATCGGCCACGCACCGGTGGCGGTCACTGAAGAACACGGCGTGCTGCATATGCGCTCCCTGGAGCCCCTGGCCGAGTTGCCAGCGCGCCTGCTCGATCGCCTGGTGCATTGGGCCCAAGTGCGCCCCGAGCAGACATTTATCGCGGCGCGCCAGGCCGGCGCTGATTGGCGCCGGGTCAGCTACCGGGAAATGCTCGACAGCGTGCGCGCGATTGCCCAGGGCCTGTTGAACTATGGGCTCTCGGCGGATAAACCGTTGGCACTGTTGTCGGGCAACGACATCGAGCATTTGCAGGTGGCGCTCGGCGCGATGTACGCCGGTATTCCCTACTGCCCGGTATCGCCGGCCTATTCGTTACTGTCCCAGGATTTCGCCAAGCTGCGCCATGTCTGTGGCTTGCTGCAGCCAGGGCTGGTGTTCGTCAGCGACGCGGCGGCTTACCAGCGCGCCATCGACGCCGTCTTGCCGGCCGAGACCCCGCTGATCAGCGTGCGCGGCCATGTGCCTGGACGCACTCAGGTCAGCTTCGCCAGCCTGCTGCAAACGCCGGGCGGCGCCGAAGCCGACGCGGCGTTCCAGGCCACCGGCCCCGACAGCATCGCCAAGTTCCTGTTCACCTCGGGCTCGACCAAATTGCCCAAGGCGGTGATTACCACCCAGCGCATGCTCTGTGCCAACCAGCAAATGCTGTTGCAGACCTTTCCAGTGTTCGGCGAAGAACCGCCGGTGCTGGTGGACTGGCTGCCGTGGAACCACACGTTCGGCGGCAGCCACAACGTCGGCATTGTGCTCTACAACGGCGGCACCTTTTACCTCGATGATGGCAAGCCCACGGCCCAGGGCTTTGCCGAGACCCTGCGCAACCTCAAGGAGGTTTCGCCCACCGCCTATTTGACGGTGCCCAAGGGTTGGGAAGAACTGGTCAACGCCCTGGAACAGGACGCCGAGTTGCGCGAGCGTTTTTTTGTTTGACGATGACTCCAGCCTGGCATTTCGCTGGACTGCGCTGAAGCTCGATACAGCAGGTTTATCAATAACTTACGCGCGTCCATCATATGCCGGTGCTTTCTGAAACCTGATCCGGCTTCCCCTGGCGCCGCTCCTATGTGGCTCCTGGAACCGGGTCGTTCCGAGGAGTCATCATGGCAAAGATCAAGCTCACCAAGACCGCTGTAGAGGCGGCGCAACCCCAGGCGCAGGCCGTCGAACTGAGGGATACCGTCGTGCCCGGCTTCCTGTGCAAGATCACTCCGGCGGGCCGCCGGGTGTTCATGCTCCAGTACCGCACGAATGCGGGTGAGCGCCGCAAGCCCGCCCTGGGCCTGTTCGGGGAACTAACCGTCGAGCAGGCCCGCGTCATGGCCCAGGACTGGCTGGCCGAGGTTCGCCGAGGCGGCGATCCCGGCGGCGCCAAGGCCGAGGCGCGCAAGGCGCCTACGGTGGAGGCGCTGTGCAAGAAGTTCATGGGGGACTACTCCAAGAAGCGCAACAAGCCCACCACGCAGCGCGGCTACCAGGCCGTCATCGACCGCTGCATTGTCCCGTTGCTGGGCCGCAAGAAAGTCCAGGACGTGAAGCGGCCCGACATTGCCGGGTTGATGGAAAAACTGGCCTACAAGCCGGCCGAGGCGAACAACACCTTCGGCGTGCTGCGCAAGATGTTCAACCTGGCCGAAGTGTGGGGCTATCGCCCGGACGGCACGAACCCGTGCCGTCATGTCCCGATGTATCCGCCCGGCGAGGAAACTCGGCTCATCGTGGACGACGAGCTGGCGTTGATCTTCCGCCATCTGGAGAAGCTGGAGGCAGAGGGGCTGGAGAACTACGTCATCCCGCTGGCGATCCGCCTGCAATTCGAGTTTGCGGGCCGCCGCTCGGAAATCTGCACCCTCGAATGGAAGTGGGTCGATCTGGAGAACCGGCGCGTGGTCTGGCCGGACAGCAAGACTGGCGGCCTTTCCAAGCCCATGAGCGCGGAAGCCTATCGGCTGTTTTCGACGGCACCGCGCCGGGAAGGCTGCCCCTACGTCCTGCCGTCGCCCAACGACCCAGCCAAGCACCTGACCTTTGGCGAGCACTATGGCGGTTGGTGTCGGATCCTCAAGGCCACTGGCGTGGCCCACGTCGGCACACACGGCATCCGCCATCGCTCGACCACCGACATTGCCAATTCGGGCGTGCCGACCAAGGTAGGCATGAAGCTGACGGGCCACAAGACCGTGGCGATGTTCATGCACTACGTCCACACAGAGGACAAGCCGGTGCGGGAGGCGGCCGAGCTGGTGGCTAGCCGACGGCAGGCCATCACGGGCGCGCGCCAGCCCGCAGAGGCGACAGCATGAACGCGCGCCGGTTATCCGTGGCATCGTCCGCAGCGCCGTCGGCGCTGCTGGGCGACATTCGGGAACTGATCGAGGCGGCGCGCAAGCGCGCCGCCTCGGCGGTGAATAGCGAGCTGACGATGCTCTACTGGCGCATCGGCCAGCGCATCCACACGCAGGTCTTGGAGGGGCGGCGGGCCGACTATGGCGAAGAAGTCGTGCTGACCCTGGCCGCGCAGTTGGTGAAGGAGTACGGCAGCAGTTTTTCCATGAAGAACCTGCGCCGCATGGTGCAGTTCGCCGCCACCTTCCCCGAGGAGCAGATTGTCGTATCACTGATACGACAATTGAGCTGGACGCATTTCATCGCCCTGATCCCGCTGAAAGACCCGCTCCAGCGGGACTACTACGCGCAGATGGCGAGCGCCGAACGCTGGAGCGTGCGGACGCTGCGCGAGCGCATCGACTCGATGCTGTACGAGCGCACAGCGCTGTCCCAAAAGCCGGACGAGATGATCGCGCAGGAACTGGCGACGATGCGCGATGCGCAGCGCATGTCGCCCGCCTTGGTGATGCGCGACCCGTACATCCTCGACTTCCTGGGCCTGCGGGATACGTGGCAGGAAGGCGACTTGGAGGCGGCGATCATCCGCGAAATGGAATCCTTCCTGCTGGAATTGGGCGTGGGCTTCACATTCGTATCCCGGCAGAAGCGCATCCAGATCGACGGCGAAGATTTCCACCTCGACCTCCTGTTCTACAACCGTAAGCTGCGCCGGTTGGTGGCGGTGGAGCTGAAGGTCGGCGAGTTCAAGGCTGCGTACAAGGGGCAGATGGAGCTTTACCTGCGCTGGCTTGACAAGCACGAACGGGAGCCGGAAGAAGCCTCGCCGCTGGGCATCATCCTCTGCACCGGCAAGAAGTCTGAGCAGATCGAGCTACTGGAGCTGGACAAATCGGGCATCCACGTTGCCGAGTACCTGACCACCTTGCCGCCGCGTGCGGTGTTGGCGGAGCGGCTGCATCAGGCCACCCAGCGGGCGCAGTTGGAGATCGAGCAGCGCAAGACGGACGGCACCTCGTCCTGACAACGGCATTTGGGCACGGCGGAGCGGAGCGCCTTCACGCTCTCGGCCGTTGCCCCGTGCTTGATGCCGAATCACTGCCTTTCGGCTTTGAACCTTCACGCATTCCAGCCGCCTCGGTCCAACGCGTGCTGCGCACTTTCATTGTGCATAAGTAAGAAAAAGTAATGTACGATTGACGTACATCGTCAATATTCTTGACCTGATGTTAGCCAAGCACTGAAAGCAAGGGCGACAGCCCGTTCATTCTGAAGCGCAACATGACGGTAGCAGTCCATCATCCGGGTGAAATTCTCGCCCAGCGGCTTGAAGTCGTTGGCGTGTCGCCGACTGAGCTGGCGCGTCAGCTCGACGTTCCCGCCAATAGGATCACTTAGATCATCAACGGCAAGCGCGGGATCACTGGCGACTCGGCGCTGCGACTCGCCCACTGGTTTGGAGATACCCCACAGTTCTGGATGAGTTTGCAGGTGCAGTGCGACCTGGAGATTGCGGAAGCTGAGTCGGGACGATCTATCAGCTCACTCCCCACGGGGCCAACCGCTCGCAACGCCAATGCCAATGCCAACAGGCATGCGAAGACCGTGTAGGAAAGGATTTATGACAAGGGAGAACAAAACCTTTTTTCACATCGGTGATGTGCGTTTGGGAGCAGCGCATGACTGATGGGCCAGCCGACATCACATTCCACTATCCACCGGAGCTATTCAATCTTCTGGTGGATGTTCTGCCGCTGCTCAATCGCTCGAAGACCGACGTGCTGGTTTTCTTTCGAGGCGCAGGTGTGTCTGACAGCATGACCTCTGACATCGCTGCCAGCTTGAAGGCCGCGCCGAAAGACGTCAACAAGTACCAGATAGTGCGCACTGTGCTTGAGCGCCTCAACGCAAAGGGGGAATCTGCTCTGCGAGAGCGGCGAGAAGTGCTGCGGCGCGTTGTGGACTTTGCAAACTTCGACTCGTGCTGGCCAGATGACCAGCTCAAAGCAAAGGGCCTTGTCGCCAGCATCCGCGAAGTCGTCAACCAGAAGGACGCCTTCACACGCATGAACAACGCTCGCGAAGAGGAGCGGCAAGCGCGCCTTGCCGAGACACAGCGGATCGCGGCGGAGAAGCGCGAGCGCACTGCCAGGATCGAGAATGCCAAGCAGGATTTGTATGCGCTGTTTGGCTCCACGGCGACTGCACAGCAACGCGGCAAGATGCTGGAAGCTGCCCTCAACAATCTCTTTCAAGCCTACGGCGTTCTTGTCCGCAAAGCCTTCCACCTCGTTGGCGAGGCTGGAGAAGGGATCGTGGAGCAAATTGATGGGGTTATTGAACTCGGCGGCGCCCTGTACTTCGTCGAGATGAAGTGGTATCGCGATCCGGTAGGCAAGCCCGAGATTTCTGAACATCTTGTTCGCCTCATGTCGCGTGCCGAGGTGCGTGGCATCTTCATTTCTGCCAGTGACTACACGGAACCCGCGATTCACACGGTACGCGAGTTCCTGCAACACAAGGTCTTGATCCTCTCGACGCTTCAAGAGATCGTGTACTTGCTTAATCAGCAGGACGACCTTGCAGAGTTCTTCACGAAGAAAATCCAGGCGGCGCAGATACACAAGAACCCGTATTTCCGCCCTCATGACGTTCAAGAGGGTGGCGGGTCATGACAGCGAATTGGAAAGACATCAACAAGCCACCAAGCCCTGCAAATGCCGTCACCGCTGCGCAGGTGGCGAATGGTCCCGTCATTCCGCCGCAGCAAAGGCTGTTGACCTATTCGCCGGCCGAGTGGGAAGGATTCGTTGAAGAGTGGGCCTACTACTGCCTCGCAGCGCGGTACAAGCACGTCCAACGCTTTTCGGGCGCTGGCGATATGGGGATCGATGTTGCCGGGTTCGTTGACGACACGCGCCTGAAGGGCGCCTGGGACAACTACCAGTGCAAACACTACGACCATGCCCTCAGGCCCAGTGACGTTTGGGCCGAGTTTGGCAAGGTTATCTGGTATTCATACACCGGTGAATACACAACTCCCCGCTGCTACTTCTTTGTTTCGCCGCGCGGTGCCGGCACATCACTCAGCCGCCTGTTTTCGAATGCTACGAAGCTGCGCGAGGAGTTGATTGCAAACTGGGATAAGAACGTAAAAGATGCGATCACTAGCACACAAACGGTGCCACTGGACGCAAAGCTCCGCGCCTACGTAGACGCCTTCGACTTCTCCATCTTCGACGCCAAGACCGCACTGCAGCTTGTTGACGATCATCGCACTACGCCGGCTCACGCCGCGCGCTTCGGTGGCGGACTGCGACCACGACCTGCTTCGGAAAAGCCTCCTCAAGAGGTCGCTTCCGTCGAAAGTCGTTATGTGACGCAGTTGCTCGGTGCATACGGTGAGCACACGGGGACGGTCGTGACCGACCCCACGGCTCTGTCTGTGCAAAAGCTCAAAGATCACTTCCGTCGTCAGCGCGAGGCGTTCTACGAAGCAGAGTCACTGCGCGTCTTCGCACGCGACGGTGTCCCGCCTGGCACCTTTGAGTCCTTGCTCGACGACATTCACGACGGCGTTATCGACACGCACGACGCGAGTCATGCCGATGGCTATGTAAAGGTCTGCGCCGTAACCAAGGCGGCCCGTGACATGCAAATCACGGCGAACGCCCTCATTACCTGCACGAACCCCAAAGACCGGGATGGAATCTGCCATCAGCTCGTGAATGAAGATCGCCTGCGGTGGACACGATCATGAGCCAGGAACGTAAGCCGATCACCTTCAATGGTCCGCTTGAGGCCGGTATCCGCGCGGTCTCGATTCTGGGCGCCGCTTACCCGCATACCTACGACCTCCAGAGGCTCGTCGCGCTTGACTACCTACTTGTCCATACAGGCGATCTCGACGGCCCGGAAAATTTGCATCCTCCGACGCCGACGCCCTCTGCTGAAATGCTCGTGCGCCGAAAACTGGTCGAGCAGTCGCTGCTTCTGATGATGACCCGTGACCTGGTGGCGCGTGAGGTTACAGCCGACGGCATCAAGTACGGTGCGGGCGAGAACGCCACCACGTTTCTGTCGTCGGTGTCTTCCAACTACCTGGTAGCCCTCAAGGAGCGTGCCACTTGGCTTGTCGAAGCCATCGGTGGTCTCACGGACGAACAATTTAAGAGCATGATGCGCCGATTTTTCGATAAATGGGTCGAGGAATTTCACCACGTTGAGCAGAGTCTGGGGGGAGAAGCATGACAGCAGCAACTCCCGGTTTCCGCCTGCGTTTTCTCGGCTTCTACGGGCCGCAGAAGCAGCCATCAAGTGTCACCTTCGGTCCCGGCCTGAATGTCATCTATGGCGCGTCGAACACCGGAAAATCTTTTATCGTTGAGGCCATCGATTTCATGCTCGGCGGCAAGCCGCCCCTGCGTGACATTCCGGAGCGTGTCGGATACGACCTCATTCTTCTCGGGCTTGAGACACTTGACGGTAAGTCCTTCACGCTCTGGCGCAGTATGGACGGTGGCGGCTTTCGGCTCTATGACGGTTTGCATCAGACGCCACCCGCGACCGACATTGCATACAAGCAGCTTGACGATAAACATAGTGAGAGGAATGACGCGAACCTCTCCTCCTTCTTACTGGAACTGTGCGGTCTTGGCGGCAAGCGTGTCCGCAAGAATTCCCGGAACGAAACCAACAGCCTGAGCTTTCGCAACATTGCGCGCTTGATGATCGTCGACGAGACGGAGATCACGCAACAAAGCTCTCCTCTGTTTGATGGCAATCCCACCGCCAATACGCCCAACCTCGCAACGTTCAAGCTACTTCTGACTGGCACGGACGACTCGGCGCTGGTCGCGAACAACAAGAGCGAACCGGAAGAGCTGTCGCGTGAGGCGCAACTACAACTTCTCGATCAGCTTCTTGACGACTACCGTGAGCGGCTCAGGGAGCTGACCAAAAGCCCGAAGGAGTTGGATGAGCAGCTAGAGAAGATCGACACCTCGCTGCGCCAGCAGGCGGGCCAAGTGAACACCACCGAAGCAGAATTCCAGGAAGCTGCGGGGAAGCGGCGTGAACTGCGAAAGAAACTGGAGGAAAGCCGCGGGCGACGAGCAGAGGTCGGGGCGATGCTTGAGCGGTTTAGCCTACTAGACAAGCACTACGTATCCGACATCGAACGGCTGCGTGCTATCGAAGAAGGAGGGACGCTGTTTAACGTGCTAGGTGGTGGGCACTGTCCCCTTTGTGGTGCAGCGCCCGCTCATCATCGCGCCGATGCCGAATGCAATGGGGATACCGATGCTGTCGTTCAGGCTGCCCGGATGGAGATCGCAAAGATCGAAGTACTGCGAGCAGAGCTTGCAGCCACTGTCCGCAATCTTGAGCGTGAGAGTGTCAGCTTCGACCGTAGACTACCTTCAGTCGTTCAGGAATTGGAATCAATTTCCGACGCTGTGGAAGAACTGATCGCACCTAGGCTTTCGACCCTTCGAAAATCCTATTCTGATTTCGCCGACAAACGCGCCGAGGTGCGTGAGGCATTGGCACTCTACGCCACCGTGCAAGACATGGAGCGCCGCCGTGCCGATCTTGAGAAGGGCGCTGAGGACGAGAAGGCTGGGACGCTTGCCAACGCAGACATCCCCACCACCGTGACTCACAGCTTTGCCAAGACTGTTGAGAACATCCTGTCGGGTTGGCATTTTCCAGAAGCCGGGGATGTGTATTTCGACTCCAAGACTCGCGATCTTGTCATCGCCGGCAAGTCGCGCAGTGCTTTTGGTAAGGGCCTTCGCGCAATCACGCACGCGGCCTTCACGCTCGGGCTGCTAGCGTTCTGTCGGGCGCGCCAAACGCCGCACACTGGGTTCGTTGTTCTTGACTCTCCCTTGCTCGCGTATCGGGAGCCTGATGGGACGGAAGATGATTTGACCGGCACTGATCTTCAGGAGCAGTTCTATGCCTACCTCGAAGCATTGCCTATCGACACCCAGGTCATCGTCGTCGAGAACACTGACCCGCCTGATTCAATCATGAAGCGTGAGCAGTCACTGATGTTCGGCAAGAACCCGCATCACGGTAGATACGGCTTGTTCCCAATTGTGGCTGACTCGGAAGGTTGATCCAGGATCGGTGTCGATCCTGCGATTGTGCGTTGGTACCTTCTATTGGAGGTTGATGCACTCTCTTCACGTATTCCTTGAACTGGGCGTAGCTCGAAGAAATCCCATGCCATAGTTCGAACCCGTTTCCAATGACATAGAGCTTGGAAGGTTGCATCGGCGGCTTACTTCTTTTTGGTGAGACGTTGAAACTGGGTGGCGGCGATCGTTTCCGACACCTTCAGCGAATCCTTGTATTCCGGGTAGTTGGAAACCATGTCGCAGAAGTAGTTGTGATAGGCGGCGAGCCACGCGAACTTTGAAAAGACCGTTGGGACTGCCGCATAGACTTTCAGCGCCGCCTCGATCTGCTTCTTGTGTCGACGAAGGGACTTGTCATCGAGATACTCTCGATCATCGCCCTCAATAATGCACTCCGTCAGATAGTTCAGGAAATAGCGGCCATCAGGGCCCTTCAGCACATCCCTGAGTTGGGGAGCGACCTCACCGGAGTAGTAGGTGAGGTGTTTGTCCACCAGCTTCATAGTGTTGTCGCACAGGACGACGACAGGGTTGACGGCCACTTTGCTCTCAAGGCGATATGCCTCCAGCAACGCCGCGCCGTACACGCTGTTCTCGTCCATGAACAACTGATCTACCGCCAAGCCGCCTCGGATGAAGAAGCCTTTCAGCGCCATCTGGAACTGATATTCGTTAATGGCCCAAAGGATGAACCCGAACTCGGATTCCATGTCGTCGCTGAACCGGGGATGGGCCAGCACCACGTTGTCAGTGAATGACTTGAAATAGAGCATCGACTCATCGGTGCTTTTCTTGAGCTCAGCGATGCTCCTGGCGAGAATTTTGTGAAAACTCTCCAGCAGCTTGTTCGCACTGCCGTCCTTGTAGCTGGCGCGAATCCTTTCCGAGAAACCCAAGACATCCAGAAAGGTGCAATAAGACAGCCGATGCACCGGCTTGCCAGCAGAGAAGTAGTCGGACTTTCCCTTGTTCTGCTTTTTGGTGGATTTCGTCATCGAATCGAAAGAACTGTAGTTGGTTTTGCAAGCATAGCGTTCGTTTTGCGCAGGTCGTTTATTTCGCGTTGAAATTCGGACGTCCCCGGCCAAGGGAGCATGGCCGGTCGCGCTGTCGTGCCGCGCATCGAGCCGCCTGCAGCGTCTCGCCCCTTCGGGCTTCCATCGTTCCCTCGCTCCGCTCGGCTGACGCCTCCGGCCCGGCTTCCAGCTTCGGGCCTGCGCGCTTCGCTTGCCGTGCAGCCGGCACACAGGGATGGCCGTTGCCTGTTCAGCCGTCTTCCCTGACTCCATCACCTTCACCGCGACTGTAGCCCGCGCCCGTGTGCCGTCAAGGCGCGCAGGGCCGTGTCCTCGGCTGCGCCTGCGGGCCGCACCAACCCTGCGCTTTCCTCCTTGACGGCACCCGTCCGCGCGCTCCTGACCGTCGCGGGCGATGAACTCAGGAAAGACGGTGGCAACAGGGCCAACCGGGTTCCTCGTGCCAACCGCACCGAACAGCCGAAAGGCTGGGCTCCGAATCTAGGAATCCGGTGTGCGGTTTCTTCAACAGCCAAGTCAGGAGAACGACATGCTTTCAACCCGTTTCGCTTCCCACTCCCCCGCACTGCGCAGCGACACCCCGCTGTCCGATGACCAGATTCGCAGGGTGGCCCCGTCCATCTTCGCGGACGCCCCGCATGAGAGCCGTTCCGAGAGGTACAGCTACATCCCCACGGCTGCCGTGCTGACCGAGCTTCGCAAGGAGGGGTTTCAGCCCTTCATGGTGTGCCAGACCCGCGT
>Ga0126362_10000661_pt1 | contig 11952 bp, 10 predicted proteins | sample ANMtaG_FD_126269 | JGI IMG/M metagenome (GOLD analysis project Ga0126362, IMG submission 126269) | Continental margin sediment microbial communities from North Pacific Ocean - ANME2c_DSS_Sorted | ecosystem: Environmental > Aquatic > Marine > Continental margin > Sediment | place: Pacific Ocean... | reverse complement strand
GGAGGGGGAGAATGCGCGCGCCTTGCCGCAGCTGTTCTCGCTGGGGGGCTGGGGCGGCGCGACGTTTGACGTGGCCATGCGCTTTCTGACGGAAGATCCATGGGAGCGGCTTGCAGACGTGCGCGAAGCGGCACCGAACATCCTGTTGCAGATGCTGCTGCGCGGCGCCAATGGCGTTGGCTACAAGAGCTATCCCGACAATGTGGTCAAGTATTTCGTGCAGCAGGCCGCCCGCAACGGCGTCGATGTGTTCCGCGTGTTCGACAGCCTCAACTGGGTCGAGAACATGCGCGTCACCATGGATGCGGTGCTGGAGGAGGACAAGCTGTGTGAAGCCGCCATCTGCTACACCGGCGATATCCTGAATTCCGCCCGGCCGAAATACGACCTGAAATATTATGTCGATCTGGCGCAGGAAGTGGAAAAGGCCGGCGCACATATCATCGCGGTCAAGGACATGGCCGGGCTGCTCAAGCCGGGCGCTGCCAAGGTGCTGTTCAAGGCATTGCGCGAGGCGACCGACCTGCCGCTGCATTTCCACACGCATGACACGTCGGGCATCTCAGCGGCAACCGTGCTTGCCGCCGTGGATGCGGGAGTCGACGTTGTCGATGCTGCCATGGATGCCCTGTCCGGCAATACCTCGCAGCCCTGTCTCGGTTCGATCGTCGAAGCCCTCAAGGGCACGGAACGCGATCCAGGGCTTGATCCGGAATGGATCCGCCGCATCTCGTTCTACTGGGAGGCGGTCCGCACCCAATATGCGGCATTCGAAAGCGATCTGAAGGGACCGGCATCGGAAGTCTATCTGCACGAGATGCCGGGCGGCCAGTTCACCAACCTGAAGGAACAGGCACGCTCGCTCGGCCTTGAAACGCGCTGGCACGAAGTGGCGCAGGCTTATGCTGACGTCAATCAGATGTTCGGCGATATCGTCAAGGTCACGCCGTCATCCAAGGTCGTGGGCGATATGGCGCTGATGATGGTCAGCCAGGATTTGTCCGTCGCCGACGTGAAGAACCCGGACAAGGATATTTCCTTCCCGGATTCGGTGGTTTCGATGATGCGCGGCGATCTCGGCCAACCGCCGAAGGGCTGGCCCAAAGATATCCAGAAGAAGATCCTGAAAGCAGAAAAGCCATTCACCGTTCGGCCCGGCTCACTGCTGGCACCGGCCGATCTCGTGACCGAGCGCAAGGACATTGAGGAAAAGCTGGAGCGCAAGGTTAGCGATCAGGAATTTGCCTCCTATCTGATGTATCCAAAGGTGTTCACCGATTTTGCCGTGACGCATGGCACTTACGGTCCGACCAGTGTGCTGCCGACACATGTCTATTTCTACGGGCTGGCGCAGGAAGAGGAAGTCTTCCTCGATATCGAGCGTGGCAAAACCCTGGTTGTACGCAATCAGGCGGTGGGTGAGCCGGATGAGAAGGGCATGGTCACAGTGTTCTTCGAAATGAACGGCCAGCCGCGCCGCGTGAAGGTGCCTGACCGCACCCGTGCGGGCAGCGTCGGTGTCCGCCGCAAGGCAGAGCTTGGTAATGACAAGCATGTCGGTGCGCCGATGCCGGGTATTGTGTCCACCGTGGGCGTCTCGGTTGGCCAGAAGGTCAATGCGGGTGACGTGCTTCTCTCGATCGAGGCGATGAAGATGGAAACGGCCCTGCGCGCCGAACGGGATGGAACGCTGGCTGAAATTCTGGTCCGCGCCGGTGACCAGATCGATGCCAAGGACCTGCTCGCCGTTTACGAGTAAGGGCTATCCGGTCCGCATAGCCGGCCGCGTCGTGCCCCTGAGCTCAATCTTGGGGCGCGGCGGGATGGTCATGTGCTGATGGCCGTTTTCCTCGTGCGTGGTTCGACAAGCTCACCATGAGGGAAGTGGAGGATTGCAGGGAGCCTGTTCTGCAACGCTCCAATTGGCCTTGCAGCCCTCCACTTCCCTCATGGTGAGCTTGTCGAACCACGCACAAAGCTGCTGCCCATCACCCGATGTAACATGTTATGCCGATATGTGCGCATATCGGCATAAACAGGCATTGAATAGTGCGCATATGCGAAGTATGGTCGGGTCGTTGAGTTCCGCAGCCGATGCGGAATATGAGCGCGCACGTGCAGGGTATTCCCACAATGACCAAAGACCTGTCGCCGGAAGAGCGGAAGAGCATGATCCTCAAACGGGTCAATGAATCCGGCCGCGTTCTGGCGAATGCCGTTGCGACGGAATTCGGGGTTTCGGAAGATTCCATCCGCCGGGATTTGCGCGAATTATCCGAAGCAGGGCTTGTCCAGCGCTTCCATGGCGGTGCAGCGCGCAGCAGTTCGAGCTTTCGCAGCTTTCAGCAGCGCGCCAAGGATGAAACGGCCGGGAAAAAGGCGGTTGCCGCCGTTGCCGCTGAACGAATTGCCGCGAATTCCACCATGCTTCTCGATTCGAGCACGACCGTGCTTGAGTTTGTGCGCGCCCTGCCGGTCAACCTGCAGATGCGCATCATCACCAGTTCGCCGGATATTGCCTCGGCCGCTCTCGACCATCCCCTGTGCGAGGTTATTCTCCTCGGCGGCACGCTGAATCGTTTCACCCGCAGCGTCATCGGGCAGTCGCCGCTTGCCGAAGTGCAGCTCATGCACGTCGATTACTGTGTGCTCGGCGCCTGTGCCATCGACGAGAGCCTGACACTGCGCGCCGAGAACTACGAGGACGCGCATTTGAAACTGGCCATGAGCAGGGCGAGCAATGAAGTGATGCTGCTTGCCACGGCTGAAAAGCTGCTGAAGCAGGCGCCCTTTGCCATTGCGCCCATCTCGGCCATATCGACGCTGATTACCGACAGAACCGCCGACCCGTCGATTGTTGAGCGGATTCGCGGCGTGGGTGTCGAAGTCGTCATCGCCGACAGACGCGGTGCGTGATGTCCATCCTGTCCGAAATTCAAGCTGGTGATAAAACTATGGATGCCTCCGTCTACAGGAAGAAAGCCGTCTATGGCCGCTGGGCAGTTGCCAGCGCTTTCTTTTTCAATGGATTTCTGATCGGCAGCTGGGCGCCGCAGATCCCCGTGTTCATGACCCGCCTGCACATCAGCGAGTTCACGCTCGGCCTGATGATCCTGGTGTTTGGCCTTGGCGCCCTGGCGGCGATGCCCTGGTGCGGCTACCTCATCGGCCGGTACGGCTCGCGCGCGGTGGTGAAGGGCTTTGCCGTCTTCTGCAGCTTTTCCCTGCTCTTGGTGGCGCTGGCTCCGAATGTTTATATCGCGGCGCCCGCGCTTTTCCTCTTCGGTGCCGTCATCGGGGGCATGGATGTGGCCATGAACGCCAATGCCGTCGAGGTGGAGAAAAAACTGTCGCGCGCCGTCATGTCATCCTCACACGGGTTCTGGAGCCTTGGCGGCTTCGCCGGCGGCGCCCTAGGCGGTCTGCTGATCGAAGCACAGGGTCATCTGGTTCACGCGGCGGTGGTCACAGCCATTGCGGTTGCTCTGGGGTTAGCCGCGTTCCGCTACATGATCACAGAAGATGCGCCGGTGGTGCACGAGAAAAAGGGCAAGCTGGCTTTCCCGACCAACCCGCTGATTTATCTCATCGGCATCATGGCGCTTTTCTCCATGGTTCCGGAAGGGTCGGTTCTCGACTGGGCGGCTCTCTACCTCAAGCAGGAGCGCGGTGCCGATATTGCCACGGCCGGATTTGCCTTCGCCGCATTTTCGGGAACGATGTCCGTCATGCGCTTTCTCGGCGACGGCGTGCGCAACCGCTTCGGTGCGGTGAAGACATTGCGCATTTCCGCGCTGATCGGCGCGTCAGGTATGCTGGTTGCAAGCCTTGCGCCAAGCCCCTGGATCGCCATTCTGGCCTTTGCATTTGCGGGGCTGGGCATTGCCAATATGGTGCCCATCGCCTTCTCGGCTGCGGGCAACCAGAAGGGAACGTCTTCGGGCGTTGCCCTCAGCCTTGTCACGCTGATGGGCTATTCCGGCATTCTGGTCGCGCCGTCGGCCATTGGCTTTGTCGGCGGGCGCACGGGGTTCGGTCCGGTCTATATGGTGCTCGCCTGCCTGCTCGTTGTGGTGTTCCTGATGGCCAATCTTGCCGCCAGCGCCGACCGCAACGAAAACCCGGGCACCTGATCTATGCCCGGCGGCTTGCCGCGACCGCCGGTTTCTTGCGCTGCAGCAGAAAGTCGGTCACCCTCCGTCCGGCCTTGTGGGCTTTCAAACCGACATTCATTTCGGGAGAAAGCTCACCCGAGAGATCGAGTGTCGCGTGTTCGCCCACCGCATCGAAATGCTCTTCCAGCCAGTCATCGGCAGCGGCCTGGCCGAGGTCGCGCAGATATTCGAGAAAGGCCCATTCCGCGTTGATTTTCGATGAGGCCGCCAGGCCAGCCAGCGCCACATCGGCATCGATACGGTGCATGCGGATATGCTTGTATTCGCCGTGTTCGATCCGGCCTGCGTCGATCAGCGAATTGACGAAGGCAATCGAACGGAACTCACGCAGCAGCGCTGCATTGAAGGTGATCTCGTCGATACGGTCGGTGATTTCGCGGGCGGTCTTCGGCGCGCCGCGCCGTTCGATCGGGTTGATCTGGATAAGCAGCAGGTCTTCGCTCTTGGTCGAATAGAAGAAGGGATAGAGCGCCGGGTTGCCGCCATAGCCGCCATCCCAGTAGGGTTCACCTTCAATCTCAACCGCCTGGAAAATATAGGGAAGGCACGCGGAGGCCATCACCACATCGGCATTGAGCTCCGACTGGGAAAAGACCCGCAGGCGGCCGCTTTCCACATTGGTTGCCGAGATGAACAGCTTGAGCGCCGAACAGGCTTTCACCCGGTCGAAATCAATCTCACGCTCGACCACATCCCGCAGCGGGTTGAGGTTGAACGGGTTGAACTCATAGGGCGAAAACATGCGCGAGAACTGCTCGAACAGATTGTACCCGACGCCGTTCTCGACGGACCAGTTGCCAAAAAAGCGGTCCCAGGGCGTGCGCTGAACCGGGCTGAACTGCCCGGTGCGGCCCACCGCCCGCCAGAACTCATAGAGCTTCTCGCGGGCGCCATCGGGACCGTTGCGGCTCCAGCCATCAGCCAGCGCGACAGCATTCATGGCGCCGGCGCTGGTGCCGGATATGCCCTCGATGGTCAGTCGGCCATCTTCCAGAATGCGGTCGAGAACACCCCAGGTGAAGGCGCCGTGCGAGCCGCCGCCCTGCAGCGCGATGTTGATGACCTTGGGTTTGTGGTTCATCACTGCGCCGTCCAGCCGCCATCGACGGAGATGGATGTACCGGTGATCTGCGCCGCCGCATCGCTGGCGAGAAACACCACCGTCGCGCCGATCTGGTCGACCGTGGCGAATTCCTTGGTCGCCTGCCTGTCGAGCATGACTTCGCGGATGACGGTTTCGCGGTCCATGTTGTGCGCTTTCATCTGGTCGGGGATCTGAGCCTCGACGAGCGGTGTCAGGACATAACCGGGGCAGATGGCGTTGCTGGTGATATGCTTTTCCGCCACTTCCAGCGCGACGGTTTTGGTCAATCCGAGAATGCCGTGCTTGGCCGCCACATAAGCCGACTTGAACGGCGATGCGCGCAGGCCATGCGCCGAGGCGATATTGACGATGCGGCCCCATCCGGCCTTCTTCATATAGGGAAGCGCGGCAGCGGTGGTGTGGAACGCCGAGGTCAGGTTGATGGCGATGATCGCATCCCATTTTTCCGTCGGGAATTCGTCGACAGGGGCGACAAACTGGATGCCGGCATTGTTGACCAGCACATCGACGCTGCCGAATGTCGCGGCGGCCTGGTCGATCAGGGCACGGCATTCGTCACCCTTGGACATGTCGGCCTTGATATAGGCGACGCCGGTGGAATGCTGTGCGGCGATCTCCTTGGCAAGATCGTGGTCTTCCGGGCGGTCCGTGAAGGAATTGATCACCACATTGTAACCCGCCGCTGCGAGGGCGTGGGCGGAACCCAGTCCGATGCCGGAGTTGGAACCTGTGACGACTGCGGTCTTCTTGGCCATGAGAAACTTCCTTTGGTTTAACAACCGTGTTGAAGGCGTCTGGAATATATTGCATTGCAGCAAAAATACCAGCTTTGGAACGTGAACACTTTGTCATACGGTTCACTGTGGCGTGATCGGGAAGCGCATTTGCTTTGAATTTGCCGCGTTCATGTCACATGGTGTTGACACAAGGCGTTCCCTGCGCCACGTGAAGGGAATATCTGGAGTTTGACAATGTCTGACTATTATTCGCAGCCCTTTGCCCGCCGCGCCTCCGTTGGCGTCGATGTGGGCGGGGTCATGGTTGGCGGAGGCGCGCCCGTCGTCGTGCAGTCGATGACCAATACGGATACAGCCGATGTGGACGGCACCGTTGCGCAGGTGGCAGCCCTTTCCCGCGCGGGATCGCAGATCGTCCGTATCACCGTTGACCGGGATGAATCCGCTGCCGCTGTGCCGAAAATCCGCGAAAGGTTGGACCGGCTTGGCCTGAACGTACCGCTGGTTGGCGATTTCCATTATATCGGTCACAAACTGCTGACGGACCATCCGGCCTGCGCCGAAGCGCTGGCGAAATACCGCATCAATCCGGGCAATGTCGGCTTCAAGGACAAGAAGGATGCGCAGTTCGGCGCCATCATCGAAATGGCGATCCGCTATGACAAGCCGGTGCGCATCGGCGTCAACTGGGGTTCGCTCGATCAGGAACTGCTGACTGCGCTGATGGACCAGAACCATGCGGCCGGCGCGCCCCTGACGGCGGAACAGGTCATGCGCGAGGCCATTGTCCAGTCGGCGCTGATTTCCGCGCAGCTGGCCGAAGAAATCGGCCTGCCGCGCTCCAGAATCATTCTTTCCGCCAAGGTCAGCCAGGTGCAGGATCTGATCGCGGTTTATGCAGAGCTGGCGCGGCGCTGCGATCATGCGCTGCATCTCGGCCTTACCGAAGCCGGCATGGGCTCCAAGGGCATTGTCGCTTCCTCGGCGGCGCTCGGCATCCTCCTGCAGCAGGGTATCGGGGATACGATCCGCATATCGCTGACACCGGAACCGAACGGTGACCGGACACGCGAAGTGCAGGTGGCGCAGGAATTGCTGCAGACCATGGGCTTTCGCCAGTTCATCCCGATTGTCGCGGCCTGTCCCGGTTGCGGGCGCACCACATCCACCGTGTTTCAGGAACTGGCGCAGTCGATCCAGAGCGATATTCGCGACAACATGCCGGTCTGGCGCGAGAAATATCCCGGTGTCGAAGCGCTCAATGTCGCGGTGATGGGCTGCATCGTCAACGGGCCGGGCGAATCCAAGATGGCGGATATCGGCATTTCACTGCCGGGAACCGGCGAAACGCCGACGGCCCCGGTCTTTGTCGACGGCAAGAAAGTGGCGACCCTGCGCGGTGCGGGCATCGCCAAGGAATTCCAGAAGATGGTTGCCGACTATATCGAAAACCGCTTCGGCCAGGGCGCAGGCTCGCACGCGGCCGAATAGATTCAGCTCTGCCGCTCGGCAATGAACCGTGCGGCCTGCTTGAGCAGGGCAGCCTTTTCGCCGAAGGGCGCAAGCAATTCCTCGGCCTGTGCCACCAGCCCGCTCAACTGGCGCTTGGTCCAGTCGATCCCGTGCAGTGAAACCAGCGTAGCCTTGCCCGCTGCCGCATCCTTGCCGGTGGCTTTGCCCATATGGGCAGCATCGGCGGTGACATCGAGCAGGTCGTCGGCCAGCTGAAAGGCAAGGCCAATGGCCGAGCCGTATTCCGCCAGCCGTTCGCGATCCCGGGAATTGGCATTGCCGATCATGGCACCGGCCTCGCAGGCGAAACGGATCAGCGCGCCGGTCTTCATGGCCTGCAGGCGGATGATGCCTGCCTCGTCGGGCTTGACCTTTTCCGCTTCCAGATCGAGCGCCTGGCCGCCGGTCATGCCGCCGATGCCGGCAGCGCGTGCCAGAGCCGTCACCAGTGCAACCTTGGCGCCGGGATCAAGTTCCGTCGCCTCGGCTGCGATCAGTTCGAACGCGTAGGTCAGGAGGCTGTCCCCTGCGAGGATTGCCGCTGCCTCGTCGAATTTGCGATGCACCGTCGGCTGGCCGCGGCGCATATCGTCATTGTCCATGGCCGGTAGATCGTCATGGACGAGCGAATAGCTGTGGATGCATTCCAGCGCCGCCGCTACCCGCAAAGCCGCGGGGGTGTCGGCACCGAAGAGCGCGGCGCTTTCCAGGACGAGGAAGGGGCGCAGGCGCTTGCCGCCATTGAGAACGCCGTGCCGCATCGCTGCCATGAGGCGGGGCGGACGGCTGATCTCGCCGTCTTGCGGCTGATCCGAGAGCAGGTCGGCCAGCAGTGTTTCCACCGAGGCGGCGCGATGCAGCAATGTCATCTGAAACAGGGAAGTGTCTTGATCTGTCATCATGATCTGGCAATGAGCGAAAAATCGGCGCCCGGTCAATGATTAGATGCGCTGCTTTTGCATTTTTGCCTTGTTGTCATTGTGAACATGGCCGGAATGGCATGGAAATGGTTCCCTTTGGCGGATGGTTGCTCTATGTCCATGATGGGCTTTCAACGCAGGCGGCGGGTGTGACACGGGTTCTGGTCAGAAACAAAAGAGGCGGAGGCTATCTGGTCAGTCCGGGCGGCTCGCCTTTGGGGCGCATCGTGCGCTACCTGATTCTGGCGGGCATCCTCCTGATGATGATCCCCATCATCCTGCTCAGCCTGTACCGGCTGCCGTTCGTGCATCCGGTTTCCACCTTGATGGTGAAGGACCTCGTGACTTTTTCCGGTTATGACCGGCGCTGGGTATCGCTGGACGAGATTTCCCCGGTGCTGGTGCATTCCGTCATGATGTCGGAGGATGCGCGGTTCTGCTTTCATTCCGGCGTCGACTGGGATGCGATGAATCTGGTTGTGTCCGATGCCATGGATGGCGAGCAGACGCGCGGTGCGTCGACGATCACGATGCAGACCGCCAAGAACCTGTTCCTGTGGAACAGCCGGTCTTTCATCCGCAAGGGCCTGGAAATGCCGCTGGCGATGATGACCGATCTGATCCTGACCAAACGGCGGGTGATGGAAATCTACCTGAATATTGCCGAGTGGGGCCCGGGCATCTATGGCATCGAGGCGGCGGCGCAGCACCATTTCAAGGTGAGTGCGGCAAGGCTGACACCGCGGCAGGCTGCCTTTCTCGCGGTGACCCTGCCCAACCCCATCGCGCGCAATCCGGCGCGGCCGGGGCAGGGGTTGCAAACGCTGGCAAGGCTCAATGAACGGCGTGCGCGGGGCGCCGGTGCGTATATTGGTTGTGTCAAATAGACACTAAGTCGGCGCAAATCCCGGCATATCGGCATTTGCGACAAAAAATATGCGACTCATGCTGGTCAAAAGCTCTCAAGCCGTGTATAGCCCCAGCCGAACTTTCCGGAATTTTGTCCATTGTGACAGGCTCGATCGGGCCAGCGCCGGATTTTGACTGATTACTGGAGCAGGAACAATGGCTGTACCTAAAAGAAAAACTTCTCCGTCGAAGCGCGGCATGCGCCGCTCCGCCGACGCGTTGAAGGCCCCGACTTACGTCGAAGACAAGAATTCAGGCGAACTGCGCCGTCCGCACCATGTCGATCTGAAGACCGGCATGTATCGCGGCCGTCAGGTTCTGACGCCGAAAGAAGGCTGATCCCTTCCTGGATTTCGTGATAAAGAGGACCGGCCTTGTGCCGGTCTTTTTTGTTTATGACATGCCGATGGGAGACAGATGCCGTGATTTCCAATATTCCATTGATGATCGTGCCGCTTGTTGTGTTCAATCTGGTGGTTGCCGGATTGACGGGTATTGGCGGCGCCGATCCGTGGGCGACGCAGCTCTATTCCATGCAGATGCTGTCGGGCGGCGTATGGCGGATGACATTGGGCGACCTGATGATCGTGCTGTCGCTGGCGCTGCTGTTCTTCGAGATCATGAAGTCGACGCGCACGAGCAATGCCTCGGTGGTCGACCATCTCCTGTCGACCTTCGTGTTCGTGGCGTTTCTGGTGGAATTCCTGCTGGTTCCCAGCGCCTCGCATTCGCTGTTCTTCATTCTGATGGCAATGGCGTTTTTCGATATTCTGGCGGGATTCACCGTTTCGCTCCGGTCTGCCGGGCGCGACGTCAACTTTCGCTGACATCATGCAAAAACCCCGGCAAATGAGGCCATCTGCCGGGGCTTGATATCGCTGGGCCGGTCAGGCGGCGATGACTGCCTTGTCCGGTATGCGCATGACGATGAAGATGGCGAGCGCCGTCACAAGGGTGATCTCCGCCAGAATCTGCAGGAGCTGGCCGAAGGCTTCGCCATAGGTCTGCAGCACGGCTTCCGGGCTGACCGGACCCAATAGGCCCATGGCTGAGGCGATATTGCCGGTTGCCAGCTTCTGGGCCGCCTGCGCGACATCAGGACCCGCACCCAATTTCCAGTTGAGAAGCGCGGTAAGCAGGGCGCTGACAATAGCGAGGGCAATGCCTTCACCGGCAATGCGCGTGGTGCTGAAAATACCCGTTGCCATGCCGGCCCGCTCCTTTGGGACGACGCTGACGGCGAGGCCATCCATCAATCCCCAGGGCAGGCTGATGCCAAGGCCGATCAAGACCAATGCCGGGAGTGTCAGTTCCACCGGCTGGCCCGGCATGCAGCGGCTGAGCCAGAACAGTCCACCTGCCGAGAGGAGAAGGCCGGCACTGCACAGGATCGCGGCGGAGAACCAGCGCGTGAGCAGTGCTGCCAGAAATGGCACGATGAGCAGCGGCCCCGACAGGGCAATCATCATCTGCCCGGTCTGAACCTCGCTGAGGCCCTCCACGCCGATATAGCGGATGGGCAGGAGAATCAGCAGGACGACAAAGGAATAGGCGGGAGCCGCGGCGAGGATCTGCACGCCGACAAAACGCGGATAACGAAACAGGCTGAGGTCCAGCATCGGCCGTGCCGCGCGCTGTTCGATGATCGCGAAGAGACCGAACACGAGCAGGGCGGCGGCGAGCATGCCGATGACGAGCGGGTGGCCCCAGCCGATATCCGGCGCCTGCAATATGCCGCACGTGAGCAGCGTCAGCGCCAGCGTGAAGCTGATGGCGCCCGGCCAGTCGATGCCCCTTGCGTCGGGGTCGCGCGATTCCCGCAGCCGGAAAACACCAAGGCTAAATGCGACAAGGGTGATCGGCAGGGTGACGAGGATTGCTGCCTGCCAGCCGAAATGACTGATCAGCATTCCCGAGAGAATCGGCCCGAAAGACAGGCCAATGCCGAATGTGATGCCGATCATGCTGAAGGCGCGGGTGCGTTCCTGCCCGTCGAATTCCTGGGCGAGCGCAGCCATGCCACCCGAGAAAGCCAGGGCACTTGAAAGACCCTGTGCCGCGCGCATGATGTCAAACCAGACAAGGCTGGTGGCAAGCGACAGCGCCAGCGAGAAAACGGCAAAAAGCACAAGGCCTGTCAGGAAGACGCGTTTGCGCCCGTAATTGTCGGCGAGCGCGCCCGCCGCCATCAGGCTGCTGCCGAAGGCCAGCATGAAGCCATTGGTAACCCAGTTGAGTTCGACCGGGCTGCCGCCAAGGGCGCGGGCAATGGCAGGAAGTGCGACGGCAGGGCCGGTAAAGCTGACGGGCATGGCGAGAGCCGCCAGGCAGACAGCGGTCAGAATCATCAGCTTCTCCGCTGTACTGTGCGGATGTGTGTGGGCAGTCATTTTTCACCTGCGGTATCTAAATGTGGGAGGGAATGGTTGAATTCATGATACACAGGCTTTAATCGTTGAAAATTACGCCATACTTCCCGACATAGCGGACAATATTTCTCTAATAGAGTGACCATGGATAATCTGAATGGTTTGTTTGCTTTCGTGCGGTCTGCGGAAACGCTGAGTTTCGTTGCGGCGGGCCGGTCGCTGGGT
>Ga0126362_10000652_pt1 | contig 12171 bp, 20 predicted proteins | sample ANMtaG_FD_126269 | JGI IMG/M metagenome (GOLD analysis project Ga0126362, IMG submission 126269) | Continental margin sediment microbial communities from North Pacific Ocean - ANME2c_DSS_Sorted | ecosystem: Environmental > Aquatic > Marine > Continental margin > Sediment | place: Pacific Ocean... | reverse complement strand
CCAAAGGCATGGGGAAGACACCTGGCAGGGCCATCTGAGGTCCAGGGTGCCCCAGGGCCGAATCCAGATTGGTTAGCATGGATATGCCCTTAGCATCCCTGGGCTAAGATGGGGGATCTGCAGAGCATGGGCAGTGATGGGGTTGTGGAACTGAAGGGTGGGGTGGTGGCAGGGAGTGGGGGAAGCCAAGCCCAGGACAATGCCTGTCTGTGCTGGGAGAGGACCAGAGCCCAGCCTCTGGGCTTTGAAACCAGGGGGCTTGCCCTCCCTCTTCAGTGCTCGCAGGATTTCAGGGCTTTCTGTCTTGGAACTCACCTTGTGCCTCTCTCCCACTGTCCCACCCTCCTTGCTGACCTCCCCACAGACTGCATGTAATGGATGGGTCCTCTGGGTCACCCCCCCCTATCGGTGGACTGTGTGAAGACGAATGGAATGAGCCAGCTCTCTCTGACCCCTGCGTTCTGTGTCAGCAGATTTGGAGGATGCTCGGGCTCGTGGGGCTGAGGTCCAGCCCAGGGCTGTGAGCTTGCAGGCCACTGAATCACACTCCTGACCTTTGTGGTTTTGTGTTTCTGCAGCCACATGAGGCCCTGGGAGCCCTAGGAGCCCTGGGAGATGAAGTTCGGCTATCTGTTCTTCCGAAACCTTATGCGGGTTTCGTTTTAAACAGTGTCAAGAACCTGGAGATGCCATGGTGGCCCATGCTACACGGTCACCGGCACTGTACCCTGGCCATCCACATGGTGTACCAGGACTGGAAAGACTCGGTCTAGTGGGAGCTGCTGGAGCGGAGGCTCAGAATGAGCCCACCCAGATCCAGGCCTTGCCGGGGAAAAGTTCGGCCATGGAGTGATCGTGGGTTAAGTGACACCCTGCCCCCTGATGCCCACATGGGCCCTGGCACTGCCCTGAATCTCAGCTGGGTTGTACTTGTTTGTTTTCTGTTGAACTAGTTGGTGGGGTTGGGCGTGGGGGCTGAGGTTTCTTCAGAGGGACAGCAAGGGTCCATGGGCTGGGAACTGGTGGCACAAGGTGCCTGATCACCACTCTGGGCCTCAGTCCCCTTTTGTGCTTGAGGCAGAGGCGCATTTAGGACTGCACATGGCACTTGTCTGTGTGTATGTGTGTGTCCCCACATGTGTGTCTGTGTGCCTGGAAGAGACCATGAGAAGCAGTAAAGCACCCAGCCTGGGTTCCATACCCACATTGCCTGAAGCTGGGCCTGAGCAAGTCCCCTGACTCCCCAGGGGTGAGGCCCCACAGCAACACCTGTCTGCTGGTAAATCCCTTGGGGACCTGATGTCTGCTGGCCCCCGCTGGGGCCCTCATGCTCTGTCCCTGTGGCCTGCAGTGGGCAGACTGAAAGCTGCCCATGTCCTGGTGGGTTCCTGGAGCACCAGGCCTCTCCCTTTCATTTCACTCCCTCCCTCACTTGGTCTCGCCCCAAGTTCCCTTTGCCGAGGTGAGCCCTCAGCCAGAGGACCCAGTTCACCTCAGGTTCCCTCCATGATACAGTCTTAGTCTCAAGAAGGTGCAACTTTGAATGACCTTGTTCTCATTCTGTGTCCTGTCTTTGCACACAGGTCTTGTGGTCATTGGGGGCACTTTGCTGTGCCTAGAAAACCTAGGTCCCAACCAGGTGCAGGAGCTGGAGAATCAAGCCCTGCTACCCGACCTGCAACAGAAGTACATGACTGCGCTGGCCAACCCCCGCTGGCTGCTGCAGCCCATCCCTGGAAGAGGCAGGAAGGGCATCTTCCAGGTGGACATCCCCCAGCACCTGATCCTCTTTGGGCAGGAGGCCTGTCCAGACTGGGCTTTCGAGAGGAAAGTGACCAAGATACCAGCACATGGTGATACCATGCAGTCACCACCATGCTCTGGACTTGCCCATCTGGTTGTGTCTGAATCGGCCCTGCACTGCAGTGCCCAGTTGGTGCGGGGCTGGGGACAGGGACTCCCCTTGCATGATGCTGCTCTGGACTTAGCGAGAGACTCCGGGACTCTGAGCTCTACGAATTGATGGTGTTGCCACTCATTTTGGCCCTGCTGAGTCTGGGTGGTTGAAAGAAATGTGTTGTTAGGAAACTAGTTAGTGTTTTTCCCTCTCTGTTCTGGTCCAAATTCCTAATGTTGGAACAGTGTCCACGGGGTGATAGGGGAAGGCCGGGGGTGGGGCTGAGCATAAGCAGGCAGAGAGGCCTGCAGGCCCAGAAACAGGCCGTGGTTTGTCCTTGCACGTGACACTTGTCCTACTGTAAAGTGTTCCTTGGCTCTCAAATTATGTGTGTTGGACTCAGTGCCTGGCCGCCTCACATCCAAAGATAGGCTTCTAAATACAGCCATGAGGGCAGAGTGACAAGGGCTGGTGTTCACCTTGTGGAAACCTTGTACTTGTCTTTGGCTTTGGGGTAATGTGTTTGCAAGGCACTTAGTGGCTGGGGTGACCCTGCTTTCCAGTGAGCCTCTTGAGGAAGCCCCTGGATAGGGAGCTGGGATGCTCAGCTGCTGATCAGAAACTTGTGGCATCACTGGGGGATCCTTGAGGAGCCCCTTCTGCTGCAGGGTGTATGACTCATGGGAGGTGAAACACCCAAGGTCAGGAGCCCAGCTGAGCCATCTGCTGAGCAGCAGGCAAGGCCCAGGGACCAGTCCATCCTGGGTTTGCCTCAGCACTCGGCTCATGGATCAGACCATTGGATGAGCCTGTGAAATGCTGCTGTTTCAGATGAAAATGGACCATGGGGACAAGACTGAAGATTGCCTGGGGCATGGGCTTCCAGCCTCTTCTAGCTCACCCTGTGCCATGTGTGAATACAATGGACAGATAGAAAGAACACAGACTCGTAGTTCTCGTTTGATTGTTTATTTACTCCAATGGAGTTTTGCTTGACTTTATTAGAGCCAGAAATCTATTTTTAATTATAAGAGAGTGCTTTTGAGTGTCCCTAGGTATCTGGCAGCTCAGGGATTGGGCTTGTTCTTGAGCTGCTCACAGAGGGCACACTTATAATGTGAGGAATCTCCCTGCTCATCCTCCGCCTCAGGGGCCTCATCTGGTGCCATGACTAAAAGGCCCGCCATCAGGATGGAGTAACAGGTGTTGTACAAAGCCATCACCGATTCGTAATCTGGGTACACCGGGGGGCTCTCGGGCAGTTTCCCTGGGCTGTCCCTTTCAGCAGTAGCCGAGGGCACAGATATGGCATTGCTGGATGTGCCCTCTCCAGCCGCCCTGCTGGGGCTGCCCTGCTCACTGGGGAGATGGTTTTCCCCAGCCCGCCTGGCTACACTGCCCACAGACAGGTCAGAGAACACAAATGAGCACTGGCTGGGGGTTCTGCGAGCAGTTGGCATCCCCTTCTGGACTTTGTTGCCAGCCTTTTGGGTGAACTCGTTGTGGTGGAATTGAGGAGAGTGTCTGGTTGCCACCACTCGCTTCTTTCTCTTTGGAGTTGTTGTGCCAGTGGCAGGCTGAGAAGTTGTTCTGGGGTTGCCTTTCCTCTGGATGTTATGCAGAAGGAGAGGCTTGTCTCTCTGAAAATTGGAGTTTCGATAGATCTGAAAGCAAATGAATCACTTTAGGCATGAGAGGGGAGAAGAGCCCTTCCTCACCACCCTCCTCCCCACAACAGTCCGGGCCGTGCCTAAGTATAAAGACAAGGTCTCTTCATTCCTGGCAGGTTATGAGGCCCTAGCATGTCACTCCCTAGAGCTCCCCCAGGGCCGTCTTCACTTGAGGTGTTACTGGCCCTCCCTGACATCAAGTGGCCCCTCAGTGTCTGGAGTCACCCCCATGGATCCTGTCTAATAGGGGTGGTGGAACACAACAGATCCTGCTTTCTCTTCTTTCCTTAACCACCCTCTCATGAGAACAACATTCTCCTGGGAAATGAAACCCGTCCAGCACTCAGCTCATCTAGTCTAGTCTCCCCAAAAGGGCTTTTTACATTACCATGAGCTTCTTCCCTGTAGAGTGACTCGAAGGGCGGACTTTCCTGAACCCGTACAGGTTCAGTTCACGGATGAAGCTCTTGATGCTGTCTGTCTCGAAGATCTGGTCCATGCCTCTGCGCTGGAGTACCTCTATCTGGAAGAGATCTGCCTCGATGACCACTGTATCTCCCTCATCGTTCCAGTGCACAGAGGTGAAGGCTGCATCCTCCACAATCCTCCAGAGCTTCCTGGGGAAGGACAGCCCAAGGATGGCGTTGTTCTCTTCCTCTTTGGCCATTTCTGGGTTTGGGCCCTGTTGGAGTGGATTGTCATGGAGGCCTGGATCTGGGCTCTTGGGCTGGTCACCCTGCTTCTCCAAAGCCTCTCCTAAATCCAGGTTTGGATCTGGGGAGGAATCACGGGTGTCCCCTGCTGCAGGCTCCCCATCAGTTGATAGGATCAGCAGGGCTGCCCGTGCCTCATGGGAACTCTGACTAGCCATGGAGCCAGTCTAGCTAAGGAGCATTATCTATCCAAGCAGTGAGTGCTCAGGGAAAACGGGCCTCAGACCATGGTCGGGGTGCCCCATAAATACTCTCTGGAGATTCTAGAATCTGGGTCTTGGGACAGGCAGCCAATTAAGTGGTCAGCTTCCTTAACTGTTTCATGATGTCACAGAGGTGATGTGGAGAGGCAGCCCTGGACCTGTGTGGGGGAGGGAGTCTGGGGATGGAGATGGGATCCCCAGCTTGTCTCTTGTCTGAAAGTACAGAAAAGTATTTTTCAGGTTGCCTACAAGGGCTCCCTTCTGCTGCCAGGCACATTGTTTCAGGGGCCAGGCCCTGGCTGGGTTGATAAATGTGTCCCTAACTTCACTCCCCTCACTAACAACATACAGGCCTGTGGCTGGCTTCTGCTGAAGAGCCAGGCCCTAGAGAGTCCTAGGTCTGCTACCACCAAGAGAGATCCCAGGAGTCAGATGGGCCCCTAGTGACTGTCCCTCCCAGAAGATGGGGTCCGTAGCAGGCTGATTTGCCTTACCTGAGTTGGTGGCTCCCCCATCCTTCCCCCTCTTCTAGCTTTGTTATCTTCTGGCTGGTGCTGCTGGTTGGTTGGTCCCGCTCAGTTGGCCCCAAAGTCAGAGTCCTGTTGTCTTGCCCCCACCGCCCCCCAGGTCGAGCTCTCCCCATAGTAGGGCTGTGCTCGAGCACAGTGGAGCGACCTCATATTCCACTTGACTGTTCCCAAGCACCTGAGACACAGATTCCCCAGGATGTCGTATGGGAGGGCAAAGCTAGGTGCTCCGCTGAGCTCACAGCCTCCCGAGCTCTGCCCACCCACAGGTGTCATCCCACTGCAGATGATAGACTGTTGTCTTCAGTTTCCAATTTTTCCCATAAACACCACTCTGGTGGCCCTAGAGTATTCACTTTGGGAACACCTGCGTGTGCTTTTCCCATCCCCTTCCCAGAGCCTCAGATTCAGCCTCCCTGCAGGCTGTTTCAAAAGCCCTGTTTCCTTTCCTCAGTGGGGTGGTTGGGCTTCTGCTACCCCTGGTCCTGGCAATCCATGTCCAATTTGGGTCACTTTGGGTACCTTCCCTTTGAAGGACTTGATTGGGGGCTCAAGGTACAGCCAGTTCTGTTGAAAACAGCCACTTCACTGGTCCTCTCCAAGGCCAGCTCTGATCTTCCCCACCCCTGCCCCTGTCCCCACCACCACTGTGGACCTGTTCTCTGTTACCCAGATGGCAGGCCCATCAAATGATTTTATGGGTTAGGTGCTTTTCAAGGGCCCTCCTTTACACACTCACTCCAAGGGACATGTCTAACTTGTTGAGCTAGATGTGACCAAAGGAAACCCCCGTCAACCTGTATTTGAAAAAGTATGAGAATCCGGGTGTGAGACTGGATGAAACCTGAGTGAGTCACCGGTCTTTACCGCATGTGGGCAGTAGAGCAGTGGGTTTGGAGATGCATGTTCTCTGGTATTTGTGGGCCACTGTTCTTGAAAATCACTGTGTAGGAAACAGACTGGCACCTTGGAAAGGCCCGTATTTGAGGACCCTAGGGCATTGTCTCCCAGTTCTGCCAGTATCAGGGTCATTTTCCCTGTATGAAGACCACAGCCTGGTATCTGAAAGGGGAGAGCTAAGAGGGTGTGGAAGAAGCTCTCCCAGAGGCCTTTCTGCCTAATGACTGGCAGCATGGATGAGATTCAGGCTTCGACTTGGGCTTCTTCATGGCCTTTCTGCTTAAAAGCAGGTTGACAAAGCTTTGCTTCCAGCCAGTTCATCTGACTGGGACATGACTCTGGAGGCTATAAACGTTGGTGGGGGCCCCTGGTGGCTCCTCTGAAGGCGACAGAAGGTCCTGGTATCTGTGGGCAGCCTGGCTAGCTGGTCTTTCTTGCTCCCTTCCACGCTTTGGGCCCCTCCTCACCCCCTGGGTCCTGAGGGAGCTGCCTTTTCTGGTCCCCCTCCTCCAGGAAGCACCCAGGCCCTGGCAGTGTGTTTGTGTGTCGCCAAGGGGGTCTTTGTCAGCCGTGGCTCGGGACACTTGTGTTGTGCACACACAAGCTCTCATGACGTCCAAGGCCTGCCTTTCTCTGCCTCACTCTTCTGCCCCTGTGCTTAGTGTCCACCCCCTGGTTTCCCCAGCCCAAAGGCCCTCCAACTGCTGCCCTCCCTCACTGCAGCTTGGGAGACCTGGAGCCTCAGGGATCCATCTGTGTTCCCTTCCCTCCCATATCGGAGGAGCCTCCTGTAGAGTCTTATCCCAGTGGGAACTGGGACCATACAGTCAGGCTTTCCCTCCCTCCTGCTCAGTGATGAGCTAGTCAGCCTGGCAGGTTCAGTTGGGCAGGAGGCCCCATGGCAGCAGCAGGGACAGGGCACCACCCTCAGGCTGGAGGCGCTGGGACTGGACAAAGATGCCGGCCCCGAACAGAGTCAGTTCTCAGCAAAGCACAGAGCAGCCCCACAGGGCTTCTGATTCTCCTTGTCCCCTTCCTTCCACAGGCCTGATTTTTGTCACCTCAGAGGCATCGTGTAGCACTGAGAAGAGGAAGGTATGAGAAGTCGCAAGGTCAGGCCGTGGCCTGGGGTGGGCGGGAAGGGTGGCGGCTCCAGAGGAAGAGAGAACAGGGCTCTGAGCCCACCGCGGCCCTCACTAGCACGTGATCCTGGGAAGATGGCCAAGCCCCGTGGCCTCAGTTCTTCATCTGGGAGGCGAGTGGGTGTGAGGAGCCCCGTGTGTTGGGTTGCAGGATGGACATAAGGGATGAGACAGAGCTCGCAGGGCCTGGCAACAGTTGACCCCGTGATAACAGGGCAGGAATCTTTCACACTGTTGCCCCCAGAAAATCCTCCACTGTCCACTGGATGGGGTTGGCTACTTTGTGGTCCAGGGAAGGTTAGAGAATATGCACCTCAATAGGATGTGGAATTCCTAATTAGCCAAACAGGATGTTTCATAAATAAAACTAAGAAACTTTTCTACTTAGACTGTAGTGGACCATAGTGTTAGTCGCTCAGTCATATCTGATTCTACAACTCCATTGACTATAGATTGCCAGGATCCTCTGTCCATGGAATTCTCCAGACAAGAATAGTGGAGTGAGTTGCCATGCCCTTCTCCAGGGGGATCTTCCTGACCCAGGGATTGAACCCAGGACTCCCACAATGCAAGCAGATTCTTCATTGTATGGGCTACCCAGAAAGGCCTATTTCCAGTTAGAGGACCTGTAAAATTTGGGTGTGGAGGAGTGTTCCAGCAGGACCCAAGCAGCTCCAGGAAACAGAAGCAGGAACCACTCTTTGCATGTGTCCCAGGTGGTCTTGCATCCAAATACTTACCTTCCGTCATTGCAGCACCAATAAATGTTGAGTCTTTGATTACAATGCCCAATTACAATGAAGATAATTGAAAGCTAGTTAACACCTTGAGTTCTGGGCCCCCAGGACCAGGAAAGAGAGGGTCAGTCCATGGATTTCTGGGCATCACTTCAAGGGAGTGAGATGGGAGTTCTTCAGGATTCCTAGCAGATAATGGGTAGAAAACACCTGCGCCATCCTTGTGGTCAGCAGCAAAGTGACAAGAGCTAGGACCCCTTCCATGCTGCCCCCAAAAGAGATCTCTCTGGGGTTTATTCAAGAGCCAAAAGGACACCTTACAGCAATGTCCCATTTCCCCTCCCTCCCATGATGCACCTCATATGACTGGCTCCCAGACCATCGCTCTAGGTATGGGAGTGTCCTGCTTCTCCCAGTGTCCCCACTGCTAACACAGGGCCTTTCATGGAGCAGAGAAAAGACCATAAAGGTCTTTTCAATAAATGTGCCAGTGAGGAGGGGGCTGCTTGACTCAGATAAATTGCTACTTCTTTTGATAACCCAGGAAAATCCACATAAACTGAGATCCCTTAGCTGTACAAAATGAACACACACAAGGTATAAGAAGCAAGAATTCACTAATATCATTTTTTATTTTCTAATTTTTCCACCAACTATATCACTGCTAAATAAATTCACATTTCCAAAATCATTCTAATTCTAATTCCATGTTATCTTGTGCAGGACCACAGAATAAAATGGACGTGTTCCTACTCTCTTTCACAGAACAGGAAAACTCTTCATCTTGAACTGGTTAAGTACAAACACAGTGTGATGATCAACGTCATTGACATAGTTAGACACTGGAATGCATTGTCTTCTATAAAAAGGAATAACATTTGAAAAATTCCTAAAGAAAACAGAGATGAGCCTCCATGTCATTGTAGAGAACAGGAACACAAAGATGCCACACACCGGGTTCCCCCAACGGGCCCGGACCTTCACTGCTGAGAAGGCTGACTGTTTCCTCTTCAATAACAAAGGGAAGAATCAGCCTCCTTTCCTGCCCCCTAGGACAAGCTGTTGGACATGGGGCCGGAAGGAGCCTGGCTGCTGCTCTGGCTCAGAGTCCTCTTTCCTCCTCCCTCGCAGCCTTTGCAGAGGGGTTGGAAGGAGCTGGGACCCCTTCAACCAACTCTGTCCAGATATTCCAGGTCTTTAAACTTGCTGGTTTCCACATAGCCCTGGGGACCCCACAGGAACTCGTAGCAAGCAGGGTCATCATCAGGCACCTGCCGGTACACCAGGTACCCCTCCTGCACCCACACTTGGGTGAGCAGCTCCCTGGGCTCCCCATAGATGAAGTGTTCTTACCGAGACACACCCCCATCCTGCTGAGTGCTCCCCAGATCTCCTCCTCAGGGGCGTGGCCGTCCTCCACAGCGATCAGGCACAGGATCACCACCAGGAGGCCGGCCTTGGGCAACCTCTGCCCATTGCTCAGCATCTCATTGAGGGTGAGGCCCAGGGAGGGGACCAGGATATAGGTGTGCTCACTGGGGTCCACCTCCTTCACCTCCAAGCTAAAGACCAGCTGCAAATACTCTGAGGCTTGACCGAAGACCACCAGGAAATGGTCCTGGTAATCTTTGAGCACACTGTTCAGCACTTCTGCCTTTGTGATCGGCTCCTTGGCAAGACACCTGCTGAGGAGGAATTGCACCAGCTCATTCTTCTTCATCCGCAGTGCATCTCAGAGCCAGGATCTGGCATCTTCCTGGTCACGTGAGGTGCTTAGCACTTCATCTTGCCTGCTGAGGCCATTCTCTTCATATTGGCTCCCCAGAGTGGCAGCCATGGCATTGGGAGAGGGCCAGACACCCAGAGGGCTCTGGGGGAGACTGGGTGTTGCAGCAGCAGCCACTTCCTCCAGGGTACCCCGGACCGGGAGAAGGAGAAGGTAGCTGCATCTCCTTCCTCTACTTGCTCCTCCTCCCTCCACCTGCTGCTGCTGCTGGTCCTCCTCCTCCTTCTCTACCTCCTGCTCCTCTTCATTCTCCTCCTCCTCCACCTCCTCCTCCACCTCCTTCTCCTCACCCCAAATGAACTGTGCCTCCATCAGGCCCTCTTCCTTTCTTGGATCCTGAAAGACTCTCTCAGGCTGGCAGAGCTCATGCATCCCTTGCATGATGACCAGGGTTGACGTGCAGACAGGAGTGAGGCAGGGGGACAGATGGGGATCCTGGGCCTGCGGGAGAGGGTGGTTGTGAGCGTCCTCGGCTGAGAAACCCACCCTGGGCGGTCTGACTCAGGCCACTTACAAGTCTCCCCTTGAGGGGTGCTCTCAGGCCTCATAGAGGAGCTCCTCCTAAGCGGCCTAACCCCTGGCTACCTGAAGGAGGACGTGAGGTGGCTCACCAGTGTGCAGTCAGCACAGCTTGAGGTTTTGGGGCTGACATGGTGGGGAGGATTAGGGCCTTTTGGGGTCCCCACTGTTCTGGGATGTGGAGTCCCTGGTGCACACTCAGGGTAGCCAACTCACCTTGACTCTTGGCACTGCCTGGACCTCCTCAGCTCTCTGACCTATGGACTCGGGCCTCAGACATCTGCCTTTGCCTCCTGGTTCCTGGAGCCCCTGTGAGAGAAATGGAGGGACACCTCGGGAGTAGATTGTGGCACAGACTTGGGTCTTCTGTGCTGGTAGGAGGGGTGGACACTGTGAGGCCCCCACAGGCCACCACCCACAGGGTAGGTGGTCCTCTTGGGGCTCTCTTGTAGTGCCCCCTTTCCCCTGGCACGGCCTGGACCCTCCCCTATGGGGACTTGCAGGGTAACTCAGAACAAAACCTGCATCTTTACAGAAAGCACTGAGGGGCACCAATGTGGCCACACCTGCCCAGGGCCTCCCACAGGTCGTAGGCTGGGGAAATGCTTGGTCATCACCTCCTCCTCATGTCTGGCCTGGCCTCCTAACACTTCCCTCAGAGGTGGGGGTCTGCTCAGTCCTGCCTCGGGGCCTCGGGAGTCCAACCTCTGTGGCTCTGATGCCTCCACCCTCCGCCCTAACACCTCACCTCCCGAGGCTCCTAAGCCAGAGCTGATAAACTGCTCACCCCACTCTGGGGCCTCCAAGACCCACCACAGGGGCCAGGATGCCTCCCTGCCTTGGGGTCTAACAGCCTCAGTCCTTCCTCACATGGAGCCTGGTCTCCAGGCAGGACACAGGATTCTCCCATTCACCATTTTGAGGCCCTACCACTCTCACGAGGTCCCCAGTCTCTCAGACCCGGATGTCAGGAAATGCTGCACGAGGTCGTCCTGCCCGGGGAATACCAGGGTCCCCTGTGTTCTGGGGTCTGGTTCCCACAGTCCTCCCTCAGGGTCCTTCCCTTGACTCCCGCTAGGACCTGGGCTCTGTCCTCTCTACACCTGAGGCCCAGCTAATCACGCCAGACCCCCAGTCTCTCTGAGACCGGGATGTCAGGAAGTCAGGAAAAGCCCAATGTGCTCTTCTCACCCGAGGGTTTCCCATGGTGGACGAGAGGAGCGGGGATCTCTGAGTCCCGTCAGTCCTCCCTTGGGGTCCTCTCAGTCCTCCCTCAGGACATTACCTTGTCCCCAGGCAGGACCCGGGATTCTCTCCTCTCCCAATATCTGGCCCCGTCCCTCTTACCAGGTAGGCAGTCTCTCTGAGACCCGGATGTCAGGAAATGAGGACCAGCCTAGAGAGCTAATTCCACATCGAGGCCTCCCAGGGCTGAAGGTAGGGGCAGTGACCTGTGGGGTCCCCTCAGATTGGGGTCCAGGATCCCCTGAGTGCTCCAACAGTGTACTCCTTTGACTTCTTGGAGGAACTGCACCCTCCCCTCTGCCCACATGAGACTCCACCCCTTATCCCAGGTCCCCAGTCTCTCTGAGGCCCGGATGTCAGGAAGTAAGGAAAGGCCCAGTGTGCTCTTCTCACCCCAGGGTCTCCCAGGGTGGACGACAGGGTTGGGGATCTCTGAGTTCCGTCGGTCTTCCCTTGGGTTCAGTCCTCCCTCAGGACATTACCTTGTCCCCAGGCAGGATCTGGGATTCTCTCCTCTCCCAATATCTGGCCCCGTCCCTCTTACTGGGTAGGCAGTCTCTCTGAGACCCGGATGTCAGGAAATGCTGCACGAGGTCGTCCTGCATGGGGAATACCAGGGTCCTCTGAGTTCTGGGGTCTGGCCATAGTCCTCCCTCAGGGTCCTCACCTTGACTCCCGCTAGGACCTGGGCTCTGTCCTCTCCACACCTGAGGCCTGGCTAATCCCGCCAGGGCCACAGTCTCTCTGAGACCCGGATGTCAGGAAGTCAGGAAAGGCCCAGTGTGCTCTTCTCACCCGAGGGTCTCCCACGGTGGACGACAGGGGCGGGGAT
>Ga0126362_10000649_pt1 | contig 12235 bp, 8 predicted proteins | sample ANMtaG_FD_126269 | JGI IMG/M metagenome (GOLD analysis project Ga0126362, IMG submission 126269) | Continental margin sediment microbial communities from North Pacific Ocean - ANME2c_DSS_Sorted | ecosystem: Environmental > Aquatic > Marine > Continental margin > Sediment | place: Pacific Ocean... | reverse complement strand
GGAGAGAAATCGCAGTTCCCGGAACACGCCCTGGACTACAACATCCGCGCCGAACGCGCCGGCTGGTTGCCGAGTGCGCCGCAGCTCAACACCAACCCGCTGCACATCTGCCGTGAGGCGGCTGCCGCCGGCATGACGCCGAAAGACTACGTGGTCCAATCCTGGCAGGACGGCAGCCTGCGCTTTGCCTGCGAACAGCCGGACAGCCCGGTGAACTTCCCGCGCAACATGTTTATCTGGCGCTCCAACCTGCTCGGCTCGTCGGGCAAGGGCCATGAGTACATGCTCAAGTACCTGCTGGGCACCAAGAACGGCGTGATGAACGAAGACATCGGCCACAGCACCGAATGCAAGCCCACCGAGGCCGAATGGGTCGAAGACGGCGCCATCGGCAAGCTCGACCTGGTGACCACCCTGGACTTCCGCATGTCCTCCACCTGCGTGTATTCCGACATCGTCTTGCCGACCGCCACCTGGTACGAAAAAGACGACATGAACACCTCGGACATGCACCCGTTCATCCACCCGTTGTCGGCCGCCATCGACCCTGCGTGGGAGTCGCGCTCCGACTGGGAAATCTACAAAGGCATCGCCAAGGCGTTCTCGGCCATGTCGGTCGGCCACCTGGGCGTGGAGCAAGACCTGGTCACCGTACCGTTGATGCACGACAGCGTCGGCGAACTGGCCCAGCCATTTGGCGGCACCGACTGGAAAAGCGCCGGTGTGGCGCCGGTGCCGGGCAAGAACGCGCCGAACATGGCGGTGGTGGAACGCGACTACCCGAACATCTACAAGCAGTTCTCGTCCCTGGGCCCGATGCTGGAAAAACTCGGCAACGGCGGCAAGGGCATCAACTGGAACACCGACGAGGAAGTCGAGTTCCTCGGTGAACTCAACCACCACGAAAACGACGCGGGCATCAGCCACGGTCGGCCGAAGATCGACACCGCCATCGACGCCGCCGAGGTGATCCTGTCCCTGGCCCCGGAAACCAACGGCAAGGTCGCCGTGAAAGCCTGGGCCGCGCTGTCGGAGTTCACCGGCATCGACCACAGCCACCTGGCGATCTCCAAGGCCCACGAAGCGATTCGCTTCCGCGACATCCAGGCGCAGCCACGCAAGATCATCTCCAGCCCGACCTGGTCGGGCCTGGAAGACGAGCACGTGAGCTATAACGCCGGCTACACCAACGTGCATGAAAACATCCCATGGCGCACCATCACCGGCCGCCAGCAGTTCTACCAGGATCACCCGTGGATGCAGGCGTTCGGCGAGCAGTTGATGAGCTACCGGCCACCGGTCAACACCCGCACCATCGAAGGCGTGAAGGGCAAGCGCAGCAACGGCGAGACCGAGATCGTGCTGAACTGGATCACCCCGCACCAGAAATGGGGCATCCACAGCACCTACAGCGACAACCTGCTGATGCTCACCCTGAGCCGTGGCGGACCGATTGTGTGGCTCTCGGAGATCGACGCCAAGCGCGCCGGCATCGAGGACAACGACTGGATCGAATGCTTCAACGTCAACGGCGCCTTGACTGCCCGTGCGGTGGTCAGCCAGCGCGTGAAGGAAGGCATGGTGATGATGTACCACGCCCAGGAACGCATCGTGAACGTGCCCGGTTCGGAAACCACCAAGACCCGTGGCGGCCACCACAACTCGGTGACCCGCGTGGTGCTCAAGCCGACGCACATGATCGGCGGCTATGCCCAGCAGGCCTACGGTTTCAACTATTACGGCACGGTCGGTTGCAACCGCGACGAGTTCGTCGTGGTGCGCAAGATGGCCAAGGTCGACTGGCTCGATGGCTCCACCGGCAATGACCTGCCGCGCCCATTGCCGACTGATATCGAGGAGAACTGAGATGAAGATTCGCTCACAGATCGGCATGGTCCTCAACCTGGACAAATGCATCGGTTGCCACACCTGTTCCATCACCTGCAAAAACGTGTGGACCAGCCGTGAAGGCATGGAATACGCCTGGTTCAACAACGTCGAATCCAAACCCGGTATCGGCTACCCGAAAGAGTGGGAAAACCAGGACAAGTGGAAGGGCGGCTGGATTCGCAACGCCAACGGCTCGATCAACCCACGCATCGGCGGCAAGTTCCGCGTGTTGGCGAACATCTTCGCCAACCCCGACCTGCCGAGCCTGGACGACTACTACGAACCGTTCGATTTCGACTATCAGCACCTGCACACCGCACCGTTGGGCGAGCACCAGCCGACCGCACGCCCACGTTCGCTGGTGTCCGGCAAGCGTATGGAAAAGATCGAGTGGGGCCCCAACTGGGAGGAAATCCTCGGCACCGAATTCGCCAAGCGCCGCAAGGACAAGAACTTCGACCAGATCCAGGCCGACATTTATGGCGAGTACGAAAACACCTTCATGATGTACCTGCCGCGCCTGTGCGAGCACTGCCTCAACCCGGCGTGCGCGGCGTCGTGCCCGAGTGGCGCGATCTACAAGCGTGAAGAAGACGGCATCGTGCTGATCGACCAGGAAAAGTGCCGGGGCTGGCGCATGTGCATCAGCGGCTGCCCGTACAAGAAGATCTACTTCAACTGGAAGAGCGGCAAGTCCGAGAAGTGCATCTTCTGCTACCCGCGTATCGAAGCCGGTATGCCGACTGTGTGCGCCGAAACCTGTGTGGGGCGGATTCGCTACCTCGGCGTGCTGTTGTACGACGCCGACCGCATCAGCGAAGTGGCGAGCACGGCCAATGAGCAGGACCTCTACGAGAAACAGCTGGAAATCTTCCTCGACCCGAATGACCCGGCGGTGATTCGCCAGGCCCTGGCCGATGGCGTGCCGCAGTCGGTGATCGACTCGGCCCAGCGTTCGCCGGTGTACAAAATGGCCGTGGATTGGAAACTCGCGCTGCCGCTGCACCCGGAATACCGCACCTTGCCGATGGTCTGGTACGTGCCGCCGCTGTCGCCGATCCAGAACGCCGCGGCGGCTGGCACCGTGGGCATGAACGGGGTGATCCCGGATGTCGACAGCCTGCGCATTCCGCTGCGTTACCTGGCCAACCTGCTCACCGCGGGCGACGAGAAGCCGGTCAAGCGTGCGCTCAAGCGCCTGTTGGCGATGCGTGCCTACAAACGCTCCCAGCAAGTCGACGGCGTGCAGGACCTGCAAGTGCTCGAAGACGTCGGCCTGAGCGTGGAACAGGTGGAAGAGATGTACCGCTACCTGGCGATCGCCAACTACGAAGACCGCTTTGTGGTGCCGAGTGCGCACCGTGAAGACGCCATGAGCGATGCGTTCGCCGAGCGCTCCGGCTGTGGTTTCAGCTTTGGCAGCGGTTGCAGCGGCAGCTCCGACACCAACATGTTCGGCGCCAAGAAGGCCAACCGCCGCGACGTGCTGAAAACCGTACAAATCTGGGAGGACTGAGCATGCGCATTCTTAAAGTGATTTCGTTGCTGCTGGACTACCCCACCGACACCCTGGTGAACGGCCGCGACGAACTGGAACAGGCGATCATCGAATCGCGGGAAATCAGCCCCAAGCAGCGCGGCGCATTGTTCGAGTTGCTGGAGCTGATCTGCGCCAATGACTTGATGGACGGTCAGGAACACTACGGTGCGCTGTTTGGCCGGGGGCGTTCGCTGTCGTTGCTGTTGTTCGAGCACGTGCATGGCGAGTCCCGCGACCGCGGCCAGGCCATGGTCGACATGATGGCCCAGTACGAAGAGGCCGGGTTTGCCATCGGTGTCAAGGAGCTGCCGGACTACATCCCGTTGTACCTGGAGTTCCTCTCCACCCGTGAAGACATCGAGGCCCGCGAGGGCCTGGCGGATGTGGCGCACCTGTTGGCCTTGCTCGCCGCGCGGCTGGAAGAGCGCGAGAGCGGCTATGCCAGTTGCTTCCGTGCGCTGTTGCAGATTGCCGGCGCCGAGCCGCACCAGGCCGTGGCCGAACTGCGTGCCCAGGTCGCCGCCGAACCGCGTGACGACTCCCTCGAAGCCCTGGACAAAATCTGGGAAGAGGAAGCGGTGGACTTCATGCAGGCCGAGCAGCAGGACCGTTGCAGTTCGATGCCCAGCGCACCAGGCAAGGCCCGCGAAGAAAGCGCGGTGCCGTTGCACTGGGTGGATTTTCAGCAAGAAGGGCGGGCCACAGTGCCGGCCGGGGAGGTGGGTAATGTCTAAGTGGAATTTGCTGGTATTCGGGATCTATCCCTATGTCGCCTTGGCGATCTGCCTGTTGGGCAGCTGGGCGCGGTTCGACCTGTCGCAGTACACCTGGAAGGCCGGCTCCAGCCAGATGCTCAACAACCGTGGCATGCGCGTGGCGAGCAACTTCTTCCACATTGGCGTGCTGTTCGTGCTGGCCGGGCATTTTGTCGGCCTGTTGACCCCGGCGTCGGTCTATCACCATGTGATCAGCACCGAGCACAAGCAGTTGCTGGCGATGGTCTCCGGTGGCTTCTTCGGCCTGCTGTGCCTGGTGGGCCTGCTGATGCTGGTCAAGCGTCGCCTGGGTGACCCGCGTGTACGGGCCACGTCAAGCCCGTCGGACATCCTGATCCTGCTGGTGTTGCTCGCGCAGTTGGTGCTTGGCTTGCTGACCATTGTCGCCTCCACCGGGCATATGGACGGTTCGGTGATGGTGATGCTCGCTGACTGGGCGCAGAACGTGGTGCTGTTGCGGCCGATGGACGCGGCGGCTTCGATCGAGCCGGTCAGCCTGATCTACAAGGCCCATGTGGCGCTGGGCTTGACCCTGTTCGTGCTGTTCCCGTTTACCCGCTTGGTGCATATGGTCAGCGCGCCGATCTGGTACCTGGGGCGTCGTTATCAAATCGTGCGGCAGAAGTATTGAGGAGAACGTCATGACTACAGGATGCGGATGTGGTGGCGGGAATGGCGGCAGCGGTGGTTGCGGCTCGTCGGTCAAGGAACCGGTGATTGCCGAGGTGACGGCCCAGGCTTCGTTCGAGGAGCTCAAGGCGCCGGAACTGATCGCCAGCAGTGAACAGGAATGGCCGATCGTCAGCGTCAACGGCGTGCCAGTCACGCCTGAGGCCATGGCCCTGGAATTGCAATATCACCCGGCTGAAAGTCGCGAAGAAGCGGTGTACCTGGCCGCCCGTGCACTGGTGATCCGCGAGCTGTTGCAGCAACGGATCGCCGAGCTGGGCCTGGCGGTGGAGATCGCCGCCGGCGAGAACGAAGAAGAAGCGGCCACGCGCCTGTTGCTGGAGCGTGAGGTCAAGGTGCCTGAGTGTGACGAGGCCACCTGTGTGCGCTACTTCGAGAACAACCGCGGGCGCTTTCACAGCGCGCCGCTGCTGGCGGTGCGGCACATTCTGCTTGAATGCGCGCCGGACGATGCCGACGCACGCCACCTGGCGCACACCCAGGCGGAAATCCTGCTGCTGACCCTGGAAGAGCAGCCTGGCCAATTTGCCGAGCTGGCCCTCAAGTATTCGGCGTGCCCGTCCAAGGCCCAGGGTGGTTCGTTGGGCCAGGTGAGCAAGGGGCAAACCGTGCCCGAACTGGAGCGCCAGCTGTTCACCCTGGCCCCGGGCCTGGCCGGCAAGCCGCTGGAGAGTCGTTATGGCTGGCATGTGATCAGTGTCGACCAACGTATCGAAGGCCAGCCGCTGCCGTATGAAGCGGTGGCGGTCGCGATCCGCACCCAGTTGCAGCAGGGCGTGTGGCAGAAGGCATTGGTGCAGTACCTGCAAACCCTGATCGGCGCGGCGGACATCCGCGGCATCGCGCTGCAGGGCGCCGACTCGCCGTTGGTGCAGTGACATGAGCCTGGTGGATGGGGTGGGCCGTTCGATCGATTACCTGCGCTTGTCGGTGACCGACCGCTGTGATTTTCGCTGTGTGTATTGCATGGCCAAAACCATGACGTTCCTGCCGCGCCAGCAGGTGTTGACCCTGGAAGAGCTGGAACGCCTGGCGGCGCTGTTTGTCCGCCAAGGCGTGCGCAAGATCCGCCTCACCGGCGGCGAACCGTTGATCCGCCCGGGCATTGTCGGGCTGTGCCGCAACATCGCGGCACTGCCGGGCTTGCGCGAACTGGTGATGACCAGCAACGGCTCGCAGCTGGCGCGACTCGCACAGCCGTTGGTGGAGGCGGGGGTCAAGCGCATGAACATCAGCCTCGACAGTCTGGATGACGCGCGGTTTCGTGCGATTACCCGCAATGGCGACTTGCAGCAGGTGCTCGCGGGGATCAAGGCGGCCAGCCAAGCGGGGTTCGAACGGGTCAAGCTCAATTGCGTGGTGATGAAGGGACGCAATTTCGACGAGGTGCCGGCGCTGGTGCAGTTCGCCATCGACCAGGGCATCGACATCAGTTTTATCGAGGAAATGCCCCTGGGGGATGTGGGGCGCTCGCGGGGCGAGACGTTCTGCTCCAGTGATGAAGTGCGAGCGGTGATTGCCCGTGAGCATGGGTTGATTGATAGCACCGAGAACAGCGGAGGCCCCGCGCGGTATGTGCGGTTGGCGGGGCATCCGGGGACCCGGGTGGGGTTTATTTCGCCTAATTCGCATAATTTTTGTGGGAGTTGCAATCGGGTACGGATGACGGTGGAGGGGCAGTTGCTGTTGTGTCTGGGGCAGGAGGATGCGCTGGATTTTCGCGCTTTGCTGCGGCGCTATCCGCTGGATGACGGGCCCTTGATCGCGGCGTTGCACAAGGGTTTGAAAGGCAAGCCGCTGCGCCATGATTTCACGGGGGCGGGGGAGGTGCAGGTGGTGCGGTTTATGAATATGAGTGGAGGCTGATTTGAGATCAAAAGCCAAAGCGCGGCGGCCATAGAGCCGACCGGTGTCGGGTCTGGTGTACTCGGTAAAAAATGTGGTAGGGGGCTTGCCCCCCGATGAGGGAGTGTCAGTGGATGCATCTATGGCTGACCCACCGCCATCGGGGGCAAGCCCCCTCCCACAAAAACGGATATGCCTCCCCAATCAAAAAACCTTGACCCCGATCAAGGGAAACCCACCCCATTCTCCGTAACCTCACTGCATATTGTGTCTATCGATCTAAAAACATCTATATGTAGTGTCTGGAGCCCGGAAATGCAAAACACGCTCACCCCGCTGGTCAGCACCCGCCTACACAAACGCGACGGCAGCCTGGTCCCCTTCGACGCCGAAAAAATCCGTCAGGCGCTGATTGCCGCCGGCACCGCTACCGGCGAGTACCAAGCCGCCGACGTCGACCTGTTATTGGGCGCCGTCCTGGCCCGCCTGAGGGGTATCGAACAGCTGGATGTCGAACAGATCCAGGACAGCGTCGAACGCGTGCTGATGGACGCCGGCTACTTCCTGTCGATGCGCGCCTATATCGTCTATCGCGAACAACACGGCCGCCTGCGCCGCGACCGCAAGACCCTGGTGGAAGTCGCCACCTCGATGAACGAATACCTCGACCGTGAAGACTGGCGCGTGCAGGCCAATGCCAACCAAGGCTATTCCCTCGGTGGGCTGGTGTTGAACGTGTCGGGAAAGGTCACCGCCAACTATTGGCTGGACGAGGTCTACAGCCAGCAGATCGGCCGCGCCCACCGTGAGGCGGACCTGCATATCCATGACCTGGACATGCTCGCCGGCTATTGTGCCGGCTGGTCGTTGCGCTCGCTGCTGCACGAGGGCCTCAACGGCGTGCCGGGGCGTGTCGAAGCCGGGCCGCCCAAGCACTTGAGCAGCGCCCTGGGGCAGATGGTCAATTTCCTCGGCACCCTGCAAAACGAATGGGCCGGCGCCCAGGCGTTCAGTTCATTCGATACGTACCTGGCGCCCTATGTGCGCAAGGACCAACTGAGCTACCCCGAAGTGCGCCAGGCGGTGCAGGAGTTCATCTACAACCTTAACGTGCCGTCGCGCTGGGGCACCCAGACGCCGTTTACCAACCTGACCTTCGACTGGGTATGCCCGGAAGATTTGCGTGAGCAGGTGCCGGTGATCGGCGGTGAGGAAATGCCGTTCGCCTATGGCGATCTGCAAACGGAAATGGAGCTGATCAACCGTGCCTACATCGAAGTGATGCAGGCCGGCGATGCCAAGGGCCGGGTGTTCACCTTCCCGATCCCCACCTACAACATCACCCACGATTTCCCCTGGGACAGCGAGAACGCCGACCGCTTGTTCGAGATGACTGCGCGCTATGGCCTGCCGTATTTCCAGAATTTCCTCAATTCCGATATGCAGCCCAACCAGGTGCGCTCGATGTGCTGCCGCCTGCAACTGGACGTGCGCGAGCTGCTCAAACGCGGCGGTGGGTTGTTCGGTTCGGCGGAGCAGACCGGCAGCCTGGGCGTGGTGACGATCAACTGCGCGCGCCTGGGTTACCTGTTCAAGGGCGACACCTCTGGCTTGCTGCAACGCCTGGACAGCCTGATGGACATGGCGATGGAAAGCCTGGAGGTCAAGCGCAAGGTGATCCAGCACCATATGGATGCCGGGCTGTACCCCTATACCAAGCGCTACCTGGGCACCTTGCGCAACCACTTCTCCACCATCGGCCTTAATGGCATGCACGAGATGCTGCGCAACTTCACCGGGGACGAGCAGGGTATGCACACCGCTGAAGGCCGTGCGTTCGCGCTCAAGTTGCTCGACCACGTGCGCGCCACCTTGCTGCGCTTCCAGGAAGAGACCGGCCACCTCTACAACCTCGAAGCCACGCCGGCCGAAGGCACTACCTACCGTTTCGCCAAGGAAGACCGCAAGCGCTACCCGGACATTCTGCAAGCCGGCAGCGTGGACGCACCGTACTACACCAACTCGTCGCAGTTGCCGGTTGGCTTTACCGAAGACCCTTTCGAAGCCCTGGAGCTGCAAGACGAACTGCAATGCAAATACACCGGCGGCACCGTGTTGCACCTGTACATGGCCGAGCAGATTTCCTCGGCCCAGGCGTGCAAGCAACTGGTGCGCAAAGCCTTGGGGCGTTTCCGCCTGCCGTACTTGACGGTGACCCCGACCTTTTCGATCTGCCCGGTCCACGGCTACCTCGCCGGCGAACATGAGTTCTGCCCCAAGTGCGATGAAGTCCTCGCGCTCGCGGCCCGTTCTTGAACCGATTTATCAACTCGCAAGGAGCTCCACCATGCAAGCATCCCAGCCACAACGTCAGCGCTGCGAAGTCTGGACCCGAGTGATGGGTTACCACCGGCCGGTGTCGGCGTTCAACCCTGGCAAACAGTCCGAGCACAAAGAGCGTGTGCACTTCACTGAAACGGCCGCCCTGGCCGGGCGCCAATGAGTCGAGCGCTACGGGTCGGGGGCATGGTGCCCCTGACCACCCTCGACTACCCCGGCATGCTCGCCTGTGTGCTGTTTTGCCAGGGCTGTGCCTGGCGCTGTCGTTACTGCCACAACCCGGACCTGATCGCACCGCGCGGTAGCGCCGAGATCGATTGGCGCCGGGTGTTGTTGTTTTTGCAGCGGCGCCAGGACCTGTTGGACGCGGTGGTGTTCAGCGGCGGTGAACCGACCTTGCAGGAAGGCTTGCCGGCGGCCATGGATGAAGTGCGCGCGATGGGCTTTCGGGTCGGCCTGCACAGTGCCGGGATCAAGCCGGCGGGCTTCGCCAATGCGTTGCGCCATGCCGATTGGGTGGGCTTCGATGTGAAGGCCCTGGCCGAGGACTGCCAATTGATCACCCAGGTCAAGGGCAGCGGTGCCGCCAACTGGCGCAGCCTGGACACCTTGCTGGCCAGTGGCGTGGATTATGAATGCCGCACCACGGTGCATTGGCACCTGATTGACCCACCCCGGTTGCTGCTGCTGGCCCAGCGTTTGCAAGCCAATGGTGTCAAGCGCTTTGCCGTGCAGATGGTGCGCACGGCGACGATGCTCGATGCGCAACTGCCCAGTGTCTCCGTACAGATGGCGTTGCCAGAGTTGTGGGGCCGTTTGCGGGAGTTGTTCCCGGCATTTGTATTGCGAGGGTGACCGATCACCCCCGTCAGGATTTTTAAAGATGCTGTCCGTTTTGGGCAGGCTTTCATCAAGGAATAATGGAATGAAGCAGTTAACCACGGCGCAACGCATTGTCATCGGCTTCGCGATCGCGCCGTTGGCCCTGGTCGGTCTGGTGTTTTATGCCTTGCACGACCTGGCAACGCTCAAGCAGCAATCCGAACACATCGTACAACAGGACTGGCCTCGCATCGCGCCGATCATGGTGATTGCCACCGGCGTGCGTGACAACGGCCGCAACACCCGTGACCTGCTGATCGACCAGGATAACCAACAGGCGCAGGCCTCTATCGGCACGACGCGCGAGCGCATTACCCAGGCCTTCGCAACCCTGGAGCCGCTGCTCGATACCGCCGAAGGCAAGGCCGCCTATGCCACCTTGAAATCCCATCGCGAAGCCTACGTGGCGGCCTTCACCCAGGTGCAGGCGCTGATCAAGCAGGGTGCCCGCGAACAGGGCCTGGCCCAGCTCAAACAGCAGGTGATGCCAGCCGAGTTGGACGTGTTCAAGAGCCTCGATGCGTTGATGGCCATGCAAGGCCGGCTGTTCACCGAGCGTGAGCAGGCGGCGCAAACCCTGTATGACGACGCGCGTCGCACGATGATCGGGCTGTTCCTGCTGTGCCTGACCCTGGTGGTGGCCGCCGCCGTGATCGTCACCCGTAGCGTCACCCGGCCATTGGGCGGCGAGCCGGACGAGGTGGCACGGGTGCTCAAGCATATCGCCAACGGTGATCTGACCATCGAGGTACCGCTGGGCAACAGTGCCGACGGCAGCGTGATGCGCAACCTGCACCTGATGCAGCAGAGTCTGAACCAGATGGTCCGGCACATCGCCGTGTCGGTGGACGGCGTGGCCAGCTCGTCGGAAGAGTTGAGCGCGGTCAGTAGCCAGACCAGCAGCAGCTTGCAGCTGCAGGGCCAGGAAATCGAACAGGCTGCCACGGCGGTCAATGAAATGACCGCCGCCGTCGACGAAGTGGCGCGCAATGCCGTGAGCACCAGCGAAGCCTCGCACCTGTCGGAGCAGACCGCCCAGCGCGGGCAGGCCCAGGTGCAGGAAACCGTGGCGTCGATCAACACCCTGGCCACCGGCGTGGTGGAAACCTCGGAGCGTATCCAGCAACTGGCTGGCCGCGTGCAAGACATCAGCGGTGTGCTGGAAGTGATCCGAAGCATTGCCGACCAGACCAATTTGCTGGCGCTGAACGCCGCTATCGAAGCCGCCCGGGCCGGCGATGCCGGACGCGGGTTTGCAGTGGTGGCCGATGAAGTGCGCGCACTGGCCCATCGCACCCAGTCTTCGACCCAGGAGATCGAACAGATGATTGGCAATATCCGCCAGGACACCGAACACGCCGTGGCCGCCATGCACAGCAGCAGCGAGCGGGTACAGGCAACCTTGGGTGTGGCCCAGCGGTCGGGAGAGGCGTTGGCGGAGATTACCCGGTCGATTTCGCAGATCAACGAGCGCAACTTGATGATTGCCAGCGCCACTGAAGAACAGGCCCTGGTGGCGCGAGAAGTGGATCGGAACCTGGTGGGGATTCGGAATTTGTCGCAGCAGGTATTGCAGGGGGCCTTGCATACGGAAACCGCGGGGCACGACCTGGCAGGGATGGCCGGAGCGCTGCATCAGACCGTGGCGCGGTTCAAGGTTTAACGGGGTGGCTTAGATCAAAAGCCAAAGCGCGGCAGCCATAGAGCCGACCGGTGTCGGGTCTGGTGTACTCGGTAAAAAATGTGGGAGGGGGCTTGCCCCCGATGAGGGCGTGTCAGTCACTTATTTGTTAACTGACCCACCGCCATCGGGGGCAAGTCGAATCGTCGCACCGCCCCTCCCACAATTGGATCTCCACAGGTCAGAGATCTCCATAGGTCAGGTAGACCTTGGCCTGCTTTTGCTCTGTCTTTTGCTGCCTTGGAACCGACCGGAGTTGTGCTTGGTGTACTCGGTTAAGTGTGGGAGGGGGCTTGCCCCCGATGAGGGAGTGTCAGTCACTTATTTGTTAGCTGACCCGGCGCTATCGGGGGCAAGCCCCCTCCCACAATTGGATCTTCATAGATCAGATATCTCTGCAAGTCAGGTAGACCTCATTCTGGTTTTGCTCTGCTTTTGCTCTGGCTTTTGATCTTGATCTTAGGCGCCCCGTTAAACCACGCTGGCCGAACGCAGGCTTGAATCCGTGGGTAACCCGGCAGGACGCCGGGTTAGCCGTCCTGGGCCAGGGATGGCCCATGACGGCGGCCCACGGATTCAAGCCTTCGTTCG
>Ga0126362_10000647_pt1 | contig 12323 bp, 9 predicted proteins | sample ANMtaG_FD_126269 | JGI IMG/M metagenome (GOLD analysis project Ga0126362, IMG submission 126269) | Continental margin sediment microbial communities from North Pacific Ocean - ANME2c_DSS_Sorted | ecosystem: Environmental > Aquatic > Marine > Continental margin > Sediment | place: Pacific Ocean... | reverse complement strand
GGGGATCAGGTGCGCGATCTTGCGGGTGATCACGCTGGTCTTGCCGGAGCCTGCACCGGCGAGCACCAGTAGAGGGCCGCCGACGTAGTTCACGGCTTCTTGCTGCCGGGGATTGAGTCGGGACATACGGAATTTCAGGAGTCGTTGTTCAAAAGGGCGGGCATTTTAACAGGCTGGCAAGATTCTGCTGCCCTGGATCGACGGTGTGACGTACCACTCGATCTAAATTTGCCGGTTTTGATACTTTGCCGCAGGATGTGTGTGTATTTATACGAATGTTTACAGTCTGCGCATTTGATAACCCCTATCGTTGGTGATTATCAGACCGCACGTCATAATGCCCACCGCCATCGATATTTTGCAGAGTCTAGGGAGCTAGCTTGTCTACGCCTGTCGAACCCTTGCGTTTGCTGCTACTGGCCGATGAGCCAGCGTGGGCAGCGTTGTTGCGCGAGTGCCTGGCGCCGATGGGCGATGGGGCTGTGCTGATCAGCGCACCCAACTGGGACTCGGTGAGTCGTCTGTTCGATGACGACCACACTGCCGTGCTGTTGACCACGCCCTGCCTGCAACCCGGCCCTGGGCGTTGCAGCCTGCCGTGCGTGTTGTTGCTGGAGGAGGAGCCTCTGGTTGCGCCACTGGGGGTCAGTGACTGGCTGGTCCGTCATGCCCTGGACGCCGACACCCTGCGCCGCTGCCTGCGCCATGTGCGCGAGCGTGGCCTGTTGGAAAACACCCTGCAACGCCTGGCCGAACAGGACCCGCTCACAGGTATCGCCAACCGCCAGGGTTTCCAGACCCTGCTGGCTGCGCGCCTGGCTGAGAACGACGGCCGCGGCCTGGCCCTGGGTCATTTGGACCTCGATAACTTCCGCCATGCCAACGATGCCCTCGGTCACCAGGCCGGCGACCGACTGATCCTGCAAGTGGTCTCGCGGCTCAAGAGCCAGCTTGAGGCCGGCGACCAACTGGCGCGCCTGGGCAGCGACGAGTTCGCGTTGCTGATCGACACCCGTCGCGCTCCTCAGCGTGCCGAATGGATGGCCGAACGCATCACCGAAGTCATGGCCGAGCCTTATTGGGTGGACGGCGAAAGCCTGCTGATCGGTTGCAGCCTGGGCGTGGCGCACGCCCGTGCTCGCGCGGGCGCCGACCCGCTGATGTGGCATGCCCACATCGCCATGCAGCAGGCCAAGAGTACCCAGGGCTGCACGTTTCATATCTTCAACGAACGTATCAACCGCAACGCCCGCAGCCTGGCCGACCTGGAAAGCGAACTGCGGCGCGCCTTGCGCCGTGATGAGCTGGAGCTGCACTACCAGCCGCGCCTGGACCTGGACGACGGGCATATCGTCGGCCTGGAAGCCTTGGTGCGCTGGCGCCACGGTGAGCGCGGCCTGTTGCCGCCCAGCGAGTTCGTGCCCTTGGCCGAACAGAGTGGCCTGATCGTACCGCTGGGCTACTGGGTGATCGCCCGTGCCCTGCGTGACATGCAAGACCTGCGCGAACGTGGCCTGCCGGCATTGCACATGGCGGTCAATCTGTCGTTTCGCCAGTTCCAGGACAGTCAGTTGCTCTCGACCCTCAGCCGACTGATTGCGGAGTGCGGTGTGGATGCGCAATGGCTTGAATTCGAACTGACGGAAACCGCTGTCATGCGGCGCAGTGACCTGGTCAAGCAGACCATGGATGCCCTTGGCCGCCTCGGTGTGCGGTTTTCCCTGGATGACTTCGGCACCGGCTTCTCGTCGTTCGTGCACCTCAACAGCCTGCCGATTGCCTTGTTGAAGATCGACAAGAGCTTTGTCGGTGGAATGGAGGAGCGGGAAGAGAACCGCAAGCTGGTGCACGCGATGATCAACCTGGCGCACAACCTGAATCTTGAAGTGGTGGCCGAAGGTGTCGAAACCCCGGAACAGCTTGCGCTCTTGCGCTTGTTCGGTTGCGATCAGGCCCAGGGTTACCTGATCAGCAAGCCGCTGCCGTTGCCCGAGTTGGTGGAATACCTGACGTTCGGGAAAAGCCAGCAGGCGTTGCTGGGTTGAGCAGGGTTTTTATTCTGTCTGTGCGGTCTGAAATGCTGGCTGTGATTCAGGCTCCTGGCGAATCATGCGTTTCATTTTTGCCTCAAACGCCCACGTCAGGCTGACGGCCGCGCAGGCCAGGCCCAGCGCCAAGCCCCACCATACGCCAGTCGGCCCCCAGCCCAAGGTGAAGGCCATCAACCAGGCGGAGGGCGCGCCGATCAACCAGTAGCAGCCAAGCCCCACCAGGAACGTGGTCTTGGCGTCTTTGAGCCCGCGGATACAGCCCATGGCGATGGTCTGCACGCCGTCGAACAGCTCGAACCAGGCGGCGACGGCCAGCAGGCTGACAGCCAGCACGATGACATCGTGAAACGCCGGGTCGTTATGGTCGAGGAACAGCCCGATCAGCGGGTCTGAAAACAGCCAAAACACCAGGGCAAACCCCAGCATCACCACTGCGCCAAAGCCGATGCCGACTCGGCCAGCCATGCGCGCCTGCAGCAGTTGGGCGGCGCCATAATGCTGGCCGATGCGCATGGTCACCGCGTAGGACAACCCCGCCGGAACCATGAATGCCACCGAAACTATCTGCAGGGCAATCTGATGCGCCGCCAATTGCGTACTGCCCATGGTGCCCATGCACAGTGCGGCGAAGGCAAACAGCCCGACTTCCACTGCATAAGTACCGCCAATCGGCAGGCCCAGGCGCCACAGCTCGCGCAGGTATTGAGTGTTGAGACGCAGCAGGCCGCTGCTTAGCGGGTAGGCCGCATACGCCCGGTTGCTGCGGATGTACCACATCAGCGCCAGCGCCATGCTGTTGGCGACGATCGCCGTGACCAGGCCGATGCCCATCAAGCCAAGTTTCGGCAAGCCGAACATGCCTTCGATCAAGGCATGGTTGAGCAAGTAGTTGACCACCGTGCCGCCGAGGCTGATCACCATGACCGGTGTGGCCTTGCCGATGGCGCTGGTAAAACCGCGCAGGGCCATGAAACTCAGGTAGCCGGGCAGGGCGAACGGTAGGATCGTCAGGAATTGCCCCGCCGAGTGCACGTTGGTTTCGGTTTGGCCGAACATCAACAGCACCGGCTTGAGGTTCCACAGCAGCAAGGCCGCCACCAGCGCCATCAGCCAGGCGAGCCATAGCCCGGCCTGGGTCAGGCGCGTGGCGCCTTCGATATCGCCCGCGCCGTGGCGGATGGCAACAAGGGTGCCCACGGCGGCAATCACGCCGATGCAAAAAATCGCTACAAACGAATACGTCGCCGCGCCGAGGCCGCCGCCGGCCAGGGCTTCAGGGCTCAGGCGCGCCATCATCAGGGTGTCGGTCAGCACCATCAGCATGTGCGCCAACTGGGAGGCAATCAACGGCCCTGACAACCGCAGAATGGCCCAGAGTTCGGTACGTGCCGGATGCCGCATGATCATCACGCTCAGAAAGTCAGAGAATTGGGGAGGGGTTGATTCTCGGCGCTCTCAGCCCATTGCACAAAGGGATAAAAGCGATCGTTTGCATGATTAAAACTCATGCCTGATTGATTCTGGTAGGGTTTGCCCATTGCGCTGTCGGAGCTTTCCCTATGTCTCGTCGTCTTCCTCCGCTGTATGCCTTGCGGGCCTTTGAAGCCGCATCGCGGCACAACTCCTTCACCCGCGCCGCTGAAGAACTGTCGATTACGCAAAGCGCAGTGAGCCGACACATCCGCACCCTGGAAGAGCACTTCGCCTGCCGCCTGTTCCAGCGCAGCGGCCGTAACCTGCAGCTCACCGAAGCCGCGCGCCTGCTGTTGCCTGGCGTGCGCGAGGGATTTGCCGCGCTGGAACGGGCCTGTCATACCCTCAATGCCGAAGACGACATCCTGCGTATGAAAGCGCCGTCCACCTTGACCATGCGCTGGCTGCTGGCGCGCCTGAGTCGCTTCCGGCATTTGCAGCCGGGCAACGAGGTGCAACTGACCAGCGCATGGATGAGCGTGGATGAAGTGGACTTCAATCAGGAGCCATTCGATTGCGCGGTGTTGTTGAGCGATGGGCATTTTCCGGCGGATTGGGAGGCCAGCTACCTGTTCCCGGAGTTATTGATTCCGGTGGGTGCGCCGAACCTGTTGAGTGACGGTCCCTGGGACGTGAGCCGCCTGGCCACCGCCGAGTTGCTGCACCCCACGCCCGACCGTCGGGACTGGCGCAGTTGGCTGGAGCGCATGGGCCTGGCTTCCCAGGTGTCGCTCAAGGGTGGGCAGGTGTTCGATACCCTGGAACTGGGCATGATCGCCGCCGCGCGCGGCTACGGGGTGTCCATGGGCGATTTACTGATGGTGGCCGAGGACGTCGCCCAGGGAAGGCTGAGCCTGCCGTGGCCAACGGCTGTCGCCAGTGGTGAAAGTTACTACCTGGTGTGGCCGAAAACCCGCCCGGGTGGCGAGCGCTTGCGTCGGCTGGCGGAGTTTCTGCAGGGCGAAGTGCAGGCGATGGTGCTGCCAGCAGTCGAGCGTCTCGATTGAATCGCTTCAGCGCTTTCTCGCAACCGTTTGCGTGATACCCCTGTGAATAGCTCAAGTATTGCCCAAGCCCGCCGAAGTAGGTGTGTTGGAACTATCGTGCACCAACGTTACCCACCAGATAATTCGCCGAGCAGCGCTATGAGATCAGGATGATCCTGGCCTCGGCCAGGAGCTGTCATGTCTCAACCTCGTGCCCGGATCGCTTCCCAGTTAGGTCTCGCATTAGCCGTGATTCTGGCTGTCGTTATCAGCGGCAGCACTGTTTTCGCCTTGCGTTCTCTTGACTCCGCCAACCTCGACACCCGCGAGGAGCACTTGGCCAGCGAGGCGCGCTTGCTTGCCGACCAACTCAATACCTTCCACAGCACCTTGCGCGAGAGCACTCAGCGTTTGAGCGGGCTGTTTGAAAAGCGTTTCGGCGCGGGTTTGAGTGTGCACGGTGATCAGCAGATGGCTGTGGCTGGCGTACAGACCCCGGCCCTCTACCTGGGCAGTGACCTGTTGAACAATGATTTCGATGAGGTCGATGAATTCAAGGACACCTCCGGCGGCGTGGCCACCGTGTTTGTGCGCAGCGGCGAAGACTTTATCCGCATCAGCACCTCCCTGACCAAACAGGATGGCAGCCGCGCCATCGGTACGGCCCTGGACCACCAGCACCCGGCCTATCAGCGCCTGCTCGCGGGGCAGAGTTATGTCGGCCGCGCCGTGTTGTTCGAACGTTCCTACATGACCCAGTACACGCCCGTGCGTGACGCGGCTGGCAAAGTTATCGCGGTGTTGTTTGTCGGCTTCGACTACACCGACGCGCAGAACGCGCAGTTCGACAACCTCAAGCGCTTCCGCATCGGCCAGACCGGTTCACTGGCCCTGTTGGATGAACAGAAACGCTGGCTGGTGCCACCCGCTGGCGTGCAGGCGCTGGATCAAGCGGTTCCGGTGATGCTGGACCTGGCCAAGACCCCAGGCAAGGGCCGCTTCTGGAGCGACAAGAACGAAGATTTCTACAGCGTCTCGGTGCCGTTCGAGGGTGGCCCGTGGTCGGTGGTTGCGAGCATGCCCAAGGCCGAGATTCGCTCGGTGACCTGGGGCGTCGGTATTCGCCTGGTGATCGGCAGTGTGCTGGCGATGCTGCTGGCGGTGGGGGCAACGGTCTGGTTGTTGCGCAGCAAGCTGGCCCCCTTGAGTGACCTGGTACGCCAGGCCGAAGCCCTGGGCGCGGGTGACTTGAGCGTACGCCTCAATGTGTCCAGCCATGACGAGATCGGCCAACTGGCACGCAGCTTCAACCAGATGGGGGAAGCGCTGTCGACCATGGTTTCGCATATCCGCAAGGCGGCTGAAGAGGTCAACGGCCGTGCCCAGGCACTGTCCGGGTTATCCGGCGGCGCCTATGAAGGCATGGAGCAGCAGTCTGGCGAGATCACCAGCATGGCCGGCGCGGTCGAAGAGTTCAGCGCCACCTCACTGAATATCGCTGACAACATGGGCAATACCGAACGCCTGGCCCAGGAAAATGCCCAGCAGACCCGTATCGGGCGCACGTCCATGCAAGAGGCGTCGTCGTCCCTGGAGCATATCGCGACCGCGCTGAACAGCACTGCCACCGTCATCAACACCCTGGGCCAGCGCTCCCAGGAAATTGGCGGCATCGTCGGGGTGATCACCGCGATTGCCGAACAGACCAACCTGCTGGCACTGAACGCCGCCATTGAAGCCGCCCGCGCCGGTGAACAAGGCCGTGGCTTTGCGGTGGTGGCCGATGAAGTGCGCAACCTGGCGTCGCGCACCCGCCAGGCGACCGATGAAATTTCCGGGATGATCCAGAGCATCCAGCAGGAAACCGGCAACGCCATCAGCACCATGGAACACGGCAATGCACTGATGCAGGAAGGCCTGGCGCGTAATGCCGACGTGGCTTCGGCGCTGGCGCGGATCGACGAGCAAAGCCGCTCGGCCGGTCAGCAGTTTGCTGCGATCACCACCGCCACCCAGGAACAGAGCAGCACGGCGACCTTGCTGAGCAGCAACTTGCAGAGCATTGCGCTGGCCAACAGCGAGCAGCGTGAGGTGGTGTCCAACCTGGCCATTACCGCCAAGGAACTGGAGACGCTGGCGGCAAGCTTGCGGCATGAGGTGGATCGTTTTCGTTGACGGCGGCCCAGGGCGTGTGTCTAGCGGGCCTTGAGCGCGTTAGCCAGGCGCTGCATGGCGATTTCGATTTCATGGGCGGTCAAGGACGAGTAGCCCAATAGCCAGCCCTGTTTCTGTGCGGTGCCGGCGTATAGCCGACTCAGGCCGGACAGTTGCACACCCGCGCTGGCGGCCTTGTGGATGGTTTTTTCTTCCGACCAACCCTCATGGAGCACGCAGGGAATTTGCAGCCCGCCTTGGGGGCGGCATGCCGTGACCACGCCGCCCAGATGCTTGCCGATGGCATCGAGCATGACGGTTTGGCGCCCGGCGTAGAGTTTGCGCATTGCGCGCACATGGGCGTTGTAATGACCGTCCTCCATAAAACGCGCCAGGGTCAATTGCAGGAGTTGAGGCGTGTGGCCGTCCATCATGCTGCGAGCATAGGTGAAGGCTTTGACCAGCGCAGGGGGCAGCACCATGTAGCCCATGCGCAGCCCGGGGAAGAGGGTCTTGCTGAAGGTACCGAGGTAAAGCGTGCGCTGGTACTTGTCCAAGCCCTGTACACAGGCCGTGGGTTTGCCGTCGTAGTGGAACTCGCTGTCGTAGTCATCTTCGATGACCCATTTGCCTTTTTCCGCCGCCCAGTTGATCAGCTCAAGCCGCCGTTCCAGTGTCAGCGTGGCGCCGGTCGGGTATTGATGGGAGGGCGTGACATACACGCAGTGGGCGCCGCTGCGGTCGGCGTGCAGCAGGTCGGTGCGGATGCCCGATTCATCGACATCGATGGGCACGACCTTGGCCTCGGCGGTTTCAAAAGCCTTCCTGGCGCCGTAGTAGCCCGGGTTTTCCAGCAGGATCGGCTGGCCGACGTCCACCAGCAACTGCGCGCATAGAAAAAGCGCCTGGCGCGTGCTGCTCAGCACCAGGATCTGGTCGGGCGAACACTGGGCGCCGCGTTCAAGGTTCAAATACGTAGCGATGGCTTTGCGCAACGGCTCGGCCCCTTGCGGGTCGCCGTGCAACAGCACGCTGCTGCGAGAGTCCCTCATCACCTGACGTTGCAGGCGTTCCCAGACGTCGGTGGGAAAGGAGCGGGTTTCAGGCAGGCCCGTGGCGAAGGCTTTGATCACCTGCTGGTCGTTTACGCCACCGCTGTCGAGGATCATCCGTCCGCGCTGGCTCAAGCCGGTGCCGAGGGGCGCGAGACTGCTTTTGCCTGCCTGCGCCTTGATACGGCGGCCGGACCCGCCGCGCAATTCGGTGCCGAGGGCCTCGCACACATAACTGCCGGAACCTTCGCGCCGCGCGATAAAGCCATCGCGCTGCAACTGCACGTAGGCGTTCTCCACCGTATCGCGTGCGATCCCCAATGACTTGGCCAACACCCGCGTCGCGGGCAGCTTCAGGCCGGGCGCCAGTGCCCCGTCGAGGATCAACGCCCGCAGCGCGCGTTGAATTCGCTGGTGCAGGCCCAACCCCTGGAGCTGCACATCGTCAAGGCGCATTTTCAGGGTTTCAAGCTCGAACGTTTTCGCCATGCGGTCTGCCTTTCCCCGAAGAATTGGCCGGTAATGGCAGGCCAGTCTATCCGTAGACTTGGGCCTGAGCCACAGCCTTCACGTTGGCGGACAACCCACTGCGTGAGGCTCAATTTCTCGTATGGCAAGGAGCAATGCCCTCATGTCTTCTTCGATATCGCCGTCTTCGCTGCGCCCACGCGACCTGTTTCACCCCCTGGTAGCCGGTCTGATTTCAGTCATCGTCAATTATGGCGGTACGTTCATCCTGGTGTTCCAGGCCGCCAAGGTGGCCGGGCTCAGCGCGGAGCTGACCGCTTCGTGGGTCTGGTCGGTGTCGATCGGTGTTGGCGTGACAGGGCTGGCTCTCAGTTGGGTGAGTCGTGAGCCGATCATCACCGCGTGGTCGACTCCCGCGGCGGCGTTCCTGATCGTCGCGTTGTCGACCACGCCTTATGCCGAGGCGGTCGGTGCGTACATCATTTCGGCCGTGGCATTTGTGCTGCTCGGGTTGTCCGGCTGCTTTGAAAAAGTCATTCGGTTGATTCCGCCAGGCATTGCGGCCGCCATGCTGGCCGGCATTCTGCTGCAGTTCGGGATCGGCGCATTCAGTGGCATGAGCCTGGACCCTGCCCTGGTGGGGTTGCTGATTGCCGCTTACGTTGGGTTCAAGCGGTTTACCGCGCGCTACGCGGTCGTCGGAATTCTGGTGCTCGGGCTGGTATTGCTGCTGGTGCAAGGGCGAGTGGATCTATCGGGATTGTCCCTGCAATGGGCCGCGCCGGTTTTCACCCAGCCTGAATTCTCCGTCAATGCGCTGCTCAGTGTGGCATTGCCGCTGTTCCTGATCACCCTCACGGGCCAGTACATGCCGGGCATGCTGGTGTTGCGCAATGATGGCTTCAAGACCAGCGCCAACCCCATCCTGGCAGTGACCGGGCTGGGCTCGCTGTTGATGGCGCCATTCGGCTCGCACGCGTTCAACATCGCGGCCATCACGGCGGCCATCTGCACGGGCAAGGAAGCCTCGGAAGACCCGTCCAAACGTTGGCTCGCGGGTGTTGCCGCAGGGGTGTTCTATATCCTTGTCGGGGTGTTCGGGGTGACGTTGGCCGCCGTATTCATGGCGTTCCCGTCGGCGTTTATCACCACGTTGGCCGGCTTGGCGCTGTTGGGCACCATTGGCACCAGCCTGGCCAACGCCATGGCGGACACCCGATCCCGTGAAGCTGCGCTGATCACCTTTCTGGCCTGCGCCGCAAACATCACCCTGCTGGGGATCGGTGGAGCGTTTTGGGGGTTGTTGATCGGATTGGCCGCGTATGTGCTGCTGAACGGCCGCCTGCCCCGTCGCCGGGCGACTGTGGCGCCGGTCTCCGAGTCGGTGGTGACGGCGAAGGGAGCGGCCCAATGATGCGCGCCAATCAGCCGTTAACGACCTACAGGTGCGTGAACGCGTGGTTGCGCTGTGCCGCCGTCGCCCGGTGTATCGCCGAGGGGTGTTTCTAGCCGTTTGCGCCGTCGACTTGGCTGGAGGCCGAGGGCCGGTATTGCAGTGCTTCGGCAATGTGGTTGCGGCCGATAGTGTCTGCGCGCTCCAGGTCCGCCAGAGTGCGGGCGACCTTGAGCAGGCGGTGGGCGGCTCGAAGGGACAGGGTCAAGCGCTCGCAGGCGCTTTCCAGCCAGGCTTCATCCGGCTTGGACAGCGCGCAATGCTGGCGCAACCCAGAGAGATCCAGGAACGCATTGGCGCAACCCTGGCGCTGCTGTTGATGCTCTCGAGCCTGGGCGACCAGGGCGGAGGCGGTGGATGTGTCGCCGCCGGGCTGTGGGGTCGGGTTCAGCGCGGTGATTTCGCGGGCGACCGTCAAGTGCAGGTCGATCCGATCCAGCAAGGGCCCGGAGAGTTTGTTGCGATAGCGTTGGATTTGCTCGGGCGTGCAACGGCATCGGTTGCAGGGCGCGCCCATATAACCGCAGGGGCAGGGGTTCATCGCCGCCACCAGTTGAAAACGCGCGGGGAAGCGCACTCGGTCACGGGCGCGGGAAATCACGATGTGCCCCGACTCCAGTGGCTCGCGCAAGACCTCCAGCACCTTGCGATCAAACTCCGGGAGTTCATCCAGGAACAGCACTCCATGATGGGCCAGGGTGATTTCCCCCGGCTGCGGTTTCGATCCGCCGCCCACCAGTGCCGGACCGGAGGCTGAATGGTGTGGCTGGCGAAACGGCCGGTGGGGCCAATGGCTCAGCGGTGCCAGGCTGACCACGGATTGAATCGCCGCCACTTCCAGTGCTTCCTGTTCACTCAATGGCGGCAGCAACCCGGGCAGGCGGCTGGCGAGCAAGGTCTTGCCGGTACCTGGTGGCCCGCTGAACAGCAGGTTATGTGCGCCCGCTGCTGCAATCAGCAGTGCGCGCTTGGCTGACAGCTGGCCCTGAACTTCACTCAGGTCCGGGTAGGGTTTGTTCGAATACAGCAACCCGTCGGACTTGTAGGGCTCAATCGGTGCATGCCCATTCAGGTGTGCCACCACCTGCAGCAGGTGATCCACGGCAATGACCTTCAGCCCGGATGCCAGGCACGCTTCCTCGGCATTCGCCCGCGGCACTATCACGGTGCGCCCGGCCTTGCGCGCCGCCAATGCGGCGGGCAATACGCCTTTTACCGCCCGCACCTCGCCGGACAACGCCAACTCCCCCAGGCACTCCACGTCATCCAGCATCAACGCCGGCACCTGCACACTCGCCGCCAGGATCCCCAGGGCGATCGCCAGATCAAAGCGCCCACCGTCCTTGGGCAGGTCGGCGGGCGCGAGGTTGAGGGTGATACGGCGGGAAGGATATTGCAGCGCTGAGTTGAGGATGGCACTGCGTACGCGGTCCTTGCTTTCCTTGACCGCGGTTTCTGGCAGCCCCACCAGGGTGAGCGACGGCAACCCGTTGGCCATATGCACTTCAACGGTGACGGCAGGGGCTTCGACGCCGACCTGGGCGCGGCTGTGGACGATGGCGAGGGACATGCTCGTTCCTTGAAAGAGGTGGCCGCTTCCTGCGGTTTTTCAAGGGTAGACGAGGTGGGGAAGAGCGAGGCGGGGAGGTTTTACAGAACGTATCCAGAACAAAAGGTAGAGCAAATGTGGGAGGGAGCAAGCCCCTTCCCACACTGATCGCATTTATTCCGCAGGAGGGTTCAACCGCGCTTCCAGCTCTGCAACTTTCGCCTCCAGGCTCTCCAAGCGCGCACGGGTGCGGGCAAGTACGACCATCTGGCTATCGAATTCTTCCCGGCTCACCAGGTCCAGCTTGCTGAAGCCGCTTTGCAGCAACGCCTTGAACTGGCTTTCGATTTCATTGCGGGGCAGCGGGGTGTCGCCGCTGAACAGGCGAGAGGCGTGGCCGCTCAGGGCGTCGAGGAGGTCTTTGGGCGCGAGCATGGGAAATATTCCGGAAAACTGTTGGCGGGCAGTGTATCACGCAGCGTCTATAGTCATTTCCACGGCCGCAGGCGCACGCTTTTCGCGCATGGGGGCGGGCGTCTGCGCACTGTTTTCGTGCGCAATGGCGCCGCCAAAAAGCCTCGCAGGTGGGCGTAGCGGAGCAAAGGACTGATTTCAGTGATTTTTACGGAGCTGGCAAGGTTTCTGCTTAGACGATCATGACCCATGCACTGATGCAGTCGCTGTGACGAATGCAGTGCGCCGACGGATCAGGGGTACAGGTTTCGTCACCAGTGGTTCGCTGGCGTTGCAACGGCAACTGCTCTTGCGACGACGCGTTACAAAGCCAGGCACTGCGCTTAGACTTGAGACGGGTTTGTTTTCCTGGGGCAAGTCCACCAATTCGGGAGAGAGTTTTCATGAAGCTAGTCACTGCCATCATCAAGCCGTTCAAGTTGGACGATGTACGCGAGTCGTTGTCCGAGAGCGGCGTGCAGGGCATTACCGTTACTGAGGTCAAAGGCTTCGGTCGGCAGAAGGGTCACACCGAGCTGTATCGCGGCGCGGAATACGTGGTCGATTTCCTGCCGAAGGTGAAGATTGATGTCGCCATTGACGACAAGGATCTTGACCGGGTTATCGAGGCGATAACCAAGGCCGCCAACACCGGCAAGATTGGTGACGGCAAGATCTCCTCCC
>Ga0126362_10000645_pt1 | contig 12425 bp, 9 predicted proteins | sample ANMtaG_FD_126269 | JGI IMG/M metagenome (GOLD analysis project Ga0126362, IMG submission 126269) | Continental margin sediment microbial communities from North Pacific Ocean - ANME2c_DSS_Sorted | ecosystem: Environmental > Aquatic > Marine > Continental margin > Sediment | place: Pacific Ocean... | reverse complement strand
ATCATGATCATCGGCGCAAACCGCTGAACATTCGGAGAACAACTGGAGGTGAAGCACAACCATACACGATGGAAACTACTTCGAAATTTGGTCAGGCACTTCGTACAACCTCGTGTCACTCGCTGTGAAGGCGGGAGTCGGTGTCCGTGTCGCTCTTACTTGGAATAAGTTACGCGTCTGCTGAAGTCTTTGACAAATCCACAGGTCAGAGACTCGGAAGTAACCATTTCCCCAGCAAGATCGACCGCTTCACCCGGATTTCGTCAATTCGGGCATCATGTGACGCCGGACACCGTGGCCGGATCGGCACGCAGCGGGACCTCACACCACTTGAACTTGGATACCTGCATCCTCGAACAATGCGACTTGCTTTGCGTCTACTGCAGCATCGGTAACCAGCACCGCCCCGGGCGGTATCGGTGCCCACGCGTGGAAAGGACGTTCACCAAGCTTGGCGGAGTGCGCCAGTATGTAGACCTCGCCGGCACGTTCGATCATCATTTCCTTGAGCCGGGTCTGATCGAGCTCAGCTTCACAAATGCCCAGGTCAGCGGTAACTGCGTCGGCACCGAGGAACGCCTTGTCAAACGACACCCGCTGCAGCGACGCTTCCGCCAGTGGCCCGACGAATCCTTGACTGAGCTGTCTCAGCGTCCCGCCGAGACATTCGACTCGAACACCATCAGCGTCGGCTAACGCCTCGAGCGCTGTCAGCCCTGCAGCGATCACCGTCAAATTCGTCACGTGACGTAAGAACTCCCCCATCGCCCCGACAGTGGTACCTGCATCAAGGAGCACGGTTTCTCCGGGCCGGACCTGTTCGGCAGCCCACTCTGCAATCCTCCGTTTAGCGTCGAATCCCTCCATCGCCCGCTGACGCAGAGACGATTCCGGATGAGGATTGATGGCAATTGCCCCGCCATAGGTACGCGCGATCAGACCCTGTGCAGTCAACTGACTCAGGTCGCGACGGATCGTGGATGCGGTCACGCCGAATTGGGCAGACAGATCCTCGACACTGGCCAGACCGCTGGTGCGAGCGAGCCTCGCAATCTCCGACCGCCTCGCCTCCGACTCCCGGATCGCCATCGCTCCTCCCCCTACAAACCCTGATGCTTACTTGGAAACGAATGTGCTGGTTGCCAATTCGGCCGCCTGCCGCAGCGCTTCGACCATACTACCGGCCTCGGCGATGCCCTTACCTGCGATATCGAAAGCGGTTCCGTGATCGACGGAGGTACGGATCACAGGCAACCCGACGGTGATGTTGACGCCGGCCTCGATCCCGAGAACCTTGACCGGGCCGTGCCCCTGATCGTGGTACATCGCAACGATCAAGTCGTAGTCCCCACGTCCAGCGAGGAAGAATGCCGTGTCCGCCGGCAACGGACCGTGGACGTCGATTCCTTCTGCCTTCAAGAGTTCGACGGCGGGGATGATCTTCTGCTCCTCCTCTCCGTACCCGAAAAGCCCGTTCTCCCCTGCATGCGGGTTGATCCCGCACACGCCGATTTTCGGAGACGGATTACCCGTCCGCACCAAAGCTTCGTGACCGCGACGAATAGTCCGCTCGACCAGGCCGGGCTCGATCCTGGCAACTGCGTCGAGCAGTCCGATGTGAGTGGTCACGTGAATCACCTTGAGCTTGGGCGTCGACAACATCATCGACACCTCCTCGGTACCGGTCAGGTGCGCAAGCAATTCCGTGTGTCCGGGGTAGATGTGTCCTGCCGCATGCAGCGCTTCCTTGTTCAGCGGCGCCGTGCAGATCGACTGGACTTCGCCGCGCACAGCGAGTTCGCTTGCGACGCGGATATATTGATAGGCCGCATCTCCCGCGACTGCCGACAGTTCCCCCCAGGCGAGTTCCTCGGGTAACAAGTCCAGGTCGATGACGTTGATCCGTCCATCGATGAACTCAGCATCCGCGATCTCCTCGATCGCGACCACGTCGACGTCGATTCCGAGCACCGCGGCAGCCAATCGCAAACGCTTCGCGTCGCCGACAACGACCGGGCGGCAACGCTTTCTCGTTTCGTCGTCGAGGAGTGCGGGGACGATCACTTCCGGTCCGACGCCGGCGCCGTCGCCCATCGTGACAGCGATCAGCGGCAGTGGAGTGGATTCGATTGACATGGGATTGACCTCGTTGTCTGAAGGAGTCACTGAAGGTGGACTGTCCGGAGCGGCGACCGGGGTGGGGTGCGCAAGAAACGTCGTTATGGAGAAGAGACTGTGCGCATTCCCGAAACTGCCTGGCCGCGTGACGATGTACCGTCCGGTGCGATCGACGGAAAGTACGGCGCCGTGTTCAATTTCGTAAATCGGTGACAGAGTGTCGATCCGGAGGCGGTCGAGAACGCTGCGTGCGGTTTCACCACCGGTGAGAACCAAGTCGATCGGATACTCGCCGTGGGAGAACCCTGCGTCGACGGCAGCGATCAGATCGGCGAGAGCCGAAACGAGGTGGACGGATTCTGCAGGCACGACGGGTCCACTTACCGAAACCACGACGTTTCCGAGATCCAGTGCGTTAAGAATCGGAAGCGGATCGACCGAATGCGCCAGGAGTTCAGCACTGTTCACTTCGATATGGTGCGCACCTGAATCCCGAAGCAATGCCACTTGGTCTCCGGCAGACGCATCCGCCGTCCCCACAACCACCAACGTAGATCGAGAATCACGAAGAGATGGGCATGCGGCAGGTGACTGCATTGTGCGTCGTCGTGACACTGCCGTTGCGAGCGCCGATGTTCCTACCAATCGAGATCCCCGAACATCCTGTGCTGCAGCCACAATCAGTTCCAGATCACTGTCGGTCTCGACGTCGCAGATCGCCACCGACCCGGCTTCTGAGATCGACGCAAGAACCTGATTCAAACGCCCGGAGCGAATGTCGTCCAGCGATACGCCAGAAGTGATTGCCGACGGTCCGAGCGCCTCTGCAATCGACCGAGGCGCCGGCGTCGACTCCGCGCGCCACAGGTCCGTGGAGTGCAACGCAACCCCATCGACCAACACCACGCCGTCTCGCACCGTGCGCCCTTGCCTGGGCAATCCGGCTGCGACAATGACCGGGGATCCGTCGCGGGAGAGTTCTCCAACCTCCGCCGCTATGTTGCCCCTGAGCAGAGAATCGATCTTCTTGACGATCTCGGAGCCGTCGGACGATTGCAGAACTGATCTCACGTCACGAGAGGCTTCGGCAGGGTCGGACCGCCGTGAGTGCAGATCGAAAACCGTCACTCCTGATCCGTCGGGCGCACCCGGACCGAGTCGAAGCGATATGCCCGAATTGCGGAGCAGAAATCCTGCGGCCGACTCCGCGGCTCCGGAAAGATCGTCAGCGATGATTACCAGTGGTTTCATCGAATTCCTCGACCCCCTTTCGGTCTGAATCGAGTACGCACAGCATCGCAACCGATGCGCGAAGTACGCAATTGAAGTTACGGGACTTGCGCGAAGTGCGCAACAGTGCCATTGTGAGCTGAGTTACAAGCGAGAGCCCGATGCGATTGTTCACCAACAGTCCGCTCGGAGCGTCGCCCCCACGCTGCCCCGTCAGGATCGAAAGGTCACCGATGACCAATACTCGTTTGCGAACACCACAGCTCTCCCGGCGGTCCTTTCTGCAGTTCACCGGGCTGATCGGTGGCGCAACGCTTCTGGGCACGACAACCGCGTGCGCCGGCCCTACCGGGAAGCCGACACAGGACACCCTGGTGCTCGGGCTCAACCGTTCGCTCGTCAGCCTCGACAACAAACTCAATCAATTCGACGCTGCAGTCACGGCTCAGCGAGGCGTCAGACAAGGTCTCACCCGGATCGGCGACAATCTGACACCGCAACTCGTTCTTGCCGACAGGTTCGAATCGACCGGACCGACCGAGTGGACGGTTCGACTCCGCGAGGGCATCCGTTACTCCGACGGCACACCTGTGCTGATCGACGACGTCACGACGGCAATGCAGATGTACCAGCAGGTCAGCGGATCCTTTGTCGCACCGCAGTTCCCCGAGTGGCCGACGGTCGTCCCCATCGACGATCGCACCTTCATCCTTCGGACGAATTCCCCGGTGCCGGTTCTGGACTCGCTCATGTCCAACATCTTGATCACCCCGGCCGCTGCCAACGAACCCAACGAACTGCAGAGCGGAATCGGGTCGGGACCGTTCGTCGTCAGCGAATCGAACCGGGGCACCGGCGATTACACACTTGTTGCCAATGACAACTACTGGGGCCCTGCCCCGGGCCTTCGTCGTGTTCAGGTCCGCTTCATTCCCGAAGAGGCCGGCCGCGTCGTCGCGCTTCGGAGCGGCGAGGTCGACGTCATCGACTCGATCAGCCCGGACTCCGCAGAACAACTCGCGGACCTCCCTGGAGTCCAGGTCGACACCGTGCCGAGCACGCGCATCAACCAACTGTTCTTCAACTTCCGCAAGCCCGCCGATCACCCACTGTCCAATCCGCGCGTTCGCGAAGCCCTCACGTACGCCATCGACGGTGAATCGCTCGCTCGGGACGTGCTGATCGGATCCGCGGTCCCGGCCACCGGTCCCGCACCGTCGACCTTGGACGGGGCCGTGAAAACCGGTACTTACCAATATGATCCACGAAAAGCGCGACAAATGCTCGCGGCCGAAGGCGCCGACGACCTCGAACTCACCTTCATCTGGGAAACCGGAGAGTTCACCAACGACGTCTCGGTGATGGAATCGGTACTCGAAATGATGAAGGCAGTGGGAGTGCGCGTCAAACTCCAGCAGTTCGAACCGGGCGGTGACATCTCGTCCTGGCGCCAGGGCAAGACCGGGGACTGGGATGTGCTGGGCAACGGCTACGGCAACCAGACCGGACTTGCACTGACCACGTTGCAGGGCATGTACGCCGGCACAGCGGAGAAGGAAGCAACTCGCGACACCTATCACGGGTACGTCTTCCCCGAAATCACCGCGAAGATCCAAGCCGCATCCAGTGAACCAGACCCGACCAAGCGCGCCGCTCTACTCGACGCCGCACAACAAGACATCTGGGACACCTGGCCTTGCCTGTGGAGCTTCGTACCCAACGCACTCCTTGCGAAACGCACTCGTGTACAAAATGTTTCACTGACCCCGATCAACTCCTACGACCTCGGCGCCGTCCGATTGGAGGCCTGAGGCGATGACTCTCACCGCTCCGAAGCCGCAAACCGCCCTCGGAATCTCTCCGCGTCGGCGCACAAGGATCAACCCGACCGTCAAATACGTGCTCAAACGCTTGGCACAGAGCGCCTTGACGATCTTCCTTACGCTCACAACAGTGTTCGTCCTCATCCGAATGGCTCCCGGCGATCCTGCCTACGCCTTGGCCGGACCGCTGGCCAGCACGGAGGATCTAGCACAAATCCGTGCGGACATGGGCTTGGACAAGTCGGTGTTCTCTCAATACCTGATCTACCTGTGGGACCTCGTGCATCTGAATCTCGGCACCTCGTACTCGTTCCAGGCGCCGGCCATGGACGTTGTCCTCGGCCGACTCCCGTACACGATCACCCTGGCCGTCAGCTCCATCCTGCTGACCGCCGTGCTCTCGATTCCGTTGGGCGTGTGGATGGCCCGTCACGCGGACACCCGACGCGAACTCGGTGCAAACGTCGTGGCCGTCGGCGGGCAGTCCATGCCGGAGTTCTGGAGCGGTCTGATGCTGGTGACGATTTTCGCGGTCCTGATCCCGGTGCTCCCCGCAGCCGGTTTCACCACGTGGCCGTCGTTGATCCTGCCTACCGTCACTATCGCCATCCTTCAGATCGCGCTGATCTCCCGAATGGTCCGACGCGAAATGGTCTCGGCCTTCGCTTCTCCCTACATCACTGTCGCACGCTCTCGCGGAGTATCCGAACGCGAACTCACCTGGCGATATGCGATGCGTAACTCGGCAATTCCCATCGTCACCGCGCTGGGCACCAGATTCGCCGGAATGCTGAACGGCGTCGTAGTGGTCGAGGTCGTGTTCGCCTGGCCTGGTGTCGGCTCGCTGGTGGTCCGCGCACTCGAGACTCGCGACTACCCGCTCATCCAGGCCACCGTACTTGTCACTGCGGTTCTCGCCGTGCTTGTGCAACTGGCAGTGGACCTCCTCTACCCCCTCCTGGATCCACGCGTGCGACTCGGAAAGGGCGCCAACTGATGACTACCGTCTTGGAACCTCCCACCACCCCGCGCGCCAGCGCGGTCACCGAGGCAGACTTCGCACGCGCCGGAGCCACGCGCCGTAAGCGAGACAGCCGAGTCAAGATCTGGGCCGGCTCGATCTGCGCGCTCCTGGTGATTCTTCCCGTTGCATTGGCGGGACTACTCCCCCTCGCAGATCCGAACCAGACCAACCTGAGCAGTCGACGGCTACCGCCTCTCACCGACGGTCATCTGTTCGGCACCGATCAGTTGGGACGAGATCTCCTCTCACGGATCCTGCACGGCGGCCAGGTGTCTCTGACGATCGGTATTCTCGCCGTAGTCGTCTCCGGGCTCATCGGTATCGTCGCCGGATCCGCCGCGGGGTACTTCGGTGGCTGGGTCGACACCGTGATCTCCCGCCTCCTCGAGGCACAGCTTTCTCTGCCTCTGCTGATGATGCTGCTTCTCGTTGTTGCGCTGTTCGGACCGTCCATTCCCGTCATCACGTTTGTCATCGCGATAGCGCAGTGGCCCGAAGTCGCGCGGTTGACTCGCTCATTGGTACTCGTCGAACGCGAAAAGCCCTACGTAGCTGCAGCTCGAGTCCTCGGACTTACCCGTATGTCCATCCTGCTTCGTCACGTCATTCCGAACATCGTCAAGCAGGCATCGCTCGTCGTCCTACTGCTGCTCGCGCAGGCCGTACTGCTGGAAAGCTCGTTGAGCTACCTCGGCGCCGGACCACAACGTCCATTCGCTACCTGGGGACGAATCATCGCCGACGGCCAGGACTACATCACCACCTCATGGTGGATCGTGACCCTGACTGGCCTGATGATCGTGCTGCTGGTGGTCGGAGTGAACCTACTCGGCGACGGTCTACGCGATCGACCTGCAGGATCGAAACGACTGGGCGCAAGCCTGTTCGGGCGTGGCAACGCCCAGAAAGCAAAGGCGTGAGACATGGGCAATCTACTACGGGTCGACGACCTCCAGATCGAACTTGTCACGGCAAATGGCGTCATCCGAGCCGTCGACGGGGTGTCCTTCTGCATCGACGCCGGTGAAACCGTCACCATCATCGGTGAATCCGGCTCCGGAAAGTCGACCACGGCCATGGGAATCCTCGGGCTGCTTCCGGACGATCTTGCCGTTCTTTCCGGGAAAGCCGTGTTCAAAGGCCAGGACATTCTCGGAAACACGAAGATGCTGAACGATATTCGTGGGAAACACATCGCTCTCATCCCCCAGGACCCGATGACGGCCCTGAGTCCCGTCCACACCATCGGCAGCCAACTTCGAGAAGCAGTGCGCCACAGCGGTGTAACCGCGAAGAACCAACAAATCGAGCGGGCAGTGGAACTGCTCGAGCAGGTGCGCATTCCGTATCCGGATCAGCAACTCGACAAGTACCCGCATCAACTGTCGGGCGGAATGTTGCAGCGCGTCCTGATCGCCGGCGCGCTTGCTGCCGGCCCCGAACTGATCGTGGCCGATGAACCCACCAGCGCATTGGACGTCACCGTTCAGGCCGGGATTCTGGATCTGTTGCTCGAGTTGCAGGAGCGCACCGGGATCGGAATGCTGGTCATCACCCACGACCTCGGAGTCGCCCGACTCGTATCCGATCACATCTACGTGATGAAGGACGGCCGTTTCGTCGAGACCGGCAGCGCCGACGCTCTCGTCGACTCACCGCAAAGCGCTTACACACAAAAGCTTCTCGACGCCATACCGCACCTGGGGCCTTGGGACGGCGACCCCGCCCGTTCAACACAGATCGGAGCCTCGGCATGAACCCCCACGAAACGCCACTTCTCGCCGTCGAAGACCTCGTTGTCGAGTATCCGGTTCCCGGCGGAGTTTTCCGGGCAGTGGATGCTGTGAGCTTCTCGGTGGAAAAAGGCAAGACCCTGGCCATCGTCGGCGAATCCGGATGCGGCAAGTCGACCATCGCTCGATCGATCGTCCGACTCCTCACACCGACCAGTGGACGCATTCTCGTCGACGGCACCGACATCGCGCAGATGACGGAGAAGTCGCTGCGCCCCTTCCGCTCCCGCGTTCAGATGGTGTTCCAAGATCCGTACGGATCACTGGACCCCCACCTGACTGCCGAGGACATCATCGGAGAACCACTGCGACTCAAGGGTGTCCGAAGCAAGGCGGAACGCTCCAAGGCAGCAGCAGAACTCGTCGGTCGCGTTGGCCTGCCCAGCTCGGCACTACACCGGCGTCCGGCGGAGTTCTCAGGAGGCCAACGTCAGCGAATCGGAATTGCCCGCGCACTGGCCAGCGGACCCGAACTGCTGGTGTGCGACGAAGCCACGAGTGCCTTGGATGTGTCGGTCCAAGCGCAGGTACTCGAGCTCCTACGCGAAATTCAAGCCGATACCGGTCTGACGTACGTTTTCATCTCACACAACTTGGGCGTCGTCCGAGAGATCAGCGAGACCGTAGTCGTGATGTCGAAGGGAACCATCGTCGAATCCGGTTCCACAGAAGCAGTTCTCGCCAGCCCCCGCGAGCCGTACACACGCGCACTACGTGGTGCGGCCCTCGACCCCACAACGATGGTGGGGATCAAACCACGCCACGTAGTGGCCACACTGTCCAAAAACTTGCTGGCCAAGCAGATCGAACCACGAGGAGTTGCCTGATGACCGCCCCACTCGAGCTTCCGAAAATGGTGCTGGGCACCATGACTTTCGGGGACACCGTCGATGCTGCGGGCGCGGGCGCGATGCTCGACGCAGCACTAGGCGCCGGTATCTCTCACATCGACACGGCCAACGGCTATGCGGGCGGCGAGTCCGAGCGCATGCTCGCAAAGCTCCTCCAGGGCCGACGCGATTCCGTCACTCTCGCCACTAAGGCGGGAATGCCGCATCCCGATGCCGGTGACAACAGCCCACTCTCGGCAAAGGGGCTCCGGGCAAGCATCGAAGGAAGCCTGCGCAGACTCGACACGGACTACGTCGACCTGTTCTATCTCCATCAGCCGGACCGAACCGTCACGCTGACCGAGACTCTCACGACCGTCGCGGAACTGGTTGCCGAGGGCAAGATCCGCACACTCGGCGTATCCAACTTCGCAGCGTGGCAGATCAGCGAAATCAACTACACCGCAGACACAGTCGGTGCGCCGCGACCGATCGTCGCACAACAGCTCTACAACTTGCTCGCCCGTCGCATCGAAGAAGAATACGCCGAATTCGCGGACGTGGCCGGACTGACCACCATGGTCTACAACCCACTCGGTGGGGGCCTGCTCACTGGGCGCCACACCTTCGAGGAAAGTCCCTCCGACGGCCGATTCGGCGACTCCCGTCTTGCATCGATGTACAAGGAACGGTACTGGAACACACAGATATTCGACGCCATTGCACAACTGACGACGATCGCGGAGCAGTCGAGCATCTCCCTGACCGAGCTTGCGTTGCGCTGGCTGGTCAGCAAGCCCGCGACCGGATCGCTGCTCCTCGGAGGATCCAAAGTCGCCCACCTCGAATCCAATATCGCGGCCATCGGGCGAGGCCCACTCGACGCCTCGACCGTCGAAGAGTGTGATCTCGTCGGTGCCGCCCTACGAGGCCCCATGCCCAACTACAACCGCTGAAACACCCGACCTTCATCAGGAAGAGTTCTTCACTATGTCAGCACAGGAATTCGCCGCACGTATCCGAGGACGCGAACGCATTCTCGGATACTGGTCCGTCATCGACAGCCCGATCTCGACGGAGTGGATCGCACACGTCGGCTGGGATTACATCGCCCTCGACATGCAGCACGGTTTGATCGGCTATTCGGGGATGGTCGCCGGCCTCACCGCAATCGACTCGTCGCCGTCCACCGTCGGGATGGTGCGCGTCGAGGCAAACAATCCGACGCCCATCGGCCGTGCACTCGACGCAGGAGCCGTCGGCGTCATAGTTCCCCTGATCAACAACGCCGAAGAGGCTGCGGCCGCCGTGGCAGCCGCCAAGTATCCGCCGTTCGGCATCCGCTCCTACGGGCCCATGCGCTCGCAACTCCGTATCGGCCCCGTTCCCGCCGACGCGAACCGTGACACCGTTGTCTTTGCGATGATCGAGACTCCACAGGGTCTGGCGAACGTCGAAGATATCTGCGCAGTGCCCGGCTTGGACGGCGTGTACGTCGGGCCGTCCGACCTACGAATCGCCGTCGGCGGTAAGCACTCCAACGATCCGGACGTGTCCGTGGAATTCGAAGCAGCGCTCACCCGGGTGCGCGAAGCTGCCGCCCTCAGCGGAGTGGCCGCGGGAATCCACACACCCTCCGGTCAGGTTGCGGCACAACGACTCGGGGAGGGCTACACGTTCGCGACCGTGGCCTCGGACCTGACACACCTGGCGAACATCTCGGCTCAGCATTTGGATGCCGCCAAGTCCTGATCCGGGCACAGAAATGGCGATGCTCCCGTACTTGGTACGGGAGCATCGCCATTCTCGAACAAAGCTATCGCTGAATCGCCTTGATCTCGAGGAACTCTTCGAGCCCGAACGTGCCCGCCTCGCGTCCTACGCCCGACTGCTTGTACCCACCGAACGGAGCATTCGTGTTGAATGCTCCGCCGTTCACCTCGACCTGCCCGGCCCGCAGTTGCCGTGCGACGCGATCCGCGCGATCGGGGTCACCTGACCAAACGCCACCGGCCAGTCCGTACTCGGTGCCGTTGGCAATCCGCACTGCGTCGGCCTCGTCTTTGTAGCCCATGATCGAGAGGACCGGTCCGAAGATCTCCTCGTGCGCAATGGTCATGTCTTCGGTCACGTTCGCGAACACTGTCGGACCGACGAAATATCCACTGGCCAGACCGGTTTCGCGTCCGTCGACAACCGCGGTGGCACCTTCCGACACACCCTTCTCGATGTATCCGCGAACGCGTCCCAGCTGATTCGCGTTCACCAGAGGACCAAGCACCGAAGTCGGCTGAGTCGGATCACCTACCGGGAAATGAGCGGCTACCGCAGCAGCGATTGCCGCTGCCTCATCCACCTTCTCCGCGGGGACCAACATACGCGTCAGCGCCGAACAGGTCTGGCCCGAATTGATGAAGCACTTTGCGACGCCATCCGTGACAGCCTTTTCGAGATCGGCGTCGTCGAGAATGACGTTCGCCGACTTGCCGCCCAGCTCGAGCGACACCTTCTTGATGGTGTCCGCGGCAACGATGGCCACTCGCTTGCCGGCCCGAGTCGAACCGGTGAAGGAGACCATGTCGACTTCGGGATGGCCGGCGATGGCTTCACCCACTACCGGGCCGTAGCCGCTCACCAGGTTGAATACACCTGGAGGCAAACCAATTTCGTCGAAGATGTCAGCGAGAGCGTACGTGATGAGTGGCGCAACCTCGGTGGGCTTGAGCACCACAGTGCAGCCCGCGGCAAGTGCTCCACCAACCTTCAAGACAACCTGGTGGAGCGGGAAGTTCCAAGGAGTGATGGCGCCGACAACACCCGCAGGTTCGCGAACAATCAGCGAATTCCCAACCTCGTGAGCGTCGAAATCATAAGTGCGAGCCAATTCGGCAAATGCATTCAAATTCGCGAGCGGCATTCCGATTTGTACGGGCTTCGCGAATCCGATCGGCATTCCCATATCCTGCGAAACGAGCGCCGCAAGATCATCGGTGCGTTCGGCAATTATCGCCGCAGCCTTGGAAAGATATTCGGCGCGCTCGCCGCCGGATAGTGCAGACCACGTGGGGAACGCCTTTCGCGCTGCCTTCGCGGCCGCGTCGACATCTTCGACAGTGCCTTCGGCGACAGTTCCTATCAGCTCTTCGGTAGCCGGATTGAGAACGTCGATCCGACCGCTGCCAGTGGATTCGATCCAGGCGCCATCAACATAGATTTTGGTGCGGTCGAGAATATCGGTCATCGAAGCCTCCGTAGTCATCACGCGTGCACAGGTGAGGTGGGCCCGATCACACGGGTCACCTCGTCCGAGCCTAGCCACGCTCGACGGGTTCCGTGGCAGGTTGGTGGCGCGATTGAGGTTCGACTGACGAGACTTGCGGTGGGCGCAGGCTTTTCAGGATCGAGTGAACGGTACGTTCGGTCGATCTGAGGCGACGAAGGTACCGTTCGCTCGACGTCGGGGGGTGGTGTGTGTGGTGGTGGGGTGTTTTGGGTACGAGAAAGCCCCCCAACCATGACTGGTTGGGGGGCTTCTCTTACGTTGTGTTCGGCGGTGTCCTACTCTCCCACACCCTGTCGAGTGCAGTACCATCGGCGCTGAAGGGCT
>Ga0126362_10000627_pt1 | contig 12807 bp, 8 predicted proteins | sample ANMtaG_FD_126269 | JGI IMG/M metagenome (GOLD analysis project Ga0126362, IMG submission 126269) | Continental margin sediment microbial communities from North Pacific Ocean - ANME2c_DSS_Sorted | ecosystem: Environmental > Aquatic > Marine > Continental margin > Sediment | place: Pacific Ocean... | reverse complement strand
GGGCGAAAAGAGCGCGTCAAAACAAGGGCCTGGAGCCGTTGCCGATCGCAACGTGATCGGCAACGGCTCTAAACGTGCGCACGCGGCCTCCTGATGCCGGAAACGCGGATCGTTTCAGCTACGCTCGGAGCGGTCGGGAGGTCGTCGCAGACGGAATGGTATCGAAACGCTCAATCGGGTGAGGTCTTCGCCCGGCCCGATGACTGGCATGCGCCGCCGACGTACCGCCACCGGTGTGATCGCACTGTCGGTCGCCGATCCAGCCTCGACCCTGTCTCCGGACGAGAATGGTCAAACATCTAGGGCGCGGATCCGGGCTTCCACCAAATCATATTGGTGCCTCGACCCTTTCCGGCCCGAACAAGGTGCGTGTGATTGGCTTGCACTCCTGAGTCGCTATCAAGCTCAAGTATTAAGTCTCATTTCCATAAATGATATATTCCTTATGATGGCCGTGCTCTGCACGTGGAGCATAGATGCTGGTGCGATCTCGATGGAGATATATTTTGAGCCGCCGCCGGGCATGATGCCGAATTTTGATGTTAGCTCAGGCCGAGTCCGCGGATGAGCAGGACGCTGATGGCGAGCAGGACGAGGAGCGATCCGGTCACCGCGAGCGTGACGCGGGCGCCGACCCGGGCGAGCACGCGCACGTCGACGCCGAGGCCGAGCGCGGCCATCGACACCACGGTGAGGAAGCCCGCCAGCTTCGAGATCGGCGCCACCGACGCGTCCGGCACCAGGGCACCAAGATTATGGATTAGGAGCCTCTCAGAGAGGCGATTGCGCGAATCGCATACAACGTTGACCCAATTGTCTGATTTTAGACCAAGGCGATCCAGAGAATCGGTCGGGGACAAAGGAAGTTAGGATGAAGCGTTGTTAGAAGGCGAGTACGAAGCAAGTAGTTCTGAAGTTGTCGCGCATCGAGGCGCCGACGTCATCGTCCGACTGTTGGTATCGATGCAGCGGTCATCGCGCAATCCGCTTGCGGCGTGCCCGGTTGACGTCACCGGACGGCCCCAGATCGTCCTGGGTCCCGGGGGGGCGCTTGGGCGCACCGCACCGCTACGTCAAACCTCAGAGATTCTCGCTATCAAGGTCGACCAGACCGCACGTTGACCTGAACAAGGCCGCGCTTCGCGCGATTGTCGAGATACAGGTCTGGCCCGGCGGCATCCTCAGTGGTCATGGGTGCGACCGCAGCGCACGAGATCCACGACCGCATATAGGCTGCGCTGCGTCGGAACCTGCACGGTGTCGTGCAGCATCCCGTCGATGCGGCGCACAAGGTCAAGAACCCCAGGGTCCGTATGATTTGGGGTGCCCGTTGCCCTTGCTGATCGGTCGTTCGGAGCAAGGGTCGTGAATAGCGTGACGGTGGACAGGACCGGTATGGCACCGCACTTGGAGTGCAGCCGATCGGAAACGTGGAATCAATCATGTATTTCGAGTGTCAGGACGGTCCAGAGCGCCTTCCGGATGGTTCTACCAACACTATTGGTCGGTAAGATTTCGACGCTGCGAATCTCGGCAGGCTAATTGGCTCAGAGCGAATGTGTGGGAAGGCAGCCTCTGCAAGGGTTTCAGAGTCAGTGGGTGGCTGCGTTGAGAGGATTGGACTGCGGACATCGATCCTGCAACTGCCGGACCGATGCGGCCCCGCGGAATCTTGCGGCCGAAGCCACGCCTGACAACGGATCCGAAGAAGCCTGGGAGCGGTAACCCGTCTTCTCTCGATCTCGGTCGACCGTGTCCATCGACGTCGCGCCTCGGTTCCGCTCGAAACAGGCCGTGGATGCGACCGACTCGGCACCATCGATCTATGTCGTCAAGTGAAGTGTTCGAACTTTGACACGATCGAGCCACGCGCGAGGCAAGACACGACGCTAGCTAGATTTCGGCGCACGGCTCGCCATGCATCTGCAGGAAGTCTGGGATCGTGCAAGTCGCTTGAAGATGAAGATCCGAGCGGGACTGTGCGAGCGAGGGTCGGGCGCGACATTAATAGACAAACGCATATGGCAAAGATTTGCTTGGAGGCCTGTGAGGTTGGATAAGTCCTTTCCTGAAAATTCGGCAAGCCGGGTATCACTTGCCGTGGCGCTTTCTGCATTGGCCGGAGCGTCGGACTCGATCGGATTTCTGGAGCATTCCCAGCTTTTTATGTCGTTCATGAGCGGCAACACGACGCGTTTCGGCGTGTCGGCTAGTTTGTTCGACTGGGTAGGCGTGACAAGGTTTGGCAGCACCATTGCCTTGTTTTGTTTCGGGGCGTTCTCCGGCACATTGCTGGCGGCATGGTCGGGACAATGGCGCCTCTCGGTGCTTCTGAGCGTACAGGCCTTCCTCTTCGCGATCGGCAACCTGCTTCCGGAGGGGCCCGAGGCGTTCCCGCTGCATGCCTACCCGGTGGTCTTCGCTCTGGGCATACTGAATGCGACGCTTCAGGACGAGGGTGGACGAAGCATCGCTCTCACCTACGTCACGGGCACCGTGGTGCGGTTTGGAACCGGCCTCGCAAACATGGTCTTGCACAAGCCCGCCCCGTCGTTCTGGATCCAGGCGCCTCTCTGGGTCGGTCTGACCTCCGGTGCGGTCGCCGGAGGCTTCCTCCAGTCTTCCCTAGGCCCCCAGGCGTTTCTCGTTCCCGCCGCCTTTTCCGGAGCGCTGGCGGTGATCGCCTTCGGCCTGACGGTCGCACTTCCGGGAAGCTCCTACGTTTCGAGCGAATGGTCGGCTCAGCCCGATGCCCATCCGGACGCGCCGGCTACGGTCAGACCTTGAAGGTGCGCGGCGGTCGTTCCGTGGTTGCGGCGCCGTGCGCGCGGATCGAGGGCATGTCCGCTGGGAATCGCTACCAGCCGCGACCGCGCCGATCAGGCGGATCTCGCAATTCGGCGAACGTCCAGCACGTCGACGATCCTAGGGTCGACGCTGACGGCCCGATGACCGCTCAGGCACCACGCGGTCGTATCGATATCGGGGCGATCGTCCGTCGTCGTTTCGTGTGCGCTATTGCCGGCCGACCGCGGCACCCACCACGCGCGGCGACGGGCAGGTGGTCTCCACGGGGCCGTCGGGCGCGGTTGCCGCGCCTGTTCTTCAGCCATTCGCGTTTCGGCGTCGAGCTGCGCGGCGTTTCCGCAACTTGCACCGGACCGCCTCGGCTCCTTCCGGAGCCGCGCGATCGGTAGCGCTGAAAGCCTTGGCCGGCGGCGCGGACCTCGACGACGCAACGCGCCGCCGGCAGCCCTCGCCGTCTGTCGAGAGTCGGAATCCGGTGCGGGCTTCGGATGCGGGCGGCGGACGCCGAGGCCGCCTCGTCCCTCGCGCGATGGATTTCCGGCCCTCCGTCCGCGCCCCGCGGCAGCGCCGCCCCGGGCCGGCTCCGGTGCTTCCATGGGCGGGAGACAAATCCCATGCGCGAGGAGCGGCGGAACTTCCTTGTTGCCGCGACCGGAGAACAAGCCGCGGCGGGCGAGCTCGGTGGCCGACGCGCAGGCGTCGGCCACCGGATGCGCCGTGCTTCCGGCGGATCGACGGAGCGGACGACCACGTCCGAGAGCGGTCGGATGCAGAGGCTCACAGGTGTGATTGCGTTTCGTCGGGCCGGCAACCGAATACGGCTGCGGCTGCGGCTGCGACCATGCGCGCGCCGTCGACCGAAAGATGGTGCGAGTCGAAATAGAGCGGTCGGTTCCCGCTGACGATGGCGCAGGTCTTGTCCGTGCAGAGGGTCTCGCTGGGGCGCACGATCTCCACGCCCGCTTCGACGAGCATCTGCCGGGCCAGCTCGAGATACGCGGTGGCATGATCGACGGCCTTTGGACAGATGCCGGCGACCGGTGACAGCGGCTTGGTCCGGGAAAGATTGGCGAGGCGGTGAGGCACGTCGAAGTCGTTCGCCGGCACCGCATCGATCAGGATGACGCGCCGCCCGTCCTCTCGCAGCGATCTGACGGCGTTGAGGAGGCCGTCGTCCAAATCGTCCAGCTCCGCGTAGGTTCGGTTTGCCCAGAAACCGACGATGAAGACGGTACGGACCTGCGGCTGGTTGCCGAGCCATCCCAGGACAGCTCGATTGTGCTCCGCGCATCCAGGGAGTTCCGGCAGATCGACCAGCAGGAAAGGCGGACATTTCGATGCGGTCAGCTGCGCGAGGGACGTCCCGTTGTGGGCAGCATGCTCTGCCAGCGCGTATGAGAGTTCCACCCCGTGACTGTCGCCCCACACAGCATAGGTCGGAACGGTGTTCGGCGTACCGAGCGCGCAGGGTTCCACCTGTCCCACGATCCGTCCGACGGCGCCGTGGCAGGCTTCCCGGAGCGGGCTGAAACCGCCGGCGGCCGCATCGAAGGCCACGACTTCCGGAGCGAAGCGTCCCGGCCAGCCGTCCAGGAGGCGCAACGCGGCCGATCCAACGAACAGGACCGAGGATGCCACGGCGACATGGCCGAGAAGTCGGCCGCGTCGGATCGTACGGGGCGAACGGAACGGGCGTTCGACGAAGCGCCACGACAGGAAGGCCGCCACGACCATCGCGCAGAGCGCGCCGACCTGAGCCGCCCCTTGCAGCGGGCGGTCGAGGACGTAGCGGGCGAATACGATGATCGGCCAGTGCCAGAGATAGAGGGAATACGAAAGCAGCCCTACGAAGACCGCCGGCCGCCACCCGAGCGCTCGGCCGACGGGCGTGCCGGGTGCCGCGTGGATGACGAGCGCCGTGCCCAGCACCGGATAGAGCGCATTGAGGCCCGGGAACGGCGTGTCCTGCGTGAACCCGAATGCGGCGTAGAGGATCAGGCCCAGCCCCGCCGCCGCTGCTGCGAGCCGCACGCTCGGGCGGCTGATCCTCGGCACGGCGCCGATCGCCAGCAGCGAGCCGGTCAGCAGTTCCCAAGCACGGGTCGGCAACATGTAGAAGGTGAAGTTCGGATGGTCGGCGAGAAGCGCGATGCCGAGGACGAGCGAAGCGAGCGCGAGTGTCCATACGACCGCGGCACGCCGGTTCGATCCGAAGGCGTGCAGCGCCGCGAGCAGCAGCGGGAAGGCAAGGTAGAACTGCTCCTCCACGGCAAGCGACCATGTGTGCAGCAAGGGCAAGGTATGGACGTCGCTGGCGAAATAGCCGGCCTCCTGGGCGAACAGCACGTTGGAGCCGAAGAGGAGCGTGGCCCAGATGGTGCGCGGCACGGGTCGAAGGTGCGACGGCAGAAGCACGAAGGCGGACAACACCAGCACGACGGCGAGAACCGCGATCAGAGCGGGCAGGATGCGACGTGCCCTTCTTTCGTAGAAGGTTAGAAGGGAGAACCGGCCCTCGTCGATCTGGCGCGCGACGATCGACGTGATGAGGAAACCGGAGATGACGAAGAAGATGTCCACGCCGACATAGCCTCCCGCCAACCAGGGAACGCCGAGATGGAAGAGGACGACCAGGCTGACCGCGAGTGCGCGCAACCCATCCAGGTCGGACCGGTACTCGATATCCATTCCTGTCACCTGGCCTTCGTCTGCCGCCGATGTCGGACTTCGGATCCTCGAATTCTCCGTCAGGCCGCCTCGGTTGTTCGCCGCCGTTCTCGCGCCGCGATGGTATCGAGCGGTTTTTCTCGATCGACGGGCGTGAACTTCATGCTGAATTCTTCATCTGTCCGGCATGCGAGCATGTCGATGGCCCTTCGCGCGAGAAACTGCGTGATATCGGACTCTTCCGATCTCGGCCGGCACGATCCATCCCGAGCGCGATCAAGGTGGCGATCGAGGCGCAGGCGCCCCGAATCCGATGTTGCGTGACGTCGCGGCAATGAAGTTTGATCGTGGTCAAATCGAGCGCACGAGTTCCTCCCTGCTCGGCATGGCGAACGTTGCGGCCGTCGACGGATCGTCCGACGATGGCGGCGCGCGGGGAGCGTCACATCATGAGGCACGGGCAGATCCGCCGGGGCCTGTACGTCGAGGTGCCGGTCGGATTGCCGGAACGTCGCTGATCCGGACGTGCTCGACGTCGCCACGTGACCGAACCGCCGAGATCCGCCTCGATGCGGCCTCCGCCGACCTGCCGCTCCCGCCTCCGACCGCCAGTCGCCATGCCTCGAGGTCGGACCGGTCGGCGCCGCGGCCGTCTCGAGGGCCGTTCGTCCGGACCGAAGACGCGGCGATCCGACGCCGTTCGTCACGGAAGCGCCGACACGCAGGCGCCGAGATGCGAAGCGCCGGACGTGCCCCGAGCATGCCCGGCTCGAAGCCGGTACGCCGTCCACCCCACCGTCACAGGAAGGCGCTGGCTCGCACCGCGGCCGCGCGAGGCATCGGGAAGGCCTCGCGCGGAACTTCATTCCGATGGTCTCGCCGTCCTGCGGTGGTTTGAATGCGAGGTCGGCACGCGAACCGATCAGGGCGAGGCTGCTCGGCAACAGAAAGCGGATGGCCGGACGGCCAAGATGTGATATGGACGCCGCGTCATGTCGGCGACCCGGTCCCTTTGGCGCGAACTCCTCACGATCGTCCAGGTCGTGATGTTTGCCGCCTTCTCGATGGCGGGCGCGGGTCATGCGCATGCAGGCGCCAGCCACGCCGGCTATCCGAAGGTGGCTGTGGTCGACCATTCCGACAAATCGGATGCCGAGCTGTCGCGCGGCCTGTCAGACGACGTGGAACAACGGGACAACGGCGACGCATCGGCCGCACAATGCGGGATGAGCTGCTGCTGCTGCCAAGCCTCGCTCGCGCGCTGGTATTGTGCGGCCGTGCCCGTCTCCTGGCGTCTGGAGCGGACCTTGGCCGGGATCCGCGTCGTCGCGTTTGACAGCGTAAGTCCCGAGACGCTACCCGAGCCCCCTCGAACCTTCGCCTGAGGTCCGCGCTTCGACGCGCGTTCCGAGCGGTCGCCTGCGGAAGGTCGCCGCCGGCCTCCCATATCGCGAAGGCTTGATTCTCCATGCGTTCACTCTCCGCCTCCGCCCTGCGGATGGCCGTCCTGACGCTCGCCCTTTGGGCTTGCGCGCCGACGACTTCCTTCTCCCACGAAGGTCACGACCACGGCAGCGAAGCACAGGGTCCGCCGACGTCGACCGCGCCGCGCGGTACATCCAGCACGGATGCCCTCGAACTGGTGGCGATCGCCCGCGGCGGGCGGCTGGCGGTCTTCCTCGACCGCGCGGGCACGAACGAGCCGGTGACGGACGCCGCCGTGCAGGCGGAGACGCCCGAAGGACCGGCCGCCGGCACGCCGATGCCGGACGGCAGCTACGCGTTCGACGCTCCCTGGAGCGCCCATCCCGGCGAGCACGAGGTGCTGTTCACCGTGACGGCCGCCGGTGCCGCCGACATGTTTCCGGTCACGCTGGTCGTTCCGGAGCCGCAACCGGCGCCCCAGGCGGCGGGCGCTTCCGCCTGGACGATCGGCCTCGCGGCGGCCCACGACTTCCGGCGCCACCTCAAGGAGGCTGATCCGCTCCCGCTGGCGATCGGGGGAATCGGCTTTCTCCTGGGCATCGCCGTCACGCTTCTGATGCGTGGACGGCGCTACCTGCCCGCCACCGCCCTGGTCGCGCTCGTCGTTGCCCTCGCATTCGCGCCCCGTGCCTTCGCGGACGAAGGCCATGGCGGGACCGGCGCACCTGCGCCCCAGATTCTTCAGATGGCGGCGCCGAGCTCCCAGGACCTGGCGCGACGCCAGCCGGACGGATCGATCTTCGTGCCGAAGCCGACGCAGCGTGTCCTCGCGGTCAGGACCGTGGTGATCGCCTCCGATACCCTCCGTCGGACGATCGAACTCCCGGGCCGCATCGTTCCCGATCCGAGCGCCAGCGGCGTGGTCCAGTCCTCGGTCGGCGGCCGCCTTTCCCCTCCGGAGTCCGGAATCTTCCCACGGCTCGGCACGAAGGTGCGGAAGGGAGAGGTGCTGGCCTACGTGACGCCGCCGGTCCAGGCCGTCGACGTCTCCGACATGCGCCAGCGCCAGGGCGAGCTCGACCAGCAGATCGTGATCGTCGAGCGGCGGGTCGAGCGCTACCGCAAGCTCGCGCCAGGTGGTGCCGTCTCGCAGGTTCAGCTCGAGGACGCCCAGGCCGAGCTGAAAGGCCTGCTCGACCGCCGCTCGGCCCTCGACAACATCCGCCAGCAGCCCGAGGCGCTCAAGGCACCGGTCGACGGAGTCATCGCGGAGGCGAACGCGGTCGCCGGCCAGATGGCGAGCCCCGGCGTGCAGGTCTTCCAGATCGTCGATCCGACGCGCCTCTGGGTCGAGGCTCTGAGCTTCGACGCGCTGGCCGGCGGGCAGGACGCCACCGCACGCATGGCGAGCGGCCGGATGCTCCGTCTTGCCTACATGGGCGCGGGACTGGCCGACCGCAGCCAGGCCGTTCCCTTGCATTTCGCGGTGCAGGGCGCGCCGCCGGAACTGCGCACCGGGCAGTTCGTCACGGTGCTGGCCGCGACCGACGCGCAGCAGGCGGGATTGTCGCTGCCGCGCATGAGCGTGGTCCGCGGCGGAAACGGACAGAACATCGTCTACGAGCACACCGCCCCCGAGCGCTTCCAACCGCGCGAGGTGCGCGTCGAGCCCCTCGACGCAGGCCACGTTCTGGTCGTGTCCGGACTGGTGCCGGGCAAGCGGATCGTGACCCAGGGTGCCGAACTCCTCAACCAGGTCCGCTGAGGAGAGGCGCCCGATGTTCACGCTCCTCGTCACGCAGTCCCTGCGCAACCGCCTGCTCGTGCTGGCGCTCGCGGCCGTGCTCGTCCTCTACGGATCCTTCGTCGTGACGAAGCTGCCGGTGGACGTCTTCCCCGACCTCAACCGGCCGACCGTCACCATCATGACCGAGGCGGAGGGCCTCGCGCCCCAGGAGGTCGAGCAGCTCGTCACCTTCCCCCTCGAGACGCAGATGAACGGCCTGCCCGGCGTCACCCGCGTCCGCTCGGTCTCGGGCGTCGGCCTCTCGGTGATCTACGTCGAGTTCGACTGGGGCACCGACATCTACCGCAACCGCCAGCAGGTCTCAGAGAGGCTTGCGATGGTGCGGCCGCAACTGCCCCCGACCGTGAATCCGATGATGGGCCCGGTCTCCTCGATCATGGGCCAGATCGTAATGGTGGCGTTGAGCGGCGGCTCGGTCTCGCCGATGCAGCTGCGGGAACTGGCCGACTTCACCATCCGGCCGCGCCTGCTCGCGATCCCCGGCGTGGCGCAGGTGATCCCGATGGGCGGCGAGGTGCGTCAGTTCCGGGTGGCGCCCCAGCCCACGGCGCTCCGTGCGCTCGGCATCACGCACATCCAACTGGAGACGGCGCTCGCCCAGTTCGGCACCAATACCGGCGGCGGCTTCACCGACCAGTATGCCCGCGAGTACCTGATCCGGAACCTCGGCCGGACCATGAACCTCGACGACCTGCGCAACATGGTCGTGGCCACGGTCAACAACCGACCGGTCTACCTTCGGCAGGTGGCCGAGGTCTCCTTCGCCGCCCGGGTGAAGCGGGGCGATGCGGGCTACATGGGCGCGCCGGCCGTCGTCGTCTCGGTGGAGAAGCAGCCGGGCGTCGATACGGTCCGCCTCACCCGCGAGGTCGAAGCGGCGCTCAAGGACATCACCGCCAGCCTGAACGCCTGCGGCGCCGGTGCGGGAAAGACCGGGGCCTCGTCCCTGACGGAGCCGGCCGGCGAGGCCTGCGCGTTCAAGGGCGTACGCGCGGACCAACTGATCTTCCGGCAGGCCAATTTCATCGAAACCTCGATCCGCAACGTCGAGACCGTGCTGATGGAGGCGGTCGTCGTCGTCGCGGTCGTGCTGTTCGCCTTCCTGCTCAACGTGCGCACCACCGCGATCTCGCTGACCGCGATCCCGGTCTCGATCCTCGCCACCGCCATCGTGTTCCACCTCGCGGGGCTCTCCATCAACACGATGACGCTCGGCGGGCTCGCCATCGCCATCGGCGAGCTCGTCGACGACGCCGTGGTCGACGTGGAGAACATCTTCCGGCGCCTCGGCGAGAACCGGAAGGCCGGCAATCCACGCTCCGTCTTCGAGGTGGTGGTCTCCGCCTCGAACGAGGTGCGCTCCGGCATCGTCTACGCGACGATGGTGATCGTGCTGGTCTTCGTGCCGCTCTTCGCCCTGTCGGGCATCGAGGGCCGGCTCTTCGCGCCTCTGGGACAAGCCTACATCGTCTCGATCCTGGCGAGCCTCCTCGTCTCGATCACCCTGACGCCGGTGCTGGCCTACTACCTGCTGCCGGGCCTGAAGCGGCTGGAGGAGCACGAGAGCGGGCTCGTGCGCGTGCTCAAGCGCGCCAATGCCGCGTTGCTGCGCGGCCTGCTCGGGCACGCCCGGCTGGTGATGGCGGTCGCGGGCCTGGGGGTGGCGGTGGCGGGGATCGCGGCATCCTTCCTGCCTCGGACGTTCCTGCCGCCCTTCAACGAGGGCTCGTTCACGGTCAACATGACCTTCAATCCCGGCATCTCGCTGGCCGAGAGCAACCGCATCGGACTCGTCGCCGAGCGCCTGCTCCTGGAGATGCCGGACGTGAAATCCATCGGGCGTCGCACCGGCCGGGCCGAGCTCGACGAGCATGCCGAGGGCGTGCATTCCTCCGACTTGGAGGTCGACCTGAAGCCGGGCGCCCGGCCCAAACCCGAGCTCGTCGCCGACATCCGCGGGCGGCTCGCGGTGCTCCCCGTCAACGTGAATGTCGGCCAGCCGATCTCGCACCGGCTCGACCACATGCTGTCCGGCGTGCGCGCCGAGATTGCGCTGAAGATCTTCGGCGAGGACCTCGACACCCTACGCGCCCTCGCCGAGGACCTGCGGCAGCGCATGGCCGAGATCCCCGGCCTCGCCGACCTCCAGGTCGAGAAGCAGGTGCTGATCCCGCAACTCGAGATCCGCGTCGACTACGCCCGGGCCGCCCTCTACGGCGTGCAGCCCGCCGCCCTGGTCGAGCAGTTGAGCCGCCTGTCCAACGGGCAGGTGGTCTCGCGGGTGGTGGACGGCTATCGCCGCTTCGACGTGGTGATGCGCCTCTCCGACACCATGCGCACCACTCAGCGCCTCGGCGACCTCCTCGTCGAGACGCCGTCCGGCTGGGTGCCGGCGCGGCAGATCGCCGACATCCGCGAGACGGACGGGCCGAACCAGATCCTGCGCGAGAATGCCCGTCGCCGCATCGTCGTGCAGGCCAATACCCAGGCCGGCTCCGACATGGGCAGGATCGTCCAAGCCATCCAGGAGAAGGTCGCCACGACGAACCTACCCAACGGCTACACCACCAGCCTCGAGGGCTCCTTCCAGGCGCAGGCGGAGGCGAGCCGGACCATCGGCCTGCTCTCGCTCCTCTCGCTCGCGCTGGTCTTCGCCCTGCTCTACAGCCGCTACCGCTCGGTGGTGTTCACGCTGATCATCCTCGGCAGCATCCCGCTGGCGCTTATCGGCTCGGTGGCAGCCCTCTGGCTCGCCGGGCAGCCGCTCTCGGTGGCCTCGATGATCGGCTTCATCACGCTGACCGGCATCGCCACCCGCAACGGCATCCTGAAGATCAGCCACTACCTGAACCTCGCGATCCATGACGGGCTCCCCTTCGGTCGGGAACTCGTGATCCGCGGCAGCCTGGAGCGGCTGGCGCCGGTGCTGATGACCGCGCTTTCTGCGGGCGTCGCGCTTGTGCCGCTGCTGATCGGGGCCGACGCGCCGGGCAAGGAGATCCTCCACCCGGTGGCGGTGACGATCTTCGGCGGGCTGATCAGCGCAACGCTCCTCGACACGGTCCTGACGCCGGTCCTGTTCCTGACCTTCGGTCGCAAGCCGCTCGAACGGCTGCGAACCGATGCTCTACGCCATTCGGAGGTCTCTCCCGACACTCCGGGTAGCACGCCGGTCGAGGCGTTCTGAGGCCAACTCAACCAACCGAGAAAGGACATCACCATGCGCTCTGCATTTCGCATCGCGGCCGTCGCCATGGCCCTGGCCACCGCGTCGCCGTCGCTCGCCGCAGGCCCGAACGGCGGTCAGACCACGGTCTCCGACGGCCATCCCATCGAGTTCGTCGCCTCCGAGAGCGGCGTCACGTTCTTCCTGACCGGCGAGGACGGGAAGCCGGTCGACACGGCTGGCCTCACGGCGAAGGCCTTCGTACAGGCCGGAAGCAAGACCGAGACGCTGACTCTGAAGCCCGCCGCCCCGAACAAGCTCGTCGGCGACCTGAAGGCTCCGCTGGCCGCGGGCGCGAAGGTCGTGCTCTCCGCCAAGGTGCATGGACACACCATCCAGGCGCGCTTCGAGAAGCAGTAGGCCGGTCCGCCGACCCGAGCCGCGCCGGATCACCTGCGCGGCTCGTCATATGAACCGTCGAAGCCGACGAATTGGGCAAGAGTTCATGGTTTTGCGTCGATCTTTCCGGGAGTGCGAGAAATCGCTCTGCGCACGATCCGCGGCGTTCGGGCTCGCGTCGGTCGTAGCCGCGTCCCTCGCGCCGGCCTCGGCCGAGACGCTGGAAAGCGCGATGGCCAAGGCCTACGGCGGCAACCCCCAGTTGAACGCCAGCCGGGCGCTCACCCGCGTGCGCGACGAGGACGTCGCCATCGCCCAGTCGGGCTATCGCCCGACCGCGTCGATCAACGTGCAGGCCGGCGTCACCCAGCAGGAGGGCAGCCTCGAAGGGGGCACTCGGCAGCAGCTCCTGAAGCCGGCCTCGGCGGGCCTCGTCGTCAACCAGACCCTGTTCAACGGCTTCCAGACCGACAACAACACCCGCCGTGCCGAATCGGGCGTGTACGGCCAGCGCGAGACGCTGCGCTTCACCGAG
>Ga0126362_10000623_pt1 | contig 12895 bp, 22 predicted proteins | sample ANMtaG_FD_126269 | JGI IMG/M metagenome (GOLD analysis project Ga0126362, IMG submission 126269) | Continental margin sediment microbial communities from North Pacific Ocean - ANME2c_DSS_Sorted | ecosystem: Environmental > Aquatic > Marine > Continental margin > Sediment | place: Pacific Ocean... | reverse complement strand
TCAGCATCACCGTGAAGCTGATCAACCCGATCGCGATGGAAGAAGGCCTGCGCTTCGCCATCCGCGAAGGCGGCCGTACCGTGGGTTCGGGCGTCGTGGCGAAGATCCTCGACATCTAAGCCGGACGCAAAGGAATCATCATGGCTACCAAGCAAAAAATCCGCATCCGTCTGAAGGCATTCGACTACAAGCTGATCGACCAGTCGGCCGCTGAAATCGTGGACACCGCCAAGCGCACCGGCGCGATCGTCAAGGGCCCCGTGCCCCTGCCGACCCGCATGAAGCGCTTCTACATCCTGCGTTCGCCGCACGTCAACAAGACGTCGCGCGACCAGCTGGAAATCCGCACGCACCAGCGTCTGATGGACATCGTCGACCCGACCGACAAGACCGTGGACGCGCTGATGAAGCTCGACCTGCCGGCCGGCGTGGACGTCGAGATCAAGCTGCAGTAATCCATTCGGCTTCGCGCCGCGGTTACTAGAAAACCCGCCTGCAGAAATGCAGGCGGGTTTTGTGCTTTATGTCACGCAGATGTGGCATCCTCCCGTGCCGGCAGCCGTCAATCATCGAGGCGTCGGGTAGCTGAAACGAGGGCAGCACAACATGGGACAAGGCATCTCTTTTTCGTCGGGCCTGATGGCTTGCATCGCAGCAGCGCTGTTGACCGCTTGCGGTGGAGGAGGTGGTGGAGGCGGCGGTGGTGGCATCCCCTTCCTGCCCGTGGTCCCGACGACGCCAGTTACGCTGAGTGGCACGGCCACCTACGAGTCGGTGCCCAATCCCAGTGGCCACCTCGTGTATGCCGACACCGCGGTCAAGCCGGTGCGCGGAGCCTTCGTCGAAGTGCTCGATGCCACCAGCGGCAGCCAACTGGTTACCACTTCCACCAACGACAGCGGCGCTTATTCGGTGAGCGTTCCGGCGAACACGAATGTCATCGTCCGCGTGCGCGCCCAGCTGACCCGCACAGGTGCGCTCCCGAGCTGGGATGTCACGGTGCGCGACAACACGCAGTCGAGCGCGATCTATTCCATGCAGTCGTCGGCGTTCTCCACGGGCAGCGCGGCGCTCTCTCGCGACCTGCGCGCCAGCAGCGGCTGGGGCGGATCGAGCTACACCAGCCAGCGCGTGTCCGGGCCGTTCGCGATCATGGACACGGTCTACACCGCGATGCAGAAGGTGATGTCGGCGGCGCCGGCGACCGCTTTTCCGTCGCTGAAGGTGTTCTGGAGCGTCAACAACACGAATGCCAGCGGCAGCATCGCGCAGGGCCAGATCGGCACGACGTTCTTCATCGGCAGGAGCTCTGGGGCAGAAATCTACGTGCTCGGCAAGGAAGACGTGGATACCGACGAGTTCGATGCGCCGGTCATCGCGCACGAGTGGGGGCACTACTACCAGGCCTCCTTCAGCCGCGACGACTCGACGGGCGGTGCGCACTCCACGAATGAGCGTGTGGACCGCCGCCTTGCCTTCTCCGAGGGATGGGGCAATGGCTGGTCGGGCATCGCGCTGGGGCGCAGCAACTATGTCGACTCGGGCGGACCTGGCCAAGCCCAGGGCGGGAGCCTTGATCTCACGAAAGGGCCGACGGCGACCAACCCGGGCTGGTTCAGCGAATCGTCGATCCAGTCGATCTTCTGGAATCTGAACCAGCAGGCTGGATTCAAGCCGATCCACGACACCATGACGAGCGCACTGTTCAGGAGCGGTGCGCCGGTGACCTCGATTCATCCGTTCACGGCTGCATTCAATTCGGTCGCGTCGGGCAACGCATCGACGTTGGCGACGTTGCTCGCGGGCCAGAGCATCAGCGCGGCCTCGAACGACCCCTACGGCGCGCAGGAGAACAACAATGGCGGCACGCCGAGCGTCAGCTATGTGCTGCCGATGTACACGACCGCGACGGTTGGCGGCTCGGCCACGCAAGCCTGCGTGACAAATACCGCTGACCCTCAGCGTCAAGGAAACAAGCTTGGAAGCTACGCCTATCTACGCTTCACAGCGCCGGCCAATCGCAACTATCAGTTCACGGTCAGCCCGCCGGCGGGTTCAAGCCCGAACTTTGTGATCTACCGGGGCGGGGCGGTGAGCCGGAACACGAATACGGTCAGCCTGTCGATCGGCGAATATGTTCTGGTCGTCAACGATGTCAATAACGCTGGTGCAAACACCTGCTTCAGCGTTTCGATCCAATAAATAGACAGCAGCGAGGAAGGCCGCCATGAACCTCCGTTCCAGTTCGATGATCGCCGCCACTGGATGCTTGGCGCTTGTTGCCGCATCCGCATGCGCGGACAGTGCGTCGACACCGCGCACTGTCAAGAGCATTGCTTCTTCCAGTCGTGTCGCACCCATGACGGTCGCGGCGCGCAAGCCCAACGATTCCGGCGTGGCGATTCAATACAAGGTCGAGGGCGTAGCGAAGGTCGGCCGGCCGGTTTCCGTCGTATTGCAGTTCGACGGCGTGAGCGATCCGGCCGGCGCCACGGCGCGCCTGACGGCCGATGCCGGCCTGACCTTGACGACGAGCAGCAACCTGGCGCTTCCCGCCGGCCAGAGCACGACCGCCACAGCCACGGTAACCAGCGATCGCGAGGGCCTGGCCTACCTGAACGTCTTCGTCACACAGAACGGCGCCATGAGCATCGTCGCCATCCCCATCCAGACTGGCTCGGTCGCCCCGGCCATGAAGGCTGCGGGCGAGATGAAATCGTCCGCGGAAGGCGAAAAAATCATCTCGATGCCGGCCAAAGAGCCGAAATAGGCTCCAAAAACGGGCTTCCACGGCCTCAGCGCGCCGCAAAAGCGGTGCTTGCACTATGCCCGCAGCGCGGGCTATAATCGCTGGCTCTGCCCTTGTTGCGTCCGCATGGGTGCTATGCGGGCAGAGATTTATCAACCTTCTTCCGCTGCCGGGGAAACCCGGCAAACGCTGTCGCCAATTGAAGTGGCAGCGGCGAAGGAAGCTTCCATTTTTGGAGAAAACAAATGAGTCTGAGCAACTCCCTCGGGTTGCTGGGCCGCAAGGTGGGGATGATGCGTCTCTTCACCGATGACGGGGACGCAGTTCCTGTCACGGTGGTGGATGTGTCCAACAACCGTGTGACCCAGATCAAGTCCCAAGAGACCGATGGCTACGTCGCCCTGCAGGTGACGTTCGGTTCGCGCAAGGCATCGCGCGTGACCAAGCCCGAAGCCGGCCACCTCGCCAAGGCGGGTGTCGAAGCTGGTGAAATCATCCAGGAATTCCGCGTTACCGCCGATACCGCAGGTCAGCACAAGGCTGGCGGCGTGATCCCGGTGGCGAGCGTCTTCTCCGTGGGCCAGAAGGTGGACGTGCAAGGCACTTCCATCGGCAAGGGCTACGCTGGCACGATCAAGCGCCACAACATGAGCTCGCAGCGCGCGTCGCACGGTAACAGCCGTTCGCACAACGTGCCTGGCTCGATCGGTATGGCGCAAGACCCCGGCCGCGTGTTCCCCGGCAAGCGCATGACGGGCCACCTCGGCGACGTCACCCGCACCACGCAAAACCTCGACGTGTTCCGCATCGACGAAGCACGTCAACTGCTGCTCATCAAGGGCGCGATTCCGGGTTCGAAGGGTGGCTTCGTCACCGTGCGTCCCGCCATCAAGGCCAAGCCGCAGGCTGCCCAAGGAGCGAAGTAATGGAACTCGAACTCCTGAACGAACAAGGCCAGGCCGCGTCGAAGTACGACGCCCCCGAGACCGTGTTCGGCCGTGACTACAACGAAGACCTGGTTCACCAGATCGTCGTTGCATTCCAGGCCAATGCACGCCAAGGCACGCGCGCCCAGAAGGACCGCGAACAGGTCAAGCACTCGACCAAGAAGCCTTTCAAGCAAAAGGGAACGGGCCGCGCCCGCGCCGGTATGACTTCCTCGCCGCTGTGGCGCGGGGGTGGCCGGATCTTCCCGAACATGCCTGACGAAAACTTCTCGCAGAAGATCAACAAGAAGATGTACCGCGCCGGCATGGCGTCCATCTTCTCGCAGCTCGCTCGCGAAGGCCGTCTGGCCGTGGTCGACTCGATCAAGGTCGACTCGCCCAAGACCAAGCCGCTGGCTGCCCGTTTCAAGGCGATGAATCTCGAGTCCGTGCTCGTGATCGCCGAAGAAGTCGACGAAAACCTGTACCTTGCCTCGCGCAATCTGGTCAACGTTCTCGTGGTCGAACCCCGTTACGCCGATCCGGTGTCGCTGGTTCACTACAAGAAGGTGCTGGTCACCAAGGGTGCCGTCGACAAGCTCAAGGAGATGTTCGCATGAGCCGCGTGAACCCTACCGCCGCTGAACGTACGTTCGAAGAAGGCCGCCTGATGGCGGTGCTGGTCGCCCCGATCGTGTCCGAAAAGGCCACGATGGTCGGCGAGAAGTCGAACGCTGTCACTTTCAAGGTGCTGCAAGACGCCACCAAGCCCGAGATCAAGGCCGCTGTCGAACTGATGTTCAAGGTCGAAGTCCAGGGCGTGTCGGTGCTCAACACCAAGGGCAAGACCAAGCGCTTTGGCAAGTCCATCGGCCGCCGCGACAACGTTCGCAAGGCCTATGTGACGCTGAAGGCCGGTCAAGAGCTCAACCTCGTCGGGGAAGGCGCTTAATCATGGCCGTCATCAAGATGAAACCCACTTCGCCGGGCCAACGCGGCGCGGTGAAGATCTCGCGTGACCACCTGTTCAAGGGTGCCCCTCACGCTCCCCTGCTGGAACCCCAGTTCCAGAAGGCCGGCCGCAACAACAACGGCCACATCACGATCCGTCATCGTGGCGGCGGTGCCAAGCACCACTACCGCGTTGTCGACTTCGTGCGCAACAAGGACGGCATCCCGGCCAAGGTCGAACGCATCGAATACGACCCGAACCGCACCGCCCACATCGCTCTGGTCTGCTACGCCGACGGCGAGCGCCGCTACATCATCGCCCCGCGCGGTCTGTAAGCCGGTGCAACGCTGCTATCGGGCGCCGAGGCCCCGATCCGTGCCGGCAACACCCTGCCGATCCGCAACATCCCGGTCGGCTCGACGATCCACTGCATCGAACTGCAACCCGGCAAGGGCGCGCAGATCGCCCGCTCGGCCGGTACCTCGGCCACGCTGCTGGCCCGTGAAGGCGTCTACGCCCAGGTTCGCATGCGTTCGGGCGAAGTTCGCCGCATTCACATCGAATGCCGCGCGACCATCGGTGAAGTTGCCAACGAAGAGCACAGCCTGCGCCAGCTCGGCAAGGCCGGTGTGAAGCGTCACATGGGTATTCGCCCGACCGTTCGCGGCGTGGTGATGAACCCGGTCGACCACCCGCACGGTGGTGGCGAAGGCAAGACTGGCGAAGGCCGCCATCCTGTCGACCCATGGGGCAATCTGACCAAGGGCTATCGCACCCGTAACAACAAGCGCACGCAGGTCTTCATCGTGTCGCGTCGCAAGAAGTAAGGGATAGCCAATGACTCGCTCTCTCAAGAAGGGTCCGTTCGTCGACCACCACCTCGTGGCCAAGGCCGACAAGGCCGTGACGACCAAGGACAAGAAGCCGATCAAGACCTGGTCGCGCCGCTCGATGGTTCTGCCCGAGTTCATCGGTCTGACCATCGCTGTGCACAACGGCAAGCAACACGTGCCTGTGTACATCACCGACCAGATGGTCGGCCACAAGCTCGGCGAATTTGCGCTCACGCGTACGTTCAAGGGGCACCCCGCGGACAAGAAAGTCCAGAAGAAGTAAGGAACGACCATGTCTGAAACACGTGCAGTCCTCCGCGGTGTCCGCCTGTCGGTCGACAAGGGCCGTCTGGTCGCTGACCTGATCCGCGGCAAGAAGGTTGATCAAGCGCTCAACGTTCTGCAATTCACGCAGAAGAAGGCCGCTGTGATCATCAAGAAGGTGCTCGAGTCGGCAATCGCCAACGCCGAGCACAACGACGGTGCCGACATCGACGAGCTGAAGGTCAAGACCATCTACGTCGAGCAAGGTGCAACGCTCAAGCGCTTCACGGCGCGGGCCAAGGGTCGCGGCAATCGCATCAGCAAGCCCACGTGCCATGTGTACGTGACGGTTGGCAACTAAGAAGGCCTGGAAGAAATATGGGACAGAAAATCCACCCAACCGGGTTCCGCCTTGCGGTCACCCGTAACTGGTCCAGCCGTTGGTACGCAAGCGACCGCGATTTCGCGGGCATGCTGGCCGAAGACATCAAGGTTCGCGAATACCTGAAGAAGAAGCTGAAGAACGCTTCGGTTTCGCGCGTCATGATCGAGCGTCCCGCCAAGAACGCACGCATCACGATCTACTCGGCACGTCCGGGCGTCGTGATCGGCAAGAAGGGCGAAGACATCGAGAACCTCAAGCGCGAACTGGGCAAGCAGCTCGGCGTGCCGGTTGCGGTCAACATCGAAGAAGTGCGCAAGCCCGAAATCGATGCGCAACTGATCGCCGACAGCATCACGCAGCAGCTCGAAAAGCGGATCATGTTCCGCCGCGCCATGAAGCGCGCCATGCAGAACGCCATGCGTCTGGGTGCCCTGGGCATCAAGATCATGTCGGCTGGCCGCCTGAACGGCATCGAAATCGCACGTACCGAGTGGTACCGCGAAGGCCGCGTGCCGCTGCACACCCTGCGCGCCGACATCGACTACGGCACCTCGGAAGCCAAGACCACCTACGGCGTCATCGGCGTCAAGGTCTGGGTCTACAAGGGCGACACGCTGGGTCGTAACGACCTGCCCGCCGTCGAAACGCCGCGTCCCGAAGAAGAACGTCGTCCGCGTGGTCCCCGCCGCGATGGCCGCCCTGGTGGCGACCGTCCGGGCAGCGACCGTCGTGGTCCCGGCCCGCGCGCCGGTGCCCGCGGCCCGATCGGTGGCAACACCGCTCCGGCCGATGGCAGCGACAAGCCCGCAGAAGCAACCGGCGGTGCCGGTGCAGACTCGAAACCCGCCGTTAAGCGCGTCCGCAAAGCCGCGCCCGCTGCAGCAGCGGACGGTGCCAAGACCGAGTAATCGGTCGCTCCCGGGCGCGCAAGCGCCTGGGGCCCTCACGGAGTAACAAAACATGCTGCAACCTGCACGCAGAAAGTTCCGCAAGGAACAAAAGGGCCGCAACACCGGCATCGCAACCACGGGTAACTCGGTTGCGTTCGGTGACTTCGGTCTCAAATGCACCGACCGCGGCCGCCTCACGGCGCGCCAGATCGAAGCCGCTCGTCGCGCGATTTCGCGTCACGTGAAGCGCGGTGGCCGTATCTGGATCCGCGTGTTCCCGGACAAGCCGATCTCTACCAAGCCCGCTGAAGTGCGGATGGGTAACGGTAAGGGCAACCCCGAGTACTACGTTGCCGAAATCCAGCCCGGCAAGATCGTGTTCGAGATCGTCGGCGTGCCCGAAGAACTCGCTCGCGAAGCGTTCCGCCTGGCCGCCGCCAAGCTTCCGCTGCGCACGACGTTCGTCGCTCGCCAGCTCGGCGCTTGAGAGGAGAACACTGATGGCAACCCGTAAGAAGAAAGAAACCGCGGCTCCGGCCAAGGTGACGAAGGCCGCAACCCTGCGCACGAAGGACGTCGCAGGCCTGCAAGCCGAAATCAAGGATCTGCAGAAGGCCCATTTCGGCCTGCGCATGCAGAAAGCCACGCAACAGCTGTCGAACACTTCGACGCTGCGCGTGACGCGTCGCGACATCGCGCGCGCCAAGACCATTCTTGCTCAGAAGCAGCAAGAAACCCCCGCCGCCAAGTAAGGAGTGAACATGACGGAAGCTAAAAAATCCCTCAAGCGCACCTTGATCGGCAAGGTGGTCAGCGACAAGCGTGCCAAGACCGTGACCGTGCTGGTCGAGCGCCGTGTGAAGCACGAGCTCTACGGCAAGATCGTGGCCAAGACGAGCAAGTACCACGCCCATGACGAAAAGGGCGAGTACAAGCTGGGCGACACCATCGAGATCACGGAAAGCCGTCCGATCTCGAAGACCAAGAACTGGGTCGTGACCCGTCTGGTCGAGAAGGCCGTTCTGGTCTGATCATCCCCGGCTCGATACAGCCCATCCGGAAACGGCCCACAATGTGGGCCGTTTTTCTTTTTCAGGAGCACATTCAATGATCAAAGTCGGCGACACCCTTCCTTCGGCCACCCTGCAGGAATATTCCGAGGTCGAGGGCGAAGGCTGCAGCATCGGCCCGAACGCCGTGGACGTGACCAAGGCCTCGTCGGGCAAGACCATCGCGCTGTTCGCGCTGCCGGGCGCCTTCACTCCCACCTGCTCGGCCAAGCACGTGCCGGGCTACGTGCAGCACTTCGACGACTTCAAGGCCGCCGGCGTGGACGAGATCTGGTGCGTGAGCGTGAACGACGCCTTCGTGATGGGCGCCTGGGCGCGTGACCAGAAGACGGGCGCCAAGGTGCGCATGCTGGCCGACGGCAGCGCCGACTTCGCCAAGGCCACGGGCCTGACGCTCGACCTGACCGGCCGCGGCATGGGCTTGCGCAGCAACCGCTACTCGATGCTCGTGAAAGACGGCAAGGTCGCCACGCTGAACGTCGAAGCGCCGGGCAAGTTCGAAGTCAGCGACGCCGACACGCTGCTGGCGCAAGCCCGCGGCTGACCTGACCGATCGGCCGCTTCGGCCCAGATCAGGAAAGATCCACTTTCAGATAGTGAGCCCCGGCGACGGGGTTGTGATAGTAGGGCGGCACCTCCGCGAAACCCAGGTCTTCGTAGAGTGCCCGCGCCGACTCCATGTCGTCGAGGGTATCGAGCAGCACGCAGCCGTATCCGGCATTGCGTGCCGCATCGAGGATCGCCTCGGCCAGCTGGCGACCCAGCCCAAGGCCGCGGAAGCCGGGGCGCACGTACAGGCGCTTCATTTCCGCCGCGTTCACGTAGTCCGCGCTGTCGAGCGGCCGCAGCGCGCAGCATCCGGCCACATGGGCCAGCGTGCCATCGGCACGTTTGAGCGTCGGCGCCTGGCGCCCGGCGTCTTCCTTGACATTGACCGGATCGACCAGCGCGAGCAGCAGCGCGCCGCGTGGTTCGGCGTACTCGCCTGGCAACTGCGCCAGTTCGCCGTCGAAATCCTGGAAAGCCAGGTCGATGCCCAGTGAGCCTGCGTAGTCGCGGAAGATCGCCCGCGTGGCTTCGATCTCGTGCGCTTCATCGGGAGCAAGCAGCACCACGGCGGGCATTGCCGACAGCGGCAGGGGGCGTGACACGGAGAAGCTCATACGCGCAACGAGGAAACCCAGTAAGCCACGCCCGCGCACAACGCGAACAGCACCAGTGCCAGCCAGCGCGAGGCCGCATCGTCGCGGCTCGGCGCCACCTGGCCGTTCTCGGAGGAAACCAGCTTGTCGCCCGTCACCATCGGCCGCACCAGCCGGTGCCGCTTGATGAGCACGTAGAACAGCACCGCCAGCACGTGCAGACTCACGAGCGCGATCACGGCCCACTTGCCCTGAGCCTTGTGCCAGCCTGTGGCCAGGCTCACGACCCCGCCCGACACGAAGCGCGTGAGCGGCCCCGATGCCGAGATCTCGTCATCCGCCATCAGGCCGGTCGCGACCTGCAGCAGCAGGATCGCCAGCACCGCGAACACCGACAGCGCGCCAAGCGGCGTGTGTCCGATCAGGTGATCGGGATGCGCCCGCCCGCGCAGGTAGGCCGCGAGCGAGCCCGGCCCGTAGACGAAGGCCGCGAAGCGCGACCAGCGCCCGCCGACGAAGCCCCAGAGCAACCGGAACAGCAGCAGCGCCAGCACCGTGTACCCCATGCGGAAGTGCCATTCCATGGCCCCGTTCAGGCCGGTGACGATCATGCCGATGACGGCGATGGCCAGCGCCCAATGGAAAAGGCGCGTCGGCAAGTCCCAGACCCGTGTACGGGCGCCGGGGCCGGAGGCCGCGCGAAGGGCGGCCACGGAGGAGGCGGTCATCAGGAAAGGCGCTGGGGGCGCAATGCTGCGGAAGGCGCAGATTAGCAAAGTCCGGGCCCTTGCCCGCTTCGGGTTGTTGCTATGCGCCGGACGCGGCCCGCCCCTACACTCGCCCGCAGCGCTGCGTTCGACGGCGTTTTTCCCCACAACGAGGACCCACGATGACCCGAATTGCTTCGTTCGCCCTTGCAGCCGCCTGTGCTGCCATGTCCCTTCCCGCGGCGGCCCAGTTCGCCAAGCCCGAGGATTCCATCAAGTACCGCCAGAGTGCGCTGTTCGTGATGAGTCAGCATTTCGGCCGCCTCGGCGCAATGGCCAACGGCCGCGTGCCCTATGACGCCAGCGCCGCCGCGGCCAACGCCGAAGTGGTCGCCGACATGGCGAAGCTGCCCTGGGCTGGCTTCGGCGCCGGCACCGAGGGTGGCAAGGCCAAGCCTGAAGTCTGGAAGGAAGACGCCAAGTTCAAGGAGCGCCAGCAGAAGCTGATGGAAGAAACAGGCAAGCTGGTGACTGCCGCCAAGGCCGGCAACCTCGATGCACTCAAGGCCCAGTTCGGCCCGACCGCCGCGAGCTGCAAGGCCTGCCACGACAGCTTCCGCGCCCAGTAACCGCTGCTGCCTTTCGGCACAAAGCAAAAGGGCGCTCCAAGGAGCGCCCTTTTGTTCATCCAGGGATACCGCGGAACCGGCTCTGCCGGGCCGCAGGTATCGCCTCCGGAAGGGGGTTGGCGAAGCGACACGAAGTGCGCGCAGCCTGGGGGAGAGCCCTTTCTAAGCCTCGGCCAGCAGCTTTTCGATCAGCTTGTGCAGTTCGGCGAAGTCGGGTTCGCCCACATAGCGCTTCACGATCTCGCCGCGCTTGTTGACCAGGTAGGTGGTCGGCGTGAGCTTCACGTCGCCCCATGCCTGCGCCACGCTGCCGGTGTTGTCGATCGCCACCTTGAACGGCAGCTTGCGCGTCTGGGCGAAATTGACGACGTAGCTTGGCGGGTCGTAGCTCATGGCCACTGCCAGGGTGTCGTAGCCCTGGGCCTTGTACTTGTCGTAGGTGGCGATGACCTTGGGAATCTCGCCCACGCAGGTCACGCAGCTCGTGGCCCAGAAATTGACCAGTGTGACCTTGCCCTTCAGGTCCGCCGTGCTCTTCTGCGTGCCGTCGAGCAGCACGAAGGTGGAGGCGGGGGCGGCGGTGGCGCCGGAGCCGAGGTAAACGCCCACGCCGGTGGCCAGTGCGACGACGACGGCGGCTGCGGCGAGGTATTTCTTCATGGCTTCGTGCAAGACAAGGGCGGCGCGATTTTAGTTCCGCATGCCGGATCGTGCTGGCGACATCCCGCTGGCTCGGCGCCGCTCGATAATCGCTGCCCCATGCCGCCGCCCGTTGTCGCCTTCTTCCCCCGGCTCGTGCTGGCCGCGGCCGCCCTGCTCGCAGCCTGCAGCCCCGCCTTCAACTGGCGCGAGGTGCCGATCACCGGCGCCGGCCTCGTCGCGATGCTGCCCTGCAAGGCCGACCGCGCCACCCGCGCGCTGCCTCTGGGCGCCGAATCGGTACAGGTCGACATGACGGGCTGCGAGGCTGGCGGCGCGACCTTCGCCATCGCGCATGCCTCAGCGACCGGCCCCGAGCAGGCCGAAGCCTGGCTTCACGCATGGCATGCCGCCACGCGCGGGCAACTGGGCGAGGCGCAGGTGACGGAGTCCCGCGCGAGCGTGCAGCGTGCGACTGCCGTGCCGGCGCCTCTTCAGCTCGATGCCCAGCCGCAACAACAGCAGGGTGCCGCGACGCAGCTGCAGGTGCTCTGGTTCGCGCAGTCGCAGAAGGACGGCACGGTGGCGCTCTACCAGGCCACGGTGCTCGGCCGGCCCTCCTCGGCCGAGGCGTCGAAAACCTTCTTCGAGGGCCTGAGGCTTCCATGAATTTCGGCAATCCTGCCGGTGTGGCGCTGCCTGCTATGGTTCTGATAGCTGCCCCGCCCGCGTGCTTTCGTGCGGCACTGACCGTTTTTCACGGCTGCCGCGTTATGAGGCATATCTACTTCCCCTGGACGCCCCCGCATAATCGACGCGTCGTCCTCCGTCCCGCATGAACAGCATCTTCATCATCGCCCACTCCCCGTTCGCGCACGCGATGCGGCAGTGCGCGCTGCATGTGTTTCCCGATTGCGAGCAGGCCATTGTCGCGCTCGACGTGCTGCCCAACGTGTCGCCCGCAGAAACGCTGGCTGCTGCGCGCATCACGCTCGCGCAGCAGCTGCACACGCCGCGCACGCAGGTACTGGTGCTCGCGGATGTGTTCGGCGCCACGCCCTGCAACGTGGCGCAGAAGCTGGTGGACGGCGTCCGGTCGCGGCTGGTGGCGGGAGTCAATCTTCCGATGCTGCTGCGTGCCGTCACCTACCGGCACGAACCCCTGGAGACGCTGGTGCAGCGCGCCCTCGCGGGCGGCACCGCGGGCGTCATGCAGGTGGCGGTGGCGGCTCCCCAGAACCAGGCGAAAAGAAAGCACAGTGATCAAGAAATCCGTGACCATCAGCAATAAGCTGGGCCTGCACGCACGCGCATCGGCCAAGCTGACCAAGCTCGCGGGCAGCTTTCCCTGCGAAGTGTGGCTCTCCCGCGGCGACCGCCGCATCAATGCCAAGAGCATCATGGGCGTGATGATGCTGGCCGCCGGCATCGGCACCACCGTCGAGCTGGAAACCAACGGCCCCCAGGAAGAAGAAGCGATGAACGCCATCGTCCACCTCATGGACGACAAGTTCGGCGAAGGCGAATGAAATGGTCCACCCCCAGGCTTTTTCACTTCGTGTAACCGCCACCCCCCTCGCCGGGGGCGATGCCGGTCGCCCGGCAAAGCCGGTTCGACGGCATCCTGTGAATTCGCGCGTGCAGCGCGCCCAAAGCGAACCGGGGGCCTGAAGGTATGACCTTCGCAGTCCACGGCCTCCCCGTCGCCC
>Ga0126362_10000617_pt1 | contig 13083 bp, 12 predicted proteins | sample ANMtaG_FD_126269 | JGI IMG/M metagenome (GOLD analysis project Ga0126362, IMG submission 126269) | Continental margin sediment microbial communities from North Pacific Ocean - ANME2c_DSS_Sorted | ecosystem: Environmental > Aquatic > Marine > Continental margin > Sediment | place: Pacific Ocean... | reverse complement strand
TTACGGTGTGTCACAGGGCTGGTCCTTCTTGGTCGAGAACGGTTGTGTCGCAACTCCCATTCTTACGCCGAGGACCAGCCCGTCTACTTCAATCCCTCGTCAGCAACGTCCATACCCACAACAGCTAGTCCGTGTGTTCACTTTCCTCAGTGGCCGGCGCTCTCAGTCCATCGCATCCCTATTGATGCTGTAAGAACGAAATCAGTGATAATGCAGGATGGTCGATCTGGCCATTTCCGAAATTTTCGCGCTCGGTTGTAAAACTCCCCGTACATCTGATGATGCACGGGGAGTTTTTTTACAGGGCCGGCTTACTTGCGCCCTGCTCCGTTCTTGGTCGGATCGACCAAGATGTAACCCTGGCCGGGCTTCGGCGTCGGAGGTAACGGTTTTCCTCGGACGGTCGTTCGCTCGTCTCCAGTGCGACCACCACGGGGGCCGACGATCTCTACCTGACCGGAGCGGGGCGCCGGTGTGCCAGGCTTGAGCGGTTTGGAAGCCATGGCTTCCTCCTTAAAATCTCTGCGCGTTCCTCTTCCCTTCGCAGACAAGGGAATCGCGAGGACTGAACACGCGCCCTTTTGACGGACGGATACAGAGAGTTATAGGTTGGCTTCCACCACAGAAGTACCAGCCCGCTCCCTGCGCCAATGCCCAGGAGCGGGCATTTCTGCATTTGTGAGTATAGGTCATGGTGCCGACATAAATCGCCAAAGAAGCGGTTTTGGCACAACATATTGTGTCTCTATTGATGAAATGTTCGCGTATGTTGTGTCCCGTGGTTGGTGGTATGGGGACTCCGGGCGCTCCTAGAACCTTGGCGCATGTCGGGGTGACAAGGGGTCGGCGACCATCACGTCGACAATCTGCTTCGATTTCTCAGGCCCGCGGGTGAACCGGCGAATCGGGTCATCTGTGAGTGGCATGACGAGCTCGTAGCCGAGATCTTCTAGCTGCTTCTTGATCTCGTTGAAGATGGCCGCGCCGCTTTCGATGTGCCGCACGATATCGACGTCGACAGTCGGCCGGTTGAGTGGCACCCCGGCTCGAGCTGCATGCAGCTGCACCATCAGCCCTCCGACCAGGGTCCATTGTTCGGAAGGGATGGTGTGGGCGAGTTCTGCAGCTTGCGGCCACGGTGTTGCCCACCGGCAGGAGCCGTCACCGTCCATTCGGGACGCTCAGAGGCAGCCTGCTCCGGCTTCGGAAACGCGGTTCGGTCGGGCCGCTGTGGCCTGTCAGCGGAAGTCATCGAGCAGCTCCTGTAGGACGCGAGTGCCGGCGCTGCGCTCACGAGTGTCGAGGGATTCCATCAGGTCAACGGCCACGGCCGCGATCGGCAGTGTTGTCGTGTCGAAGAACGGGTTCAGAGCGGTGACGACCCGCAGGGTGACGTCTCCGTCAGGAGACAGCATCCCGAACTGTTCGACGATGTCCTCGAAAGCGTCATCGACGATGTACCCGTCGGCTTTGTCACCCAGGGTCGAGGACAGTCCGAATCGGGCAGCCCTTTCCGGTACGTGAATGATGGCACTGACTCCGGTGGCAGCGAGGTGGCCGTCCCTGATCAGGGCGTCTGCATCTCCGTCCCATGTATCCATGTGGTGTGTGGTGGCGCGGTTCCTGGCGAGGTACGCCACCTCGTCCGCGTTGGACCGACGTAAACGATGTTTGAGTCGGGTGATCTGTTCTGGCGGTGAGATCCAGTCGACTGTGCGGTGAGAGAGCAGTGCCAGCGCAGCCCATGCGACGTCCGGGTTCCACGGGCGGCCGCGGCGGCGAGTGGTCTGAGCGATGCGATGCACGGATGCGCTGCTGAGTAGGAGGGATTTGCCGACCTCGCGGGTGATGGTGATGGTGCCGGCGCGCGCCAATCTGGTGACCTGACGTTCGGTCACCGCAAGTGCGGCTGCCGCATCGTGCACCGTCATCTCATCCATAGATTATATGGTCGCATTTACGACCATATAAAGCAATAATCACAGTAAAAACCTATTGGATCTATACAGCAGGTAGGGAGTTCTGTCAGCACCCAACCACGTCGAAGGCGACGAAGTTGGACAGGGTGATCGGCCGCGGATACTTCCCCAGAGCGTCCACTACCGATTCTGCGCGCAGACGTTCCTCACCCGCACGTAGGTGCAGCCAGGACTCCAGTAGGAAGTCGACGTAGCTCGCCATGTGATTTTCCTGCGGGTCGTTGTGATTGAAGCCCTGGAACTCGAGTTCGAACGCCAGCTTGTCCTCGACGGGCGTCCGGTTCTTTGAGTGGTGGTCGATGCCGTAGGTGATGATCCGGAACATCTCGAGGATGTCGGACACGCGCCCGCAGTCGTGTTTCGGCAACTCGGTGTTGAATCCTGCGACTTGGTACCAGTTGTTAACGACGGTTGAAAAGTAGTCCAGAAACGACGGGGCGGGTTCTAGCCATCGTTGCAACAGTTGACGTGGCTTGAGGTTAGCAGTGACTCGAATAGTTCTGTGGGAGTGCAGTCTTGGATAACTCGGCGGGGTCGGCGATTGAGTTCGCTCTCGACCGCCAGGAGATGCTGCGGCGAATGCACTCTCAGGTCGGTGCCCTTGGGGAAGTAGTCCCGCAGCAGTGAGCTGCTCCACGGAAGTTGGACTGAGAATTCAGGTCCGACTCCCCGGGACCGGTTCACTTGTGTGTGGCGCTCGATCTATTTCATGCTGTCAGGTACTCGCCGGAGTTCGCAAAGACTTGCCGCGGAACGTCCGCGAGTGGACGGTGAACCAAACTGCCAGTAGCAGTGAGACCGCGGCGGTGCCCGCCGTTACCCACCACCACAGCGGTATTGGTGCCTTCACTGTGATCTGATACGCGGTGACTGCTTCGTTCCCCGATGGATTTACCGTCCTGACGATTATCGTGTGTGTGCCGAAGTCGAGGTCCGGGGGGATGACGACGTGGAGATCGAGTGGGCCGTCTTGCGTCGTGAATCCTGTCGCCAGGGTGCGTGGGATGCTTCGAATCTCGGCTTCGTAGTAGGTGCCGGCCGGGACCACAGTGTTCATGGTCTGGATACAGCGGGCGGGTTCGGTGGCTTGCACGTTCGGGACGGCGTGCAGTGCGCACTCGACTCCGGTGGTGAATTCCGCGGTTAGTGGTGCCTGGCGGACGATGGAGCTTCATGTGGAGCTGCATAAGAGCTGGTCGACCACTGCGCGATCGCGCCCGCTATCCGGCTGTAGCCCAGTTCGTTAGGGTGGACGAGTTCTTGCTTGTTCGCATTCAGGCCCACGAACTGCTGGGCTGCGAGGCCGGCGCCCTGGCCGAAGGTGGCGCCGTTGATTCCTGACGCGGAGCCGTCGCACAGTGTGTTCACCGGTTGCATCGACCGCTCGACGGTGTCGATCCAGTAGATCTGGCGGGCGTCATTCTGTGCGGCGCTCACCGACCGCGCCAGGACTCTGTTGAGTTCTCGGACAACCTTGTTGGCATACGCAACCTCCCTGGCGGAGAACTCGCCGCACGTGACGCCGACGGTGTCGGGGAACGGCAGCGGATAGCCGAGCACGAGCAGCGGAGCTTCACTACCGTCGCGTTGGTCGAGTTCCGCCTTGGTGTTCAGGGCGTCGTACACCTTCCGGTAGGTGCCGGGCAGTTGTGTGCTCAGGTCGTCGAGTTTCTGGCGTACGGTGCGCTGCCTGACTGCATCGTTGTCGACCAGTCCTTGAGCGTTCGCATCCGCGTATCCGCAGGTGGAAATGGTCTCCTTGAGGTGGACACCGTCGAGGGTGTCCAGCCTGGCATCGTAGTTCGGGTACAAGCAGCCGGTGACGATGTCGGCGAATCCGATATCGTTGCCCCCGATACTGAGAAAGGCTGCATCGACGGTGGGTCCGTCGTCCATCTGGGCGACCTGGGAGTCGTATGTGACCCGGCCAGGCTGAGGTCCGAACAGGTTCGTTTGAACTGCACCGGAGCACGCGTAGTTTTTGGTGTGCTCGATCCCGAAAAGCTGTGTCACATGGGTGGATTGGGACCGATGGCACCATTCGTCCACACGACTGTTGCCGGGAAGGTATCGGCCGGCGCCCTCGCCGGCGGCGTAGGAGTCGCCGAATACCGCGACCGTGGAGCCATTGTCGAGGAGTGCCTTGACTACCCCGCCCGCCACGGAGCGAAGGTCGATCTTGATGGTGCCCTCTGCCATGGCTGCGGCGGCGGGTCGGGCGGCGGTAGCGATGACCCGGTAGTTCGCGGTTCGGTCCTGGGTTGCATTCGAGTCCGCGGGTCGCAGCTTCCACTCGAAGTTTGCACTGTGCCCTGCGGGGATGTTGCCGAGTCGCGCGACGGGCGGGATGACGACAGGGAAGAGAGCCTGGTCGGTGTCCGCGCGAAACGAGAGGGACAGTCGCACGTCGTTGACGGCTCGTGCCGACGAGTTGGTGACGTTCGCTGTCAGTGTGACGTCGGCGCCGCCCGCTACGGTATCGGGAGCCGAGATCGTCAACGCCAACTCGGGAATCATCAGTTCCTTGAGCCTCTTCTGCATTTCGTCCACGTCTGCGATGTCGCTGTAGCGGCCACCTGTGGTGGATGCGATGCATTCGAGTTCGGTGCGACCTTGTCCCGACAGCTGGAAGCCCAGCGCCTCGACTGTGACGTCGAACCCTTCGGCGACGATCTGTTTCGCCGTGTCGCACGGAGCCTGGCCACAGTTGCTTTCGCCGTCCGAGATGAGGACCACGGTGGCAGTGGTGATGCCGTTGGCCTTCAGCGAATCGACCGACGCACGAAGAGCCGGACCTGTCGGTGTCCCGCCGTCCGCTTTCAGACCGGACACCTGGGCCATCAGCGTGTCGGTGTCCTTGCGCACACCTCCGTCTGCGCCGGCAAGAAATGACCCGGGATCGCAGTTGCTGCCGGCTGTCGGGTACGTCCAGAGGCCCAGCGGTGTGCTCGAGGAAGCCGTGTCCCCGACGATCCTGCTCAGGCTCTGCTTAGCGCCGGTCAGCTTGTTCTTGCCGTTCGCGTCGTTGTCGTTCATCGAACCGGACAAGTCCATGACCATAAGCAGGGCCGCCGGTGCGGCGGACACCGCACGGGTGGGTGGAGTGGTCGGTGTCTGTGCCGCAGACGAAACGGGCAGCAGGCAAGCCGACACGAGGATCACGAGCAATGCACCGAGTCTCGGCCACCAGTTGGCCATCAGTTGTCCTCGGTGAGATCTACGATGGCCTGCTGGCTGCCGAGAATGGTCGGGTCGGCGAGGACGGCTTCGGTGTCTCTCGACGATCCGCTGTCGGTGAGCGCGGTCGCGACGACGGTTAGTTGCAGTGCCCCCGAGACACGTGCGTAGAGGTCTGCGGGCTGGCCGTAGCCAGCGTCGACGGCCGCGACCGGTGTGCCGTCTGCGAACACCTCGACGCGGACCCTGGTGCCGGGCATGGAATCGGTGGGAACCCCGACCGTGGCGCGCATCTCGTCGACCGCGTGGGCCAGATTCCACACCGACTTGCGCGGCTTGGCAGTGCCAGGTTTGTTCGCGGTGCAGGTCACCGAGTTCTCATATTTCTTGCCGTCCATCGACTCCGACCCGGTACCGCACCCGCTCTCCATGGCGTCGAGCTTCGAAGGGTAGGCGGATCCGGGGGACTGAGCGACAGTGAGGGTAACCGCGTCGGGAATCGGTGCACCGACTGGTGGATCCACGTCGAGCGCACCGTCTCGGACCGCGTCCGGTTGGTAGCGGCTCTTCACGATCACCTGCGCACCGAGTTCCTGCAGTTCCGAGATCACCTCCGTAGCCGAGCGGTTCTCGATGACGGGCACCTGGGCCGACGTCGAAACAACCAGCGTCACCTTCGCCGTATCGGAACTGCCGAACGGTGGTGTCTGCTCGATGACGATGCCCGGACGTCCGGCGGCCGCGCGGGTGGTCACCTCGACACGGTCGACCGGGATTCCGCTGTCAGCGAGGATTTGCTTCGATGCGTCGGAGCCGAGACTGCGCAGGTCAGGCATGGCACCCGATGCGATATCGGCAGCAAAATCGTCGAGGGTGCCGTCGTCGGGACGGGCAGCGGTACTCGATTCCTGGCGAGCTACCAGTTCGTTCTGCAGCCACCATCCGGAGGCGAGTCCGGAGCCAAACAGCGCCAGCGCCGTGAACAAGCTGGCGAGCACCTTCCTGCGGGTGCCCCAGCCGTCGTACCAAGGTCGGGTCGACGCCAGCGATGGTGTCGGGGGTTGCACTTGCGGAAGCGAAGTTGCAGATCCTAGTTGCGGCGGTTTGCCGGGTTTCGATGACCAGAAGGGCAAGGTTGTCACTCCTGTCATGGCGAACGAATGGCGAACTTGGATTTTCGGCTATTAAGCGACGCCTTGTCTATCGGCTGAACAGGCGATCTCCTTTATCTGACTGTATGCCAACGATTTTCGTGCATCCACACCAAGTTCGACGGTGCGAACCAAAGCTGTCAACGCATTGACCGCGCGCGTCCGTTCGCACGTCATCTGCTCGCGCGCGACCACGAGAACGCGCATCGCCACTCGCGATCCGTCCGCACGTGGTCGGCGCAGTCGATCGATGTCGACGGACAGAACTGACCGGGCGATACGAGCGGCGTCGAGATCGTCGGTCTTACCGACTCCTCTCCGATCCGCCGAACCCATCACGGAGGGTTCGGCTACCGGGAATCCCGCCGCAAGAACGCGGTCGGAGAGTCCGGCGCCGTAGGAGCCGATGCCTTCGATGACGACGAGGGCGGCTTGTTGACCTGCCCTGTGTGCAATCCACGTGCGGGCCCGATCAAGACCCGCCGGGCTTGCCGGAAAACTTGCTTTGTCCTGTACCGCACCGGTTGCGGCGGCCACGACACACAGCGCATGGGCCGCGGCGTGGGTATCTACCCCGATGACGATCTCGTAGTTATCTGCGACGATAGGCATAGCGACGGATGTCCTTTCCGATGGGCGACGTCGTTGTCGGCGTCGGCCCGGAAAGAGCACTTCGAGGCAGGCCTGTAACGGGCCACGACCTCGCGGCAACGAGGTCGGGCAGGCTTCTGATTAAGCCACCGAAGCAAGACCGGACCGGCGTCGCCGCCACAATAGAGTGGACAAACCCCGGCCAGTGCATCCGAAAGGAGCAAAGCGATTCATGAGTCACACGGCGTTGTAGCGACGACACCTATCCTGTCAGCCAGCCCCGGGCCGGCCACTACAAACACTTACATGCGATTCACTGTGGGCCTGGGTGTGCGTTTTGACCATCGACAAAACGGATGATTCATCCTGCCGTCGCCAATATTTAGTAGTAGCGGAAGTCGCTGCCAGGTGCGCACGGCGATCAGACTGCGCTCACTGCCAGGACCGGCTAGCCTGATCCTCAAGTGCGCGGCGAGACGTTACGAAGTGAGCTTGGCCGGAAAACGGTCGAGCAAGGAGGTCACACCTTCGACCGCGGGCATCCATGAATTCGGCACAGGGCGGGCTGTAGCAACGCTGCGAGCAGCCTCTACGAAGTCGCGAGTCAATAGAGAATCGACGTCTGATCGCCAACCGATAGATAACGGCGTTGGTGGTATGCCGGTGACAGGAACGAACGCTAGTCCTGGCCGAGAATAGAACCGCTGCGTCGATGCTTGCGAGAACGCGACGCCCTTCTTCGACAAGATCGCTTCGAAACACTCGTCGACCGTTGAAACCTCGGCTCCGAGCCGAACGTCATGCCCATCGCGAGAGCTCAGTGCGAGCCAGAAGTCACGCCACTCGTCGGTACTGCGACGAGCAACGAATGGCTGACCTGTGAGATCCTCGACACTGATCGAATCATGTTGCGCAAGAGGGGAGTCCGAGCTAACGACCAGCACTCGCGGTTCGATGAAAAGGGTGTCGAGCGCGAGCCAGTCCGCAACGACGACGGGCGGCCTGATGAACGCTACGTCCACCGTGCCGTCGCCTAGTCCGACGTAGGGGTCGGAGAAGTCGAACGATTGCATTTCCACCTCGACATCCGGGTGCATCGAGCGAAATGCCGACAGGATGTCCGGGGTCAGCTCAGCGGCAGCATTCGCCTGGAATCCGATAACGAGATTGCTGCGCGCACTGCGGCCGACTTGCCGGGTGAGCGACGCAATGCGCTCGGCATCCGAGAGTAGCTGACGGCTTCCTTCCAAGAGCCTCACCCCTGCCGGCGTCAGGGCCACATGACGGCTGTCACGAATGAACAGCGCTGTCCCCAGAGAGTGCTCAAGCTTTCGAATCTGAACACTCAGAGATGGTTGGGCGATATGGAGCCGTGCAGCCGCACGGCCGAAGTGCAGTTCCTCCGCCACCGCCACGAAGTACGACAGCGGCCTCAACTCCAGGGGTAAGCGCACATCGCCGATGCTATTCGGCCAGGTAGATGCACACCAATAGTTGTTTCCTATCGATCGGAAGGGTCATTGGTATTGGACGTACCCGTCGATTGTCGGTGTGATGGGTGTCATGTTCGCGACGGTGAAGCACTAGCAATCACCCTTCGATCATCCCCGTTCCAGAAATAATCCGGCACACAAGTCGACGAAGGAAAACAATGACTGCCACCATCACTCAGACCCCCCAGCAGTGGGCCGATGCGTTCGAGCAGGCCTCGGATCAGGATCCCGAAATCCAGGCGCACGGCAAGTACTTCACTTGTTCGTACCTCTTGGACATGGGCACACATACCTTCGTCGTCGAGATGACGACCGGCAAAGTACACGCCATCACGGTCGATCCCGGCCCCCTCGACCGCCCGTACCAGTTCGCCATCCGGGCCAGTGCCAAGACCTGGCAGGGGTTCGGCGTGCCCGTACCCGCGCCGATGTACCACGGGATCTGGGCTGCCTCATTCCAACGGGACATGAAGCTCGAAGGCGACGTGCTGGTTCTCATGCAGAACTTGCGGTGCGTGACACGCCAGATCGAACTGCTCCGCACTGTCGGTGTGCCGGTCTGATTCACCAGCGCCACCCAAACCAGTTCAAAATCTCCCCCCAACGAAGGAACCCTCGAGATGAGCAAGATTTCCCCGGTGACGGGACACTACGTCGACGTCGACGTCGACGGCCTGCTGTACAAGGTCTTCTACCTGGAGAACGGCACCGGTCAGCCCTTGGTGTGCCAGCACACCGCCGGGGCTCACAACCATCAGTGGCGCGGGCTGCTGGAAGACGAAGAGATCACCGCGAATTATCGCGTCATCGCCTACGACCTACCTCGACATGGAAAGTCCGATCCGCCGGAGAACACCGAGTGGTGGACCGAGGAATACAAACTCTCGGCTGACCACTACGCCAATTTCATCGTTGCACTCGTTGATGCGCTCGAACTCGAGAATCCGATCTTCATGGGATCCTCGTTCGGCGGCAACATCGCCCTGCAGCTTGCGCTGCGCAATCCGGATCGCTTCGCCGGCGTCATCCCTGTCGAAGGTGCCGACTACTCGCCTGGCTTCTACCTCGACTGGTGGCAGCACCCGCACGCGAACGCAGCGCAGGTGTGCGCCAGCGGCACGTGGGATCTCATGGCTCCCCAGTCACCGGAGGCAGATCGCTGGAAGACCTGGTTCTATTACACCCAGGGATCCGAAGCGTTCAAGGGCGACCTGCACTTCTACTCGGTCGATCACGATCTGCGCGACAAGCTCGATCAGATCGACGGCGATCGCTGCCCCGTCGTGATGTTGACCGGCGACTACGACTACCTGACCACGCCGGAAGACAGCGCCCGAACGGCCGCGCAAATCAAGAACGCGCAGTTCATCGAGATGAAAGACATCGGTCACTTCCCGATGAGCGAGAACCACGCAGTCTTCCGCACCTACCTCATCCAAGCGCTCGAGATTCTCCAGAAGAACGCAGCCACCGCTGCATCCGTCTGACCTGTCCAGTACATCAACGCGCTCGCCGGCCACCGCAACAAGGGGGTCGGCGAGCAGTTGTTTGTACACTTCGAAGAGGAATACCGATGAGCATTAAACACTTTCCATTCCTGATCGCCGGCGAGGCGACGACGACCGATAGCCGTATCGAGATCCGCAATTCATTCGACGGTCGGATTGTCGCAACTGTGTCCGAGGCGGATCCGGTGCACATCGAGTCCGCGATCGCAGCTGCCTCGGCGGTGGCCACCGAATTCGCGAGTACACCCGTGCATATCCGCGCAGACGCTCTTATACACATATCAACGCGTCTGAACGACCGCCACGAGGAGATTGCCCAGCTCATCTCAGCCGAATCCGGCAAGCCAATCAAGTGGGCGCGTGTCGAGGTTACCCGCGCCGCTACCACCTTCCGGTGGGCAGCCGAGGAGGCCAGGCGCTGGAGTGGACACATGCAACGACTCGATACCGATGCAGGCTCGGACGGTCGTTTGGCTCTGGTTCACCGGGTCCCGCGCGGCCCCATCCTCGGGATCGCCCCGTTCAACTTTCCGCTCAACTTGGTCGCCCACAAAGTTGCGCCGGCGCTCGCCGTCGGTGCGCCGATCATCGTCAAGCCTGCGCCAGCGACACCGCTGTCGAGTCTGGTGCTCGGTGAGCTGCTGGCGGAAACGTCACTGCCAGAAGGCGCGTGGTCCGTGTTGACGGTCTCGAACGAAAAGGCTTCGGAGATGGTCCAGGATCCGCGTCTGCCGGTGGTCTCATTCACCGGTTCGGTTCCTGTGGGGTGGGCCATCCGCGATCGGGTGCCGCGAAAACACGTCACGCTCGAATTGGGAGGAAACGCCGCCGTCGTGGTGTGTGAAGACTGGTCCGATGAAGCCGGACAGGACTTCGCGGCCGAACGAATTGCGCGGTTCTCGATGTACCAAGCTGGTCAGTCCTGCATCGCGGTGCAGCGAGTATTCTTGCACGACAAGCACTACGAGAGCATGCGGCAACGGATACTGTCCTGGATCGGCATGTTGTCCACCGGTGCACCCGACGACGACGCTACCGATGTCGGTCCACTGATCGACGAGCGTGCTGCCGTGCGTGTGGAGCAGTGGATCGACGAGGCGGTGGCAGGCGGTGCGACCGTTCTCGCCGGTGGCGGACGAGTGGGGGCCGTTGTCGAGCCCACCGTGATCGAGGACGCGCCCCGCGGCGCGCGGGTACTCGACGACGAAGTCTTCGGACCTGTCGTGGCGCTCTGCAAGGTCTCCTCGGACGAGGATGCGTTCGAGAAGGTCAATGAGTCTCGGTTCGGTTTGCAGGCAGGGGTTTTCACCTCAAACCTGCAGACCGCTTTTCGCGCCTCACGTGTTCTGAACGTCGGTGGAGTCATCGTCGGTGATGTCCCGAGCTACCGCGCCGATCAGATGCCGTACGGGGGCGTGAAGGACTCTGGGACAGGCAAAGAGGGAGTCCTTTCGGCAATGGAAGATCTCACTGAGGAGAAGGTGCTCGTTCTGACCGGCATCGACGTTCTGTAGAGCGATGGTTGCCGTTGATCCACGCACGTGGTTCGTTCGTCCACGACATCAGCCGACGGCGTCTTCGCATGAACGCCTCAGATCATTTCTGCCGGTTTGGGGGCTCATCCCAATCGGGGGTGTAGGAGTTGGGGTCTGAAGCCGCCGGTCTCGAGCAGGCTTCGGGCGATGTAGTTGGTCAGGTTGCGGAACCCGAGTGCGGAGCTGCGCAGGTGTTCGAGCCGTCCGTTGAGCGCCTCGGTCGGCCCGTTGCTGGTGCCGGGTCGTTCGAAGTAGGCGAGCACGTCAGCGGCTCGCTTCTTCAGGGTCCGGCCCAGGGTGGTGAGCTCGGTGAGCACCTTGGGGACGCCGGCGCTGAGGTCGGTGATCAGCTTCTCCATGAGCTCGCGGCCACGTTGCCGGTCCTCGTGGCGATAGGCGGCGATCATGCGCTGGTAGACACCCCAGGTCGCCTCGACCTCGACGTGAGCGTCATCAACGAACAGCGCGCGTAGCCTGTCGCTCTGCTTGTCGGTGAGCAGGTCCGCGCCGGTGTGCAGCGTGCGCCGCGACTTGTAGAGCGGGTCGTCCCTGAACCCACGGTGCCCGTGGATCGCGAGTTGGACCCGGCGCCGGCACCTGTCGAGGGCGTCACCGGCCAGGCGCACGACGTGGAAGGGATCCATCACCGTGACCGCGTCCGGGATCTCCTCTGCAGCGGCGGTCTTGAACCCGGTGAAGCCGTCCATCGCGACCACCTCGACCGCGTCACGGAAGGCGTCGTCGCGGTCGGCGAGCCAGGTCTTGAACGCCGCCTTCGACCGGCCCTCGACCATGTCCAGCAGCCGTGCTGGGCCGGCGCCATCGCGGACCGGGGTGAGGTCGATGATCACGGTGACGTACTTGTCGCCACGCCTGGTGTGGCGCCAGACGTGCTCATCGACGCCAATGACCTTCACGCCCTCGAACCGCGTGGGGTCGTTGATCAGCAGCCGCTTGCCTTCAGCCAGGACCGCGTTGTTGGCGGTGTCCCACGCGAGCCCGAGTCCCTCGGCGACACGGGCGACGGTGAGGTGTGCGACCACGATCCCTTCCAGCGCCCACCGCAGCCCGGTGCGCGAGAGCTTCGCGCGTGGCTCCGCCGCGGCGCTGGTGTCTTGGCGCCACACGTGTCCGCAGTCGGCACAGCGGTAGCGGCGCACTACAACTTCCAGCACGGTCGGTCGCCAGCCCAGCGGCTCGTGGGCCAACCGCCGGATCACGGTGTCACGAGCAGCGCCTTCGCTGCCGCACCGTCGGCACCACTGATCTGGTTCCACCACGCGGCACGCGAGGACCGCACGATCCGGTTCAAGTCGTTGTCCGGTCACGCTCAGACCGAGGCCGTCGAGTCGAGCGAAGGCGGTCAGGTCAGGGCGGCCGAAGCCGGCCGGCGGGGTAGCGTCGGACACGTCGAGGTCTTTCGGATGGATGGCGTAGGAACCTCCGTCGTCGGGAGACCTCGACGTCTATCTGCGGACCGACGCGCCCGGCCGACTTACACCGTCATCTGAGAAGACCCCTGAAACGGCTTTGTCAACTTAACTGAACATGACTGGGAATCAACAATATTCGATCATACTGGGGCGGATTCTGTTGGTGAGAAACCAGGTTCAGGCGGCGAGTACGCCGGTGGCGTCGTTCCAGGTGGC